>ENA-OSET01000076-OSET01000076.1-sediment-metagenome-genome-assembly--contig:-NODE-76-length-111830-cov-5.765868_pt1 | contig 111830 bp, 90 predicted proteins | sample MGYA00237882_ERZ534229 | MGnify/ENA primary metagenome ERZ534229 (study PRJEB26408, sample SAMN06266212) | sediment metagenome | isolation source: Hudson Canyon methane seep mesocosm | place... | reverse complement strand
TAGCTGACTCCGTGGCGCCTTCATCGCGGATCGCAGAAGGCTTTAACAGAATGTGGCTAGCCTTGGTTTGTGGAATGACTTCTCCGTCACCACGTTTGTCAAGGAGTTTGACCAAATGATAGCCGCCAGCGCTCTTCAGCGGTGAAGCTGTTTGACCTTTTTCAAGTGTGGTTGTCAATCCGGAAAAAATGCTAGGTAAATCCGTGGCTTTACGCCAGCCCAAGTCGCTTATAGAGAGTTGTAACTGGCCATTATTACGAATGGTTTCCGCATAATCTGCACCGTCCTGGATTTTTTGGAAAAGTTCATCGGTATATCGCTGTGTTTGTTCTTCTGCGCTGGAATCACTTTTGGCGGCTAAGGGGATTAACGTATGGAGCATGCGATATTCTGGCGCGGTCATTGATTCGCCTTCTTCAGATTCCAGAAAATTAGCGATCTCCTGTGGCGTAACTTTAATGCGCTGATTCACATTGCCTTTTTGAATCTGTTGTAAAATGGTGTCTTTTCTAATTTGTTCGCGAAATGAAATGTAGGATTGCCCTTCATTTTTAAGCGCGTCTCTAAATTGATCCAAGCTCATGTTGTTTTGTCGGGCGATGCGCTCGATGGTGGCGGTTAGCTGCGCATCACTGATCCTTAGTCCGGCACGGCGAGCCAACTGCATTTGAATGTTTTCCAAAATCAATTGATCGAGAATATCTTGTTGCAGTTGCGCCTCTGGCGGTTGTTGCTGGCCCGATTGCTTGATTTTAGTCATAATCTGGTCGACGCGTTCTCTCAGTTCGCTCGCGAGTAAAACGTCGTCATCTACGATCGCTATGATTTTTTCTAAGGATTGATTTTTAGCTGATACGGCGGGAGCATAGATAAAAAGCACGGTCAAAACGGCGATCAGCCATCGACTCAATGTGCCATGATTTGGGTTGCTTGCCGCGGAAATTCTGGTGTTACTACTTAACTTATTCAAGATCTTCATAGCCTAAAATACTTTCTTTTAAAATTTCAATGGATTTACTACCGAGTCCACCCAGTCCTTTTAGATGAAATTCGATAATAAATGCGTAGTCGGTTTCGACCAGTAAACTGCCTTCAGGTTCACTGATAAATTCATCTTCAAAACCTTCTTGATAGAGTAGCCTGACTTTCCAGCAGCAGTCTTCATATTGCATGCCTATTAAAGAGTCTATGCTATTTTTCTCAGTTATATCGTACTGGAGGCGACTATACCATGACCAGTTGTTGTTTATTGGCAATAATAGTGAGGCGTCCACCTGTTCAAGGTGTTGCACGCCAGTAATTAGGTTGCTGTCACCATCGCGTCGAAACTTGTAGCTGAGATTGTATAGGCTATCGGCCTGAGTTTGATAGTGAAAACTGAATCCGCCTTCCTGAAGCCGGTTCTGACGTGAATCCCACAGTAAGGTATTATTGAACCACAGTTTATTAAATGGCTGGTATTGAATTTCTGTCGCAATAAAAGACTTGCTTTGTGTTGCGCTTGTCAGGTCTGTTTCGAGGCTCACTCGGCGATCTTCGAAGAATAATGTTTGGCCTATACTGGCTGTGATTACTTCTCGTCCGGATTGGTCTTCTATAAAGCGGCTGGTCACGCCGATAGAGATCTGGTTTGCATCATCTAATCTGTCGTGACCAGAAAAACGCGTGTCTCTGAAGAGTTGGTTGTAGCTAAAGGTCAATTCTTTGCTGTCAAAATCGGGGTGCTCAAGTTGCTCTTCATATTCGCTATAGAAATAATATAGCCTGGGTTCAAGCGTCTGCGTATATTGGGCGTCTTGCATGCTCATGGCGCGCTCAAATATAAGGCCCATATCCACGGTCGCCATGGGTGTTGTAGCGGTCAGTGTAGTACTGCTGCTGTTATTATGCAGGTCGTCAAGGTCGTAGTTTAGGTGGCGAACTTTTAGCGTGGGAATTAAAAAGCCTGCCGCCCAATGCATGGGGTAGCTAATACCTGTTTCGACATAGGCTCTTTGTCCAGTGACAAACTCGCCCCCTTTTTCAATCGAATCATCGTGCTGAAAGTCGGTAATTTCAGTTTGCGCCAGCCATTGAGTTTCGAAACTGCTGCCGCTGTTATTTCGTACAAGGCTGAGGCGAGGCATGATCTTATATTGTTTGTCGAGGTCGTCATCAAGGGTTTGTCTTTGTTCTGCAACGACCTCCGCCTGCCAGGCGCCGCGACTGTAATCAAGCGCCACCTGTTGCTTTAAATGACGAGTACGTTTTACATCTAAACTGTTGTTGGGTAAGTCTTGAAAGTACCTATTGTCACTGACTTTTGTGTAGTCAATGGTTGTGTTGATACCAGAGAAATTGCCCTTTTGCGCGACATGGCTTAGCCATCGATGATCTCTTGGCGGTAAATTGTTGAGCTCTTTTTCGCTTAGGCTGGGTGAAGGGTTCGCGCTGTAAAGTTTGTCGTTCAGCTGTGCAGCACCGAATGTCCATTCTCCATATTGACCGAGCTGCCTGACTTCTACCTCAAGCATGGTGCCCCGGTTTGAAATATACTGGGGCGCTATCGTTGCGTCCAGATTGGGTGCCAGGTTCCAATAGTAGGGGGTGGTAACATTAAATCCGCTGTCAGCACTGCTTCCGAATGCTGGCCATAAAAAACCAGAGGTGCGCCGGTCATCTATTGGAAACGTCAAGTAGGGCAAATAGCCAACAGGAATGCCTTTAACAATCAGTTTGGCCTTTCTTGCGGTCCCTAATCCTGTTTCTGTGTTCAGTAGTATATTTTCAGCTTCAAATAACCAGGTTTCGTCGTCGGGAGTACATTGGGTTATGCTGCCATGCTCAATGGTTGTTGTATTGTCTTGATTGCGTACTAGTTTTTCCGCGGAACCTCGAATTCCTTGCTCGTGAAACAAAAACCGGGTGTGCCCAAATTGACCGGTATTGGTTTCGTTATTGATGTGAGCATTTTCAGCGCGGATTAATAATTGCGGTTCTCTGATTTCAACATCACCGACTATCGTCATTTCCTGAGTGTTTCGGTCAATGACTACATTGTTCGCCAGGATTCGACGGTGACCCTGACTGATGACGACGCTACCTTTAAAGGTCGTTTCCTGATTTTCTGCAGTAAGGTCACTAGCTTCTGCATGAACGGCAGCGTTTTGAGGTTCTTTATCGGCGTCTTGCCAGTTTGGGGTGGGCTCAATATAAGCGCCGTCACAGCCTGTGTTGCATAGTGAAGAATCTTGCATTTGGTTCTTTGGGACCCAGTCCCATTGGGAGTAAGCATTGTCGTTGCCGGTGTTTTTTTGCCTTGTTGTTCTATTCGATGATCTTTTCTTTTTCGCTATGCTGCGATTCTCTTTGGCTTCTTGCGCGCATTGCCAGTTACCCTCCAGATTTCCATTGCAAGACCATTCGCTTTGATTGAGGTTATTGGTTTGGGCACTTATTAGTGTCGGCATAAAGATAAATATGATTAAATTCAGCCTGTGGAAAAATGCTTTGTTATTGGATATAAATACTGCCATAAAATGCTGTTGTCGCGAATGCCGTCGTTGTTTATACACTGAGGTATTTTTGTGCCATCATTGGGTGCGTCGATAATAAAGCATTCTTCACTGGAAAGCCCGCTAACATCGTACTTACCTTACCCCGAAATAAATAAAGGAGAGCAAGCCTTGACCGAATTTGGTCCCGATGCGCGTCAGATCTCACTGGAAAAATGGTTGTCACTTCAGCTTGGTCAAGATTTGATCGGTGTGTCTGCGTCTAGCGATGCAAGCTTTAGGCGATATTTTCGTTATACGTTGTCTGATCGCTCACTTATTGCCATGGACGCTCCCCCTGAGACAGAGGATTGCCGGCCCTTTGTTAAAGTAGCCAGCTTACTCGCCGGCGCCGGGGTATTGGTTCCCGATGTTATTGCTGAAGATCTTGACCGGGGGTTTTTATTATTAAGTGATTTGGGGTCGCAAACTTTTCTGGAGGTGATGACCTCGGACGCTTTCGATATGTCGAACGCTAGCCCGATGTTTGAGGCGGCGATTGATTCTCTCATACTTATACAGCGCTCAGGCAAGCAAAAATTATTGCCCCCTTATGACGGGAAATTGCTGCATCGAGAGTTGGAATTGTTTGTTGAATGGTATCTACAGCGCCATTTAGGTTTAGATATTGACCCTGAGCTGCGCCGATTACTGGACTCTTTATTCGATCAGTTGGTCGATCAGGTGTCGGCGCAAGCAACGACTTTCGTGCACCGCGATTATATGCCTCGTAATCTAATGGTGGCGGACGACCAATTTCTTGAGGGTCATAATAATACGCCGATAATCCCGGGTGTATTGGACTTTCAGGACGCCGTTTGTGGGCCGATAAGTTACGATCCAATCTGTTTATTTAAGGACGCGTTCATAAGCTGGCCAGAAAATGTTGTGAGATCCGGGCTACAGCAATATTGGGTAAAGGCGGTCGCCGCTGAATTGCCTGTTCCCGAGGATTTTGAGGCCTTTTTGCGCGATTGCGACTATATGGGGGCGCAGCGGCACTTGAAAGTTATCGGGATTTTTTCTCGTATTTGCCATCGAGACGGCAAGCCGCGCTATCTGACGGATGTGCCGCGTTTCTTTGCCTATCTCGATACCGTAGCCAAACGTCGTCCGGAGTTATCAGCGCTCTCCCGCTTATTGAAAGTGGTTAAGCAGCGGACGTCGGAGTCGATCGCGAATAATGCCGCAGCAATAGATATTTCGAGCGAGGAAAAGGTTTAGTGAAGGCGATGATTTTGGCGGCGGGCCGTGGCGAGCGGATGCGACCGCTAACGGATAAGATGCCAAAGCCTCTATTGGAAGTCGCGGGAAAGCCACTCATCGTGCACCACATAGAATCAATGGTCGCAGCCGGTATTGACGATATTGTGATAAATCATGCCTATCTTGGTATGCAGATTGTGGATGCTCTTGGAAACGGTAGTCAATATGGGGCAAACATTGAATATTCTGCCGAGCAGGAACCCTTAGAGACCGGGGGCGGTATTCTGCAAGCGTTGCCATTATTAGGAGATGAGCCTTTTATTATTTGTAATGGTGATATCTGGACTGACTATCCGTTTGCACGCTTGCTCGATTGCCAATTGGACCTGGCTCATTTGGTGATGGTTGAAAATCCGGGGCATCATACACAAGGGGACTTTTTCCTGCGCGATAATGGGCAGGTGTGCCTCAAAACCGTGACCGGAATTCCGTTGAAAGGTAAGGGCAAAAACGCTACCTACGCGGGCATTAGCGTATTAGACCCGCGTTTATTTACAGGCTCAACTGAGCAATCTTTCGCGCTGCGAGTACCACTGCTGGCAGCAATGGCCGAGGGTCGAATTTCCGGTGAGTTTTATAGTGGTTCGTGGGTTGATGTGGGAACACCGCAGCGTCTGCAGCAATTAGAGCAGGAATTATCGCCCTGCAGGGGCTGAGCCCTTAGCAGTTAGGCCGGATCTTCACAATCTTCTTTTTTCTACCGTAAATCCGCTAATATTTTTGTCCATCCATCCGCGAATACGTTTGGTAATGTGGTTTTCGTGCTGGTTGTAGTAATTTACCTGCCTTGGCAGCGTGATTTGACGATAGCCGGATTGTCCTTTGTTTTTATACATGGCTCGTTTTCTGAGGCTGGCCAGCCGTTGTTGTGATTGATTGTTTGCTGAATACGCGTCCAGAATAGGTACTGCGATGGTGCTAAATTTTTCCAGTGTTTTAACTGTGCTGTTTGGGACATTGTTGTTTGCGTCGATAATGATCAGGGCGCGAATTGACTGTAATAGGGCGTTTTCGCCAGCGGATAAATCTGCAAGAAAATGTATTGCGCGAGCGGCCCCCACTCCTTCGGCGATAATGGCGATATTATAAATACCATCATCATTTAAAAACTTCAGGCCCGCAGCAACGCTTTGGCTAATTTCCTGTTCCGTCAGCGGTTCTACCGTGCTGAGATCCAGCGCTAGGGTATGCCAGTGACTTTCCGGCAGTGCGTTGCGCAGCGAATTGATGATTCCCCGTTGAGAAGGGGGCATGTTGAGGTTAGGTATCAGCAAGACACCTCCGTGCGTTCCTCCTTTAACTTGGCTGAGATAGAGGGCGGGTATTTTTTTGTTGCCGACGGTAAGCCATTCCTGTTGATCTCTTAATTCAGGATTTGCAAGGAGGATCGGGGGGGCTGTCTTTGTTGTTGCGCTTGGTGGGGAGGAGGGCTCGGGAGCGTTTTCTTGACTTGACTGCGCCTCGGCGCTGGTGTCCGGAGAGGTCGTCGTAGGTGCCGACGGTTCGGTGCCTGGATTTTGTTGCGAAACTCCGTAGGGTGCGAGAGACAGCAATAAAATAAAAAGAAAGCTAGAGTGTTTAGTTAACAGCATTTGGTACTGAATCCCGGCGATATTTTAAGTAGAATAGCGGACTATGTGTCACCACAATAGTAGTTTGAGTTTAATTTATGAATCAATAAACCCAAATACACGCTTTATCGATTGAACGCCAGTTTACTTTAATAGGAAATTTCATGAATGACTACCTGATTGCGCCCTCGATTCTTTCCGCAAATTTTGCCCGTCTAGGAGAAGAGGTGGATGCTGTTTTGGCAGCAGGAGCAGATATTGTTCACTTTGACGTAATGGATAACCACTATGTGCCGAACTTGACGATTGGCCCCATGGTCTGCAAGGCGCTACGAGACCACGGTGTCAGCGCGCCGATTGACGTGCACCTGATGGTGAGTCCTGTCGATAGAATGATCGCTGATTTTGCAGAGGCTGGAGCAAGCTTTATTACATTTCACCCCGACGCATCAACTCATGTTGACCGCTCTTTATCGATGATACGCAGTGCTGGTTGTAAGGCTGGTTTGGTCTTAAATCCGGCCGTGGGTATTGAATCTTTGAAGTATGTGATGGATAAACTCGACATGATTTTGTTGATGTCTGTTAATCCCGGGTTTGGCGGTCAAAAATTTATCCCGGGTACACTGGAGAAGTTGCGGGAAGTGCGTGAGTTGATAGATAGCAGTGGTTACGATATCCGCTTAGAAATTGACGGGGGTGTTACGGCCGATAACATTGCAGACATAGCGCGGGCTGGCGCCGATACTTTTGTGGCTGGTTCTGCCATATTCAATAAGCCCGATTACACCGATGCCATTGATGCAATGAGAGCGCAGCTGGGAACAACAAGGTAGGCGCTTGAAATGACGTCTATACGGGATTTGTCGCTAACACTTAATCGGCGTTGATTGTTAATTATTAGCGGCAAACCCCTCGATAGTGCAGCGCTAGTTAGTGCCCATCCAGAAATGGGTGTTTTCAACGATGTCATTGCGAGCGAAGCGCGGCAATCTCCCGTAGCCCGCGCCAATGCTGGATGAGATTGCCGCGCTAACGCTCGCAATGACTGAGCTTGTTAGTTTATGGGTAGGCACTAGTTAGATTTCTTTAGAAATTCAGCGAGTAAAACGATACGAGTCCCGTTTACCTTGCCTTCTATCTGGGTAGGGTTAGTCGTTAGTGCGATATTTCTTACTGCGGTTCCTCGTTTCGCGGTAAACCCGGCGCCTTTGACCACAAGGTCTTTGATTAAGGTGACTGTATCGCCGTCATTTAATGTCGCACCATTACTGTCGGTGGTTGGTGTTTCTTCGTCAGTCTCTTTCTCTAAGGATTTAGCCCATTCCAGCGTGTCGTCATCCAGATATAGCATTTCGAGTAAATCCTGGGCCCAGCTTTCACTAGACAACTGTGTCAGTTGCCGCCAAGCCATTACTTGTACGGCTGGGATCTGGCTCCACATGCTATCTTTTAAACAGCGCCAGTGGTTTACATCCGTCGTTTCTGGGTTTTCGATTTGACCTAGGCAGTGTTCGCATAAAAGAACGCTGGTGTCCGCACTCTGGCCGGAGTTAGGAGAGGTATTTGAAGGAACTCCAAATGCCTGTAACTTATTTTCAGATGAGCACAGCTCACAGGCTGAATTGCTTCTTTGTACTAACATTTGGTCGACTTTCATGTGTGGTTCTCTATTTACTTTGCAGCCGTATATTATGTCATTATCGGCGACAAAAAGCAGCGTTGTCGTATTGGCGCTTTTGTTCGTACTTGGCGTTTAACCGTGTTGATGTTGTTATAAAAAGCAGCTTGAATGACTTGTTTGCGGTGGTTGCGTTGTTGTTCTGTTTCCCTAGCGAGTGACTATTTTGAAAAAAGAGTGAGTTTGATTTTCTAGTTGCTAATAGTAGCTAAGCGTGTCGAAAGTGATATATTTCCGTGCTTGGATTAATTAGCCCGCTAGAATCTCGCTGTAGAGTCACAATTAAGGAAGGTTAAAGAAAGGTTTATCTAGAAGCCGATGAGACTTTACCTTCTGCCGCGCCATAGTAGATCGTGAAGGCGGCGGGCCTGTCGATGTCGATCGAGTGGCATACGAGCAGGAATTACGAAAGTTGTTTCTTGGGTTGCGCGTTATGGGGGTTACAGATTTTAATGTCGCCGTGATTGATGTTGGCGGTGCTTGTTTGGCAAAACTTTACTGCTTGTGCAGTGTGAGCTGCAGAGGTGTTTGTTTGTATTAATGGATGGTGTTTGGTGGTGTTAATGAGTAATGGTTGGTCGTATTAATGAGTAGTGTGGGTAAGGAAATATTTAGAACTTATGATGAGTTCGGTTTGCTACAGGTTTTTGATGACGGCAATAAGCGCTTTCTGTCCTTCGGTGAAGATGATGAGCAAAGCTGCCACTTAAAATCGTCGCCACATCAACTTCAGCACGATTACACTCAGGCAATGCTATTGGTTTTGCTTTTTTGCCAGCCCAAAAAAGTCATTTTGTTTGGGTTGGGGGGCGGTTGTCTGGCGACGACCTTGCATTTTCATTTTCCCGGTTTAAAACTGCGAGTCGTTGAGCTTCGCAGAGCCGTTGTTAAGCTCGCCTATCGTTTTTTTCAGTTTCCTAGAAGTAAGAGGATTGAGGTCTTTACGCAGGACGTCGGTGAGTTCGTGGATGAAAGCCATAAGAAAGCTGACGTGATCTTTAGTGACATATACGGGTCGGATGGTCTGGATATGCAGCAGGCCCAACCCTGGTTTATTGAACGCTGCAGTGAATTATTGTCTGAAGACGGTTGGCTGGTTCTCAATTGCTGGAATCAGCATCGAGGTGAAAATGATATGGTCAGTTCTTTGAAAGATTACTTCGACGATGTGCGCGTGTGCTCAACGGCAGACGGAAATTGGATAATATTTGCTGGCAAAAAGTGTCATTCGGTGAGTGCTACGCAGCTAAAGCAGTCGGCAAAAGCATTGTCGAAAACACTGGGTTATCCGCTCACCGCGCATTTAGCTCGTCTCAATATCATCTGAATTTGCAATTATACTGGGCGTATTAAATTGGAGAGTTTTGGGTTTGGCGTTTTCGCATGCCTTAAAATAAGGGCGACCTTGCCGATGCTTTGAACTAATATAGCTTTGTGTTGATCGCATAATGTCGAGGCAATGGCTTTACGGCTAGCTGGGTCATTAATGTTGATCTTGATTTTAATTAATTCGTGATCGTTAAGCGCTCTGTCGAGCTCTTTTTTAATCGTATCGGTTACGCCTTTTTCCGCGATCGTTATAATCGGGTTCAGGTTGTGGCCGATTGTGCGAAGTTGTTTTTTCTTGAGGTTCGAAATTTCCATGGGTGCTATGTGCCATCGTTCATGGTAAAAGGTGCGCATTGTATAGTGGAACGGGTCGATAGCAAAGAATGATCTGTTAATCGGTGGTAATGGAACGGGATAATGGCAAAAAAGGGTAGTACGAGTAAAGGGTGGCTGAAGGAACATTTCGACGATATTTATGTGAAGCGTGCTCAGCAGGAAGGTTATCGGTCACGTGCTTGCTATAAGTTACTGGAATTAAACGAAAAAGACCGTTTATTTAAACCGGGCATGACTGTTGTTGATTTAGGGAGTGCGCCCGGGGGTTGGTCACAGGTGGCAGCCGAACTGGTCGGTGACAAGGGTTGTGTCATCGCCTCCGATATATTGCCGATGGACGGTTTAGCTGGGGTGGATTTTATCCAGGGTGATTTTACAGAGCAAGAATCCTTCGATGGAATTATGCAATTGATTGATGGCAAGCCGGTGGACCTTGTAATTTCTGATATGGCCCCAAACATGAGTGGAGTAGCTGCGATCGACCAACCGCAATCAATGAATTTGGTTGAATTGGCGCTGGACATGGCCAAAGAAGTATTGGCGCCTGGAGGTACTTTTGTTGCAAAGGTTTTTCAGGGCGAGGGGTTTGATCAGCTGTTACTTGAAATGCGATCCTGCTTTAAGAGCGTAAAATCGCGGAAGCCGGATGCATCTCGGGCTCGTTCGCGGGAAATTTATCAAATAGCAAAGGGCTTTAAAGGCTTGTGATAGATTAAAAAAGTATACGGTTAACGGTCCTTCTAATGGAGAGCCGTCGTAATTTGTAGTAAAATTTGAATTATCAATAGTAATTAAGTTAATTTTTGGTCTCAAACAACGGGCTGATTATTAGCTGTAGAGGGCTTATCATTGAACGATTTGGCGAAAAATCTATTATTGTGGCTTGTTATAGCTGCGGTCTTATTAAGTGTATTTAACAATTTCAGTGCTCCTCCGAGCAAAGAAACTCTCAATTATTCGCAATTTATTGAAGAGGTTCAGCAGGATCGCGTTAGCCGAGTAGTGATAGACGGCTTAACGATTAGTGGGCAGCGTGCGGATAACACGACTTTCGAAACAGTCCGTCCCTTACTAGATGATCCCAAGTTAATTGATGACTTGCTTGAACATCGCGTTCAGGTAGAAGGGCGTAAGCCCGAGCAGCAAAGTTTGTGGACGCAGTTGCTGGTAGCCTGTTTCCCAATCCTGATTATTATTGCTGTCTTCATGTTTTTTATGCGTCAGATGCAAGGGGGTGCTGGAGGTAAGGGCGGCCCAATGAGCTTCGGTAAGAGTAAAGCGCGCCTGATGGGCGAAGATCAGATAAAAACGACCTTTGCCGATGTGGCTGGCGTCGATGAGGCTAAAGAAGATGTTCGCGAGCTCGTAGAGTTTTTAAGTGACCCCGGGAAGTTTCAGAAGCTGGGTGGACGTATTCCTCGCGGAGTGCTGATGGTTGGTCAGCCAGGTACCGGTAAAACGTTATTGGCTAAAGCGATCGCTGGTGAGGCCAAGGTTCCCTTCTTTTCTATTTCCGGTTCGGATTTCGTAGAAATGTTCGTCGGTGTCGGCGCTTCACGTGTTCGAGATATGTTTGAACAGGCGAAGAAGCAATCGCCATGCATTATCTTCATTGATGAAATTGATGCTGTTGGTCGTCATCGTGGTGCTGGTCTGGGTGGTGGTCATGATGAGCGTGAGCAAACGCTCAATCAATTGTTAGTAGAAATGGACGGCTTTGATGGCAATGATGGTGTCATCGTCATTGCAGCGACAAACAGGCCTGACGTTCTCGATCCAGCGTTGTTGCGCCCGGGTCGTTTTGACCGACAGGTCGTCGTCGGCTTGCCTGACATTCGAGGCCGAGAGCAAATTTTGAAAGTCCATATGCGCAAAGTGCCGCTAGGTGACAGCGTTGATCCGTCACTTATTGCCCGCGGAACTCCAGGCTTTTCCGGTGCAGATCTCGCCAATTTAGTCAATGAGGCAGCTTTGTTTGCGGCGCGAGCGAGTTCTCGAACGGTTGATATGGCGCAGTTCGAGTTAGCGAAAGATAAAATTATGATGGGTGCCGAACGCAAGTCGATGGTGATGTCGGAATCCGAAAAGCGTAATACGGCTTTTCACGAAGCGGGGCATGCCATCGTCGGGCGTTTAATGCCTGAACACGATCCGGTCTATAAAGTCAGTATAATTCCTCGCGGACGAGCTTTAGGTGTGACTATGTTCTTGCCGGTAGAGGATCGTTATAGCTTGAATCGTCGCGGTATTTTAAGCCAGATCTGCTCTCTCTATGGCGGTCGTATCGCCGAAGAAATGACCTTGGGTGCCGACGGAGTTACCACTGGCGCATCTAATGATATTCAGAGAGCTAGTGAAATTGCACGTAATATGGTGACCAAGTGGGGATTGTCGGAAAGGCTCGGCCCCTTGATGTATGATGAAGCGCAGGAAGAGGTTTTTCTCGGTCGCTCGGCTGGTTCGCAAGTAAAGAGTGTCTCTTCGCAGACGGCGCAAGTCATAGATGAGGAGGTTCGACGTATCAGTGATGAGTGTTATGCGCGTGCCGAGAAGGTGCTGGCCGATAATCGAGATAAGCTCGATGCTATGGCAGACGCGCTGATGTTGTATGAAACCATTGACGCTTCTCAGATAGATGACATTATGGCCGGTCGTAAACCGGGTGAGCCGTCAGATTGGAATGACGACACTTCCGGCGGTGGTGAGTCGCAAAATGACGCCGAAGCGGGTGCTGGGCCCGATAAAGATTTTAAAGAAGATCCGATTGGTGGGCCGGCGGGCGAACACTAAGTTTCACGCATGACCACAGGTCTCGCTGATAAGTCTTCCTCAAATCAAAATCGATTGCTGCACTGCGGTGATCGATTTTTGGATTTGAGTCGCCCCCAGGTAATGGGGGTTCTTAACGTTACTCCCGATTCTTTTTCCGATGGTGGCCTCCTTCACGATGGCCCGATCCTTAGTCTTGGCAAGGTCTTGTTTCGAGTTGAGCAGATGCTTGAGCAGGGCGCTGCTATAATTGACGTCGGTGGAGAGTCGACTCGTCCGGGTGCCAAGACGGTTGGCGTTCAGGAGGAGATCGATCGCGTCTTGCCGGTCGTTCAGGCAATTAATAAACAATTTGATGTCGTTGTTTCCGTGGATACCAGTACGCCGGAGCTAATGTTGATGGCGGCGGATGCTGGCGCGGGAATGATTAATGATGTACGGGCTTTGGAGCGAGATGGGGCTATTGAGGCCGCAGGGAAAACAGAGCTGCCGATATGCCTTATGCATATGCAAGGGGAGCCCGCGACCATGCAGAAGCGGCCGCGGTATCATGACGTAATTAGCGATGTGAGTGCTTACTTGGGTCTCAGGGTAAATCTTTGTGAGGTTGGTGGGATTTCTCGAGAGCGTTTGCTGCTTGATCCAGGGTTCGGCTTCGGGAAGTCCGTTGTCCACAATTTGGCTCTGTTGAATGGGTTGTCGCAGTTGCAGTCGTTAGGGTGTCCGCTATTGGTTGGGCTTTCTCGCAAGTCGCTTATTGGCAAAGTCCTGAATCGCGATGTTGACGACCGCCTGGCGGGAAGTTTGTCGTTGGCAGTGCTCGCCGTTGATCGCGGGGCATCAATTATTCGCGCTCATGATGTTAGAGAGACAGTCGACGCCGTGCTACTTGCTCAAGCAGTCATTTCGGAGTCTGATAGCATTGTTCAGTGATAATTGGCGGTTCTGCTGTGCTGTTTAGGGAATATATTGCGCGCCTTAGGCGACTAAGTTAGCTCTGCGTATTCAAAAATAAGAGGTTTGGTGATGACAAAAAAATACTTTGGCACTGATGGCATTCGAGGCCGTGTTGGTGCGGGCCAAATTAACCCGGAGTTTGTTCTTAAGTTGGGTTGGGCTGCCGGTAAAGTATTTGCTGGCGAGGGCCGAAGCAAGCTAATTATTGGTAAAGATACGCGGATATCGGGTTATATGTTTGAGTCTGCTCTCGAGGCTGGGCTGGTTGCCGCAGGGGTTGATGTGTATATGTTAGGGCCGATGCCAACTCCAGCAATTGCCTACCTTACTCGCACGTTTCATGCGCAGGCAGGGATTGTGATTAGTGCATCGCACAATCCTTATCACGACAATGGTATTAAGTTTTTCTCTGGAGAGGGAACGAAATTGCCGGACGATATTGAATTGGCAATTGAGCGGCAGCTAGCGGTGCCGATGACGACGGTGGATTCTTCCCATCTCGGTAAAGTTACCCGAATAAATGATGCCGCGGGACGGTATATTGAGTTTTGTAAGAGCACTGTGCCCTCTGCGTTTAGCTTGCGTGGCTTAAAAATTGTTGTCGATTGTGCGCACGGGGCCACGTATCACGTTGCGCCAGCAGTTTTTGAGGAGCTGGGGGCTGAGTTAGTCGTCATTGGGGCGAGTCCTGACGGCATCAATATTAATGAAGATGTTGGCTCGACCAGCCCGCGAGCCTTGCGGGCTAAAGTTCTGGAAGAGGACGCGGATTTGGGCATTGCATTTGACGGTGATGGTGATCGATTAGCTTTTGTGGATCGTAATGGAGAGGTGGCGGACGGCGACGAGCTACTGTATATCATCGCGCAGGATCAGCTGCGAACAACGGGGGGGTGTTCCGGTGTTGTTGGTACCTTGATGTCTAATCTGGGTTTTGAGTTAGCCCTGAAGGACTTGGGTGTCCCGTTTGATCGAGCCAACGTGGGAGACCGATACGTCAACGAAATGATGGGTGAAAAAGGGTGGAAGCTAGGCGGTGAAAACTCCGGTCACATTATTTGCGGGGATGTCACGACAACAGGCGATGGTCTGGTTGCTGCGCTTAAGGTTCTTTTTGCCCTTGTTGACGGGGGTAAACCGTTGCACGAGCTGAAGAGGGGGATGAGTTTATTTCCTCAAACGATGATAAACGTGACTGTTAACGATCGAGGTAAATTATCCAATAACGCTGATATTGAACAAGCTGTCGCCGGTGCGGAGCTTGCGCTGGCCGGGCGTGGCCGCGTACTTCTTCGGCCGTCCGGTACGGAGCCAGTGGTTCGCGTTATGGTTGAGGGAGAGGATAGTGGTCTGGTTGAAGAGTTGGCTGCGCGGATCGCCGCTGTCGTTGAGCGCGAGGTTGCCTAGCTTGTCGGTATAGTGTTGGCGCAGGCAAGTCGCTGCTTTAACGAAATACCGTCCTCAGATGGCCGGGACTCCTTGTAAGTTGTGGCCAGTTTGGGTAAGATTGCCCGCGTTTTTCGCAGGCCCAATGTTTCGAGTTAGGGCTGGACAGTTTATGGAGTCTTAATGCGGCGTAATTTGGTGGTAGGGAACTGGAAAATGCACGGCACGAAAGCAAGTGTCGCTGCTCTTTTGTCCGGCTTAAAATCCAGATTGGCTGGTGGTGAATACCCTGCGGAGGTCGCTGTTTGTCCTCCCTATATATTTCTGTCGCAGGTTGAAGAGGCGCTATCTGGAACTGTCGTTCGTTGGGGGTCTCAGAATCTCAGTGATAAAGAGTTCGGTGCGTACACCGGTGAAATTTCCGGGCAGATGTTGGTCGAGTCGGGCTGCTATTTTGCGATTGTCGGGCATTCTGAGCGACGTTCGTTATTCGGTGATACAGATCGGCTTGTTATTGAAAAGTTTATTGCTGCGCAGCAAGTTGGTTTGGTTCCAGTTTTTTGTATTGGTGAAACACTTGAGCAGCGAGAAGCTGGCGAAACCATCGCGTTGATCGAGCGCCATGTTCAGGCGTTAATCGATATTGCTGGAGTCGGTGCCATGGCTAAAGCTGTTATAGCGTATGAGCCGGTATGGGCCATCGGTACCGGTAAGACTGCTACGCCGGCCGAGGCTCAAGATGTGCACAGGCATATTCGACAAGTCGTTGCTCGAGCAGATACCGAGCTGGCAGAAAATTTACAGATTTTATACGGTGGCAGTGTCAATGCAGCAAATGCTGCAGAGTTATTCGCCATGAAAGATATTGATGGGGCGCTCGTGGGTGGTGCATCACTAAATGTGACTGATTTCGCTACGATATTTGAAGCGGCTTCTGGTTTTAAGAATTGAACATGAATTTGCTGGCAGATAGTCAGCCCAAATGGTTAATAGAATGGAACAGATAATAGTTATTTTTCACGTTTTGGCTGCATTAGCCATTATTGGTCTAATTATGATTCAGCAAGGAAAGGGTGCTGATATGGGTGCTTCTTTTGGCTCCGGTGGTTCGCAGACCTTGTTTGGTAGTACGGGGAGCGGAAATGCATTGACAAAAGCAACGTCTCTGTTAGTTGTCGTGTTTTTTGCAACCAGCTTTGGTTTAGCTATCGTGGCCAAAAATATGTCGACCGCCGGCGTGGATATCGATATTCCTGTGCCTGCCGTCGTTGAGGTTCCGGCCGGAGAGGTGGGAAGCGATGTGCCAACGGTAGATGGTCTCCAGCAGACATCAGATGATTCGCAAAATAACGGTCTTGATGTTCCATCCGTTGATGCGGCTGCTAGTGATGGTACAGTGGGCGTGGATGTTCCAGAAATATAGAGATAAAGTTTAGTTTGGAGGAGAAAAAGCCGAAGTGGTGGAATTGGTAGACACGCCACCTTGAGGGGGTGGTGAGCTATGCTCGTGCGGGTTCAAGTCCCGCCTTCGGTACCAATTTAAAAGCGCCCCTAAGGGGCGCTTTTTTTTATATGTCGTCAACGCTGTTTTTAATATTTCTCCTGGCGTCTATTTCTTGCAAAAGTGCTTGTTATCGGTCCTTCGCGTGTGTGATCAAGTTTAGATGTGAATGTTTTCATTGGTCGGCATAAGATTTAAGAAAAGCTCAGTAATGAGTTGACCCGCAGAGGTCATATCCCTATAATTCGCCAACTCGAATTTTGTCACTTTAAGTTGTGGTGATTTTTGTAACTAATATGTCTAAAGGGGCATGTTGGTGATGAAGTTTAACTTCATCTTTGTTGCGGGGTGGAGCAGCCTGGTAGCTCGTCGGGCTCATAACCCGAAGGTCGTCAGTTCAAATCTGGCCCCCGCTACCAAATTTATCGTTGCCTGTATCTCGTCAGTAGTCTGATTGAAGATATTATGTGATGACAGTTTCTTAAGCCCCTTTTTAGGGGCTTTTTGTTAGTTGTAGTTTTATTTTTCAGCGGTGATGGCTGAATTGGAAGTGGGCCTAGTGCCCATTTTTTGTTAGTACGTTTTATTTTGATGCGCGTCCAGGCTGTCATTTTTGGTCATTGGGCGGCGATAAAGGTGTGCAATGGCGGGTAAAGACACCCTGTTAACTGGATTGGTACAGCCTGTGGCTGAAGCGCTTGGGTATGAGTTGTGGGGAGTTGAATATTTGTCCCACGGCAAGCAGACGCTGGTGCGCGTGTATATTGATAGTCCGAACGGAATAGGTGTCGAGGACTGTGCGAAGGTGAGTCGACAGGTCAGTAGTGTTTTCGACGTCGAAGAGCCTGTTGCTGGAGAATACAATCTTGAGGTGTCTTCTCCGGGGATGGACAGGCCATTGTTCATGCTTGATCAATACAGTCGCTACATTGGCGAGCAAGTAAAAATACGATTGCGCTCACCTTTTGATGGGCGCAGGAAGTTTTCTGGTCAGCTAACGGGGGTTGAGGGAGAGGATGTTGTGGTCGCAGTCGATGACCACGAGTATTTGCTGCCTTTTGACTTGATTGAGAAGGCAAACATTACCCCGCGTTTTTAGTGCTGGGATTTGTTATAATTGGCAAAGTTTACAAACAGAATTTTAAATAGTAATTGAGTTTAAACCGGTGAGATTATGTTGAAACGAGGCGAACAATGAGCAAAGAAATATTGTTGGTGGCTGAAGCGGTTTCTAATGAAAAGGGTGTGTCCCGAGACATTATTTTTGAGGCCATAGAACAGGCTTTGGCGTCGGCTACAAAAAAACGTTACGACGAAGACGCTGATGTCCTGGTTACCATTGATCGAGAAACTGGCGATTATCTAACATTTCGTCGCTGGGAAGTCATGAGCGATGATGTGTTGGCTCTTTTGGGGCCTCAATTTACTCTTGAAGAGGCTCACGAAAAGGATGACTCATTGCAAGTTGGTGATGTTTATCAAGAAGCTATAGAAAATGTCGGCTTTGGTCGTATTGCCGCACAAACTGCCAAACAGGTGATTGTGCAGAAAGTTCGCGAAGCTGAGCGGGCGCAAGTCGTCGATGAATATGAAAGTCGAGTCGGCGAACTGATTAGTGGCACGGTAAAGAAAGTGACGCGAGACAATATTATCGTTGATTTGGGTAATAATGCTGAAGGGTCATTGCCCAGAGAAGAATTAGTCGGTCGCGAAGTATTTCGTATGAGTGATCGGGTTAGAGCCATTTTGCAGGATGTTAGGCCCGAAGTTCGAGGGCCGCAATTATTTTTAAGTCGTGCCTGTCCAGAGATGTTGATTGAGTTATTTAAGATAGAGGTGCCAGAAATCTCGGAAGAAGTTATTGAGGTTCGCGGTGCTGCTCGTGACCCCGGTTCCAGAGCAAAAATTGCTGTTAAGACAAATGATGGGCGCATAGACCCCATCGGTGCTTGTGTCGGCATGCGAGGTTCGCGCGTACAAGCCGTGTCGGGCGAGCTCAGCAATGAGCGTGTGGATATAATTTTATGGGATGATAATCCCGCACAACTCGTTATCAATGCCATGGCGCCCGCCGAAGTGGAGTCGATCGTCGTTGATGAAGACTCCCAATCTATGGATGTCGCCGTTGCTGCGGAAAATCTTGCTCGTTCAATAGGTCGAAGTGGTCAAAACGTTCGATTGGCTAGTGAGCTGACCGGGTGGACAATTAATGTGATGAGTGTCGATGACGCAGCAGACAAGCACGAGCAGGAGTCAGGCGCCGTCATTACCACTTTTATGGAGAAGCTGGACATAGACCAGGATGTTGCTGAAGTGTTAGTGGAAGAAGGATTTGCGTCGTTAGAAGAGGTTGCTTACGTTCCATTGGAAGAGATGATAGCGATAGAAGGCTTTGATGAAGATATAGCTGAAGAGCTTCGATCTCGCGCAAAAGACGCTTTGCTTACTCAAGAGATAGCTAGCGAAGAAGAGTTAGGGAAAGTAGAGCCCGCAGAAGATCTATTAACAATGGATGGCATGGATCGTCATCTGGCTTACTTGTTAGCGAGCAAGGGCATTGTGACCATGGAAGATTTAGCTGAACAAGCGGTCGAAGATATAATAGATGTTGAAGGTCTGGATGAGCAACGGGCTGGTGAATTAATTATGACAGCGCGTGCACCTTGGTTCGCTGAAGCAGAACAACAACAGGAATAGCAGTAGCGAGCTGGTATCGTTTGTTGATACTGAAGTAAGGTACGGGAGAAATATGAATGGCAGAAGTTACTGTAAGCCAATTGGCCGATGTTGTAGGCGCGTCAGTAGAGCGTCTGTTAGCGCAGATGAAGCAAGCTGGTTTAATACATACCGCCGCTGAAGAGACGGTATCTGATGAAGACAAACAAACGCTGTTGACCTTTTTGAAAAGTAGTCACGGCGAGTCCGCAGCTGCACCAAAGAAAATTACGTTGAAGCGTAAAACGCTAAGCACTTTGAAGTCATCGGGAAGTCATGGTAAGAGAACCGTTAATGTAGAAGTACGTAAAAAACGCACTTACATAAAGCGTGATCCGTCTGATGATGCCGCTGGAGAAGAGGTCGCGGCAAATGATGTCGTTGCGGTTGAGCAAGAGTCGGTCGTTGAAGTCGCGGACACCGTTGTCTCTGAAACTGATTCTAGTGCCGCCGCACTCGAACAAAACAGTGGTGCCGGTGAGGTAGCACTAGATAAGTCACAGCTTGACCCTGAAGTTTTGCGCCAGCAGGCAGCTGCAAAACGTAAAGATAGGGAAGCCAGAGACCTTGAATTGAAAAAAACTGCAATTGCCATAAAAAATGCAGAGACAGAGCGTGCTGAAAATCCCGCCTTAGAAGAAGGTGCAGAATCCAAGGTTGTTCGTGGTCGTCGACATGAAGTGCCAGCGAAACCGGTAGAGGGAGAGCGTCCGGAGAAAAAGAAAACAAGTGGTAAAGCCGCGATAAAAACCCGCGGTAAAAACCGTGGGCATAATATAAAAAATGTCGATGGACTGCTTGATGGTGAGGGCGGTGGTCCACGGTCTCGTCGCAGGCAAAAAGTATTAAAACTGCCTGAAGGTGCTAAGGCTCATAGTTTTGCACGCCCAACAGAAAAGACTATCCACGAAGTTCTTATTCCCGACGAGATTTCCGTGTCTGACTTAGCGCAACAAATGAACTTAAAGGGCGTTGTCGTCGTTAAAGAGCTAATGAAGCAGGGTACCATGGCCAATATTAATCAAACTATTGATCAAGAGACGGCACAGTTAGTGGTTGAAGAGCTTGGGCATGTTGTCAAGTTAGTCACTGGCGACGAGATGGAGGAAGCTTTGGAAGAAAGCATTGGGCAGCACGAAGGTACTCTAGAGCAGCGCTCGCCAGTTGTAACGGTCATGGGGCATGTAGATCACGGGAAAACTTCCTTGCTCGACTATATCCGAAAAGCACATGTGGCAAGTGGCGAAGCCGGCGGAATAACGCAGCACATCGGTGCTTATCACGTTGAAACTGATAAAGGCATGATTACCTTTCTCGATACACCTGGTCACGCTGCGTTTACTGCGATGCGGGCACGAGGAGCAAAGAGTACGGATATTGTAATATTGGTTGTCGCAGCTGACGATGGGGTCATGCCGCAAACCGAAGAAGCCGTAGCACATGCAAGAGCTGCTGGAGTACCTTTGGTAGTTGCGGTTAATAAAATGGACAAGGAGGGTGCTGACCCAGACCGTGTTCGTAATGAACTGGCCGCTAAAGACGTTATTCCGGAGGATTGGGGAGGCGATGTCCAGTTTATCAACGTGTCTGCCCATACGGGTGACGGTATTGATGGCTTGTTAGAGGCCGTCCTGTTACAGGCTGAATTACTAGAGCTACAGTCTCCTTCTGATATTCCAGGTACAGGTATTGTTATTGAATCCCGTCTGGATAAAGGCCGCGGTTCTGTTGCTTCTTTACTCGTACAAAACGGCACCTTGCGACCTGGTGATATTGTTCTTGCTGGACGACACTATGGTCGAGTTCGCGCATTGCTCGATGAAAATGGCAAGGCAATTAAGCAAGCCGGTCCCTCGATTCCGGTAGAAATTCTTGGGCTTAACGGGACTCCTGACGCCGGTGATTCCTTCGCCGTGCTTGAAAGCGAAAAGCGTGCACGGGAAATGGCGGATTTCCGACAGGAGAAAGGACGTACCGATAAGCTAAAACGCCAGCAAACAACTAAATTGGAAAATATGTTTGCGAACATGGGTGCTGCCGAAAGTAAGTCTCTCAATGTAGTGATTAAAGCGGATGTGCGCGGGTCACTAGAGGCGATTCAGTCCTCGTTACTCGATTTAGGGAATGAGGAAGTTCAGGTAAATATCGTTTCATCCGGTGTCGGTGGAATCACAGCGACAGACATGACCTTAGCAGTAACGTCGGGTGCTGTTGTATTTGGTTTTAACGTTCGAGCTGATTCCAGTGCCCGTAAAGTGGTTGAAGAAGAAGGGGTGGATTTGCGTTATTACAGCGTTATCTACGACTTAATCGACGATGTTAAGCAAGCGTTGTCTGGAATGTTAAGTCCGGAAATGCGAGAGGAAATTAACGGGACGGCAGAAGTACGGGATGTGTTCAGATCACCGAAATTCGGAGCTATTGCTGGCTGTATGGTCATTGAGGGAACTCTGTTCAAAAACAATCCAATACGTGTATTACGAGACGATGTGGTTATTTATGAAGGCGAATTAGAATCGCTACGCCGTTTCAAAGATGACGTGAATGACGTACGAAATGGTATGGAATGTGGTATCGGTGTAAAAAATTACAACGATGTTAAGCCTGGCGACAAGATCGAAGTCTATGTAGTTAAAGAAGTAGCTCGCACGCTTTAAGTTTGATAGCTAGTTGCTAAAAGCGTGAGAGTTATCTAAAGAGTATCGGCAATGCCACGAGAATATAGTCGGACACAGCGCGTAGGTGATTTCCTAAAACAGGAATTGGCTACCTTAATTCAGTTTGAGATACGAGACCCACGGGTCGGTATGGTCAGTATTACCGACGTTGAAGTCAGTCGAGACCTGGCCCATGCAAAAGTCTATATGACGGTGCTGGGCAAGGATACGAAAGAAGAAGCCGAAGAGTCTGTTGCCGTGTTAAACAAGGCGGCTGGCTATCTTAGGTCGCAACTTGCTAAAAGTAACAATGCGCGGACGACACCGAAGCTGCATTTTCATTTTGATAGTAGTGTTGTTCGTGGACAATATTTATCTGACCTAATCGACCATGCTGTGGCGGAAGACAAAAATCATTCCGATGCCACAGACATGGAAAAACCTGAGTAGGACCATTGGCAAAAAATCGTCGCGGTAGACCGCTTAACGGCATTCTGATTTTAGATAAACCGCAGGGTCAAAGTTCAAATCGGTCGCTGCAGATTGCCAAGCGCTTGTATTTTGCGAAAAAAGCGGGTCATACCGGAAGTCTTGATCCGCTGGCAACGGGCGTGCTGCCGCTTTGCTTCGGTGAGGCGACAAAGTTTTCACAGTATTTATTGGACTCGGACAAAGCCTACAAGAGCACTTTTAAGCTGGGTGTGATTACAGCAAGTGGTGATGCCGACGGAGAGGTACTCGAAAGTCGCGATGCCTCCGGTATCACCGAAGCTGATATCATTGCCGGATTGGCTCCATTTAGAGGGCTGATAAAACAAGTTCCTTCGATGTTTTCGGCTTTAAAGCACAACGGACAACCACTCTATAAGCTAGCTCGGCAAGGTATTGAGGTTGAGCGTAAAGTTCGTGAAGTGACTGTTTATGAGATTGATCTCATCGATTTTCGCAGTTCTAAAGAGACTGGTGACTGCCCCGAAGTCGATGTGTATGTTCATTGTAGTAAAGGTACATACATACGTTCAATTGCGGAAGATTTGGGTTTATCTCTAGGTTGCGGTGCCCATGTTACAGTGCTTCGACGCGTACAGGCGGGGCCTTTTAAAGAAGACCATTCCATCACCTTGCCAGCATTGGAAGCGCTGAAGACCGATGATGATTTTGCTCAGTTGGATGAGCTGATACTTCCGCCCGATAGTGCAGTGGATCATTTTCCGCGCGTATTGTTGGAAGAGTCAGCGGTATTCTACATGCTGCAAGGCCAGCCTGTTCAGATTGCGGAGGCACCTTTGGAGGGTGTTGTAAGAATGTACTCCAGTTCCGACACTTTTATCGGCCTTGGAGAAATGTTAGAAGATGGCCGAGTCGGTGCCAAGAGGTTGATAGCAACAAATTAGATATACCACCAGAAAGCATGGGTTTTCTGGGTCAGAAATATTGGGAGTTAAGCCCTGTTGGCTTAGCGCGCAATTGATATTGGAGCTTGTCTTTAATATCGCTAGCCTGTCTACAAATATGCGTGGTCAGGCTGAATTAATGAGCACGATAGAGTTTTATTTCTATCCTGCTTCAGCATATTTACTTTAACGAGGAATGAACAATGGCATTATCAGCAACAGAAAAAGCAGCAGTAGTAAAAGAATATCAAACAGCAGAAGGCGATACAGGTTCACCAGAAGTGCAAGTTGCGCTGCTGACAACCAATATTCAAAAACTGCAGGGCCACTTTGGCGATCACAAACACGATCACCATTCACGCCGCGGTTTGATCCGTATGGTAAACCAGCGTCGTAAATTACTGGATTACTTGAAGGGTAAGAAAGCTGAGCGTTACACCAGTTTGATCAAGCGTCTAGGTTTACGTCGCTAGTAGAAAAAAGAAAAAGAGTTGAGCCTTGGCGAAATAGGTTTCCAGGGCTCTTATATGTCATCCCAAAAAGGGAGGGTTTCTTCAGTGAATCCTGTAAAAAAAATATTTCAATACGGTGGTCAAGAGATCACATTAGAAACGGGTCGTATTGCTCGCCAAGCTACGGGCGCAGTACTGGTATCAATGGGTGAAGTACAAATATTGTGTACTGTCGTAGGCGCTAAAAGCGCAAAGCAGGGAATGGATTTTTTCCCTCTTGGTGTTCACTACCAGGAAAAGACCTACGCTGTCGGTAAAATACCCGGCGGCTTTTTTAAGCGTGAAGCACGGCCTTCAGAAAAAGAAACGCTGACATCACGGTTAATCGATCGTCCGATACGTCCGCTTTTCCCCAATGGTTTCAAAAACGAAGTACAAGTTGTTTGTACCGTAATGTCTGCCGATAAGGATACCAATCCAGATATCGCTGCACTGATCGGCACATCTGCTGCGTTGTCAATATCAGGCATCCCTTTTAACGGCCCGATAGGCGCAGCGCGAGTTGGCTTTACAGCAGAGCAAGGATATATCTTGAATCCGGGATATAGCCAATTGGAAGAAAGCGCTTTAGATATGGTTGTTGCCGGTACGTCGGACGCCGTATTGATGGTTGAGTCAGAAGCACAAGAGCTCAATGAAGATCAAATGCTGGGCGCCGTGTTGTATGCGCACCAGGAAATGCAAACCGTCATTAAGGTCATTGCCGAGTTAGCTGAAGAAACAGGAAAGCCGCGTTGGAACTGGGAAGCAGAAGAGGAAGACACTGCTTTATTGGCCGCAGTTGCTAACGGCTATAAGCAGGGTATTGGCGAAGCCTATCGCATTACAGATAAGGCTGATAGATATTCAAACTTGAGCGAGTTAAAAGGACAGGCAACAGCCCAGTTGGCTGCTGGAGACGCTGCTCAATACAACGAAGGCGATGTTACCGATGTCTTTAAGAAATTGGAAAAATCTATTGTTCGCCAACGCATCCTAAATGGAGATCCGCGGATCGATGGACGCGACAACGGTACGGTTCGCCCGATAAATGTCGAAGTTGGCGTTTTAAATAAAGCACACGGATCAGCATTATTTACCCGTGGAGAAACTCAGGCCATTGGCGTTACAACCTTAGGAACAACTCGCGATGCGCAGTTGATCGACGCCCTGGAAGGAAAGCGTGAAGATAATTTTTTCTTGCATTATAACTTCCCTCCCTATTCTGTAGGTGAATGTGGACGAATCGGCTTTACCAGTCGACGTGAAGTTGGACATGGTCGTTTGGCGCGCCGCGGTGTTGCAGCAGTATTGCCCAGCGCAGAAGATTTTCCTTATACCATACGGGTCGTGTCGGAAATTACTGAATCGAATGGTTCAAGTTCAATGGCCAGTGCTTGCGTTGCGAGTTTGTCGATGATGGAAGCGGGTGTTCCTCTAAAAGCGCCTGTAGCCGGCATTGCTATGGGCTTGGTTAAAGAGGGTGAGCGTTTTGCCGTTTTGACTGATATTCTGGGTGATGAAGATCACTTAGGCGATATGGACTTTAAAGTAGCGGGAACCGCTAATGGCATCACTGCTTTGCAAATGGATATCAAAATCGAAGGTATCAATGAGCAAATAATGGATATAGCTCTTGGGCAAGCTCTGGAGGCACGTCTTCATATTCTGGGTCAAATGAACGAAGTTCTCAGTTCTCCTCGGGAAAAAGTGTCAGAAAATGCGCCGAGCATGGCTACCTTTAAAATTGATTCTGACAAGATTCGAGATGTCATCGGAAAAGGCGGTGCAACCATCCGTTCTATTACGGAAGAAACCGGAGCAACGGTTGATATTGACGACGATGGAACGATTCGTATATACGGTACTGATGCCGCATCGAGAGATGCAGCTGTAGCAAAAGTCGAAGAGATAACGGCTGAAGCAGAAGTGGGTGCTGTTTACGAAGGAAAGGTTGCTCGTATTGTCGACTTTGGTGCATTTGTAAACATCTTGCCCGGGAAAGACGGTTTGGTCCACATTTCTCAAATATCGAAGGATCGGGTAGAGAATGTTAGTGACTATTTGTCTGAAGGTCAGATGATAAAAGTCAAAGTTTTAGATGTTGATCAACGTGGTCGAATCAAGCTTTCTATGAAAGAGCTTGAAGAAGCTACACCAGCTAGCGACGAAAATTCGGAAACAGCGGAATAAGTTTTAGCTGGAATTAAAAAGGGAGCCTTATGGCTCCCTTTTTTGTTAGTTCGAACATAAATGGATTTCGCCGTTTTCTACGGTGAAAGGTGCCGGTGTTAGTTTTTCACCCAGACAAGGGCCGGCAACACACTCTCCGTCTTCGATCAAAAATAATGCGCCGTGCGTCGTGCAATGAATAAGTGCGCCTTCAGAATCAAGGAACTGATCTTCCAGCCAATTTAATTCGACACCTAAATGCGGGCAGCGATTTTGATAGACGTATATCTGACCGTCTTTTTTTACAGCGAAAAAACTTTCTTCGCCTACTGAAAACCCTTTGGAAGACTCGTCGGCAATATCGTTAGTGTGGCAAAGTAATGTCATAGAAATACTAGGATTTTTTAAAAATGTCTGTAAGCGAACGCCGTATACTTTAATAAATACGCGAGTGTTTAACCAGTTATAATTCTAGAGCTGGACCCGGAGTAACCGAAGTTGTTCTAGATGTGGGCGACCGTAAGCTGGACCCGTTAAGCTAGATCCATAGATTTCTCGGCCTGTTTAACCAGAGATTCTTTGGTTTCTGTGTCCAGGTCATTCCAATTTGTGTCGGTTAAAGCGCCGTGCAAGGCATAGAGCAAAACTTTGGAAACCCTTATTCCGCGCTGTTTAATTTCTAAATAGGCAGCAACAGGTCCTTTTTTTTGAAGCTCTTCTTGGCTATTAATACCAATGGTGTGTAGCCAATTAATGGATGTGTTGCCTAAATTCTTAAGATCGAGCAAATCGCTTTGCATAACAACTCTCTTTTCTATTGTTTTTATTGGAAATTGCAATTTGTAATAATGCAGTTGGCTCTTATAATACAGATTCATTTTTATATCAATAGGCGATTGATATAATGGGAGCCTATCATGCCTGAAAAAAACAGCAAAACATCGATTTTCCTCAGCCAGCTTTGCGGCTGTGATGACGGTTGGATTGACCGAACAGCCGTAGACGTGCCGATTCATAAATTATTAGTAAAACCGTTTTTGCAACTTAAGCTAGAGGGAGAAAAAGAAGGTTTCGATATTTGCATCGCTAGCGGGTATCGCGATTTTAGTCGCCAGCTAATGATTTGGAACAATAAGGCTGAAGGGAAGCGCCCAGTTTTTGATGATGATAACAAAATCATTGATATGTCGACACTGGTCCCTTGGGAGAAGGCCCAGGCAATTTTACGATGGTCTGCACTACCCGGAGCATCTCGCCATCACTGGGGAACAGATATTGACATATTCGATCGGTCGGCGGTCGAAGAGAATTACGCCTTACAGTTGTCGGCCGATGAGTTTGCACAAAATGGACCTTTTGGTCCAATGAATGACTGGCTGGATAGTAAGATTAAATCTGACCACGGCCATGGTTTTTTCAAGCCATATGTTGCAGCCAATAACGGTGTCGCCCCGGAACCTTGGCATTTAAGCTATGCACCCTTGGCGGCTGAATTCCAAAAAGCTATGACTGTTGAAGGCTTGAAAGAATTCTTGAGCGATAAATCTATGGCGCTGAGGTCTGTTGTTTTAGATAATTTCCAAGAAATCTACGAGCGTTTCGTTATAGTAAACCACGATTGCTATCCGAGCCAATATCGTGAGTTTCTGCGAGAATAGCCCTGCTTCGTCGCGGAATATAAACTATGTTATTTACTAAAACTTTGGGATATTATCTAATCCGACTTGGTGCTGGCATAGCTTTAGTGTTCATTTTCATATTCTTGTCTCGTGGATAGCGCGACTAGATAACAAAATTAAAGTTATTTGAAAAAAAACGACAGGTGTTAGTGCACAAAATTTACTATGTCCACGATGTCTACTATAGTAGTTAGAGAAAATGGAAATTATCAATACCTGTGCACATGATTGCATTCAGTGTTACGGGCAGAAAATTGTAAAAGGTAATTTCAGTCGATAAATTGAATATGACGTACAAGTTACTTACGGCATAGGTGTAGTAACGATTTTGCCATGGCAAACTGAGAGGTGATGAGGTGAGTGTAAAATTATTGGATAACGAAGCCTTTTATGGCTATCGGGTTCGTCGAACAGTGAACGGAAAGCTCTATCAGGAATATTACTCTCTTAAAAAAGCCGGGAAAAGAATTGGTCCAAGGCTCAAGCGGAAAGTGGAATTGGAAGCTATTGAACGCGACGAGGCTTTGATTGAAGAGCAGAAGCGGGTAAAAAAGCAGCTTAAAGCATCACGTTGTTTTAATGCAAATGGCTCGGTTAAGGGTATTAGCTATTTGTTAAAGACTGAAAAGAGTGGCACCGTGACCCCGATATTTCAAGTCGGCATCGCTTCAGAGTTAGAGGATAAAATAGTTTGTACTAGTTTTTCTCTTAATGCACACGGAAAAGAGCTAGCGTGGAAGAAAGCCGTAGATGCTTATGCAAAACATAAAGTCATCGGTAAAAACTCCAAGTTATTCAAACAATTAAGCGCAGCAATACCCAATGTAAAGAAATTGCGAAAGTAGTCGACTTCCCTATCGACCAGAAACGAAAAAGCCAGGCATGACGCTTGGCTTTTTCGTTTCTGGTCGATAGGTTCTTACGTTAGTTATGCTTGTCTAGCAGTCGTTCATCGGTGGCGCGAAAAATGATATTGTGTTGTCGCCGGGTATGCCGAGATAGTTTTATCATTGAACCCGCTATTGGGTCGTCATCAAATTCGATGAGGTGTTTACTATAAAGCTGCCGTCCTTATTAGTTTCCGCGTCTTTTGCTGCAATCGTTTCTTATTGGTCTATGTTAGAGCTACTCATTTTAGGGCCTAATGATTATTTCATCCTCCCGTTTAATTTCTTTCTGGTATTTGTTGTGGTCAACGCAATGAGAAGTCCGGCCCGCTAGCCGGGCGGAAAAACTGAGTACTGATTGTCTACTGCGCTGGGAAAGTGATGGCTTGGTCAATCAGCACCGCGAGGGCTGCAACGTCTTTTCCATACATCTTATAGTCAAAGCCCAGATAGAATAACGATCTAGCCATCAACCGACGATAGCATAACTGTCCGGTTTTCGATGCAATTGGTGTTGGGTTACGAGCGTCGATGATAGTGCAAGCTAGTGCAATAGTGGTATCCATATCATCCGGTGCATTTCCCGCGCCCGGAGTATTCTTGCATATTTTTAGTTTGTGGGTGTTCGCTTAAATTGAAAAGAGAATAGTTAGAACGTGGCCTGAGGGATTTCTTACGCGATAAAGTGCGAGGCTATTCTCTCATTGAATTATTTGTCGCATTGTCTGTTAATTCCGGTCGGTTATTACAAAATTTGCTGATATAGCATAAGACGCCTAGAATGGTGTTAGTGGTTAGAGCGGATCATCTGTTTTTGTTTTCGTGAGCAATGACTAATCATCGTCATATTGTAGGTTTTCAGGTGAGTGCTTGAGAGTTGATAGTGATAATAAAAACGAAACATTCGTTAATATACGTAACTTTTTATACCAATAAAAATTAAAAATCTAGGAGGTTTATGTGTTTGATTTACTTTTATTGCCGCCCATTTTTGGTGGGTTGGGGCTGATTGCTGCACTGGTTATCTATCGGAAGGTGAAGGCCTATCCTACGGGGGAGGGTTTGGTTGTTGAAATTTCTGACGCCATTCACTCGGGTGCCATGGTTTTTATGCGGCGAGAGTACTCCGTTCTGATTATATTTGCCGCCGTCGTTACCGTTCTGTTATTTGTCGGATTTCAAGACTGGCACACACCGCTGGCTTTTGTGGTGGGAGCTTTGTGTTCAGCTTCTGCCGGTTACATCGGTATGTTTTCAGCCACCAAGGCCAATGTGCGTACAACCGTAGCGGCGAGTACGAGTGGGGCGAGTGAAGCATTAAGTGTCGCTTTTTATGGCGGCTCTGTTATGGGCCTGACGGTTGCCTCTATGGGGTTGTTAGGATTGGGTATTTTGTACTTCATGTTTGGTTCAAATCCAGAGCACGCCAACGCGATTCACGGTTTCGGTATGGGCGCTTCAACCGTTGCGTTATTTTCCCGCGTCGGTGGTGGGATCTTTACTAAAAGTGCTGATGTCGGTGCTGATCTTGTCGGTAAAATTGAAGCAGGTATTCCCGAGGACGATCCGCGAAACCCAGGTGTTATTGCCGATAATGTGGGCGATAACGTTGGTGATGTGGCTGGTATGGGTTCAGATATTTTTGAGTCTTACTGCGGATCAATGATTGCGACTATCGCGATTGCTTCCACGATGTCGGTGGCGGTAATCGCTGCACTGGGCGGAGACAGGGGGCAATTAATGTTTGCGCCGTTGGCCTTGGCTTCACTGGGATTGTTATGTTCGATCGGCGGGATTCTACTGGTGCGAGCTTCGGTTAGCAAAGCACCGGCTTTAGCGCTGCGCATGGGTACTATTGGAGCAACGATTTTGTTCATTTTGACATCCTGGTTTTTGTTGAAAGAGTTGGGTTTGCCCCAGGGAGTATGGTTATGTGTCGTGTGCGGCGCACTGGGCGGAATCATTATCGGTCTTGTCACCGAATATTATACCGGTGGAAAACCAGTTAGGACGATTGCGGAAAGCGGAGAAACCGGTCCAGCTACGGTAATGATTTCAGGGCTCGCTGTAGGAATGGAATCGGTGGTTGTTCCGGTATTAACGATAGCTGCGATTATCTTTTCTACCAGCCTGTTGTTACCTGAAGGTGCAGGTGTGTATGGTGTTGGTATAGCCGCAGTGGGAATGCTTGCGACGGTGGGCATTACGATGGCCATCGATGCTTATGGTCCCGTTGCGGATAACGCCGGTGGTATCGCTGAAATGGCTGAATTAGGCGACGAAGTGCGTGAGATAACCGATGGTTTAGATGAAGTTGGAAATACGACTGCGGCTATTGGGAAAGGGTTTGCCATTGGCGCCGCTGGCCTCGCGGCTTTGGCTATCATCGCGGCTTACATTGAAGTTATCGAGCACAAGGTAGACGGATTTACGCTCGATATCAGCGATCCTCTAGTCTTAACAGGCATGTTTCTTGGGGGTATTTTTCCCTTTCTCGTGAGCGCAATTACGATGCGCGCGGTGGGTGATGCAGCCTTCGATATGATTAAAGAAATTCGTCGTCAGTTTAAGGAGATTCCCGGATTAATGGAGGGCACGGCAAAGCCCGATAGCGAAAGGTGTGTTGATATTGCAACTCAGGCGGCACTAAAGCGCATGGTCTTACCTGGGGTGTTAGCCGTCGGGTCGCCGGTGGTCGTTGGGTTTTTACTGGGTCCTGCTGCTTTAGGAGGGTTGTTAGGAGGGGCATTGGTAACTTGCGTGTTAATGGCGTTAATGATGGCGAATGCGGGTGGTGCCTGGGACAATGCTAAGAAGTATGTGGAAAAGGGCAATTTTGGTGGTAAAGGCTCTGATGTTCATACGGCGGTTGTCGTAGGCGATACCGTTGGCGATCCGTTTAAAGATACCTCGGGTCCTGCGATGAATATATTAATTAATGTTATGGCTATTGTGAGTTTGGTCATCGCGCCTTTATTGGTTTAAAATGGTCGGGCGCTTTACGTTTGTCAAAACTAAAAAAACGCAGCTTAAGCTGCGTTTTTTTTTGAGAAAATTAAGTGCCTGTTTGCATTTTGCAATAGCGACTCGATGGACGGACTAATTGAGTTTCGCTCAGCAACACTGGATAATGACTGCGTGCGGAAAAAGCAGTACCCGTAACATTTTATTTAGTAATTGTGGTTATTTTAAACTAATTCTAAAAGTGGAAGGGCAAGATGTCTGAATATAAGCGAGCAGCGACGCGAACAACGCTTAGAGCGGGAGTAAAACTATCACATCCCGATGTCGGGGAGCTAGACCTGTTTACCGGCAACATTTCGGATACTGGCGCGTATATTCTTACGGACGACAATGGTCCGGTAAAAGTTGGAGAGATAGTCTCTGTGCAAGTGACTGGTATGGGCGGCGGTGACGCCCCTGTAGTTAAGATGCGCGTGGTTCGTTCCGACGCAAAAGGCGTCGGTCTGGAATTTGTTACCGATTAGTCTCTCGAGCGATATTTATTCCGCGCGCTTTTGGCTGATTTTAGCCAAAGCTTCGAATTATGATATTGTTAGTCGTTGAAATTTAAGAAATAAGGTTGTGATATGCATATCCATATCCTGGGTATCTGCGGTACTTTCATGGGTGGATTGGCCATGCTTGCTCGCCAGCTGGGTCATACTGTCACGGGCTCGGATGCTAATGTTTATCCTCCCATGAGCATTCAGTTAGAAGAACAGGGTATTGGACTCATAGAGGGATATGACCCTTCCCAGCTCGAACCTGCTCCCGATTTGATAGTCGTCGGAAACGCAATGAGTCGCGGCAATCCCGCTGTGGAATATATGCTGGAACGCGGTATTCCATTCTCGTCAGGTCCTCAATGGCTATTTGAACATTTACTTAAAGATAGGTGGGTGTTAGCCGTTGCCGGAACTCATGGAAAAACCACAACGAGTAGTATGCTCGCCTGGATATTAGAGTTCGCAGGAATGAAACCTGGGTTTTTAATCGGTGGGATTCCAAGCAACTTTGGATTATCTGCTGACCTGGGTGATTCAGCTTTTTTTGTGATCGAAGCCGATGAGTACGACAGTGCCTTTTTTGATAAACGATCCAAATTTGTTCACTATCACCCTCGGACTGCAATTCTAAACAATTTGGAGTTTGATCACGCCGATATTTTCGAAGACCTGGCGGCGATCCAAAAGCAATTTCATCATTTGTTGAGAATTATACCCGGGAATGGCCGCGTCATCGTGCCAGAATCAGACGGTCATATTGAAGAAGTGTTGCAGCAAGGTTTATGGTCAGAGCTGGAAAAGACCTCAACTGAACGTTCTGGACAGGCTGATTGGTCGGCAGAACTGCATAGTCCCGATGGTAGCGCTTTCTCTGTTTGGCACAACGATACCGCTGTCGGTGACGTTGATTGGTCACAATCGGGAACGCACAATATCAATAATGCTTTAGCGGCGATTGCGGCGGCAAGGCATGTAGGCGTGCAACCGATTATTGCAGTCGAAGCGTTGTCCCAATTTCGTGGTGTAAAGCGTAGAATGGAGTTGCTGGGTGATCCGAATGGTATCGCTGTTTACGACGATTTTGCGCATCACCCTACAGCAATAGAAACTACATTGGCCGGATTGCGAGCAAAAATCACGCAGGGAAAAATTATTGCGGTTATTGAGCCTAGATCTCAAACAATGCGCTTAGGTTCACACCTAGATCGCCTGGCGACTGCGAGTCGCGATGCCGATCAAGTTATTTGGTATCAGCCCCAAGGTCTGGACTGGTCTTTGGATTCTGTTGTTCTCGACAGTGATGGCAGGGCCTGCGTCAGTGATTCAATTGATAATATCGTAGCAATGGTCGTAGCAAGTGCAAAGAGCGGTGACCATGTGGTGATTATGAGCAACGGCGGATTTTCTGGAATTCACCAACGGTTATTAACGTCGTTGGCTTAGTTGTTTTTCCTTATTTGTAACGGTCAATATTTAGGACTAAATAGTGTATGAAAGATCAATTATTTTCCTGGTATGAAAACCTCATACTAAACAAGCCACTGGCATCATTAATTGTGACGCTTATTATTATTGGCGGGCTATCGACAGCTATACCTAGCTTCAAGTTAGATGCCTCGGCCGACTCTTTGGTGTTGGAAGGTGACGAAGCGCTTAAGTATTCTCGTGAAATTAACAAGCGCTTTCAATCCGAGGACTTTTTACTGGTAACTTTTCGACCGAATAAGGACCTTTTATCAACTGAGTCATTAACAGTTTTGGAGCAGTTACGTAGTGAGCTGGTGGTACTTGATGGTGTCTCGTCGGTAACAAGTATTCTGGATGTACCTCTGTTGGAGAGCCCAAAGGTGTCCTTGAGTGAGGTTGCCGACGGTGGCGAATTACGCACATTGAGAACGCCGGGAATCGACAAAAAATTGGTCCTGGCTGAATTAACAAACAGCCCAATCTATAGCAATATGCTGATGGGTTCTGATGCTCGAACGACGGCCCTACAAATTAATCTAAAGCGTGACAAGCAATATATGGACTTGTTAGCTAAACGTGAAAGCCTGCGGGAATTAGCGGCCAAGGGCACACTGCCCGCGAATTTACGGGTAGAGCTTGTTGAGGTGGAGGAGGTTTTTCGTGACTACTCGGCAGTCTTTAATGAGCGCCAAAGCCAGCTAGTTGAAATAGTGAGAGGAATTGCCAGTCAATACCGCGATGAGGGGCAGCTCTTTTTAGGAGGGGTACCCATGATCGCCGCCGACATGATTAGCTTTGTAAAAAGTGATTTGTTGGTGTTTGGCAGTGGTATTGTCGTTTTTATTATTTTGGTCCTTTCGTTGATTTTCAGGCGTATTACCTGGGTTATATTTCCGCTTATTACTTGCGTTCTGTCAACGGCGTTTATGCTGGGGTTAATCACCTGGCTCGACTGGCGGATGACAGTAATATCATCAAATTTCGTCGCGCTTTTACTTATTATCACCTTGTCTATTACTATTCACTTAGTCGTCCGTTATCGCGAATTACTATCTATTGATCCAGAGATGGACCAGCAACAATTGGTAAAAAAAGCCACTCTATTGATGGTGAAGCCCTGTATTTATACTGCACTCACGACCATTGTCGCTTTTGCCTCTTTAGTCGTTAGTGGTATTCGTCCGGTTATCGATTTTGGTTGGATGATGACCGTTGGTGTGACCGCCGCATTGATCATCGTATTTATTGTTTTACCGGCAATGTTAATGTTGGTAAAAAAACCTCGCATGACGAAGTCCGAATCGTCTGAACTAGCCTTTACCACGCACTTTGCCACCTTCACGGAAAAGAACGGGACATTCGTTTTAGGGGTTTCGGCATTGCTTGCAGGAATCAGTATCTGGGGCGTATTACACCTGGAAGTTGAAAACCGTTTTATCGATTATTTTCACGAAAGCACTGAAATATACCAAGGCATGGAAGTTATCGATACTCAGCTGGGCGGAACTATTTCTCTGGAGGTGATTATTGATCCCGATATTAAGATGAATGAAAACTCGGCAATGGTCGCAGCCGTTGTTGACGTCGACGGTAGTTCCAGTATTGATGCGTCGCAAGGTGACGATTTTCTTGATGATTCCGAGAGTGAGTTCGATGATGATTTCGAAGACGACTTTGGCAGCGATGAAGAGGGCTTTGAGGGCGCAGCGGATGTGAGTTATTGGTTTAATCGCACAGGTCTGAGTCGCATAGAAGCAGTACATGATTACATTGACTCTCTGGAACAGACCGGAAAAGTTTTGTCACTCGCGACTCCCTATAAAGTTTTACGGTCATTAGCGTCGGGCGTCGATGATATTCAATTAGCTCTTATTCAAAGGAATTTGCCGAAAGAAATTAACGACATATTGATTGATCCTTATCTAAATGAAGAGATTGATCAGGCCCGAATCACCGTCAGAGTGATGGAAACCAGTAAACAGTTGCGCCGCGCCGATCTGTTACAAGAGATAGAAGATCATTTGACCAATGAATTAGGTTTTCAGAAAGAACAAGTTCATTTAACGGGCATGTTAGTTCTCTATAATAATATGTTACAGAGTTTGTATCGCTCGCAAATACTGACAATAGGCGCGGTATTTATCGCGATTGTATTTATGTTTATTGTACTTTTCCGCTCTCTATCGATCGCTTTAATTGCTATCGCGCCCAATATTTTGGCGGCGGGTATTGTGTTGGGAGGAATGGGTCTGGTAGGTATTCCTCTCGATATTATGACCGTGACCATAGCGGCTATTTCAGTCGGTATTGCGGTTGATAATACTATTCACTACGTGCACCGATTTAGAGCGGAGTTTCCAAAGGACAGAAATTATCTTGCGACCATGTATCGATGTCACGCTTCGATCGGTAAGGCGATGTTTTACACATCGATAACAGTCATCATGGGATTTTCGATTTTGTCGTTGTCCAATTTCACTCCGAGTATCTATTTTGGGCTGTTGACCAGCTTGGCTATGTTTGCCGCTCTATTGGGTTCTTTGTTACTTTTGCCGCAATTGCTTATAACCTTTAAGCCTTTAGGTCCAAACGAGGATATTCTCTGATCGTTAGAGGGGGAAACCCGCGGGCAAACGTAGGATTAGAGGAGTGTTAGCACTATGCAATGCCGTTATAATTGCGGTGCATGTTGTATCGCGCCATCTATAAGCAGCTTTATTCCCGGCATGCCAGACGGCAAGCCGGCCGGCGTACGATGTATTCATCTTGCTGAAAACAATAGTTGCGAGCTGTTTGACAGTAAAGATCGACCCTTGGCATGCAAGTCGTTTTTGGCCGAACCAGACATTTGTGGTGACAACCGCAATCAGGCTTTAGACACTCTTGTTTGGTTAGAAAATACGACCGCCAGTGACTAATGAATAGTAAGCAAAATAATAATTAATCGTGAGATTGGGATAGCTTGAATACGATCTCTTACCAGTGAGAAAGTCATAATGTTTGAGACAATTCCTCTTTTCCCACTTAACGCAGTACTTTTCCCCAGTGGCCGTATGTCCTTAAGAATTTTCGAACCGCGTTATCTTGATTTGGTTAGCTCTTGTTTAAAAAGTGATTCTGGTTTTGGTCTCGTTCACTTGCAACAGGGAGCCGAGGTGAATACGGTATCTTCAACCGTTGAGACCAGATTTGAAAAAACGGGAACCTATGCCAAAATCATTGATTTTGACGATCTTGGCGATGGGAAGTTGAGCACGACCATCGAGGGTAAAAGTAAGTTTCGAATTACCTCCAGCTGGCAGGAGAAAAATGGCTTGTATAAGGCCGAAATTGATTGGGTAGAGGAAGAAGAAGCCGTGCCTTTGTTAGAAAATTTTTCTGAGTTAACGCTCTTGCTAAACCAGCTCATGCAACATCAGCAATTACGTCAGCTCAAATTTGAAGATGAAGCCAGTGATGTGAGTCAATTGAGTTTTCTTTTATCGCAATATCTACCGATCGATTCATCCACGCAATATAAATATTTGCTGTTGGAAGACCCCGTTGAACGAATAGATTTAATACTGGATTTTTTAGAAGACGTCAGTCAGTAACTCGCAACAATCCTCAGCCAATAAGTTCGCGTCGAAATTTTGAACAGACGCTAATTGTTATCTACAATAGTTATAAGGCTATTTAATCTTTTCTCTAGCGGGCCGATGTTGTAACCATTACTTTCGAGTATATCCTTCTTCGATTGTGCGCAATTGTCGACTCCACGGTCAAGAAGTGGGATCCCTTTTTAGTTATCGCTAATGTTGACGTTGTGGTTGATCTGCTAATAGGAGAAATGTCGGTATGCGGCCACTGATAATTGATGTCGAAGCTTCGGGCTTCGGTAGAGGAAGTTATCCGATTGAGGTAGGCGTTGCATTAGCGAGCGGAGAAACCCGCTGCATGATAATTCGTCGGGAACCCGAATGGGTGCATTGGGATGATAGCGCCGAGGGGTTGCACGGTATTAGTCGAGAAGAACTCAATCGTCACGGAAAGAGTGTTGCAGAAGTTGCCAATTTTTTAAATAGCTGGTTAGCGGGCCAGGTGGTGTATAGCGATGCCTGGGGCAATGATAGCAGTTGGCTGGCTTTGCTATTTGAATACGCTAACGTTGGGCAACGTTTTAAATTGGAGTCATTGCGCAGTTTACTCAACGAGCACCAGCTTGAAGTATGGCATGAGACAAAAGAAAATCTAACTCAAGCTAGTGATTTTAGACGCCATCGCGCCAGTAATGACGCTTTAATCTTACAGCAAACCTATTGCAAAACTGCCGACGTGACTGTGGTTTTGGAAGAGTGATTCAATCTCCGATCTGGTTATAAATAATTTCTATTAGATGCAAACCATTCTAAGTGGGCTGCCTATTAGAATTCTGAAAATGCTAAACTGCGAGTCTTGACGTGGAGGTATCAATGGCTGGTGTTTGGCCATCGTCGTCCTGAGAGCTTTAGTATTAGGCTTTCAATGTTTGATCCTCGCGGAATTTACAGTTGGTTTGGAGTGACGAAATGGTTCAAGGTATCGGTCAAAATCCACTGGGTTTGCAGCGAAGTCTAATTCAATCGCAAAATACTCAGCAAACGGCCGCTGAGCGCATTAGTTCCGGTAAGCAGGTAAACAGTGCTGGCGACAATGCAGCGGGCTTGGCGATAATAAATCGATTAATTAGTCAAAGCGAAGGCTTTAGCCAGGCTATTCGTAATGCGGTTGATGGTGTTTCTTACGCGCAGGTTGCTGGTGGAACCTTGTCTACGGTAACAGACGATGCTCAACGTATACGGGAATTATCGCTTCAGGCCGCCAATGGTATTTTGAGTGACAGTGACCGTTCAACCTTGCAAACTGAGGTAAGCCAGTTACAAGAAGGCATAGCTAGCCGCTTAAACGATGCTCAGTTTAATGGTGTTGATCTATTCACGAATGACGACAATATTAGTTTTCAGGTTGGGGATAAAGCCGGAGATAGCATAGAGTTCGGTGGCCGTGACTTCGGTTCAGATATTAATGCACTACTTTCTATCGATGTCTCCACGCAGGCCGGCGCCACCAGTGCTCTGGGCGGCATTGACGATTTCATCGAGGCGGTAGGTAGTCGGCAGGGGGAATTGGGTGCGATAACTAATCGGCTCGAATCCACGGTAAATAATTTGCAGACGAGCCGAATAAACAGCGAGCAATCTCGCAGTCGCCTGCAGGATGCAGATATTGCGAAAGAAGTTAGCAATAACGTAAAAGGCGGGATTCAGCAGCAAGTGGGAATTGCCCTACAGGCACAGGCCAACAGTGACTCTCAGTTGGTGTTGCGACTTTTGTCTTGAAAAAACCTGTCTTGATAAAGTCTATCTTGATAAAACCTACCGTGAAAAAATCTGTCGGGCAAATTCGAAGCCATTAAATACGATACGTTGTTTTTGTCATTATTTTTGAAATTGCAGACATAATCGTTTTGACCTTGGGTCGAAAGACTTTTCCGCCCGCCTGAAGCGCTTTGGTGCCATGGGCTTTTTCGTCGATGAGCATTTGTTGTAATATGGCGCGAGTTTTTGCGTCTGTTTCGGGAATTTCTGATAAATGCTGTTCCAAGTGTTCACATACCTGGTCTTCAGTTGCCGCTACAAATCCTAGGCTCCATTTGTCTCCGGCTAAACCTGCTAAGGCGCCAACGGAAAACGAAGCAGTATAAAATAGCGGATTTAGCAGGCTGGTTCTGCTGCCTAATTGAGTCAGCCTCTCCTCACACCATACCAAGTGGTCAATTTCCTCTTTGGCCGCTTGATCCATTTCTTCCTTCACGGTGGGTAATTTTGCTGTTAGTGCCTGACCTTGGTAAAGCGCTTGCGCGCAAACTTCTCCCGTGTGGTTTATTCGCATCAAACCTGCCACATGTTCCCGGTCTTTTTCGCTAAACTCGACATCATCCGACGAAAGATCCTGTGCTGGGTTCTGACGGGCAGCCGTTGCCGCATTCGGGGCAAGAGTACGTAGTGCTAAATCTGCATTAATGATTAGTTTATCGACAAAGGATAAATGACGTCGCATGGTAATACCCGTTAATAATTAATTCCTAACAACAAAAATCCCGAAATCCCTGTTCGGGTTTTCGGTAGTTTATCGTCGCTGTAAAGCATCGCCGAATAGAAGCATCGAAACTACCGCTTGCTTTCATGAATAGCAGTATTTCTATTACTCAAATATATCGGCGATGTCGGAGCGCTATTGTTTTTCCCGTTCAATCGCTCGATAGGCAATGTCTGTTCTGTAATAAACGTTCTTCCAGTCGATAGCCTTCACCTGTTCGTAGGCTTTTTCCTGAGCCTCGGTAACCGAATTGCCCAGCGCCGTCGCGCAAAGAACTCGACCGCCATTGGTGAGAACATCGTCATTGACTAACTTGGTACCTGCGTGGAACACTTTTGTATCGTCGCCAGCGGTTTCAGGCAAGCCTGAAATAAGTTCGTTTTTGTCATAGCTTCCCGGATAACCACCCGCCGCTAAGACCACACCGACTGCACATCTCGGATCCCATTGCGCGTTAATAGTATCGAGCTTACCGTCAATGGCAGCGTTGCACATAGCGGCCAGGTCACCATTTAAACGCATCATTATCGGCTGAGTTTCGGGATCTCCGAAGCGACAATTATATTCAATAACTTTTGGTTCACCGGCTGCGTTAATCATGAGTCCCGCATACAGAAATCCGGTATAGCTATTGCCTTCGGCGGCCATTCCGACAACGGTAGGCTCTATAACATCACTCATTATGCGGTCAAACACTTCAGGTGTAACAACGGGTGCGGGTGAATAGGCACCCATGCCGCCGGTATTGGGTCCCGTGTCACCGTCCGCCGCTCGTTTGTGGTCCTGGCTGGTTGCCATCGGCAGAATGTGAGTGCCATCGACCATAACGATAAAACTGGCTTCCTCGCCTTCCAGAAAATCTTCGATGACGACCCGGTGGCCGGCTTCCCCAAAGGCGTTGCCAGCTAACATATCCTTTACCGCATCAATGGCTTCTTGTTCTGTCATAGCAACGATGACGCCCTTGCCTGCAGCGAGGCCATCGGCTTTTACAACGATGGGAGCACCTTGTTTTACGATGTACGAAACAGCGAGGTCGACATCGGTAAATGTTTCGTAGGCGGAGCTGGGAATGGAGTTTCGAGATAGAAAATCTTTAGTGAATGCTTTGGATCCTTCGAGTTGAGATGCGCCTTTACTTGGACCGAAGCAGCGTAAGCCCTGTTCGGAAAAATAGTCGACAATACCTGCAACTAGAGGCGCTTCGGGACCCACGATCGTGAGATCGACGTTATTTTCTTTGGCGAAAGTCGTAAGAGAAAGAAAGTCCATACTGTCGATGGCAACGTTGCTGCAACCGGCTTCCAGTGCTGTTCCGGCATTACCCGGTGCAACAAAAACCTCCTGTACGTCAGGCGATTCAGCTATTTTCCAAGCTAGGGCATGTTCGCGGCCGCCGGAGCCTATTACGAGTACGTTCATTTTGAATGATCCAATTTATTTGAGAGGTCGACGAATAAAACATGGGGTCCGGTGTACAGAATAAAACAGCCCACCGGACGACCGTTTGTTAATGTCTGAAGTGCCTCATGCCAGTAAATACCATCGCCATATTAGCTTCATCAGCCGCTGCGATAACTTCTTCGTCTCTAATTGAGCCGCCCGGCTGAATGACGCAACTGATACCAACGGACGCTGCGTTATCGATACCGTCACGAAAAGGGAAAAAAGCATCGGAAGCCATGACCGAACCCGTTACGGTTAGGCCGGCGTGCTCTGCCTTTATACCGGCAATTCGAGCGGAATTGATGCGGCTCATCTGACCTGCTCCAACGCCAATAGTCTGGCAGTTATTACCGTAAACGATTGCATTGGATTTAACAAACTTCGCGACTTTCCAGGTGAAAAGTAAATCGCGGATTTCGCTTTCAGAGGGTTGGCGTTTCGTGACGATTTGCAAATCAGCTTCGGTGATAAGACCTAAATCGCGATCTTGTACCAACATACCGCCATTGACGCGTTTGTAGTCGAAAGCGGCTTGCTCTGCTCCCCAGACTCCACACTCTAAAAGACGAACATTTTTCTTTGCTGCAACGGCTGCGATCGCGTCGCGGGAAACCGTTGGCGCGATAATCACTTCGACAAACTGACGCTCGCAAATAAGCTCTGCAGTAGCTGCATCCAACTCACGATTAAACGCAATTATTCCGCCAAAAGCTGACTCGGTATCTGTCTCAAAAGCGAGCTTGTAGGCATCGGTAATATTCGCTGCTAGCGCGACGCCACAAGGATTAGCGTGTTTAACGATAACGCAGGCGGGTTCTGAAAACTGCTTTACGCACTCCAGCGCAGCGTCAGTATCAGCAATATTATTGTGCGACAACTCTTTGCCTTGTAATTGTTTTGCGGTAGCAATTGAGCCGGCTGCTGGATTTTTTTCGACATAAAATGCCGATTTCTGGTGAGAATTTTCACCGTAGCGCATATCTTGAGTTTTCGTAAATTGGGTATTAAATGTTCTGGGGAAGTTGTCGTTACCCCCTGCAACTTTATGACCGAAATAATTTGCGATAGCACCGTCGTAAGACGCGGTATGCTCATAGGCTTTAATCGCCAAATCAAATCGAGTTAGTTGTGATGTCGAGCCGTTATTCTCCTTCATCTCCGTTAGTATGGCGTCGTAATCCGAAGCATTGACAACAATGTTAACAAAGGCATTATTTTTGGCCGCAGCGCGTACCATCGTTGGCCCGCCAATATCGATATTTTCGATCGCGTCTTCCAGGGAACAATCAGGGTTGGCTACTGTTTGTTCGAAGGGATATAAGTTTACAACAACCATATCGATGGCGTTAATGCCGTGCTCAAGCATGACAGCATCATCTTGACCTCTGCGCCCGAGAATGCCGCCGTGAACTTTTGGATGGAGAGTTTTTACGCGCCCGTCCATCATTTCTGGAAAGCCGGTGTAGTCGGAAACTTCAACGACATTCACGCCGCTTTCTCTTAGTAATTTGTAGGTGCCGCCGGTTGACAGGATTTCGACATCATGAACTTGCAATGCCTTCGCGAATTCAACAATGCCGGATTTGTCGGAGACACTGATTAGTGCGCGTTTAATAGGTAGAAAATTGTCATTTTTCATGGTGAACGTCTCAACCCCTTTGTTGGTGAATGTTTTGTACGGATGCTTATTCAGTAAAAAAGACTCAATGTATTGATAAACACACAATCCTGAAACGAAAAAAGGGGTGAATATGTCACCCCTTAGCCGTTTAGGAAATCATCGATTAGAGTAAATCGTACAGCTTTAATTTCTTGCGTAAAGTACCCCGGTTTAAGCCTAATAGCGTCGATGCTTTGGTCTGATTATTACGCGTATACTTCATGACTTCTTCAAGCAGAGGCGCTTCGACTTCAGATAACACCATTTCGTAAACATCAGTAACCGCTTGGCCTTCTAAGTGCGCGAAGTAATTCTTAAGGGCTATGGAAACACTATCCCGAAGCGTTTGAGCTTGCGCAACGGGTGCGTTCGTTAAATGTTGTTTTTGATCAATTTGGTCGTGTTCTGACACTGATTCAGCGACTGTTGTAGCTGCGCTACCCGGTAGAGTGTCACTATTTTTCATGCTGCAATTACCTCTTGGTGGTTTTTCACCGCTGCGTCACGTAAGTGAGCGTTATCGGTGTTTTTACTGGTTTCGTTAATGATTTTTTTTTGGGTTTCGATAAATGTATTCGTGCTGGTATTGTTGCCGGTATTTACAATCGTGGAATTGTCCAAAATCAAATTGTCGTCCGGCGACTGATCAAAGTAGTCGTTGATCGCTTGTGTTTGTAGTTCTGCATGCTCTAACTTATTAAAGAATTGTCGAAATACCTTAGGAGATAGCGCGTTCTGCCGTCCCATCGTACTTTTCTCTTCACTTTGGCTAATTTCATAGGTCGTCTGTGATTGCAAGTACCAACTAACATGTTTTCTGGCAATCTTTACGCCCATAAATTCGTCGTAAAATTCGTATAGGGCATGCAGGTGCTCTAGTAATATTTTTTTTACTTGCTCTTTTTTTGGCGGCGCAACTATAACACCGTTGAGCAAATATTGATCTATTTCTTTGCAGATCCATGGTCTACCTTGGGCTGCTCTGCCAATCATAATGGCATCGGCATTGGTATATTTTATTACCTCGAGCGCTTTTTGCGGCGAATCGATATCACCGTTGGCAATGACCGGAATGCCAATTCTAGATTTTACGTCCGCAATCGTGTCGTATTCGACTTCTCCGCGAAAAGCACATGCCCTTGTTCTACCGTGTATAGCGAGCGCTTGGATTCCGCAGTCTTCTGCGATCTTTGCAATCGTTACAGCGTTACGTTGGTCTAAGGCCCAGCCGGTTCGCGTTTTCAGAGTTACCGGTATGTCAACGGCATTGACCACCGATTGAAGAATCTCGGCCACCAATTTTTCGTCTTTCATCAGCGCTGAACCGGCCGCTTTTTTGCAAACCTTCTTAGCTGGGCAACCCATATTAATGTCGACTATTTGTGCGCCATTTTCTACGCTTGCGATCGCGGCCTGTGCCATCATGACTGGATCGCTGCCGGCAATTTGCACTGACCGGGGCTCTATTTCGTGGCTGTTGGCCATTCGATACTGGGATTTTCGCGTTTTCCATAGACGCGTATCACTGGTAATCATTTCAGAAACAACCAAGCCCGCGCCCTGTTTCCGACACAGTTGCCTGAACGGAAGATCAGTGACGCCTGCCATGGGAGCTAAGACAACTAAGCTGTCGAGCCGATAGGGGCCGATTTGAAGCACGCTGTATCCTGAAATATCGAGGTTGGTCGCCGGTTAATGACTGCAAATTAATGCCGCCAAAAAAGAGGGCGCTATCATAGTCGTAAGTGCAGCCATATTAAAGCCTTATCGGACAACTTTTATACAATTTTTTATCAATTAGGATGATTAGCGAAATAATAGGAGCGGATGGCATAATTCGACAAACTCCATCATGGTTAAGTAGCTCAGAGTCGACCCAAAAATGGTGTCTCCGGATCCGTGTCATGGATATTGTCTGTTGAACACGAAAGGATTACAAATAAGTACAATGTCACCGTTTAAACCCGGGGAGATTAGTAGGTGATTTATGGGTCGTAGCTGTCAAATATTAATTGAGTCAGGAAATTACTTGGAGGTAGGTCTTAGCTTGAACTATGTATAAATCACCACTGGGTATTGATCGGAGCCAAATATTAATAAGAGCTAGGTATTGCTTCCGGGAAACAATAATAATTGATAACTCACCGCTCGCAGTCCGGGATCAACAATTTCGAGGGAAATGTAAATGGGCTGTTTTGGAGGAATCGCGTTGCTGCCAGCTAGCTCACCGCGGATATACTCAGCCGGTGAAAATCGTCGTCGGGCGATAATGTTGTTGTCTAGATCAGTGAACTGTAGCTCAATTGACGGGAAATTCTGTACGAAGTTGGCTCGATTGGTGATGATGGCATCGACCACTAGCGCGTTGGCGATTTTTGGATGACTGCGTATGACAAGATTTGAAGATCGAATCAGTGTTATATCATCAAGGCCCGGAACGGAACATCCTACTATTTCACAGGTCCACGTAAGAAGAGGCCGAGTGTTTTTATCCCGTGCAATCATGTCAAAGTTAAAAAACATATACTGGCCTGCAAAAGCGACAAGTGACAGTACGATGGATGCTACCCAGGCTCGCTGGATCCAGCGGTTGTCGGCAGTTCGAACGGCTAATTCAATAGGTTCGGGCTCGATCTTGGACAGTAGTTGGCTTGTTTTGTCGTGTCCTATCCGGTCGCCGGCAATCATCGGCTCACCGCGGATGATAAATTCATCATCGGGTGGGCTGTCAGTATCGACTGGAGTTTGCTGCTCGTTTAAAAACTCCATCAGATCAGGTGATAGCTTGGCGTCGCTAGAAATTTCCTTCGTCGTATCGGGCAATTCGTCAAGTGTGGCTGATTCTTGCCGATGAATAGCGGTTGTATTCAATAAATCTTCGGCCCACTGTTCGTCATCGATAACCATTTCTTCGACATACTCATCGGGGTTTTGGAAATGATTTGACTCGTGGGCAGTGTCCGAACTCTCTAAATCCTCGAAACTATAGGCAAGAGCACTCTGGTCTAATTCTTCAGAAAGAATACTTTCATTCGCTTCGAGTTTTTCTAAGCTGGGTGCAACGTCATCAAGAAGTTCGGTTTCTCCAATATTTTCGTTGAATATGTCGTCTTCAAATAATCCGTCGTCGAACATGCCATCGCCGGACATAGCCTCCTCAAGCATTCCTTCTTCAAATGTAGATTCGATTTCATGTTCGGTTTCAGGCGTTGGGATATTGTCGTGTTCGGCTGGACCTTCGCTGCTGAAACTTTCTTCCGCGAGATCGTCAGAAAAAGTATCCCTCTTAATATCGGCGGGTGTTGCAAGCTCATCTAGAAAATCGAAGTCTGAATCGAAAGGTTCTCTCAGTGCGCTCTGGGCTGAGGTATCGTTGAAAACCTTGTTGTCATCAGCTGCGTCTTCTTCGGTAAGGGTATTACCTTGATCAGTTGGATCATCGATTTTCTCAACCGTTAAGTCATTCTGATTGCTGTTCGTAACAGTTGGAGTTTGTTTTATCTCATCTAGCCAGTGTGTTGGCGCGTTAAAGATGTGCAGGCAGGAGCCGCAGCGAACTGCGCCGTCGGCGACACTCAGTTGTACTTCAGTCACACGAAACGAGGTCATGCACTTAGGGCATTGTGTGACCATACTGGTCATATACCTGGTTCCTGATTAATTATCGTCAACGTTTGCCGGTCTCTCGTTTCGTTTCGCATGGAGTGTATCTTTTTTGTTAACTAAGGACTAATTTATCACTGGCCTTACCGGGGCTCGATGATGAACAGAAAAAGGTTTCAGTTAATCCCTATCGGCTTTGTCTCATGAGTGCTTGCATCCCGTCAGTCGAACCCAGTCCTGGGAAATGGCAGCCGGGTTCATTTTAAACCACTGTTTATAACAGTCACTCAGTGTTGAAGATTGTTTGGACAAAATTCCTGAGAGCGCGATGTGCCCATTGGGCAAACACAGGCCGCTCAGTATAGGTGCAAGCTCGGCTAAAGGGCCGGCGAGGATATTTGCGACTACAATATGGGCTTCGATATTTTGCGGCGCATTGTTAGGTAAAAAGGTACTGATGCGGTTGAGGTCTATTTGATTGCGTTTTGCATTTTCTATTGTGGCTATAAGTGCTTGGGGGTCGTTGTCGATGGCGATCACTGTTTTTGCGCCGAGAAGAAGAGCCGCGATCCCAAGAATTCCGGAACCGCAACCGTAGTCCACGACGACTTTATTATTTAAGTCACACCCATCGAGCCACTCCAGGCATAAGGCTGTCGTCGGATGAGTGCCGGTTCCAAAAGCGAGTCCCGGGTCTAACATTAAGTTAGCTGCGGTCGCATCGGGAGGCGTTTCCCAGCTAGGGCAAATCCATAGTCGCTTGCCAAATTGCATCGGTTTAAAATCAGCCATCCATTCCCGGACCCAGTCTTTTTCTTCGAGAATTTCCCAGCGATAATCGGGCAGTGGTTTACCATAAGCCGCTGCGGCGATGACTATCGTTTGATCAGTATCCACGTCGGCAGCAAAGAGTCCGGTAATTCGCGTTTCATTCCACAGGGGTGTTTCTCCGAGGGCCGGTTCTAAAATAGGCTGGTCTGCATTATCTTCCATAGTAATAGATAGCGCGCCAGCCGTTAATAAGGCGTCTTCTACCATCTCAAAGTGTTCGCGAGAAGTAGTGATACTCAGTTGTAGCCAGCTCATATTAAAATCATTCCTAAGATAATGATGGTCGCGGTTAGATGAATGTTGCGATGACGCCCACCTGTGGGGATCCGTGATCGGGTTTCATAAGTTCAATGGTTGAAAGTCAGCATTGACAGAAGAGTTGTCACTAGCCTGCCGTGTCTTCCGCTGTTTGATATTGTTGCTCGAGGTAGTGGATATTGGTGCCACCTCGCTTAAACGTTTCATCGCGGATCAATCTTTGCTGGAGGGGGATATTTGTAGAAATCCCGGCAACTACCATTTCATCCAGTGCTCGTTCCATTCTACTTATCGCTTGCGCCCGATTGTCAGCCCAGGTGATAACTTTCGCTATTAACGAGTCATAGTGCGGTGGAACCTTATAGCCGCTATACAATTGGGAGTCTATCCGTACGCCCAACCCTCCTGGAGGATGAAAATGCTCAACGGTACCCGGACAGGGGATAAAGCTGCGTGGGTCTTCGGCATTGATACGACATTCAATGGCATGGCCATGTAATTGAATGTCCTGTTGCTTTATTGCTAACGTTTCTCCACAACCCACGCGAATTTGTTCTTTGACTAAATCGATGTTTGTCACCATTTCTGTGACTGGATGTTCAACCTGAATCCGGGTGTTCATTTCCATAAAATAAAATCGCCCGTCCTCATACAGGAATTCAAAGGTGCCAGCGCCGCAGTATTTTATTTTCTCAGCGGCTCTTTTACAGGCCATGTAGACGTCCTGTCGAACGTTATCAGGAATGTCTGTGGCTGGTGCTTCTTCCAGCACCTTTTGATGTCGACGCTGTAAAGAACAGTCTCTGTCGTACAGGTGTATCACATTGCCATGACTGTCGGCTAGAATCTGTACTTCAATATGGCGAGGGCTAATCAGGTATTTTTCCATATAAAGTGTACCGTCACCAAATGCGGCAGCGGCTTCAGCCCGTGTGACATGGATAGAATTCAATAGCGAACTTTCGTTTAACACGACCCGCATACCCCGACCGCCACCGCCGGCAGCAGATTTGATTATAATGGGGTAGCCAATATCTTCGGCGGTTTTCAGTAAATACGGTTGATTGTCCATTGGTAGGGCGCCGCTTGACCCAGGAACTGTCGGCATGCCCGCAAGTCGCATCGACTCAATCGCTGAAATTTTGTTGCCCATCAAGCGAATAACACTGGCGGATGGACCAATAAAGGTCAGATCGTTGTCGATGACCCGTTCCGCGAAGTCGGCATTTTCTGCAAGAAAACCGTAACCTGGATGAATGGCGGTAGCGCCTGTTATTTTCGCAGCACTGATAATGGCGTTCATGTTCAGGTAGCTGTCTATGGAGGGCGCAGGTCCGATACACACACGTTCGTCGGCTAGTCGAACATGCAATAGATCGCGATCTGCTGTCGAGTGGGCAGCGACTGTTTTTATGCCCATTTCCTTGCAAGTACGGAGTATACGCAACGCGATTTCGCCGCGATTGGCTATGAGTATTTTATCGAGCATGAACCTACTCTTTAAGGCGCTATGGTGATTAGCGGTTGGTCAAATTCGACACTTTGAAGATCGTCAATATGAATTGCTTTAACTATCCCGTCCTGGTCTGCTTCTATTTGGTTCATCATTTTCATGGCTTCAATTATACCAATGACCTCACCGGCTTTAATTCTCTGGCCAACTTTGATAAACGGCTGAGCTCCTGCGGTCGGGGCTCGATAAAAAGTGCCAACCATGGGAGACTTAAAAACTCGGGCGCCAGAGGTGTCCTCTGGCGCGGGAGAAAAGCCTGTTGGTACTGGCGTTGATGCAGGAGTGGTTATGACTATCGGTACCGGTACTTGAGCGGCGGGCAGGGGATTGGTAGTTCGGCGACTGATGCGAACAGATTCTTCTCCTTCCTTTATCTCAATTTCTTCAATGTCAGATTCCTCGAGAAGCTCGATGAGTTTTTTAACTTTACGTATATCCATGAAATGTCTCTGACTTAATGTTTTGAGATGAAGAAATTAATAGGGTCGCGTTTGATCACATCTCAGAATTAAGTGTTGGCAAGGCTGCATGGAGTGCCAGTGAATAACTTTTGGGGCCAAACCCGCAAATGACGCCGACTGCAATATCGGAAAAATAGGAGTGCTTTCGAAAGTCATCCCTGTTGTGCACGTTCGAAAGATGGATTTCAATGAATGGAATATCTACACCCAATAAGGCGTCGCGCAACGCGACGCTGGTATGAGTGAAAGCGGCAGGGTTGAATAAAATGAAGTTTATTCCTTCATTTCGAGCCTCATGAATGCGTTCGATCAACTCGTATTCAGCGTTGCTTTGCATTGTTAGTAGGTGATGTCCCTGTGCAGTGGCAGCGTCAAATAATTCTTGGTTGATGTCATCTAGCGTTGTCGTGCCATAAATTTCCGGCTCGCGGCTACCCAGCAAATTAAGGTTGGGACCGTGTAATACAAGTATGGAGGCCATAATAATGTTTCTCGTTGCGGGACAGTGAAACAGCTCTATATTAGGGTATTCGTTTGGCTGTATTTTTACTAACGAATAATTTTAGACCAACATTCGCGAACTTCAAAGAAGTTAGGCGTTAATGCCTTGGCCTATTCGAGAGTCTTTTGTTTAAATACCGTTCGAATTGTCTCTTCATATAATGATAGCGCCGTGCCTTGGTTTTCGATTAGTCACCAAAGCTACCTTAGTGAATAAAGCTACAAAATAGCGCTAAAAGCTTCCAGTAAAATGGAAGACGTCAGTATCTGCGGTAAAATTTGCACTTCGCCTTGATTGGACGGATAAACCAAGTAAAGCGGGATCCCGTTGCGGCGATGTTCTTTCAATAGAGCTGTAATGTTTGGATCGTGATTGGTCCAATCGCCTTTTAGATAGGTGATGCCTGAATTTTGCAAGGCCTGTTGCACCGTTTCGGTATCTAGTGCCACTTTCTCGTTTGCCAAGCAGGTAATACACCAATCTGCTGTTACATTTAAAAAAACCGGCTTACCTTGCTCGCGGAGCTTCTCAAGTATTTCTGGGGAGTAAGCGGTCCAGTTTTGCGGCTGATCGTCGCCAGTATCGGTTGTCAAAAATGGGCTATTAAGAAGCGTCAGTGATGCTACCGCGATTAGGGCTCCCAAAATTTTGGTCATTGTGCCGTTTGAAGTCGTCCAAAACCAGACCGCAAGAGCGATTAAAACACAGCCCAGAAGCAGAATAGCCATACCGTTTACACCGGTCTGTTTGCCAACTACCCACGCTAACCAGACAGCAGTAGCATATAAAGGAAAAGCTAAAAGTTGTTTGAATTGCTCCATCCATTTGCCCGGTTTCGGTATTTTCTTTAACAACTTTGGCGAGCAGCTCAATAGCAAAACGGGTAGTGCCATACCTAATCCCAATGCGGCGAAAACACTCACGGCGATAACGGGTGGTTGGGTTACGGCAAAGCCTAATGCAGTTCCCATCATTGGGGCTGTGCAGGGACTCGCGACTACGGCGGCTAATATTCCCGTAAAAAAACTCCCGCTATATCCGGATTGGCTAGCAAACCTGTTGCCAAAATTCATCCACTGGCCACCGAACTCGATGACACCTGAAAGGCTCAAACCAAGCACAAAAAAGAGGTATGCGAGAGCAGACACAAACCAGGGAGATTGTAAGTGAAAGCCCCAACCTATGGCTTCTCCTGCGGCCTGCAGGGAAATGAGAACTGTAGCGACAATGATGAAACTGATAACTACGCCAACGGTATAGGTGACTCCATGGAGGGCTTGGGAGTGGTCTTTATCATTGGCAAAAGCCAGTACTTTTAGACTTAATACCGGAAATACGCAGGGCATCAAATTCAAGATCATACCGCCAAGAAGCGCTAACAGGAGCATATAAGGTAGGCTTTCTGACTGCTTGTTTATTCCTATATCGTCGTTAAGGTTAGCAGCAGTGGTTGAATTTAGGGGATTCTCACTAATCTTGTTAACGGTTCCACTTTCGGTATCGATTTGATAAAAATGGGTCCGCGGTGGGTAACACAGGCCCGCATCTGCGCAGCCCTGGCTCGTTACAGACAACGTTAATTGTTGTTTCTGCGGTAGGTCTTTTAGTGATACATCGGCATTGTGATAATACACTTCAACTTTGCCAAAATATTCGTCTTCCTTTTTTAAACCGGTTGGAATGACTGTCTCAATGTCGACGGCTTGGTTTTTGTCGTCGGTTAAGAGAAATTTAAAGCTGTGACGATACAGATAATAGTCTTCGGCAATCTGCCAGTTAATGCGAAGGCGCTGCTTTTTCTCAATATCTTTTTCAATTAGAACGTTAATAATATAGGCTTCGTCAACCGGTAGGAATACAACGTCGCCTATCGATCCATCGATGCTGGTATTGGGATTGATAAGCGCTTTGGAATCGAAGGTATTCAGTGACGATTGAGCTTCAACTAAACCGCTGCTTACAACGAAAAAAAGCGTCAATAATGCACGAAGTGATAGGAGGATCGAATGACCGGACAGGTACTTGGTTTTCATAGATGTGGCTACGTTAATTTCAACATGGGAAAAATCGATTGAGTCAGGGATAACTGATTAATATTTGCTTGCGGAGTTCCGGAACCCCTGAGAAAAAGTTAATTTTATAGCAATTAGTCGATCTACCCGGTGTTTCGCTAAAAAAGATTATATATCATTAAGTTGTAGGATGTCTGGAATAGTAGAATGTCTGGAACAGTATGCAAAAAGTTTGCGGTTTGGAATTGAAGGTGGTTTTGGTTGAATTGTGACAGTAGAATTTTAAAAAGTGCAATTGTCGCCGCTCTTTTTTCAATTATATCCTGCGCCCCGCAGATTAAACCGGCGGTGCAGCCTGAATATGAGGCCGGAGCTAAACCGGCTGTTAATCGATCTGACACGCGAGCGTCTGAAGACAATGAGCTGCTCAGTTTGTTGGCGCAGGCTAAGACTGCCTTTTCGAACGATCGGTTAATGCGCCCGAAGGAAGATAACGCATACCGTTGGTACAGCCAGATGCTGAAAATTGATGAAAATAATCTGGAAGCACATAATGGCATGCATACAATCACGGCGAGGTATTTCGAACTTGCCGAGAACGCCTACGACGCGGGACGCTACAATCGCGCGATGTTGATGTTGGATAGAGCCGCGAAGGTGTCTGCCAACCCGCAAAGAATAGACGAATTGCGAGTACGCTATAGGCCACCGGTGTCTGCCAAAAATGAGTTTCGTCTGCCGGTAGGCCATCTAAATGCGCGTAATGAAGAGTTATTGCACTATTTGGATCAGCTCACAACGCAGCTTGTTGAGGCACAGTCTCGACTACTGATTATAGCTCGTAGCGATGCTGAAGGGCGCTGGATCTATCAGAGGATGAGATCTTATGCGGGGGGGCATAGATTGAGGGGCGACATAAAGATTGGGTCTATTCCGGCAGTGATCATGATTGATCTTGATGCAAGTTAACAAAGTGGCCATTTTGGCCAGGCACCGCAAAAATCGTTGCAATTTCGTCGGCGATGTTTGGTACTATAAGCCTGTGCTTTGCTAAGCATTCTAGCCGATGGCGGTTATCCACTTTTTACGACCATTTTAAACTGGCATGACTTGTGTGCATGTGGTGTCGGTTTGTCCTGATATCTCAATAAAACGGATTGGTGGGCGAAAAAGACAATGCGCGTTCCTACTGGCAGCGGTGCAGAGTTGAGAGTTGAGAGTTGAGAGTGCAGGGCATAATGAGCATAGAGAGTTAAGACGGAAGCCTAATAAGTAGTGGAGTTAAATTGTTGAGAGTGAATATGATTGTTTTGCGAAGAATAGTGGGAAGTCTTTTGTTTTGCTTAGCGTTTAACATTAACGTTTCGGCCGAAGTAAAAGTTAAAGACGGCTATGTAAGAGGCTTGCCTCCAGGGCAAATGGTAACTGCCGCTTTTATGCGTTTGGAGAATGACGGAGATCACGAGGTGGTGATTACAGGAGCGACGTCTAAGGCAGCAGAGCGGGCAGAGTTTCACGCGCATCAGCACAGTGGTGGAATGATGAGCATGAAAAGAGTAAATAGTATCGTCGTACCGGCCAAGGGAGTATTTGAATTAAAGCCAGGCAATCATCACTTAATGCTCATAAACTTAGTCAGTTTTTTACGTGAAGGTGACAATGTCGAATTAAATTTGGAGTTCAAGTCTGGCGAGCGCATGGCCTTGACTTTACCGGTGCGTAGCGTGCTCAATGAGCACAAGAAGTAATATAATGGGATGTACTCGGAAATGCCTCGTAGTAAATACGAGCTTCCTGAAATGATAACTCTTTAAGAGGTCGTTATGGATTGGCAATCAGTAAAAGAAAAGGTTCAGCACTGGCGTGAAACAGGAGAAGATGACGAAGGCATGGGAGTCATTCCTCGGTTGCTAATAATTGTTGTTGGCATCTATTTAGTGGGTTCGATCTTTGTCGGCGCTTATTGGTCGGTAATGCCTGACAGAATCGAAATAGAGGAGTTTTCTGCGTCATTATCGGGTCAAAATGACGAGCCGGTTGTTGTCGGCACTTATACGACCACTTCACTGATAAAAGTCATTTCTACCCTATTAGATAAGAACGGCGGTTTTATTGGGAATGATTTATTACCTCCCGGCGCATGGTTGGATAATATGCCGAACTGGGAGTATGGGGTCCTTATTCAGTCTCGGGACCTCACCCGTGCATTGCGTGAAAGTTTTAGCCGCTCTCAATCTCAATCACAGGAAGATGTAGATTTAAGTAAGGCGGAGCCCAGTTTGAACTTTTCGAACGATAGTTGGGCGGTACCAGCGACAGAGACAGAGTATCGTAATGCAGTCAAATTTCTCAAGCGCTACTTAAATCGACTGAGTGACCAAAGTAGCACCCGGTCGCAGTTTTATTCCCGCGCTGACAATCTGAGTTATTGGTTGGCGATTGTCGAGTCACGACTGGGAAGCCTATCACAGCGATTAAGCGCTAGTGTCGGGCGAAAGCGACTGAATACTGATTTAGCCGGCGATTCAGCGGCGCAGCAATCTACCTATGCACCAGCAGATTTAGAAGTTAAGACACCCTGGACTGAGCTAGATGATGTGTTTCATGAATCTAGAGGAAGTGCTTGGGCCTTGTCGCAATTTCTTCGTGCTGCCGAGCAGGATTTTTCCGAGGTGCTTCAAAAGAAGAATGCGTTAGTGAGCCTGCAACAAATTATTAGAGAGCTGGAAGCGGCCCAACAAACCGTTTACAGCCCGGTCATCCTCAATGGTAGTGGTTTTGGTCTTCTGGCAAATCATTCGTTGGTGATGGCGTCTTATATATCCAGGGCAAATGCTGCCATTATCGATTTGAGAGATTTACTGTCGCAAGGCTAACATAAGAGCTTACCGAGATTGATAGGCAGAAAAACGTCTTCTGCCTTGATCTATCTTTCTTAAATGATAGGTCGCTACAGTAAAAAACACCCTCAATATCTTATTTTTCAATTTGGTCACCCGATGTTTGGGGGGCAAAATATCGTTTTACAAGGAAGGACCCGTGAAAATAATACTTTTCGTTTTATCCATCGCTGTAATGTCCTGTGCATATAGCCCGCAACAGCTGGCGATTAATCCTGTTATCGGTGGCATCAGTGAGAATTATGGTAATAGTCGCGCTGTTAGTATAGTGGTCGAAGACCGACGAGAGAAAAAGGAAGTCGGAACGCGCGGTGGTGTTTACGAAAATACAAGTGTCATTTCTTTGGCTAATAACCTGGATGCTGCGATCGCTACCGCCGCAACAGCGAAGCTGGCAACAGAGGGCTTTGTTGTAAACTCGCTCGAAAAAGACACGGCTATTGTTAAGATTATTATTGAAAGCCTGAGTTACGATATTCCCAAAGAACTGGTCGCCAAAAAAGTTATGTTAGAAGCTTTGTTGACGGTCGAGGCGAGCTATGCCGGTGAAACTTATCATGGCCGCTATAAAACTCAGGAAACAAAGCAAACAGTAATAACACCGACGATGAAACAAAATGAGCAAATGATTAACGATCTATTGTCGACGACATTGCAACGATTGTTTTCTGATCCTAAGTTAAAATCGTTTCTTAGGAATATCTAAAATGCCCGCCAAAAAAATATGAAAAGACATGTTTGATGGCCACGGTTTTATTCTTAGTAGGCAGTGGCGAGACACGCGGCAAGGTGTTGAGCTTGAATTTTGGATATCGACTTCAACAGGCCCAGTTCTACTTATTGTTCCTGAGCAAAAAGTTGTCTTTTTCTTAGCCCATTCAGAGTGCGATATTGCCGACAGTCTGTTAAGTACCTTTCATAATTGGACTCGAAAAAATGTTGCTATGCAGACATTTTCGATGGAGCCGGTGTGCGCGTATTATTTTGACTCCCAGCGAACACTTCGAGAAGCTCGCGAGGTCTTATTGGCGAAGGGGCTCTCGCCATTAGAGTCAGATATCAATCCCTATGATCGTTTTCTTATGGAACATTTTGTTCTTGGCTCTATTCGTGCTCGCGGTATTGACGTCGCCGCTAATCGAGCCGGTATCAGCTCCCCGCCTTTTAAAAAAATACTGAGTCCCGACGTCAAAGCCAGCAACTATTATCCTGACTTTAAGGTTCTTTCCTTAGATATAGAATGCGCTATGCAGGGATTGTCGCTCTATTCAATTGGTCTTTATGCAAATGATTCTGGCGTGGAGTTTTCAAAAGTTTTTGTCGTTTCAGAAGAACCCATCGGTGTGAATGTTGAGGTCTATCCCAACGAAAAAAAGCTGATGGCGGCTTTTCTCGATTGGCTCGATGATTATGATCCCGACATTATCATTGGTTGGAATGTCATTAATTTTGATATGTGGTTTTTGCAACGAATTTGTGACAAAAACCAGCTACCTTTTCGTCTAGGTAGAGGTCGGTCCAATGCACATTGGCGCACGTTGGATGATGAGGGCGAGCGCCGGGCAATTTCTGTTCCGGGTCGAGTTGTTTTGGACGGAATCGATTTGTTAAAAGCTGCCGCCTATCAATTCGAAAGTTTTTCCTTAAATAATGTCGCGAATGTATTATTGAATGATGGGAAATTATTACTTGGAAGTGATAGAGGCGATCAGATAACGGATTTATATTTGCACGATAAGCAATCATTTGTTGATTACAATATTAAAGACTGCAAGTTGGTTGTTGATATATTTGCAAAGACAAACTTATTGCAATTTGGTATTGCTCGAAGTCAGTTAACGGGATTGCCCTTAGACCGAATGGGTGGGTCGGTGGCCTCATTTGATTTTCGTTACTTACCACTTCTGCATCGACAGGGTTACGCAGCGCCAAATAGCCATTTAAGTGAAACGGTGGAGCCCAGCCCGGGCGGTTTTGTGATGAATTCGCAACCGGGGATATTTGATCATGTCTTGGTTTTGGATTTCAAAAGCCTTTATCCCAGTATTATCCGAAGTTTCAAAATCGATCCTATGGGTATGGCTATCGGTCTCGAACAGGATTTGGATCAAGATGATCTGGTTCCCGGGTTCAGGGGGGCATGGTTCTCGAAACATAACAGTCTACTACCGCAAATTATTGCAGAGCTCTGGCAGTCGCGGGATCAAGCTAAGGCTAGCAGCGATGACGCGCTGTCTCACGCCATAAAGATATTGATGAATTCATTTTATGGGGTGCTCGGTGCGAGTGGGTGCCGTTTTTTTGATAGTCGATTGGCAAGCTCAATAACCCTGAGGGGACATCAGATCATTCAACAAACAGCTGCCTATATTGAAAATGAAAGCTCATTGAGAAGTCAGTGCTCCGTTATTTATGGAGATACCGACTCAGTTTTCGTTTGGTTAAAAAATGTAACGAATGACGAGGCAGCTCTTGCGCTAGGTAAGAAATTAGAGGCACAGCTAAATGTGTGGTGGCAAGAGAGATTGCGGCAAGACTATAATCTTGATTGTGCATTGGAAATAGAGTTTGAAACTCATTTCCAGCGCTTTTTGATGCCGACCATCAGAGGTTCAGACAAAGGCAGTAAAAAACGTTACGCCGGTGTCGTTGATGATGATGGAAAGCCAAAATTGGTGTTTAAGGGTTTGGAAAATGTTCGCACCGACTGGACTCGGTTGGCCCGAACATTTCAGTCGGAGCTTTATCGCCGAGTTTTCTTCAATGAACCATACCGTGATTTTGTGAAAGAAACGGTTAAAAAGGTTATCACTGGACAAAGCGATGCGGAGCTAATTTACCGGAAACGATTGCGCAGAAAGCTGGAAGACTACCAGCGAAATATTCCGCCGCATGTTCAGGCCGCGCGAAAGCTGGTTTACCAATCGTCGGAGAAAATTCGCCGAGGAGATTGGATAGAATACATTATAACGGTGAATGGCGCAGAACCCGTTAATAAGCAATTGTCCCTGATTGATTATCAGCATTATATCGATCGTCAGCTCGCTCCGGTGGCCGACGGTATTTTGTATTTCCTCGAAGACAGTCTCGCCGCGATTATTGATCAACAGTTGGGCTTGTTCGAGTAATAGTGGTGGTTTATATGACGGCAACGCTGGGTTACAAACGCAGGCTAAAATGATCGCAGCGCTGGTTTATATGATAGCAGAGCAGCTCTATGGGATAAGAACTGGATTCGTTTCCATGACGTTGTTGCGTGTTCCTCATTGTTAAAGTAGTCAAGCTACGCAGCGCGATCAAAGTGTGGATTAATAAATGAACAGCTAATCGGTAAATATTCACAAAATACCTGAAATAGTCCTTTATTATCAACAGGAAAAGAACACAACTTTAAGTAATTTGCTTAGATGCAGCCATAACTCATTGAGCGTAATACTTATGAAAAAATAGTCCAAAAAAATTGCAACGTCCGCTTCACTCTTGAACTAAGTTGCAGTAAAAAGGATCATCAATATATCTGATGAGGAGGCCTTGATGTCCGAGCAACTACTGATTGAATACCTTGACCGTAGAAAGGCCGAATATACCCTCCAATCTCATCTTAAAGCTTATACGGCTCCTGAAGTAGCCGAGCTTTGTCATGTAGGCGGTAATACATTTGCAAAAGTCGTCATGGTAAAAATAGACGGCGAGTTGGCGATGGTAGTGTTACCCGCTCATTTTCAGGTGGATTTGGATGAATTGACCACGTCGTTGGGGGTTAATTATATAACGCTTGCTAGCGAAAAGGAGTTTGGACATCGTTTCCCGCGCTGTGAGATTGGCGCGATGCCGCCTTTTGGTCATTTATTCGGTTTAGATACTTACATGATTCCAGTATTTGAAGATCAGCGGAAGATCACTTTTAACGCAGGAACTCACTCGGAGATAATTCGTATGTCGATGACAGAATATCTTCGGTTCGCCTATGTGATTGAAGTGAGCGCAGGTGCAATTCCGTACCCAATGAAACAGGAAGATTACCGCGAATTGTTATTTAGCAACGTTTGAAGCGAGTTACAAGTCATGCCTTCTTGAAATTAGGCCAAGTTGCAGCTCGCTCCTTTAGATTCAAATCGTCTTTCTGCGCTTTCTGATTCCTTTCCTCAATTGCTTCGTCAAATAATCCTAAAACTCTTTAGAGCTTTCAGTTCATAGGGGGCTTATCGATTTAGTCTGTTTTCTATGAGTTGTTCAACAACTGATGGGTCCGCCAGCGTTGACGTGTCACCCATATTGTCTAACTCGTTGGCAGCAATTTTTCTGAGAATTCGGCGCATTATTTTAGCAGAGCGAGTTTTTGGTAAACCCGGTGCCCACTGAATTAAGTCAGGTTTGGCGATAGGCCCAATTTCTTGTACACAGAGTGAGATGAGCTCTTTCGTCAGCTCCGGGTAGGGTTGCTGTCCTTCCATTAGGGTCACATAGGCGTAAATGCCTTGACCCTTTATGTCGTGAGGATAGCCAACGACAGCGGCTTCTGCTACTGCTTCGTGCTCAACGAGCGCGCTTTCCACTTCAGCGGTGCCCATGCGATGGCCCGAGACATTGAGAACGTCATCAACTCGTCCCGTAATCCAGTAATAACCATCTTCATCACGCTTGGCACCGTCTCCGGTAAAGTAATAACCCGGATAAGTCGAGAAGTAAGTGTCAATACAGCGTTGGTGATCTCCGTAAACGCTGCGAATTTGGCCAGGCCAAGAGGCCTTTATTGCAAGATTACCTTCGCCGGGACCATTGATTTCCTGGCCTTCACTATCGAGTAATACGGGCTGTACACCAAACATCGGTTGGCAGGCAGAGCCCGGTTTAAGAGCCGTAGCGCCAGGCAGCGGAGTCAGCATATGACCACCGGTTTCAGTCTGCCACCATGTGTCAACGATAGGGCGCAGAGAGTCGCCAACAACCTTGTAATACCACTCCCAAGCCTCTGGATTAATTGGTTCTCCAACGGTACCCAATAACTTTAACGAGCTACGGGAAGAGCTTTTTACAAACTCGTCACCTTGTGCCATCAACGCGCGAATGGCGGTGGGCGCCGTATAAAATATATTGACCTGGTGTTTATCGCACACTTGCCAGAAACGCGATGCATCGGGATAGGTGGGAATGCCTTCAAAAAGAAGCGTGGTGCCGCCATTGGCCAAAGGCCCATAGACGCAATAGGTGTGTCCGGTTATCCAGCCAACATCGGCGGTGCACCAGAACACATCATTCTCGTGATAATCAAAGGTATATTTAAAAGTCATGGCTGCTTGTAATAAATAACCTGCAGTCGTGTGTAAAACGCCTTTCGGTTTGCCGGTTGATCCAGAGGTATACAATATGAACAGTGGGTCTTCGCTGTCCATCAATTCCGCTTCACAATCGCTCGCGGCGTGTTGCATTTCTTCGTGATACCAAATGTCCCGAGATTCCTGCCAGTCGATATCGCCGCCGGTGCATTTAACAGTTATTACGGTGTGCACGTTCGGACAAGAATCTAAAGCGAGGTCGGCGTTGGCTTTAAGAGGTACAACTTTGCCCCCTCGTCTGCCTTCATCGGCGGTAATCAGAGTTTGGCAGTCTGAATTGAGGATGCGGTCTTTCAGGGCCTCGGGAGAGAATCCTCCAAAAACGACTGAGTGAATGGCGCCGATTCGAGAACAGGCCAGCATTGCATAAGAGGCTTCTACAATCATCGGCATGTAAATACAGACGCGATCGCCTTTCTTTACACCGCGAGCTCGAAGAATGTTAGCGAGCTTGCAGACCTTTTCGTGCAGTTGCTTGTAAGTAACATGCATGGAATCTTCTGGGTCATCTCCCTCCCAGATAATCGCTGTTTGATCCCCCCTCGTTTCCAGGTGTCGATCAATACAGTTTGTAGAAACATTCATCTTTGCGCCGATAAACCACGCCGCCTCGCCTTTGTGAAAGTCAGATTCACTAACTTTATCCCAGCGTTTATCCATGCTTAAAAAGGCGTCAGCTTGGTCCGCCCAAAATTGGTCAGGATTGTCTACAGACGCCTGGTACATCGATTCATATTGTTGTTTATTAATATGAGTATTTTCAATTGCGTCGGTGGGGACAGGGAATATTTTGCTATGGTGCATGACGACCATCCTAAGAAGATTTGTGGGACATTATTATGTTGAGTATTATTTGTATTAAATATGGCTATTTTACGAAATTTTAGAAGAAAATGTTGCAATAAATGGTGGTTTTTTGCGGGATATCATCCAATTGAGGGGAAATATCCAGCATTGAGGATGAAGGGAATAAAGGGTCGAAAAATGAGGTTAGCCGAATTCGAAAATAGGATCACTGTATTTCGGCTGCACCGCCTTTGATTGCATAACTTGAGCCCGTTTTGAACAGACGCCATTGTCTGCGTTTTCCTATCAACGGGTCTCTCGATTTAATGTGTTGCTAACATGCCCCAGTCTTGGCTTGGGTTTAGCGTCAGTGTGACATTATCGATTAAGCGGGGCCTGCCTAGTTTAGCTGCAGCTAATATCACCAATTGCTCCGTCGCAGGCGTTACTTCTTGAAGGGTTTCTGCATCCCGTACAGAGAAATAATCGGGATCAAATCCTGCTGCCTTCAGTTTTTCCAAACAATGCTGTTCAAGTTCTTGGTAGCTATCAAAACCGCAGGCGATGGCATTACGGCACTCCTGAAGAACTTTATGCAGTTTGGGTGCAATTAAGCGTTCTTGCTCTGTTAAAAAACCGTTGCGCGAACTGAGCGCAAGCCCATCGACATCTCTTGCGGTTTCAACCCCTAGAATTTCAATAGGCATGCAGAGATCTTTGACCATCTTCTCAATGATGGCAAGCTGCTGAAAGTCCTTTTTACCAAAGATGGCGATGTCTGGCTGAACGATCTGAAACAGTTTGGTTACTACGGTGGAAACGCCTGAAAAATGTCCTGGACGTGCTTCGCCGCATAGTGTGTCGGACAAGTCGGGAACCATCACCAGGGTTTGTTTATTCATTCCGTGCGGATAAATTTCCTCTACATCGGGATAAAGAAGGTAGTCTACGCCTTCGGAAAACAATTTTTCTTTGTCGGCGGCTAGCGTACGCGGGTAGCTGGAGAGATCTTCGTTGACACCAAACTGCAGAGGGTTCACAAATATACTAACCACAACTTTGTCGGCTATCTGTTTAGCGCGACGCACTAATTGGATATGGCCGTCGTGTAAATTGCCCATAGTAGGCACAAAAGCGATGGTATTGCCGTTTCTTTTATCGCTGGTTAGTGAGATTCGTAGTTGTTTACTTCTGCTGTAAGTTTTCATTTCAAACAACATCCTGCTCTGTAGGTGGTCCCCGAAAAGGGAGGGAGCCTGACCATTGTTTAAGCAAAATCACTGTGTGGAGAAAGTGGCCTTTGCTGCAAGGCGGGCAAGTATGCCTCAATCGTTTATGGGTATCAATGCCAAAGAAGTTAAAAAAATGTCATTTATAGAGCATCGCAAAGTATAGTTTCAATACGTTTAATTTTAAGTAAAACCGTGTTCAGCAGCCGGGAAAGACCCATCGATGACACAGTCATTAAAGGACTTCAAGGCGCTTTGTACATCGGGGCATTCTGCCAGAAAATTGCGGACAAATCTCGGGCTGTGAGACGAGAGCCCCAGCATGTCGTGAAAAACCAATACTTGCGCATCTGTGCCGGCTCCGGCGCCAATGCCAACGACCGGTATAGCTAGTGTTTGGGTAATTTCTGTTGCAAGGATACTTGGGACGCATTCGAGTACCAGCATGCTTGCCCCGGCCTTTTCTACCGCTTGGGCTTCCGCAAGAATGGTGCGAGCCCGGTCGGGCTCGCGTCCTTGTACTTTGAACCCCCCCAGGGCATTAACCGATTGTGGGGTAAGCCCCAGATGCGCGCATACGGGGATGCCTCGGTCGGTTAACGCGGTAATGCTGTCTAGTAACCATGTTCCGCCCTCGAATTTAACCATATGCGCACCTGCTTGCATCAGTTTTACCGAGTTCCTTAGTGTTTGTTCAACCGTGGTATAGCTGCCAAATGGCAGGTCGCCGATAATGAGTGTTTTCGAACAGCCGCGACTCACACAGCGGGTGTGATAGGCAATATCGTCGACGGTAACTGGGAGCGTGCTGTCATTACCCTGTAAAACCATACCGAGAGAATCGCCAACCAAAATGACCTCTATGCCAGCCTCTTCGATCAGTTTTGCGCTGGTGGCATCATACGCGGCGACCATCGAGAACTTCTCGTTTGCCAGTTTGTGGGCTTGAAGGGTGTTGATCGTTGCTTTTTTAGCTGTACTCATAGTGACCTCACAAGCGATGAAATCGCCAATTCTCGTGCTCTTCATTTAAGGTCATTGTGTCGTCTATACAATGATCTCTAAAAAGGTAATTTACAGTATTGTTGGATTAAAGTAATGGCGGCCACTGCGTATATTCAGCATATAATCGACTAGCTGCTCATAGTCTTCCCGGCGATTAACAGCGTCCAGTTCATCTGCATTGACGATGAGCAACGGTGCGTCATCGTAGTAGAGAAAGAATTCGCTGTATGCTTCATTAATCGATTTTAAATAATCCGCAGAAATTCTTTGTTCATAATCGATTCCCCTGGTTTGGATTCGCTCTGTTAATACATCAACGGATGCCTGTAAGTAGATTACCAGGTCGGGTTTCGGGGCATCGATCGTCAGTTGTTGATACACTTTATCGTAGAGTTTGTATTCGTCATCCTCTAGCGTGAGCTTGGCAAAAAGCCGGTCTTTGTTAATAAGAAAATCGGCGACGCGCACCGTTTCAAAAATATCCCCTTGACGTAAATCCTGTATTTGCTGGCTACGTTGGAACAAAAAAAACAATTGAGTGGCGAGAGCGGCGTTTTTCTGATTTTGATAAAAGCGTTCAAGAAAAGGGTTTTCCGCCGCATTTTCTAATAGCATCTGATAGTTGAAGGTGTTGGCCAATTGCTTTGCGAGTGTAGTTTTACCGACGCCAATCGGTCCTTCGATAGCAACGAAAAGTGGCGGAGTTCGACCTTTCAGGTCTATTCCGGCACCGACTGCTTCGTAAATCAAAACTGATTCTCCATGATGTTGGTGTTGTTACTCATCTCGGTCGGCAATTGCGCCAGCGGTAAAATTGCGCATTGTATGTGATTATGGGTAATCCACCAAATGGAGGTTGTCCATTGCACTGTTGTCGATGAAACTTTTCAGTGATTTACCTGTGGGTAGAATGAGTGCTGGCGCAACATCGAACAGTGGATATAAAACGAAGTTGCGATCGAGCATCCTTGGGTGTGGTATTGTTAGTTCGGGTTTTTCGACGGTAGCATCGCCATATAATAAAATATCTAGGTCTAGGGTTCGGGGGCCCCAGCGAACCGCTCTGACACGCTTGTGTGCGGTTTCAATCGCTTGCAAAGTTATGAGTAGGCGAGATGAATTGAGCTCTGTGCTAATTTCAATGACACCATTGATGTAGTCTGGTTGTTTACCTGGCCCGATGGCTTTGCTTCGGTACCACCGAGAAACCGTTGTTACGGTGGTTTTAGGTAGTTGTCGAATGCTTTCAACTGCCCTTATAACCTGTTGCAGTGGGTCGTCGAGATTGCTACCTAGCGCAATAAATGAACGAGTCATTCGGCTCGCCTAGTGTGACTCGTGATTTGCTTGTGGTTTGGGCCTTTTTCGCGATTTAGGTCGCCTTTTATTTTGATGGCTATCGGGTAAAGATTTTATCATTAACTCCCTCTGATCCGGACTGCGGTTTTGATAGTCGGTCCACCATTGTCCGAGTCCGTCTGTTGGCTCACCGGCGGATTCTCTTAACAGAAGAAAGTCGTAGGCGGCACGGAAACGTTTATTCTCCACAAGTTGTTCGGCTTTATTGCCATTGCGCTTTGGTAATCGCAGTTGTAAATCCCAAATTTCACGCATAGGTTGACCGAAACGTTTGGGAAGTGATGTGAACTGTTGTTGTCTATTGGCCACTTCCTGGGCGGCTTGATGCATTGCCGGGATACCGGGAACCCGTTCTTTTAGAAGTTGTTGGTGCCTCATTCTAGTCGGCGGCCATAGCAATGCCGCAAAGATAAAGGCGGGGGTCACAGGTTTACCTGCATGTATTCTGGTGTCGGTATTACGTAAGGCCTGGACGATTAGGTCTTTCGCAAAGGGTTGCTCGAGGCAGTGATGGGTTTCCGGGAAAAGGGGAGCAAAAAGATTGTACTCTTGCATCAGCTTGAAGGTTTTTTCACCATGACCGGCCATGAATAATTTAAGAATTTCATCGAACATTCTCGCCGCTGGAATATCGCTAAGCAGTGGTGCTAGTTCTTTTATTGGAGCAGCTGTTCCAGGCTCGATTGTAAAATCCAGCTTCGCGGCGAAACGAACTGCACGTAACATGCGCACAGGATCTTCTTTGTAGCGAGTTTGTGCATCACCAATTATGCGGATCGTTTTATTTTCAAGGTCCCGAACACCGTGCGTAAAGTCGTATACCGAAAAATCAGAAGTGGTGTAGTACAGCGCGTTAATTGTAAAGTCGCGCCGTACAGCGTCTTCTTCGACCGTACCAAAAACATTATCTCTAAGTAACATGCCGCTATGAGATTTTGCCGATTGTTGATTGCCCGGACGTTTGCCTTGCTCATGTGCTTTTGCTTGGTGGTTGCCACGAAAAGTTGTTACTTCGATGACTTCGCGGCCATACCTGACATGAACAATTTTAAAGCGCCTTCCTATGATGCGCGCATTGTTAAAAACGCTTCGAACTTGTTCTGGAGTTGCGTCTGTCGCTACATCAAAATCTTTAGGGTGTTGGTCCAACAATAAGTCGCGAACGCCACCGCCCACCAAAAAACCTTCGAACCCTGCATTGTGCAACCCCGTAATGACTTTTAACGCCGCATTACTTATGTTCTTGCGAGAAATGACATGATTATCGCGTGGGATGATATGAGGGTCTGAAGTATCGTAGGCCGCAGTGGATTCAGATTTTGAATCGCCGCCAAAAAATTTATTAACGCGTCCAAAAAAACTCATGAAGGTAACAACATAGGTGGGTGCATGATAGGTGGGTGCATGGATTAAAATTCAATTTCCAAGTAAAAGTGGGGATAATAACACAGATAATACAATCTTATCTAAGGAAGGATGTTAACTGAAATTTACAGCTATCAATACGCTTCTTACCGGCAATGATTGTCTAATTGTAGGAGGTGGCGGGGTGTTTTTATGGCGGTGTATTTTCAACTAAATTGTGGGAATAATATTGTGGGAGCGACGTTGTGAGAATGATGCAGGGAAAACATAGTTTTCCCCCATCCAGGTCTCAATATCTTTTTTTATTATTGTATAGTTATTATTATTATCGAGTTAGGTATAGCATCTATCGTGCCAATTATTTTTTCCTTGATATAACAATAACTTATAGAAATGGCCGATAATTTAAAAGTTCGAAATTAGCCGCTTTGTTACATTATCTCCCCATGTGCGTTACGAGATGACATGCGAGGTAACAAGAAATATCTCGATTTTTGTTTGTTAAAACTTATGGCGATGATAATAGTGAGTTTAGGAAGTGAAAGTGATATCCCAGCTGGAGCACTTTCGGGTGTTGGAGGGTGTTGGTGTGTCGGTTCTTGCCTCCGTGCCCGAGAGCTGATGGAAAGCTTTGCAGTTGATCTTTTTCGAGCGACTAATTTTAGCGAAGACAAATAGGCTTGTGCGATACGCGCTACGATGGGTTTTCCGCGGTACTTTATTCGCGGATTGCTGGCCCTGAATTACTGGTCCTGAACTGCAGTCCGTGGATAGTTATATCGAGAATTTACGAATTACCGGTCGGGCTAATTAACGACGTAGTGATTAAGGTTTTCGAGAGTATCGTATTGTCTAATGCTGTGTAGGAGGTTGGAGCGAGGGTATTAAATAAATCGATGAAGGAAGATTTCTCTTCCCCATCCAGGTCTCTTTATATCTATTATTATTATTCGATTACGCTATTATTTTTATCTATTATTTTTATTATGATTCTATATAGCATTTAGCGTGCCAGAAATTAAAGTTCTTTATAATCAATGGCTTATGTATTTTTCGTTCTTCATTTCTGTCGACGGTACCCAGCTTTGTTACGGTCTGACTCGTTGCTTGTTACTGTCTTGCAACATGGGTAACGCTATGAATTCGAGTTGTGGTGGTTTTATAAGGTTTTTCGATTAATGACTAAAGATATAGGAGAAAAGATTATAGCCAATATTTGCCATTCGAAAGACATGCGAATGGCGGGGATCGGTTTATTGCTCATAAGCGTTGAGGATGCTTGCGCCATTACACAGCTAGCGAGGGCACGAATCTAAGCGGGTTTTGCCGTTTTCTTTCTGGGTATACCCAAGCGTTGGCGACGTTCCCAAAGGCATTTCCGGCTCACTCCCAGCTTTCTAGCGAGTTCAGTTTCACTCATAGAATCTTGGTGTTCCAGAACAAAACGCTGAAAATAATCCTCGAGAGAAAGGTCGTCGTTTTCATCTGCTGAGACGAAAGGTACGCTAGCATTCATGCGGTTAACGATTGGATTGGCGTTGCGGTTTCGTATTTGCGTGACGTTGACTAATTCGAGATCAATATCCAGCAGGTCATTATCAATGACATCGCCGTCTGCAAGAATGACGGAGCGTTCAATAACATTTTCAAGTTCCCGAATATTCCCCGGCCAGGAATAAGTTGTAATGGCTTGTATTGCCTTGGGTGAAAAGGTCATTGAGGATTTATTGTTTTCAAGCCGTTGTTTTTCAAGAATGGTTTCGGCGATCTCCAATATGTCTTTGCCTCTTTCTCGAAGGGGCGGAAGTACCAGCTGAATAACGTTGATTCGGTAGTAAAGATCCTGGCGAAATAATCCTTCTTCTGTAAGGGCTTTTAAATTGCGGTGGGTTGCACAGACAAGACGTACATCGACTTTGCGGGAGTCGACAGCGCCAATACGACGAATTTCCTTCTCCTGGATAAATCGCAGCAATCGAGCTTGAGCTTCGAGGGGTAATTCTCCAATTTCATCCAGGAATAGTGTCCCACCGTCAGCAGCTTCAATCAACCCCATACGGTTGTTGTTTGCGCCCGTAAATGCCCCTTTTTCGTATCCAAACAATTCTGATTCTATTAGGGTTTCGGGAATGGCCGCACAATTAACAGATATTAACGGCTGGTCGGTACGCCTGCTTTTCTCGTGAATCGCTTTAGCGATTAATTCTTTGCCTGTACCGGTTTCACCGTGAATCAGTACCGTCGAATCTGTTGGAGCAACCTTTCTTGTGTAATTATATATTTTCATTATCGACGGGCAGGAGCCGATCATATCACCGAGCTGCGGAATGCCTCGTTTAGCATTTTTCGGTCGAGTGATATTTGATTTTTGGGGTGAGTGATTAGATATTATCGCCGCTACGGCATTGACCATCTCGTCGTGATCGAAGGGTTTTGCGATGTAGTCGACTGCGCCGTTTTTCATCGAGTCAACGGCAGAGCGCAAACTCGCGTAACTTGTCATTATCAAAACAGGGACGTCGCCAGCTTGTTTGATCAAGTCAGTGCCCGGTGCTCCCGGTAACCGTAAATCACTAATAATTAAATCAAAGGTATTTAGATTAAACTGTTCAACCGCTTGCTTGACTGAGCCAGCTTCGCATATGTCGTATTCGTGGCGCTCTAAGAGTTTTCTTAAGGCGGCGCGGATGACGGTTTCGTCCTCGACAATTAGAATTTTTTCCATTTGACTAGTTCTTCCCGCTTATTGTGAGCATTTGCGTGTTTGTGCATGGGTAGCTAGGTAACATACATTGTCTAGCATAATTTTACCACCAGTGATGATCAGATTTACTGTGTTTGTTTTTCTACCAATTACTGGCTCTTTTAAAAACGTGAAAATCGAAAATCTTCTAATGGCATTTTAATTTCACCGTGAACCGGGTGCCGTGATTTTCGGCAGCTGGGCTCTCTAGGCTAATGCTACCGCCAAGGTCATTGATAATGCTATAAACCAGGGACAGTCCTAACCCAGTACCCTCGCCGGGTTCTTTTGTTGTAAAAAATGGATCAAAAATTTGATCTTGAATTTTCTCGTTAATCCCAGTGCCACTATCGGTAACATGAATAAATACATGTTCTGATTGGGTGACGCACTCGACCGTAACTCTGCCGTCCAATGGGCTGGCGTCTCGAGCATTGCTCAGTAAATTGACGAAGACTTGCAAGAGACGTTGGGTGTCTCCCAGTGCATAACAGTCTTCATTGCATAAATTGTCAAAAAATACGTGTCTGGCGTCTTTGTTGAGGTAAAGCAAGTGAATCGCCTCATCGATACAGGGTTTTAGATGGACTAGATCCTGACTATAGTTTGTGCTTTCAGAGCCACTATGGGCAAAGTTAACGAGTGTTTGGACAATTTTAGTTACGCGATTGGTTTGCACCAATATTTCTTTGCCGGTAGCGAGACTTTCCGGGTTGTCTGTATCGTAACGTAAATTTTGCGCGAGGCAGGCAATTCCGGTTACCGGGTTGCCAATTTCATGAGCGACCCCAGCCGCCAGTCTACCTATCGAGGCAAGGCGTTCGCTATGTAACAGCTCATTTTCCAATAATTGAAGTTCCGTGGCATCTTCCATGACGACGACTCTCTCGTTATTGTTGTGCTCGTTTCCGCCACGATTTTTGATCATGTTGTTCGCTTTTGTGTCCTGCTCCTGGCTCTCGTTAACGATTTGGGAAATAATCGTTTTGTGCAGATTTAGCCACCGGTAAGTGCCGTCGAATTCAACTCTTTTCTTATATAGGTGTGGTTCGGGGCTGTTTATAAAATCTTCTAGCAGTGTTCCCCATGGTTCTGGCAGAGTATTTAAATAAGAGCCTGTAACATCATGTGTTTCTATACTCGTTAGTTTGGCTATGGATTGATTCCACATCAAAATTTCCCCATCCTGTCCTAGCGAACATACTCCCACGGGTAATTGTTGGAGGGTTTGACGGTGGTACCGGCGCAGGTTGTCCAGCTCCGCAGCCAGACCTGTCAGGTGGGTTTTGTGGTTTTCTAATTGCACCTCTATCAAGCTAATATCTTCGCCTCTATGACTGTTTGTAGCGGATTCGTATGGTAGTAATTGGTTAACCATTTGATTGGCCACCGCCGGTCCCATTAGTGCCGATAAATTTGTCTCGAGTCTATTTCGAACGCGTCTGAGAGGGAAAGGTCTACTTTCCTGGTTGCTTATGCTGAGTTCTTTTAATACTCGATTCACTTCTCGCTGAGCCGTACGAACGCCCAAAGTTAAAGACAGTTGTTCCTTCATTTGCTCCGGACTTTTTACACTTAGGATGCGACGCGCCGGCCGATTGAGATCATCCGGTGAACACATTTGTGCGGCCGCTGTTTCGTCGTCAGTAGAGGGAGTAAAGAAAGAGACCATTCCGAATACAATAATATTGATGCCTAGAGATGCGATAGTTACCGCACTCCATTGATCCATGTAATTGATGCCAAAATAGAGTTCGACGATAAATTCGGTATTGATAGAAGTGATTAGAGGCAAAAATAACGCCACTAGCCACACGGAAAATCCCGCAATCAGTCCACACATAAAACCGAGACGATTTGCTTGTTGCCAATAGAGCGCAGCAAGTACTCCCGGAAAGAACTGTAAGGTTCCTATAAACGCGGTTAAGCCTAAATCAGACAGTGATTCTCTGTGAGTCAGATAGCGAAAAAAAAGATATCCGACAAAAATGATAAAAATGATAAACAGCCGTCGAATCCATCGCATCCATCTATAAATGTCTCGCTCGACAGACGGGCGGTACACGGGCAATACCAGATGTTTTAGGCACATCGACGCGAGTGCTAAGGTGGTGACGATAATGACTCCGCTCGCCGCCGATAGCCCGCCAATGAACGTCAAAACGGTTAGGAGTGTCGAGTCGAGTTCGACACCTATGGCCAGTGCAAAATAATCCGCGGGGATAGTGGTGTTGAGTTTTAGTCCGGCCCAAAGAATGGGCAAAACGGGAAGGCTCATCAAGAATAGAAAAAGTGGCACACCCCAGCTAGCTGTGCGTATGGCTTTGATATTGGAGTTTTCGGCAAAAATCATATGAAATAAATGGGGCATCGCCACTGCTGCTGAAAAGAAAATGAGCAGATATGAGCGGGAAGAGGTCGCCGCGACAGGGTGGTTTAATATTGCGAGTGTTTGTGGCTGGCTATTCAGCCAGCTATCCAGCCCGCTAAAGCCGTCAAACACGACAAAAATTGCTGTCAGACCAACCGCAATCATGCAGATAACCTTTACCAGTGATTCAAATGCAATGGCAGTCACCAGGCCTTTATGCTGTTGATGCGCAGTGAGGTGTCTTGAGCCAAAGGACAGCGTTAAAATTCCTAAACCAATACAGAAGAGAATCGCGAGTTCGTCGCGTGGAATAGGGTTGCTGCTAGAACTAGCTGTTTGAGAGGTCAGTATGTGTAAGCTGTCTGCAACCGCTTGAATTTGTAAAGCCAATAATGGGCAAACCGCCATAATCATAAACAGCGTCACCAATGACCCCGCAAGCTGCGAGTGGTAACGAAAGCTCAGTAGGTCCGCCAGTGAGCTGAGCATGTAGATGCGGCTTATTCTGAGGATCGGCAATAACAAAAATGAGGCAAAAACAAAAACACTCGCTATGCCCAAATAATAAGTGAGAAATCCGAAGCCGTTTTCTCGGGCGAGCCCTACGACTCCATATATCGCCCAGGCACTGGCGAAAACACCGAGCGATAACACGTAAGTTACCGGGTGGTTCACCACGCTATCCGGGATTAAACCCTTTTCAGTCACATAGGCAATGCCATAAAGAAAAAGGAAGTAGAAGCTACCTATTAAAATTAACTGGTGAAGTTCAAAGTTCATCCTAACATTTACTCATGCTTGGAATTCTTGCGGCGTTGGTTCAAAAATACAAACAATATAACGATCAGCCATAATTCGTAAGGGCGGTACCAGGCTGTTCCGCCATGCGTTGCCCATTCGTATATAGACGGAGCGAAAACAAAAATGACCGATACGAACAGCAGTACGGTAGGGTTGATTTGCATAGAGCGATCACTGGGGCTGTTAAATTTCCTGGTGCACCGATGGTACGCAAGCTGTAGATAAGTTGCAATTTGTTGGGCAGGAAATAGCAGTTGATCGTCCTAAAAGGGGGATTCCTTGATATTGAGTTGGTGGGGAATTGATGCCAGCGACCAATGTTTGCTAGCCCACAGTAACAGTTCGTCGACATCCCGTGAAACGCTGGCGGGAGGCAGTGGTTGCCTTAAATAAGCGAGTGCCTGGAGAATATTCTGAGCTGGCGTGTCATTTGATATTGCCTTGGCGAAAGTTTGCTTGCTGAGTTTTTGGTGCTGTTGGTTTGCAATCACAGGAAAGTGACAATAGCTGGGTGTCGGCAGTCCAAGTAAACGCTGTAGGAAGATTTGCCTGGGTGTCGAGTCAAGTAAATCAGAGCCGCGTACCACGTGTGTGATTCCCTGAAAAGCGTCGTCCACAACGACAGCAAGTTGGTATGCGAATAAACCGTCTTTCCGTTGCAGGACAAAATCGCCCACCTCGGTAGTGAGATTTTGTTTGTACTCACCCTGAATTCGATCGTTAAACTGGACGCTCTGATTTCCAATCAATGCACGAACCGCAAAGCCGTGAGTGTCTGAAATGGCATGTTTGTTTTCTCTCGAAGCTTGGCAGTAACCCGAGTGAACGCCATTTTTTTCTTGAATCTGCAAGCGCGAGCAATCGCAATAAAAAGCCCTATCGTTTGATGTCAGCTGCGAAAGAGCAGACGTATAAGCGCTGAGGCGCTGGTTTTGCCAAAGTATCGGGCCGTCCCAATCAAGTCCATGTTTCTGTAAGCTCAACAAAATAGCATCCGCGGCACCAGTAATTTCTCGCGGGGGATCCAAATCTTCGATTCGCACACGCCATAGGCCATTGTTGGCCTTGGCGTCAAGGTAGCTTGCTAGCGCACCAACTAAAGATCCAATGTGGAGTAGGCCGGTAGGAGAGGGGGCGAATCTCCCTATGTAAGGTCTGGCATTGTGTTTATTGAGTGGCGCAGCCGACTTTGGGTGATCGCGGTCTTGCTTGACGTTTTTTGTGGATGATTGGATGTCGTTCGTAATAGAAGAGCGAATCATTGGTGGGCCGTCAAGTGATATGGGATGACAGGCAAAAAAAACGGAAGAGTAGGTGCCTGTTCGGCAATTATTCTTCCGTTGGATTTCCCTGCGAAGCGCTCCAGATTTGACTTGTTAGAATTTGAAATCTTTTCGATATCATTTCAGTCGAAATCAGTTCATGCCAAACTAGCTCGATTAGCCTACTTGCTGTCGCTCTTTGATTTCGTCGAGGGTTTTACAGTCAATACATTGCGTCGCTGTTGGCCGTGCTTCTAATCGTTGGATGCCTATTTCTACACCGCAGGCGTCACAAAAGCCATAATCGTCGGCGTCGATTAGATTAAGCGTCGAGTCGATTTTTTTGATTAGCTTTCGTTCGCGATCACGGGTTCGCAGTTCCAGGCTAAATTCTTCTTCCTGTGTAGCGCGATCAGCTGGGTCCGGGAAATTAGCCGCGTCATCTTTCATGTGGCTGACGGTCCGGTCAACTTCTTCCATTAACTCTGATTTCCATTGCAGCAGCATTCCACGAAAATGATCTTTCTGTTTTTCGTTCATGTATTCCTCACCCTTTTTGACTTTATAGGGTGTGAAGTCTTTGAAATTGCTTGCCGCAGCTTGCTTTTTCGTAGGCATTGCTAAATCTCACTTGTAAAAACTATTTTAAAGGGTCGGCCATAATTCATTCTATCTATCTAAGAACACGTTTAGTAAAACCGTCTTGCAAAAACGAACAACAGCAGCGCTTTTGCAAATTCGCAAAGTTTCGGTGTACATCAGACAGGTGCTTAGTATTGGTTTTGGCAGTAGTCTTATCCTCAAATCATTACCAGACAAGATCAAGGCGCCGAAAATACCAGATTTTGTCAAATTTCGCTACTGTTAATACGCGATATTTACTGTTACTGATAGAATACTCGTCGGTTTGAAATTTTCAAGGCGTTTATTACCCAATACCTCTGCATAACAATGCAAAAAAGGATGATTCGTGAGTAGGCCATATTCGAAACGTTTAAACGATATTCAGCCCTTTAGGGTGGTGGAGATCCTTGCTAGAGCGAAACAGTTAGAAGCCCAAGGTCGTGACATTGTTCATTTGGCAGCGGGAGAGCCTGATTTCGCCACTGCAGCGCCCATTATCAAAGCGGCCCAGCAGTCATTAGGCAATGGTGATACTCACTATAGTCAGGCCTCGGGCATTCCCCAATTGCGCGAAGCGTTGTCGCGGTATTATCGAGACGACTATGGTCTTGATATAGATCCGAGGCGAATAATGATAACGCCCGGCGCTTCCGGTGCTCTATTGCTTATCGCGGCCCTGTTAATGAATCCGGGTGATGGGATGCTAATGACAGATCCTGGGTATCCCTGCAACCGGCATTTTTTGAGACTTGTTGAGGGTGAAGGGCAGCTCGTGCCAGTTGGAGTTGAAGACAGATTTCAATTGCACGCGGAAAAGGCCGAAAAATATTGGCAGAATAATACCATTGGCGCGATGGTCGCATCACCTGCGAATCCTACTGGAGAAATCCTTAGCAAGGATGAATTGTCGGAATTGTGGAGCTTGTGTCAGCACAAAAATGGGCATTTAGTCGTCGATGAAATTTACCACGGCCTTAATTATGGTACAGAAGCTCCATCCATTTTGTCGATCACGGACGAGGCTTTTGTAATCAATAGCTTTTCTAAATATTTCGGTATGACTGGATGGCGTTTAGGGTGGTTGGTTGCACCTGAGCAGGCTATACCTGAATTGGAAAAACTCGCGCAAAACATTTTTATTTCCATGAATACTTTTAGCCAATTTGGAGCGCTCGCCGCATTTTCTGAGGAATCGCGGGCGATATTAGATTCCCGGCGAGATGAATTCGCTGCCCGCCGCGACTTTTTGTGTGAAGAGTTACAGAATATGGGCTTCGAGATTCCCCATCGACCGGCGGGAGCGCTGTACCTTTATGCGGGTATCAAGAAATTCTCTCACGACAGTCAGCGTTTTTGTCTGGATTTACTTGAAAATCATGGTGTGGCGATTACGCCGGGCATGGATTTTGGGACTTATCTTGCCGAAGAGCATGTTCGTTTTGCCTACACGACGAGTATGTCTCGATTGGAGGAAGCGGTGTCCAGATTACATAAAATATTTGTTTGACCAGCCGATATTGAGTATTGCCAAGGCGATTGTCGGCATTTGGAGGGGCAGCCATTTTATGGCGTTGCGGTATGAGGTAGATATGAATGTCCGGCTACTCGTGAAATGATACGGCTTTTGTTGCTGGAGTTAACCGGAAGTAAACCGTTGGTCTGTTGCAGAAACTTGAGGAATTAGATGCATATTATTATTAGCATTATCACAGCAGTCGCGAGTATTTTGGGAGTGCTTAATTTCCTGAAAAGACTGGGTATAGAAATTCATCCTTTTATCTGGATTAAGACGTGGTTATTGGGTGGCGATAGCAAAATCAACGCGCCCGGTTCAACAGTAGAGGATTCCAGTTCCCCCGGTGAGGATTTAAAAAACGAAAGTCCAGATGCAATGGCATTAGCCGCGCTGATAGTTGTGGGCATGCTGAAACAAGAGGGCAGAATTAGCCGGGCGCAAAAGGCGGCAGTCATTAGTATTTTTGGGAGAGAGTTTAATATAGATGCAAAAAGCGCTACTGCTGTGTTCGACGCGTCTTATTCTAAGATAGAGAATGAAGTGAATATGCACCAACTTTTGGAAAAAATTCTGCCAACGGGCAGCTCGTGTTTTACTCAGGAGCAGCTTGGATCGTTATCGACCATTCTAGAAGAAGTAACAAAGGTGAATGGTTCCCAGACAGCACAGCAGATTGCCCTTATCAATTTGATCGAGAGAAGTTGCTGTTAAGTCAGATGCGCCGGTGAATTTGAATAAGTGATTTTGTCGGCCCGTGATTCTGCAATAGTAGCAGGGGACAAGATTCGCATAATCTCCCGGTAAGCTGATTGGGTAAATAGTCAGTTAGGTACCGTTCGTCATTCGGGGCGAAAATTTTCCGTTGAGAATGAAAGCGATGCCTGTCATCTTTCGGTAATGCTTAGCGCTGGACTTTTGTGAAATGAGTCTTTATTGTTCCTAGCGATTATTAATTGGCCAAGTGTTGTTTTAGCAATTCATTTGGTGGAAAACAACTAAAAAAAGAGGGGTACAGTGATGGATCTTGAAACTTTCCGCAGTGAAACTCGGGAGTGGCTAGAGGAGAATTGTCCGCAGAGTATGCGAAATCGTACATTCAACTTTGAAGATGCGCACGAGGTATACAGTACCGATGATGCCAAAATCTGGTTGAAGCGAATGGCTGCACGCGGTTGGACAGCGCCAACATGGCCCACGGAATATGGCGGTGCTGGATTCGACTATGAAACTAACCGTGTGTTTCAGGAAGAAATGGCCGCTATTAAGGCCTTGCCAGGTTCGACCGGTATGGGGCTAGCCATGATAGGCCCAACGTTGCTGGAGTATGGCACGGAAGAACAAAAAATGAGACATCTGCCTAAAATCGTTTCAGGTGAAGTGACTTGGTGTCAGGGTTATAGTGAGCCTGGTTCTGGTTCAGATTTGGCCAGCTTACAAACCAAAGCGGTTCTCGATGGCGATCAGTTTATACTTAATGGTCAGAAAATATGGACCTCCGGTGCGCAGTATGCCGATTGGATGTTTGCCCTTGTCAGAACTGATTTTGAGGCGGCAAAACATGATGGCATCAGTTTTGTTCTATTAGACATGCACCAGCCTGGCGTGACCATTAAGCCCATTTTACTTATTTCTGGTTCTTCTCCTTTTTGCGAAACATTTTTTGATAACGCTGTTGCCCGTAGTGATGATCTTGTTAGTGAGCTTAATAAAGGTTGGTCTGTCGGCAAACGCCTGCTTCAATTTGAACGTTCGGCGGCGCCTAGTCGAGCGAAGAAAAAAGGCCGGCCAGTTAACGCTTATGCCAAGACTGCCAAGCAGTATATTGGCGAGTCTGATGGCAAGGTTGCAGATCCTCTCGCTCGCGAGAAAATTGTCAAACAAACCATGACAGAAAAATCCCTGCAGCTGACTGTTCGGCGCGTATTTGAAGAAAGTAAATCAGGAAAAGCACCGGGAGCGACAACGTCAATATTTAAATTGATAGGATCGACTTTGGCAAAAGAAGGCGCTGCTTTGCAATCGGAGCTTCGTGGCACATCAGGGGCCGGTTGGGAAGGAGAGGGGTTCAGCGAAGATGAATTTGATGCCTGCCATAACTGGCTTCGCGATCGTGCTGTAACGATTTATGGCGGTACGAATGAAGTGCAAATGAATATTATTAGCAAGCGAGTATTGGGGTTGCCTGACTAAAAGTCACAAAAATTAACTTTTAGTCTTTTTACTGAGATCGCTTGAGCCCCGTACCCCGCCGGGAGTTCACATTATAATTAGTATCGGTAGTAAGGAAAATTATCCGGGGACATTATTCTACCCATATTAAATATCAGGAGTAACGTGCAAATGCCATTGGTACTGAACGAAGAACAGAATATGTTAAAAGATGCAGCGAAGGATTTCTGCACTAATAACACGCCTATTACTCAGTTGCGTAAATTGCGTGATGAAAAGAATGAAGCCGGTTTTGATAACGCGACTTGGAAGCAAATGGTCGATCTAGGCTGGGCCGGAATTACAATCCCCGAAGAGTTCGGTGGTTTAGGTTTTGGTTTCCTGGGACTGGGTGTGGTATTGGAAGAGTGTGGTCGCACCTTGGCGGCATCGCCACTTTTGTCGACGGTTATGGGAGCAACCGCAATTGTAAAGTGCGGCTCAGATGATCAAAAAAATGAACTACTACCAAAAGTCGCGGGGGGTGAATTATTATTGGCCTTGGCTCTGGAAGAGTCGGCGCACCATAGTCCCTATGGCGTAGCAACAACAGCCGAGAAATCCTCTAGCGGCTATAATATATCGGGTAGTAAAAAGTTTGTTCTGGATGGTAATGTGGCGGATAAACTGGTTGTTGTTTCCCGTTCGTCAGGAAAAGCCGGAGAGCGCGACGGGCTTACGCTGGTCTTGGTTGATCGTGAGTCAGCGGGTGTTTCAATAACCCGAACGATTATGGCTGACAGCAGAAATGCCGTAAATATTGAATTTAGTGGCGCAGAGGGTGTGATAATCGGCGAGGAAGGCAAGGCTGCTGACGTTCTTGATCAAGTGCTGGATACCGGTCGCATATTGCTTACTGCAGAAATGCTCGGTGGGCTACAAGAATGTTTTGAGCGAACCGTTGAGTATTTAAAAGTGCGCGAACAATTTGGCGTTGCCATTGGTTCGTTTCAGGGCTTACAGCACCGTGCCGCACAAATGTTCTGTGAGGTGGAACTGTCAAAGTCAGTAGTGCTTGAGGCTCTTTCTGCATTGGACGAAGAATCTGAAGAAATTGCTGAGCTGGCCAGTTTAGCAAAGGCGCGTATCAATGATACTTATAACCTGGTTAGTGGCGAAGGTGTACAAATGCACGGCGGTATTGGTATGACCGATGAATACGAGATCGGTTTCTTTTTGAAGCGATCTCGAGTTGCCGAGCATACCTTTGGCAATAGTGCTTTTCATCGCGATCGATATGCGGTAATTCAGGGCTATTGATTTAGAACGCTAGTTCGGGGCTATTGATTCAGGACTATTCGTTCAGGGCACTAGTCCTGGCCTGTATTTATTATGATCCCGCTTTTGTGCGAAACGATATACGGTCGGTGTATTCGGATAAAACCAGTTGTTAAATGCAGCTGGTTTTTTTTATGGATGTAAAATCGGATATTTTTAATGTCAATCTGTTCAATTCCATAGTGGGTGCCACTAACAATGAAGATTCCAGGGTTGCGTAAAGCTCAGCTGGTTAAACGTTATAAGCGTTTTCTCGCCGATGTCCTGCTTGAAAATGGAGATGCTATCACAGTGCATTGTCCCAATACGGGCGCGATGACGGGCTGCGCCGAACCTGGCTCTACCGTTTGGCTATCGGTTTCTGACAATCCAAAACGTAAATACAAACATACCTGGGAGCTAGTAAAAACGGCACAAGCAGACTTGGTCTGCATTCACTCCGCTAAGGCCAACCAGTTAGTTAAAGAGGCGATAAGGTGTGGTACGATCACCGAATTGCAGGGTTATGATCAGATTCGTAGCGAAATAAAGTATGGTGAAGAAAATAGCAGGATAGATTTATTGTTAGAGCGAGAATCAGAGCAATGCTTTGTAGAAGTAAAAAGCGTCACTCTATTGGCTGACAAAAATCATCATGGCCTATTTCCCGATTCGGTGAGTGAGCGCGGCAGTAAACACTTACGGGAGTTGATCGCCGTAAAGCAATCGGGGCATCGGGCCGTTTTGTTTTTTTGTGTTTTACACACAGGTATTAACGACGTGGCTCCTGCAGATGTCATTGATAGTCAATACGGCGAGACGTTTCGTGAAGCGTTGGCTGCGGGAGTCGAGGTATTTGCATATCGCGCTTCCATATCGCCAGAAATTATTGAGCTGAAAGATGCTGTACCGGTGCGTGAAAGGCAGTAGCGGGCGCGCTTTAGTAGGCGCCACTATTTTCTTCCGAGATAGGAGGAAGGATACAGGAGGTAGCAACGGGGGAATTTCGCTTAAAAATATTATTGATGACCGACCAAAAAGCTCAACGATTAATGGCGTCGGTAATGTTATCTAACTTGTCAAAAGAATTAAACCCAAAAAAATGGTGTTCTTTGATTTATGGTTTGCCGTTAACAAATGGATAGAGCGAAAAAATTAGTACGAGCTAACGGCGGTATTATCCTTTTGTATCTGAAACCAGCGCTCGTCGGCGGCTCGCAATCGTCGGCCTACCTCTCTGGCCATATTCATCTGAATGAGGATAAACTGCTCTACATCGTTTTCGTATAGACTAAGTAGCGCTGAGGATGGAATTTCAATCGCAGTGCAATCTGATTCAGCGCGAACTGACGCGTAGCGTGATTCAATGTCGATTAATGCGAGTTCACCAAAACAGTCCCCCTTTTCAGCGTGTCGCAATACGTATTCTTTACTTTCATCTCGCTTGAATATTACCACGCGACCCTGTTCAAGGATGAATAACGAGTCACCGCGTTGCCCTTCTTCGTAGAATAACTCATCTCTTTCTACTTCCAGCGTTTCTGAAAGTTTGAGAATCAGCTCCACACTTCTATTATTAATGGCTCCAAAAAAAGGCATAGCTTGCAAAAGTTTAATTCTGTCAGGCGCATGCTGCACGAAATGTCTAACCTCCATTTAAGTCGTTTGGTGTTTCCCTGTGTGTAAAAAACGCTTATAAACTAAGTGCTTTTTCCAAAAGTTCAGTGTGTTTCTCGACAGCTAATCTTGGACCATACTGCGTTACGATTGTTGCAGAGGCAAGGCTCGCCAACTTTCCGGCTTCGGCGTAGCTATGTCCGTTTGTTATGGCGTACAAAAAAGCGCCGGCGAACATGTCGCCCGCTCCGTTAGTGTCTATCGCCTTGACGCTATTTGCTTCGATAGTAATGAGTTGCTGACCATCGTACACAATCGCTCCTTTTGCTCCTAAGGTAATGGCGAAGGTTTCAGATATTAGCTTTAATTGGCTAATCGCGATATTGATGTCGTCGGTTTCCGCCCAACCTTTGGCTTCGTCTTCATTGCAGAAAAGTAAATTAACGCCATCGCCAATCATATCCTTTAAGCCATCTTTAAAAAACTGGACCATACCTGGGTCGGATAAGCTTATGGATGTTTTGACACCGGTTTCTTTCGCCACAGTTTTAGCTGCGATGGCGGCTTCGCGTCCACTTGAGGACGTTACCAGGTAGCCTTCGATGTATAGGTACTGCGAATCGGCGATGGCTTGTTTATCAATCTGCGCGGTGGAAAGAGTCTCGCTTATTCCAAGATGAGTGTTCATGCTTCGGTCGGCATCCGGACTTATCAGAACGAGGCATTTTCCAGTGACGCCAATATCGCTATGATCTTGTTTTGAGCAATCAACGCCAGCTTCGTGTAAGTCTTTCAAGAAGAATTGGCCGTTACTGTCGTCCGCCACTTTACAGGAGTAGAAGGAATTTGCTCCAAAGCAAGTGGCCGCAAAAATACTATTACAAGCAGACCCGCCGCTGGCAAGTTTCGCGTATACTGCGTGTCCTTGGAGGTGCTGATTAAGTTCTTCTTGCCGCGCTTCATCGACCAGTGTCATTAGTCCTTTTTCAACAGACATTGACTGAAGGTCCTGGTCGCTGACTTGAATTTCTGTATCTACTAAAGCGTTACCAATACCGTAAACATGATATTTTTTCATTAAGTCGTTACTTTTTCGTTGGATTAATAAAGAATATTTCTAATTGCGCATTATCCCAGTTGTGCTGGCGAATGCAATGCACCACGATGACCAAACTTTAGACAAACATGATTTATGCCGAAAAAAAGAACAACTACTTCTAAAAAACGAAGGGCTACCCCCAAAAAGAAGGGATCTGCTTTTTTGTTTCGTTTGATTATTTCCCTATTTTTATTGTTCTCGCTGGCGGTCGTTTATCTGGATGCAAAGGTCCGTTATAGCTTGAATGACCGTCAATGGCAGTTACCGGCCAGGGTGTATGCGCGACCACTCACTTTACAATTGGGGAAAGTGATTTCAGTAGAAGAGCTGCGTACGGAATTGCGATTGCTAGGTTACATTGGTGGTCCTGGCGCGAGTAAGCCGGGTATGTTCAAGCGTATAGACAGTGAATTTTGGGTCTATCTCCGAGGGAGGACAACAGCTCAGCAGTATGTTAAGCCTCAGCGAATTCATGTCGTTATCGATAACAAGAAAATTGCCTTGCTGGATACTGTAGAGGGCCATTCGAACAAAAGGAAGCCTAAGACTATTCAGTTCGAACCTTTGGAAATCGGAAGTATCTATCCGGGTCACAAGGAAGATCGTATTCTGGTGCAGTTAGCTTCGATTTCAAAGACATTGCCCGACACGTTATTGGCCGTAGAGGATAAACATTTTTATCAACATTTCGGGGTATCAGTAACCGCTATCGGTCGCGCGCTTTTTGCCAATATCAAGGCAGGCAGGACGGTTCAGGGCGGAAGCACGATTACTCAACAATTGGTTAAAAACGTGTTCCTTAATCGAGGAAGAACGCTTTGGCGGAAAGTCGTTGAAGCGATCATGGCTGTTCTTGTAGAGCTGCATTTCAGCAAAGATGAGATTCTTGAATCCTATGTTAACGAAGTTTATCTGGGGCAAGAAGGGTCGCGATCCATTCACGGGTTCGCCTTGGCGAGTAAACATTATTTCAATCGACCGTTAGCCGAGCTTACAACGGGGCAAATTGCCCTGCTGGTTGGGATGATAAAAGGCCCTGCATATTACAATCCGTGGCGGTATCCCGATCGTGCAAAACAGCGCCGAAATACGGTATTGCAGGTAATGTCTCAACATAAACTCATTGATTCGGATGAACTCACGGCTTACACGCAAGAGGAATTGCTACTGGCCAAAAGTAATGCGCTGGAGGGTGTATATCCCGCCTATATTGATTTGGTTAGGCGCCAGCTACGACGTGACTACAGTAATAAGAGCTTACAGACCAATGGCCTGAACATACATACTGCTTTCGATCCTTTAGTACAAATTTATGCTGAAAAGAGCCTTGCGAAAGTCTTGTCAGACAAACCTGCTGGAATCCAGGGGGCTGTGGTGGTGACTGATGTCAGTAACGGCGATGTCGTTGCGGTTGTAGGCGGGAGGCAAATGCGCTTCGCCGGATTTAATCGTGCCTTAGATGCAGTACGGCCGATAGGTTCTTTGATGAAACCCGTGATCTACTTAGCGGCGTTAGAAAGCCCCGATAAGTACACCTTGGCTACGACCGTGAGTGATAGAGCATTTGTTGTTAAGGGGGAGGATGGAACGGTATGGAGTCCGCGCAATTTTAGTCGGCAAGAGCATGGCGATGTGTTGTTACACCGTGCCTTATCCCAATCCTATAACAAAGCGGCAGCGCGCCTTGGTATGGATGTCGGGGTGGATAGCGTTTTGCATATGGCGGGGCGTTTGGGCCTAAAAAGAGAGCTGGCGTCACTGCCCGCGATGTTATTGGGTGCAGGTGAATTATCGCCGATAGAGGTGGCTGGAATGTATCAAACCATTGCGGCCTCTGGCGTCTACTCTCCCCTCCGTACCATTGTCAAAATCGCCGATAGTAACGGGAAGCCCGTGGCGCGTTACCCGGTGTCTCAAACTAGGGTGGTGGATCCCGCTCTTATGCACCTGCTGCACTACTCTATGCTTGAGGTGGTGCGGGAGGGCACGGGAAAAAGCGCTTACGCACAATTGTCAAAAGAATTTGCTGTGGCGGGTAAAACAGGGACGACGAATGACCTTCGCGACTCGTGGTTCGCTGGTTATGCGGGAGATTATCTGTCTGTCGTGTGGCTGGGGAGGGATGATAATAAAAGTGCGGGGCTTACAGGGAGTAATGGCGCGCTAAGGGTGTGGACAGAATTCATAAAACAGGCAAGCAGAAAACCCATGGATTTCAGTGTGCCCGCCGGTATTAGCTATTACTGGGTCGACGAAGAAAACGGTTTGTTGAGTAGGGAGGTATGCGAAGGTGCGCGCCTTTTACCATTTTTGACTGGTACTGCTCCCACGAGTCGCAGCGCTTGCAAAGCGACTATTCCAGGCGTTTGGAAGTGGTTTAAACGTCTATTTTAGTTTTGGCCTTTCCAGTTTTTTGATCGAGCTAGGTGTGTTGGCCCTCAGAATTTCTTACATTAACTAACAGTAGCCGTATAACCGCCATCCGCATGAGGCGTTAATTGTAGCTGTTGATTAATACATGCCGGATTTTCACTAGCTGTATGACTAACGTAAAGAATATGGCAGTCGCCGCGGTTAGCGATTGCATCAACCAAGGCTAAAATATGCTGGCGGTGATGATCGTCGAGGCCGATACAGGGTTCGTCGAGTATCAATATAAGAGGAGATTTAACCATGGCACGAGCCAGCATAACGAGGCGTTGTTGTCCGAAAGAGATCTGATTAAAGTGTTTGAGCGCCAGCTCTTTTAGTCCAACGACATCGAGCCACGCCACGGCAATATCTTTTTCTCGACCCTTGCAATTATCATAGAGGCCAACGGTGTCGTAAAGTCCCGAGGCAACAACTTCGGCAATTCGCATTCGGTTAATATGGTTGAGCTGCAAGGCCGTACTGACGATGCCGAATTTCTCTTTTATTTCCCATACGCTTTCGCCGCTACCGCGGCGCTGTCCGAAAAGGCTGATGTTTTGTCCGTAGGCTTTGTGGTTATCGCCACAGATCAAGCTGAGTAACGTCGATTTTCCCGCTCCATTAGGACCCGCAATAGCGCAATGTTGTCCCCATTGTAAGCGCCAGTTGATATCGCTCAGTATCACCTGTTGGTTATAGCTAACGTTGACGCCTTGTAGTTCGAGTAGGGGTTTGTTTTTATCGATCTTGAAAGGTCTTTCGAGCGGGGGTGGCAAAGTATTTAGAGTAATGTTTTGCTCATCGATTTTGACTTTTCCCAAGACAAAGTCACGGCTACCCTGTAAAACTATTTCCCCTTGGTTTAGCTGTATTATGTGGGTGATATTTTTTGGTATTTCTTGTGGTTGTTTTATGAGAAGCAATATCTTTAGCGGGCTACACAACAACTCATCAATGAGGTTTTTTAGATCAGTTTGCGATCGACTATCCAATCCTTCAAATGGATTGTCTAAAATGAGCAGCTTAGGTTGTTCGAAAAGAGCTCTGGCAAGTAAGGTTTTTCGGCTTTCGCCGGTGGATACGAAGCGAATCCCCCGGTCAAGAATATGGCCAATTCCACATTGTTGCACGATGGTATCAAATCGGTCATTTTCCTCGTGTTTTTGCAAAATAATTTGTTTAACAGTGGTGCCAACGTCGAAAGCGTCTGCTCTTGTTTCGCTGTCATCGTACCGTACGTCGTGGTCGATTAGTTTTCGCTGTAATTCAAAGCTAAGGTGTTCTATCGCCTGTTCGGATTGTAAGCCGTCACCGATGGTGAGCACACCCCTCGATGGTCGAATTTGGTCGGTTATCAAGTTAGCGAGGGCACTTTTCCCGGCGCCGTTGCCGCCAAGTACGACCCATTGTTGATTATCTTCCCAGTGCCAGCAGATATTTCTTAAAACTGGCTCAATGCGGTAAGCTGCCCATATGTTGTCAAAATCTACGATCATTCAAATTTCACTTGTAAATTGCGTTGCAAAATGAAGAGATAATACTATAAGGCATCGGAGTTTGGCGCAGATAATTGGCAAATGCAGCAAAATAAAGTCAGCGTAAGTTTACCCTGCTACCATTATAAGAACCGACGAATATGGGGTTTGTCTGTACTGATGCTGGATGAAGGGCTCAGTTCGATTCGCCATAGTGATTTGCAGAGTTAATTTTTTTATGGAAAAGACACTGATCTATCTTGATCCAGATAGTGATCTCAATTTACAAAGCCAAATTCGCCAAAAACTGGTCGAAGCGATTATGCTTGGCACATTCCCCGCTAAGAAAAAATTGCCTTCATCCAGAAAATTGGCGGAGCAGTTAGGCGTCGCACGCAATACGGTCGTTCTCGTCTATCAGCAATTGATTGATGAAGAGTATTTGGTCAGTAGAGAGCGGAGCGGAATTTATGTTAACGAAAAAATTCTCGGTGGGCGAGTTGGTTTTGAGGGTAAAGGCAACCGCAGTGTCAAGATAACCTCCAAATGGCGGCAACGAATTAAAAGTGACATTTCTTCTCAGTCAGGTTTCTCTGCACCGCCGAATTGGCAGCAATTTCCCTATCCTTTCATTGAAGGACAGTTTGATACCTCACTGTACCCGATAAAAGAATGGCGCGAAGCGTCTCGTCTTGCATTAGGCGTTCGTGAGATTTACGAATGGGCAAGTGAAAGTGGAGATGCTGACGACCCGATGTTAATCGAGCAAATTCGAACAAAAATCTTGCCCCGCCGTGGCATACAAGCCAGCTCCGACGAAATGCTAATTACTATCGGTACTCAGCAATCGCTTTATCTGACCGCCCAGCTATTGGTTAACTCAACCGTATCAGTAGCGGTTGAAGAGCCGGGCTATCCTGAAATGCGGAAAATACTGGCCCAGCGCCGCGCCGCTATGGTCTACCAGAATGTTGATGAGGAGGGGTTGATCGTCGATAGTCATTTAGATGATTGCCAGGTGCTCTATGTCACGCCGAGTCATCAGACGCCGACGGCGGTTACCATGAGCATGGAGCGCCGAGAAGAACTGATTAAAAAGGCATCGACTTTCGATCAGCTAATAATAGAAGATGACTTTGAATTTGAAAGTAACTATCTAGGTCAGCCTCATCCCGCATTAAGAAGTATGGACAAAGAAAATCGTGTCATCTACATGTCCTGTCTGTCTAAGGTATTAGCACCCGGTTTGCGATTGGGGTTTATGGTAGCGGCGCCAGAATTGATCCGCGAGGCGCGAAAGTTGCGCCGTTTAATGGTATTGCACCCGCCGTTAAATAATCAGCGCGCCGCTGCCTATTTCTTATCGCTGGGTCATTACGATACATTTTTGATGCACCTAAATGAGACCTTTGAAGCGCGTTGGATTGCGCTGCGGCGAGCAGTGAATTACTACATGTTACCTTACGCGGCTATCGCGCCAGCGCAGGGAGGCACATCGTTATGGATTCAGGTATCGAAAGATATTAACGTCAAATATTTAGTGCAGGAGGCGTCTAAGCGTGGGATTTTAGTAGAGCCTATGGATCATTATTACGCCAATGTCCAGAATTCACAGCACTGCTTTCGCATGGGTATTACTAGTATCCCTGTAGAAAAAATTCGTGAAGGGGTTGATCGTCTTCGCGATCTTATTCACGATATTACCGAAAATAAAATCGAAAGCTTTGAAAACGCGAAAGGTCGGCATTTGGCGAATACTGATCTGTTTGATACTTTGGCGGACAAAACACTGCTATGCCCCATTGCCTATGGAGACCCGTGTTCGATTGATCTAAAGCGAGACGGATCAATGGTAGGTCGAGCCGGTTATGCTAACGAAGACTGCGATACCGGCCGCTGGTGGGTGGATGGCGACAAGTGGTATCGGCAATGGACTCGGTGGGCATGGGGTGACGTAGGCATCTATAACGTGGTTATCGATGGTGATACGTTTAAATTGTTTGATGAACAAGGCCGGCTCATTGACCAGGGAATATTGAACGAGCTCGTTGTGTTGTAGTGACTTAGATGACTAAGTTAGTAGTTTCCATTCTTCTCTATCCGAAACTGGACTCATCACTGAGGTGAAACTGGTCCTACCTCTCTTCTTCTTTTTTATCTACATTCTAGCCTACCGAAAACATTGGCTAGCTGCTTGCTCTCGCGTCGGGTGAGATACCAGCTTTGCCGTTTGTCTAAATAAGGAAAAGTGTTAGTTCATCTAAATTGAGGCTTTTCTATATCGACGGTGAATTCGATAGCTATTCCCACAATAACTTGAGGCAGCAATGAGTCGTTTTTCAATCGCAGGGTTACAACTGGAATTGTCAGGGCAGGACAATCTTTATGTGATTCAAAAAGAGATCGAGGCTGTAAAAACGTCTTTTCCGTGGGTCGACATGGTTGTTCTGAGCGAGCTAAGTACCTTTGGTCCCAGCCCATCTCGTGCTCAACCCAGTGGGGGAGAGGCTGAACAATTCTATTGTGGTATCGCTGAGAAACACAACATCTGGCTAATTCCGGGATCGATTCATGAAAGCATTGGAGACAAAGTTTACAACATGGCACCTGTTATTAACCCTCGCGGTGAAGTAGTTGAGCGTTACCGGAAAATATTTCCGTTCTACCCCTACGAAAAAGGTATTACAGCCGGCGACCAATTTGTGGTTTTCGACATACCCGATGTAGGGCGTTTTGGTGTCTCTATCTGTTATGACCAATGGTTTCCGGAAATAACCAGAACACTCACGTGGATGGGCGCAGAAGTGATTCTCTGTCCTACGATGACAGGCACTATCGATAGAGATCTGGAGTTGTCCATTTCTCGGACTAATGCGGCTATAGGACAATGTTATTTCTTTAACATTAATGTTGCAGGAAACCTTGGTAACGGACGATCGATCGTTGTTGGTCCGGATGGCGCTGTTATTCATCAGGCCCAAACTGGGCGAGAAGTTATTCCCATTGAAATTGATCTGGATCTCGTTCGTCGAGTTCGCAAACGGGGGTCTCTGGGCTTAGGTCAGGTGGTAAAAAGTTTTAGAGACAACACAGTGAAATTCCCGCCCTACCGGGAGAATCATGATGAATCAATTGGCTTTGCTGAGCTGGGTACTTTGTCTATGCCAGGTTCCGCAACAAAAGAAGTCGGCGCAGGCCAGTCCAATCTGGACTAATGAGTGGCTACAAACTGGTACTACGTTCGAAGATTTTCTTGCTGTAGTTTAAAAAGAAGAAGCTAAGGATATTATCGAAATTATCACCACATTACACAAATAACTATTAATGGTACTTGGGGAAAATATTATGGCTAATAGCAAAAAATTTCAAAAAAAAGCGCTAGCTGTCGCAGTAGCTACGACGGCTTTAATGTCAGGCTATTCGTCTGTAATTTACGCACAAAATGAATCTGTCGTCGAAGAAATTCTGGTAACAGCAACCCGTCGAGCGAAATCAGTACAAGAAATCCCGTTCAATATTTCTGCGGTTAGCGGTGAAAATCTTGAAAAGTCTCAAATCATTGATGCTGTCGACGCGATGCGTTCGGTATCCGGGATTTCAGTGGTTGACCGCGGGTATCGAAATTCGGGCATGGCAAATGGTATCGTTATTCGGGGTATTAATGTAGATACTGGCGCGAATGGTGACGTCCCTCTCGCCGCTGTTCCAACGGTTGCCACCTATGTCGATGATACAGCGCTGTACGGCAATTTTATTCTTAAAGATATAGATCGTGTTGAAGTTATGCGCGGCCCTCAGGGGACTTTATATGGCTCCGGATCATTAGCAGGCACAGTTCGCTACATTATGAACAAGCCGAGCCCCGATGGCTTCGAAGGAAAGCTTAGCGTCAACTACGGGCAGTCTGACGGCTCAGATGGGAATAACCTAAACACAGATATCATGCTAAATATTCCCGTCGCTGAAAACATTGCGTTTCGCATGAATGCTGGCAAAGTCGATAATGATGGGATTGTTGATTACGCTAACGTGTACGCGACCGACGGCAGCGGTGACCCCATTGTAAACGGTGATGCTGCAACGGCCTTGCCCGCCTATACAAGAGTGAAAGATGCGGACGATGTCGATATTGAATACGTACGAGCATCGATTCTCTTTGAACCTACCGATTCCATTGTCGCTCAGCTTTCTTATCAGCATCAGGAAGACAAGATCGGTGGTCGCAGACAAGTCACACGCGGTGAGGATTTAGTTAATGGTGGAGACTATGGGGAATACGATAACGGTGCCATCATGCTTGAACCCTCGGAGCGAGAAGTTGACCTCGTGTCCCTTGAAGTTGAAGTTGACTTAGGCTTTGCAACTTTAACCTCAAGCACTTCCGATTATTCTCATGAAGGACTCGGTATTAGCGACAATAGCGGTGTCTACGCGCAAAATAGCTGGTTCAAATGGTATGGCAGCTCACCTCGGCCTTTTGCTCAGGCCGAGCGTTTTTACGATGACACAGCCTTTGCACAAGAGTTTCGGTTGGTTTCCAGCGGTGACGATTTTCTAGACTGGACCGTCGGTGTCTATTATACCGATCAGGACAGTGAGCTGGGACAAAATAGTTATCTAAAAGGGTACGATGAATATCTATTTTCTGCCTGGGGTGGATACGAAAACCTGACGGAGCAAGATTTTAAATTCCGACGAAATCAGTCCTACGAAGAAACCGCAGTATTTGGCGAAGTCACCTTTAATCTGGCCGATAACATCCATCTAACAGTCGGTGGTCGTTATTTTGATAATGAGTTAAACGTCGATGCATTTGTCGAAGTGCCTATTTGGGGTGGTGCACCAGGTGAAGCCTTACAAAAGGTGTCGGAAGACGACGTTTTGTTGAAGGGAAATATTGCCTGGGATATTAATGATAGTGCGATGGTTTACGGCACTATATCGGAAGGCTACCGGCACGGTGGTGCAAACGCAGTGCCGTTGTCAGGTAACTATGCAGAAAGTCCGGAGTATCTGACCTTTGGTTCTGATAAAGTCACCAACTTTGAAGTGGGATATAAAGGAACAACCGATAATATCTCGTATTCAATTTCTGCTTATTATACCGATTGGACAGACCCGCAACTTAATACCGCAACTAACAACTGGGGCTTTTTCGCAGTTATCAATGGCGATACCGCGAAAACACAAGGTATCGAGCTGGAAGTCTCTGGTCGACTAACTGACAGCCTTAGCTACACAGCAGGGTATACGTTTGCCGAGGGTGAGCTAACTGATGATGCCTATAAACCCGCCGGAAATTTCTACGGAAACATGGCGACAACGTCACCGTTGCGCCGCGACTTAATTGCCGAAGACGGGGATCGCCTGCCGGGTACATCAGAGCACGTATTTAATATTAGCTTTAACCATGACTACGTTCTATCTAATGGTATGGAACTGGATACACGTCTAAGTGGTTACTATCAGTCCGATTCACTCAATGCCTTGGGGAGTGATGATCCCAATGATGACCTATATACTAAAACAGCTGCAGACATCGATAGTTTTTCCCTGTGGAATTTGACCAGCACTTTAAGCGCTGATCAGTGGGTGGCGTCGGTATTTGTCAAAAACATTGGCAACGAAGAGGGAACTACCGGCTTGATTACGCAGGCACATATGGGCTCTGAAATTTCCGAACTCAACAATTTTTACGGTAATGCATCAAATGATTATATTGCCTTGCCTCGTACTGTCGGCGTATCCTTTGCTTATAAGTTTTAAGCATAGCCCTGAATGATACAAGTCGGGCCTGTCCCGACTTGTATTGTATTTGAAAACGGCTCTGCAATGTCGACTTCCGTTAGATACTTGTCGAAGTATTAATCCCATTTCACTGGCCGTATTCATGTCCGATCTGCCTAACAGCGAACCGAAAAAGCTTTCCTCCTTAATTGAAAGACATTTCAAAGCTGGGGATTTAAGGTCTGCATTGGATGTTTGTCAGCAACTAAATCAACGTTTTGACGGTTATCATCACGGGTGGTATTTGGCTAGTTTTTTGATGATGCAGGTCAATAACAGTAGAGATGCGCTGCGGGCAATAGAAAAAGCCTTAGCGATTTTTCCGTCTGACAAATATTATCTGCAAAAAGCACAGTGCCTGGTTGCATTGAATGACATTAGTGGGGCGAAAAAAATAGCAAAACAATTGCTGAGCGTGTCTTTCTTAAATGCCGACCTGCATCATGATTTGGGTATGCTTTTTGAGCGCTTGGGTCAGTATCCCGAGGCATTGTCTGAGTTTAACAAGGCGATTGCAATAGATCCTATACCCGCCGAATACCACTTTAATAAGGCCGCGATACAGAGATATTTGGGTGACGTTATTGGTGCTAACGACAGTTTTGGCAAGGCCATTGAATTGAATCCAACGGACTATGAGGCCTATCTATCCCGCTCCAATCTAAATCGACAAAAGCCTGAGGACAATAATATTGGACAAATAAAGTCGGCCATTAATCGAGCCGAGAATTCAGAACCAAATAAAACTGATTCCCACCCATTATATTATGCGCTAGCGAAAGAGCTCGAAGACCTAGAGCGTTACAATGAATCGTTTAATGCATTGCAAACCGCGTCGCAAAAAAAACGACAAAAGATGCAATACAGTGTGAAAACAGATCTCGATATTATTGAGGGTATTCGAAACGTTTTTACTAAAGAGATTTTCGATAGCGAGGTAGGCGAACTTGGCGCGGACGCACCGATCTTTATTTTAGGGATGCCTCGTTCGGGAACAACTCTGGTTGAGCGCATATTAGATAGTCATTCTGAGGTGAGCTCTGCCGGAGAACTAAATAACTTCTCACAGGAAATGATGCGACAAGTAAAGAGTAGCGGTGTCGCGATTAAATCGCGATTGGATTTGATCGCGAAAACCAAAAACCTGAACTTCCTTGAGCTCGGAAAATCCTATGTCGAAAGCGTCAGGCCTTTAGTCAATGATAGTCACTACTTTATAGACAAACTACCGTTCAATTATCTCTACGCGGGATTGATTCATTTGGCAATGCCCAATGCAAAGATCATTAATTTGCAACGCAGTCCGATGGATACCTGTTACGCGGTATACAAACAGTTGTTTAAAGATGCCTATCCATTTTCCTATGATCTCGAAGAGTTGGGCCACTATTTTGTCGCTTACCAACAATTGATGGACCATTGGAATACGGTGATGCCTGGCGTGATCTATAGCCTTAGTTATGAACGCCTTGTCACCGATGTTGAATCTGAAACGCGTAAGTTAGTTTCTCATTGCGGTTTGACGTGGCAGGATCAGTGTCTGCGTTTTTACGACAATACGGCTGCATCGACAACGGCGAGTGCCAGTCAGGTTCGTTTGCCTGCTTACACATCCTCAATAGGGCGTTGGCGCCATTATGAAAGTCAATTGCAGCCTATTCTGTCGATCTTTGAGCGGACCGGAATAGCAACGGATTAATGTCATTATCTTAAAACGCGCAATATAGTTATTGTAATTGACTGACTGAAAAGAAAATTTTTCGTGGTAATCCATGAGATTAAAAAACGCCGTTGTGAGAGAACAGTTAGTTGGTCGCAAGTAAGGATACCGGTAATAATGAGACAACAATCCGCCCCGAACAAATCTGGTCTACGCAGCTTGCTTTTCAATGTTCTCTTTTTATCATTGCTGATTATTCAATCTTTTTCAGCAAGCGCCGAGCAACGCAGCGAACTTAGCTTTTCGACGCTGCAACATTCTCTCATTTTGAGTCGTTGGGTCGACATGAAAAGTTTTTCCCGGCCGATGTCGGGAACCGAGCCCTCAGAACATTTTGAAGGGCGGTTAGTTTTTTCATCTTCGCTTGATCTCGACAAAAATATAGACAGTGCGTCAGAACTTCCTGATGATTCGGACCGCCGTGGGTTTGTTGTCTTGAGGGATGATTCTAAATCAACGGAGTCAGCCACGCTTAAAATACATGAGTTGCCGCCTTTCGACTTTGAGTTTGTACAAGACGGAGAGTACCTCATTCCTGTAAAAAGGGGGGCAATACCTAGTCAACATCCCTACTGGGAATTTATTCTGGAACCAGGACGGGTATGGCAGGAATCTACTGATGAAGGATTTAGTCGAGCGTCCCTGCCGTTTAGCCTACAGCAAAGAAATGCGAACTGTACTCACAATGGCATGCTCACTTTTTTGTTCAAGTCCAGCGGAGAAGTCTCGCGAGTGGCCTTTCAAGTGGCTAGTGAAACATGTCTGTATCTAAAATTCGATTTGCGCGGAATAATAGAGGCTAGCTATTCACCGTATAACGTTGTTGGGGCTGCGTCAATTCGAGGGAATTATCAAAAAGAAGTCGACGGCAGAATGCCCGTTAAATCTATCGAGCAGCTGGAAAACGATTATCCGGGAATAGACACTCGCCAGTTTTCAAACAGTAAGTCTGACGACAGCAAGCACGTGTCGATATATGGCTTTGTTGTAGATGGGACAAATTACGTCGGCGGATGTGATACTCGGCATGGTAAATACCCCTATTGTGAAGTGTTAGATGTTCCTTCTTTCTCGACCGCCAAGAGTATTATTGCTGGCCTGGCCTTAATGCGGATGGAAAAATGGTATCCTGGTACAAAGAAGTTATTGATATCTGATTACGTTCCTGAATGTCGTAGCAAAGTCGATGGTAGCCATAATGGTCACTGGAAGAATGTTACGTTTGAGAATGCTCTGGACATGGTGACGGGAAACTATACGTCTCTGAAGGAAATGGCTGATGAGGATTCTCTGGCCATGGGAAACGGATTTTTTGTTCCGGGGAGCCATGCAAAGAAAATTGATTTCAGTTGTCATTTTCATCCCAGGAGATCCGATCCAGGAGCAACATGGGTATACCATACCAGTGATACTTATGTGTTGGGCACTGCGCTCAACAATGCGTTTAAGGAAAAAAGAGGCAGTCATGTTGATCTCTATACGGATCTGATTTGGCCATTATTGGAGCCGCTAAAGCTCAGTCCAAGTGTCAAAACAGTCCGCAGAACTTACGATTCGATTGCTCAGCCTTTTACCGGTTATGGTATGACATACCATCGTGACGATATTGCGAAAATCGGCGCGTATATCAATCAATTGCAAGCTTCTGACCAATTGGACAAATCCCTGCTGGAGGGAGCATTACAGCGTAACAGAAATGATAGTGGCTACGCGGCTGCCAAATCTGGGCTTCGATATAATAATGGATTTTGGGCCTACAACATACAAAAAACCTTGGGATGCAAAGAAGAACAATGGTTGCCGCTTATGTCGGGATTCGGAGGTATTAGCGTCGTATTGATGCCTAACGATACCATCTATTACCATTTTAGTGATGACAACAAATTTTCATGGAGAAATGCAGCGAAGGAATCGCATAAGCTGAGACCCTATTGCGAATGATCGGCATATTCCTTGCCCTAGGGCTGTTGTCAAACTGACTCGTATTTTCACACAAAGAATAATAAGTTAGCTGGAGAAGTTCATGCAAAGTACAAGCCCCGTCGTTGAAACCGATAAACCTTTTGGAATTCCTGTCGTCGCGCCTAATGGGGAAATTGCAAGAATACTTCTGTCATTTCTCGCAACAGCAGGACTATTTTACGTCAATATCATGCCGGCGTTAATTGACGGTTTTATCAGTGGACTCGGCTTTACGAATCAGGAGGCGGGATTTGTTGGGTCAGCCAACGTATACGGCGCTGCAGCGGGAGCGTTAAGCGTCGTTTTTCTCATTAAGAAAATCCCTTGGAAAAAGAGCTCCGTTATACTCCTCATCGGATTGATGTTAATGGACGGTCTGTCCATTTATCTGACCGATCCCACCGCCTTAATGGCGGCTCGATTTTGCCATGGTTATATTGGTGGTTTATTAGTGGGTATAGGGTTTGCGGTGATATCCAGGACCAGTGAAGCTGATCGTACTTTTGGTTATTTGTTAAGCGTACAATTTGGTTTAGGCGGAGTCGGCTTAATGTATCTGCCGCCTTTGGTACCTGAGTATGGAACCGCCGCGTTATTTCTCTCGCTAATTGCTTTTAGTGTCATTACCTTAATAATGATCCCTTTTTTACCTGATTACCCAATTGCGGAGAGCGATGCTGACGCGCCTGTCACTAAAAGCCCGATTAACTATAAGCTGTTGGTTATGGCGTTATTGGCAACTTTTTTATTTCAGGCGGCAAACATGGGCATTTACGCCTATATCATTGGAATGGGTAAAAGTGCTGGGTTGGATATGCCTTTTATTAGTGAGACCTTGGGCGTTGCCGCCTGGATCGCAATTGCAGGTTCAGTCTTAGTTATTCTGATGTCGACAAAATATGGACGCTTTTTACCGGTGGTCAGTGCAATTGTACTGACGGCCGTAGGAACCTGGATTCTTCACTACAGTGAAATGGAGAGTATGTATTGGATAGCGAACGTTGGTGTTGGTATTACGTGGGCTTTCGTCATTTCCTATTTGTTAGGTATGTGCGCAGAGTTTGATGAGACCGGGCAAATGGCAGCGATGGGTGGCTTTGCTTCAAAAATGGGTCTTGCTTCTGGGCCATTGATTGCAGCATTTATGCTTGGAGACGATAATTATGCTTTGCTGATTAACATTGCAGCGGTGGGTTTACTTGTTTGTCTGGCCGTTGTTGCCGTGCCTGCGTTGTATCTTGATCGACAGGCTAAAGTCGCTTAAGAAAGTTGAGAAGGAACCTCGGAACAAAAGGCTAGTTGTTGCAGGCGGGTGGGAAAGCACTATTCGTTAGCGAGTAATTTTCGAAGGCTGGAAGGTAGTTGCTTTGTAAGTTGGCGGTGATTGGATTTCGCCGGTGGTTGTTAAGGTGAGTATCTGTTCCGATCCACTAAATGAGAGTTGATCCTTAACGATTGGTCGATCCTTTAAATAGTAAAAGACCCGCTAAATAGCGGTAGACCCGCTAAATAGTTGTCGATCGATCAAACAATCGTATTGCACTTTCTATTGTACGAATAGTTAGGGATACAGATAGTTATTCAGTCGGATAACGATTGATGCGGGTAGAAAAAAGCTAAATGCGTGACTCTAGATGAACCTCATAGTGTTGAGGCTTACGCCCAATTGTTACAGTGGCTGCGGGTTTAATTGCTTGTCGCGATACGAATTTTATTGTTGGTTTAGAAACGACTTAGTTTCTTCCAAAAGCTTTTTTGCAGCGGTCTGTGGTTTAGCCGCCTCCGCCAATGCCTGTAGAGGAACAATGCCCTTGGCATAGGCTTCAATAAGATCGATTAATACCGGGTTCATTTCGTCGTTGTTCCACTCCCACCGTTGTCCGTTCAGCAAATTTCCGGTAACAAAATTTTCATGCACTTGCAGCCAATATGCGCCGCACATGGAAAGATAATAATCGTTGATTCTGCCAAACCCTATATTGGGTGTATTGGGGTTGAATCTATCTGGAGAATCGGTAATGATTTTTTTAAGCGCAAAAAGCCAGTGACTTTCAAGTGGAAACTCTTTCACCTCTGGCCTACATTGCTGGCCGTCAAACCCCCATACGCGGATATCTTCATTAAATTCTTTGCCATTTGAAGCGCGATCAAGCAAGGTGCGATCAATGGTTAAATCCATCGAATTGCCTTTGCGCGCAATTATTTTCCCGCTAACGATAAGATCGGCTTTGGCGATGACTCTGTTGAAGGAGCCTTGCCAAATGCACTGGCAGGTATCGGGCGGCGCTGCGAAAACAGGCAAGGAAGGGAACGACAGGCACAGTAATAAGATACAGTGACCTGAAAATCGGATTAACATCGTTTTGGCAAAGATAAACATAGGTAGATTATAGTTAGGCGAATGCCCTTGTTTCAAGTTGTGTTGTTTTGACACCTTGAAGCAAAGGCGATTGTTTGGACGCGGAAGCGATTATAGCGATTGAACGGCACATAATTAGTCGTAAACGACAGTCGCTGCTATTTTAGAAGTGATAGAAAATCCCTATAAAGGCGCCGTCGATTGAAATATCGGCTTCTTCGTCTCCATCATCGTAGTCAAGTTCAATACTTCGTAAACCGGCCTCTACGCCAAGTCCGATATCGGTTTCGTATCCTAAGCTGATTTTGTAGTCGGTAAGAGATGTATCGTCGTACCCAATACCATTGACCTCAGCGTCTACATAGAGACCGGTAAACGGCAGTTCAACTTTGGCTGCGACATAGAGTAGCGGAACGGTAGAGTCGATGTTGAGCGAGGATTTTTTTCCGTCCTCGGTATAGAGTTCAAACCCTTCGGTGAATCGACGCGCGGTGAAACCTAGGTCAATCGAAATCCAATTGTCCAATATTTCATAATACACCGTGACATCGGTATGCGATAAATCACTCGACGAGATGATCTTGTCGGTGCTTAAGTAAGAGTTCCCGTCAAAAAGAAAGTCACTGCCTGGGTTATCCGTTCCGGTCGCCTGTAGATCAGTTTTCTGGATTTTAATATTTGGGATGATGGGAAAGGGGTGTTCTAACACGGCGTAAATAGTTGTATCTGATTCATCGTCGAATCCGAGGTCGTCGCTGATATCGATTTCGTCTAGACCGCTGTCACTCGATTGAATATTCCCATCGTAGTTTTGCGCCCAGCTGTAGGCGCCCACTCGAAAGCCCAGCGTATCTGCAGAGGATGTTAGTGATGTGGAACAGAGAATTAAACTAACAGCGGCGCTCGCCACGAGTGTTTTGTAGGTCATTTTTAAATCCAGTTGTTTTCTTAAATACGTAATTGTGCCAGGGTTTATGGGAGAGAAAACATTGTTTCTTGCGGTCTCTGAAACTCTAATCGCTTAAGGCCCCTGAAATATTAGCCATGTAATAGTGTCGCGACGTCTTTGGCAAAGTAAGTAAGAATGCCGTCAGCGCCTGCTCGTTTAATAGAGAGCAATGACTCAAACATCACCGGTTCCTTCTCCAGCCAACCATTTTGAAAAGCGGCCATATGCATAGCGTATTCTCCGCTGACCTGATAGACAAAAGTAGGAGCGGCCAATTCATCTTTTACCCGACGAACAATATCCAGATAAGGCATGCCCGGTTTTACCATTAACATATCCGCGCCTTCGGCAAGATCCAGAGCGCACTCGTGCAGAGCTTCATCACTATTGGCAGGATCCATTTGGTAGCTGTATTTGTCAGCGCCTTTTAAGTTGCCGGCAGAACCAACAGCATCGCGAAAGGGGCCGTAATAGCTTGAGGCATATTTAGCTGAGTAGGCGAGAATTTTGCAGTTAATGAAATTGTTGGCTTCCAGTATTGACCGTATTGCGCCGATTCTTCCATCCATCATATCTGACGGCGCGACAATATCGGCACCAGCCTGGGCGTGGGATAGAGCTTGTTTGACCAAAGTTTCTACGGTGATGTCATTGACGACGTAACCCTTGCTATCGAGAATGCCATCTTGACCATGGATGGTGAAAGGGTCTAGTGCAACATCGGTAATAACACCCATCTCCGGTGCCGCATCTTTAACGGCTTTAACGGCGCGTTGCGCTAAACCATCGGGGTTATACGCTTCTTCTGCATGTTCTGATTTTGCACTGGCCGGCGTTACGGGAAAGATAGCTATGGCCGGTACACCGAGACTGGCAAGTAGTTTCGCTTCCTTCGCTAACAGGTCGACACTAAGACGTTCGATGCCGGGCATCGACGTAATGACTTCTTTTTGGTTCTTACCTTCGATAACAAATACGGGATAAATTAGATCGTCGACGGTCAGCTTTGTTTCGCGCATAAGGCGCCGGGAAAAGTCACTGGCGCGCATTCTTCGCATACGTGTATTGGGAAAAGACCCGCGGTGTAGAGATTTTGTCATTGATATATTCTCATTGCTTTTCAGTACTTTATTGTCGTTTTATACTAGTTACAGGTTTGTTTCACAACGCTGAAAAAGATTTTTTTGCCGCTTCTAACGTATATTGTATATCACTATCGGTGTGGGCCGCAGACATGAACCCCGCTTCATAGGAGGCGGGTGCAAGGTAAACTCCGGCCTCTAATAAACCGTGGAAGAATTTGTTGAATCGATCAGTGTTGCAGGCCATGACTTGCTGATAGTTTGTTATTTTGTCTGTCTCGTTGAAATTGTCGTCGACGAAAAAACCACCGAACATTGTGCCGACATGGTTTGTAGTAAAAGGAATGCCAGCATCCTTGGCAGCACTTTCTAAGCCGTTGGCCAACAAAGTTGTTTTGTCAAAAAGCGGTTGGTAAAAGTCTTTTTGTTGAATGGCGTTTAACTGTGCGAGTCCTGCAGCCATTGCGACGGGATTGCCCGATAATGTCCCAGCTTGGTAAACCGGTCCCAGGGGGGCAATGTGTTCCATGATTTCCCTCTTGCCGCCGAAAGCACCGACAGGCATTCCTCCTCCTATTACTTTCCCCAAGGTGGTAAGGTCTGCTTCAATATTGTAATAACCTTGTGCACCGGTAAGGCCTAAGCGAAAACCGGTCATTACTTCATCAATGATAAACACGCTACCATACTGGTTACATTGCTCTCTAATCGCTTCGAGGAAGCCGGGTATAGGTGGAACACAATTCATGTTACCGGCGACTGGCTCAACAATGACACAAGCGATTTGCTCGCCAATCTCGCTAAAGGCCTGTTTGAACCCGTCGATATCGTTGTAGGTTAAGGTGACGGTGTGGTCTGCTAAAGCGACCGGCACCCCTGGAGAACTCGGGACTCCCATGGTCAGGGCGCCGGATCCGGCTTTAATTAGCAGCGAATCAGAATGTCCGTGGTAACAACCTTCAAATTTGATGATTTTGTCGCGACCGGTATAGCCGCGCGCCAAACGAATAGCGCTCATGGTTGCTTCGGTACCAGAGTTTACCATCCTGACCAAATCCATATTTGGCATGATGTTACACAGCGTCTGAGCTAACTCGGTTTCTATCTGTGTGGGTGCACCAAAGCTCAGTCCGGCTTTCATCTTTTCAGCCACGGCGGCCTGAATAGCTGGATGCGCATGTCCTAGAATCATGGGGCCCCACGAAAGAACATAGTCTATATAGCGTTTTCCCTCGGGATCGAAGATGTAAGCACCTTCGGCGCGTTCAATAAAAACAGGTGTTCCGCCCACTGCACGAAATGCCCGTACCGGTGAATTAACGCCGCCTGGAATGTATTGTTTGGCTTGTTCAAAAAGCTGTTCGGAAGTAGTCATGAATTTATTCGATTATTGAGTGAAAGAAATAATTTATCTGCGTATGTTAGCACGGGTTTTATCGCGGCGTGGATGCAAATTTAAGGCACATTCGTGCTTTTAGTGAAACTAGGAAGGAGAACATCGATTAATTTGTTATTGCTTAACTCTCCGGCCATTTATATTTACAGAGCAGTTGGGTCTTTTGGGTCTTGTGCGGCTGGATCAATGCGCTGTGCCAACAGGTCTCACTTATTTTCGACGCCATTTTTTGGCATCAATCACCTGTACCGATTACCTGCACCAGTGCATTCTATCCGGTAGTAAATTCCCCATCCCAACCCTTTTGGCTTTCTGCAGCGACTTCCAGGTAAATTGCTGTGCTTGTTGAATCGACTCCGACGTACTGATTCCATGGGAAAGGTAGCCGCTTAGCGCAGCGCTTAATGTACTGCCCGCGCCTTGAAAATGATTTGGTAAGCGCTGCCACGTGTACTGTTGATAGTGATTAGCGGAGTACCAATGATTAACGATCTCAATGCTGGAATCGTTGGCGTCGGCGCCGGTAATCAGGATGTTTCCGCAGCCCGACTCCATTAATTGGTGCGCACAAGCTGATAGAGTGTCCGCTTCCGGGGCGAGTAACAAGGCTTCGGGTTCGCTCAACATGACTACGCTGGATTTAGATAGCAGTAAGCTGCGAATGACATTGATCAAATGTTCTGCGTCCTGGTTCACTATGTTAGGGTGCAGAACAACGGGTATGTTGGGATAATCATTGATGATTGTTGAAACTGCCTCGGCGTTTGCGGTACTCGCTAAATCACTGATTTTAATTAGGTCAACGCTCATGTCTTCCAAAACGGCGCGAATTTGTCCGATCAGTAAGATACTGTCGGTAATTTGGCTGTCTTTGAATTCGGAGGTATCGCGAGCAGATAATTTACTGATTATCGGCGAGCAGTGACAGCCCAGACTGGTTAGCGTTTCTATGTCGGCAGAAATTCCGCCACCGCCGCTGGGGTCAAGATTTGATATGCTCATGACTATTGGCGCGTTTGTCATTTTTTTTTGCATAGTGAAATCCTATCTAAAAAGGTTTAACGACTACTAATATGACGACTGTGAATAAAATAATTACCGGTAGTTCGTTAAACCAGCGAAAGTAGACGTGGCTGCGTTGCCGGTGATTTACCTGGAGCTTTTTTATGTAACTTCCACACACTAGATGATAGATAAGGAGCGTAATCACGAGTGCTAATTTGCAATAAAACCAGTTCGATTGTGCATAGTATTGCCAATTATAGCTTACTAACCAGAATCCAAAAACAAATGTGAAAACAACAAACATCGACATAAATTTGTATAGTTTTTGTTCCATCATGCTGAGGTGTTCTTGTGTTGCCTGATCATCGGCCATGGCGTGATAAACGAATAAGCGTGGCAAGTAGAAGATGCCCGCAAACCAGCAAACGACTGCAATAATGTGAAAGGCCTTAACCCAAAGCATGTGTTGAACTCCTGAACGTCATTGTCGAGATACGGAAAACGGTGGTTATTTCTGTGGGGTGGTATTGTAGCGTTCAATGTCGCTGCGCGTAACAATGCCATAATCTGGAAAGGAACCCGAAATATACCCCGTTACAAAGACGGCTTCTGTGCCATGTTTATTCATTGTGTAAAGAGCTTCACGCAAGGTCGCTTGGATATGAATTTTTACAATCGAATGCGAAATGGTGCAAGTATCAAGCAGCGGAATCGGATCCGTTTGGTTTTTCTTCAGAGCGAGTTCGAGTTTTTCGCCGAGGTCTGCGCGGTAAATGAGCCGCATGTCTGGCCCCTCATCATTAGTAATGACATAGGCCTGGTGGGGTTTGGTCAACAGTAATTTTGCATCGTCATTTGAAATAGAATTTTTCGTCATATGAATATTACGTTGCATGAGTGTTGCTACGCTGGATCGTTGTAGTGCAAGGCTTATAGGGTCCGTCGGCAGGAATAGTTTGAGGTGTTGAATGACTGTTTGATGAGCAGACCGTTGTTTGAAAATCTCACTATTGGTAATTGATGCGATACTGATTGCCAGCATCGCTGGGAAAATTATATTGGGGTTCTGGGTTAGCTCAAGTATTGTCATTAACGCTGCAAGCGGGGCATTTAGTACGGCGCCCATCATCGCCCCCATTCCTATCATTACGTAAAAACTGCCACCCGTTGCCAGCTCGGGGAATATTGAGGAGCCCATTGCCGCCATTACCCCACCTATGCAGGCGCCAATGAACAGGCAGGGCCCAATAATCCCGATGGGCATCCCCAACCCGCAACTGAATGCTGAGGCGATTAATTTGGTGGCGATCATCGCTGCCATCGCAATGAGGGCAACCTCCCCAGACAACATATCGTTAACGCTGTCATAACCGGTGCCCATTATTTGCGGAGCGATAAGCGCGCAACAGCCGGTCACAAGACCCGCGAGTGCCATTCTATGTAATATCGGACGTTCGGAAAGACTAATACCCATTTTCATGACAATAATAAACATGGCAGCGCAGCCGCCAACGAGTAACCCGAGTAAGGCTATATAGGGTAGCTCCCACAGGGAAGCCATTTGGGCGGTGGGTACGATAAAAGTAGCTTGAGAACCGTAGACCGCACGAGTGACAGTGGTTGCTGTTAGTGCGGATAGAATGACGGGTGTGAATCCAGCAATACTGTATTCCATCATCACGACTTCCATCGCGATAATGACACCGGCGATAGGTGTATTGAATGATGCGGCGATCGCAGCTGCAGTCCCGCAGCCGACCAATACCCGAATACTGTTATTAGGGAGTTGTAGTTTTTGTCCTAGGAGGCTACTGGCGGCAGCTCCGAGGTGAATAGCTGGGCCTTCTCTGCCTGCTGATTGCCCGGTAATAATGGCAAAAGCCCCGCCAAAAAATTGCACGACGGCATTTTTCATTGGCATGTGGCCGTCGTGCGCATGTAAATGGGTGATTACATGGGGGACGCCTGTGCGCAGGTTCTCTTTGCTTAGCTTACGCAGAATCAGCCCCATGACGATAGCGCCGCCCAGCGGCAGCGCAAAATGAGCCCATACGGGAAGTGACTCATAGCCTTCGGAATCGTTATTGGGGAGCCACAGAGCTGGCGGCCATTCGATTAAAAACCGAAAGGCTAAAGACACAAGAGCGGTACTGAGGCCCGCTAGAACGCCAAGAATAGAAAAGTGGATTAAAGAGTCGTTATTGGCTAAATGGAGCCTAAAGTTATTCAGCCACGAGTGAATCATTGTGCTCGCCTAACCGTCAACGTTGGATCTGAATTATTCGCGACAAGAAAATTAATAGAGTTGTCCTTAAGGTTTATACTTACCTATTGATTTAATTCATTTATTATATGCACTCTTGTCTTAATGTAGCTAGCCGAATTTGCATATTAGGTGATTAGCGAGAGTTTTTGAGTTATCGGGGTGAAAAGTGATTAAAGTTGGGATAGTGGGCGGTACCGGATACACCGGTGTCGAATTATTGAGAATGTTGATTCACCATCCCCACGCTGAAGTCGTGGTGATAACCTCGAGAGCTGAAGAAGGGCTGCGGGCTGACGAATTGTATCCAAGTCTCCGTGGCCATCTGGATATTCGTTTTTCTCATCCCGATCCTGCGGTTTTAGCGCGTTGCGATGTCGTTTTTTTTGCGACACCCCACAACGTTTCAATGAAGATGATGCCCGAATTATTAGAACTCGATACGCGAGTTGTCGATTTATCCGCTGATTTCAGATTGCGGGACGCCGAGCTGTGGTCGCAATGGTATGGGGAACCACATGCTTGTCCGCAATTCTTGACCGATGCCGTTTACGGTTTGCCCGAATTTAATCGTGAGGCTATTTCCGGTGCGCAGTTAGTAGCCTGCCCAGGGTGTTACCCCACATCGATACAGCTGGGGCTATTACCTTTGTTGGAAAATCACCTGGTGGACCCGATGCGATTGATTGCAAGTGCGGCTTCTGGTGTGAGTGGCGCAGGCAGACAGGCAAAAATAGACAATTTATATGCCGAAGTCAGTGATAGTTTTAAAGCCTACGCTATTCCGGGGCACCGACATTTACCGGAAATAGAGCAGGGGTTGTTGGATATTGCAGGTACGGAAGTGAATGTCACTTTTGCGCCGCATCTGATCCCGATGGTTCGTGGTATGCACTCGACACTGTATGCGGAAATAATTGATAGCGCCGTACCGCTGGAAGAGCTTCAGAATCTCTACGAAGAGCGTTATGCAGATGAACCCTTTGTCGATGTATTGCCAGTCGGTTCCCATCCTCAGACTCGCAGCGTTAAGGGTGCCAATACCTGTCGGTTAGCTATTCATCGTCCGCAGGGTAGAGATACTATTGTGGTACTCTCTGTTATCGATAATTTAGTCAAGGGTGCTTCGGGTCAGGCCATCCAGAATATGAATATTATGTTCGGTATTGACGAATGTGCAGGATTGGAAACAGTGGGGCTAATGCCTTAGTTCGCGATCGATTAGTCTGTAGGGTATAAGGGCGCGGCGTATCGACGTCGCGTTCGTATTTTCAAAATCTAATAACCTAAGAAAAAATATTGTGGCAACAGTAATTGGTAGTAAGCAGTACAAATCTGTCGTAGTTAAAGCCAGGCCCGGTCGGTTTTTTGGTGCCGGAATCGGGCTGTTTTTGCTGTTTGCTGTGATAGCGGTAACGGCTTATTGGTGGGGCGGAGCTGGGATGAGGAGCGATTACCAGCAGCTTACGAAAAAGCATGAAAGTACCCTTGCCACTTTAAATTCGCTCGAAACGAAGTACCAGAATGCGAGTCAGGGTCTGGCCAATTCGAGTGTAGGTGCTGAAATTGATCGTCAGGCGGTTGCCGATGTGCGAGGCACTGTCCGCGATCACAAGCAAACTATTGCCGAGCTAAAAGAAGAAATTGCGTTTTACAAAGGCTTGATGTCGCCGTCTGACCGTGAAGGAGGGCTGGGTATTCGCAGTTGGGAGATTTATGGGACGAACGTTCCACAGCAATTTCAATTTAAGTTGATTGTCCAGCAATTGGCGAGAAAACACGTATTGTTAAATGGAAACGTGACTATTATTTTACAAGGTAAACAAGACGGAAAATCTAAAAATTTGTCCTTGCACCAATTGTCTGAACAAATAAAAACACAGAATGTGAGTTTACGTTTTAAATACTTTCAGTATATCGAGGGTGAGCTGATACTACCCGTTGGTTTTGTTCCGGAGAATGTCGATATTGTGGCCAAAGCGGAAAAACCAAAAAAAGTCCAAGTCGAAAAGCAATATAAATGGCTGACAACCCAAAAAGTGAATTTGGATTAGGCGATCGAGATCGAAAGAATGGGGTGCCGTGAAGTTGATGATGGCGCTCAAATTATGAAACCGTAATAGAATTATGTAGCAGAGGTTCACCAATGGCATTTCAAAGTGGAAATACGACGACTCTTATATCAAAGGATTCCGAAATCACAGGCAACATCACTTTTAGTGGCGACCTCGAGATCCAAGGTGTGGTTAAGGGCAGTATTTTTGCCAAGACGGATGCCAGTGCTTCCGTTCGAGTTGTGGAAGGTGGACGCGTTGAAGGTGAAATTCATGCGCCTAAAGTGATTGTTAATGGCAGTATTAAGGGTGATATACATTGCAGTGACCACGTAGAGTTGGCTGCGAAGGCTAATATCGAGGGAGATGTTCACTATAGTTTGATAGAAATGGTAAAAGGGTCTCAAGTCAACGGTAGTCTGGTTTACGCAGGCGCGGAAAAAAAGACGGCAAAGGTAGAATCCTTGACCGGTAAAAACCAGGTTTCTGTATCCTAAAGCTTGACTAATTTAGTCAAGCTTTAGGATAATGTAAGTTATTCTATTGGGCTGGTTATTGGTGTTGATGCTGATAACGACATCGGTTTGGCGAGATTGTTGACGATGAGCCAGTAACACGCTCGTGAAAATCGAGTTGTATCTCTATTAAGGTGTAACGTATGTCAGCCGCACAACAATTTACTCCCCAGGCACTAATTCTTTCCGACAAGGCAGTCACGAAACTTAAAAGTCTTGTTGCGGATGAGGCCAATGACGAATTAAAGCTCCGAGTATTTGTAACCGGTGGCGGTTGTGCTGGTTTTTCTTATGGCTTTACGTTTGATGAGCTGGTTGAAGAAGATGATACTGTGGTTGAGCAAGACGGCGTCACCGCTTTACTTGATCCAATGAGTTTTCAATACTTGGTCGGTGCAGAAGTCGATTATAAAGAGGGGTTGGAGGGCTCGCGTTTTACTGTTGGTAACCCTAATGCCGATACAACCTGCGGTTGTGGTTCCTCGTTTTCCGTCTAAATTTTAGTTCTGATCAGTTCTGTTTGTCTCTCATCTTTTCAGCCGCGGCTCCCGGTAATCGGCTAACTTTAGTTATGCAGTTGATATTTTACGCGGGATAAATTGCCCCGAGTATCACCTCTCGATCGGCACCCGTCGCTTGCAGCATATTGCCGGTTTTCCCCTCAATCGTTTGTTTTGCCAGCCACGCGAAGGCAGCAGCCTCTACCCATTCAGCGGCAATACCCAGTTCTTCCGTGTTTTTAATCTCGGGCGGTTGTTCGCCCGGGTTCTCGATCGTCGAGGCGAGGGCAAGTTTGTTTAATCTCTCCATAAGCGCTGGATTGTGAGCTCCACCGCCGCAAATGTAAATCTGATTAACGGGTTTTGGTAGTGTGAGGACGGCATTCATGATCGATTGGCTGCTTAGCTCAAGTAAGGTCGCTTGAATATCCTCGGGTGGCAATTCGTCTTGTTCGAGATTTGATTGCAGCCAACTGAGGTTGAAGTCTTCCCTGCCGGTACTTTTCGGTAATGACTGCGAGAAATAAGGGTGCAAAAAAAGACGAGCCAACAGGGGCTCATTGACCCTGCCTGTACTTGCCCACTGGCCATCGTGGTCGTAGCGTAACTGTCGCTTTTCGTTGATCCACGCGTCGAGCAAGGTATTGCCGGGCCCGGTATCGTATCCCAAATAGTCTCCATTGCTGCCGAGAAAGGTGATGTTGGCCATGCCGCCGATGTTGATTATCGCTCTGTTGTCTTGGTCGGAGCCAAAAAATGCTCGGTGAAAAGCAGGTGCTAATGGCGCACCTTGACCGCCTGCGGCAACGTCGCGTCTTCGGAAGTCTGCGACGGTGGTAATTTGGGTCTCATAGGCAATGGTGTTGGGGTCGCCAATCTGCAGAGTAAAGGCGTGTCGGACAGCGGGTCGGTGACGAATAGTTTGGCCATGACTGCCAATGGCAACAATATCCGCCGGTGTTTTTCCGCTCTTTTTCAGTAAGTCGAGAACAGCGGATGAAAAAATTCGACCAAGGTGGCGGTCTGCTTCGCCCATGCGATCGATTTCATTGTTGCCGGGTTGACAAAGGTCTAACAAATTTAATCGCAGTGCAGCTGGAATGGCGTACTCCAGGCTGTCAATTAAGGTACATTGTTCACCGTCAATTTTGACAAGGGCGGCGTCAATACTATCCAGGCTGGTTCCCGACATCAGCCCGATATACAAACCGCTGTTATCGCCACGCTTCAAGAGGGGGGCAGTTAGAGTGATGAGCTATTACTCAGTTGCGATGCGCTAGCGAGATTTTGTCGGTTAACGTAGGCGGCAAGTTGTGTTTGAAATCCACTGATTTGACTAAAGAACCTTTCTTTATCGCCGGCGGCAATACTCTTAGCTTTGGGCAGCTTATTCAAGATAGTCCGTGGATTGCGGTGAACGCCGTTTACCAGGAATTCATAGTGCAGATGGGGTCCAGTCGCGTACCCCGTAGATCCTACCCATCCAATGATTTGCTGTTGCTTGATCTTTTGCCCGCGTTTCACTCCGCGTTTATGTAGATGGAGGTATTTAGTTTCGTATTGGGTGCCGTGACTGATAAAAACATAGTTACCGTTAGCTTTGCTGTAACCGGATTTACTGACACGTCCATCACCGGCGGCGTATACCGGTGTGCCTGTTGATGCTGCGTAGTCAATACCGCGGTGTGGTTTGTTTGTTTTGAAAATAGGGTGAAGGCGTTTCAAATTGAAGCTTGAGCTTATGCGGGTAAAATCCAGCGGGGCGCGAAGGAAGGCCTTGCGCATGCTAATGCCTTTATCATTAAAATATCCGACGCTGCCATCATCGTAGACATAGCGGTAAGCGGTGTAAACTTCGCCTCTGTTAGTAAACTGGGCGGCCAATATAGGGCCATTAGCCATTTTAGCGTCGTCCAGGTAATGCTCTTCGAATAGTAGGGTGAAACTGTCTCCCGCACGAACATCATAAACAAAATCGATAACGCCGCCGAAAATGTTAGCTAATTCCATAATGAGGTTTTGGGAAAGGCCTGATTTCTGAGCTGCTCGGAATAGTGATGAGCTAATAACCGCACTTTTATAGTTGCGTCTTATCTCAGGGTCCCGTTGGATGTGGACGGTATCGAATTTGTCGCCTTCACGTTTAAATAGGGTAGATTCCATTAGGTTGTGAATATGTTGAAGCGCTTGTAAATTTCCTTCTGTGTCTACCTGGAAAGCGAGTTTTTGGCCGGGCTGTAAACGAAGCAGGCTTTTTGAGTCTTTGCTCTTATTAACGACGTCGTAGACATCTCCCGCAGAAAGCGCTGCCCGTTGGAAAATCGTTGACAAGTTATCACCCTTTCGGATCACGACTTCCTTCCACGGATGTTCCGGTTCAGCTTGTGGGGCGGTAGCTGCGGTTTCAATACTGGTTAATTCGAGGTTGATGGGTTGACTTATTCTCTTGGCTTGAGCGATCTGACTCGGCATAACCAGCAGGAAAAAAAAGACTGTAATAATGATCGTTGTAGCAATGATTAAATGCTTGCGAGGAAACTCGGCCAGCAGTTGGCTTAGGTGAAGATCTTTTTTATTTTGAGTGTGTTGCATAATAAAGCTTATGTCGTTTATTAAAAATTAGATGTAGCGGTGTGTATTATAACAAAAAATTAGAAAATCAGTAGCTTTGAGCTCAGATCAATACCGTGCAGCTTGCAATTGCAAGCGATTGTTGTATCTTTCGCGATCTTCGTGGCGGATATTTCGGTATTTTTACAACGGTGTCAATCCGTGTTTGCCGCATTTTTTGGATAGTTTCTTTTTTCAAGGGTTCAAATATCATGTCAATAGATGGAAAAGCCTTGCTCGATGATTTGCGGGCAAGAGGGTTAATTGCACAATCGACAGCGGATGAAGAGTTGGTTCAACATCTCACCGGTACGTGTCGGACGCTGTATTGTGGTTTTGACCCTACTGCAGACAGTCTTCATATTGGCAGTCTTGTACCGTTATTAACCTTGCGACGATTTCAGCAAGCAGGTCACAAACCACTGGCATTGGTTGGGGGTGCAACAGGGCTGATAGGTGATCCATCCTTTAAAGCGGAAGAGCGTAAATTAAACACTCCGGATATCGTTGCGAATTGGGTTGATAAGCTTAGAGCTCAAGTCAGTGGTTTGATCAGCTTTTCATGCGGTGACAGTTCAGCTGAGGTCGTTAATAATCTCGACTGGATTGGAGGCATGGATGTGCTGAGTTTTCTGCGCGACATTGGAAAGCACTTTCCCGTTAACCAGATGATAAAGAAGGAGTCGGTTAAGCAGCGTATTGAGCGGGATGGGGATGGCATCTCGTTTACCGAGTTTACTTATATGATTTTGCAGTCATTGGACTTTGCCGAACTGTATAACGGTAAACAATGCACTCTGCAAATCGGCGGATCTGATCAATGGGGGAATATTACTGGTGGAGTCGAGCTAACCAGGCGTCGGTACGGAGCGCAGGTATTCGGCATCACTTTGCCTTTAGTAACAAAGTCAGACGGAACAAAATTTGGGAAAACTGAAAGTGGTACGATATGGCTGGATGCTGCTAAGACATCCCCCTATGCGTTCTACCAATTTTGGCTGAATTCTTCAGACGATGATACCTATATGTTTCTTCGGTACTTCACCTTCCTATCTATAGAGGAGATTTCTCGCATAGAGCAGGAAGATAAGGAGGCGGCGGGGCGCCCCAAGGGCCAATCAATTCTTGCCGAAGAAGTGACTCGCCTGGTTCATGGGGAAGAGGGATTGTCCGCGGCACAGCGAATAACCCAGTCTTTGTTTAGCGGCGACACTGCCGAACTCTCAGAGGCTGACTTCGATCAATTGAGTCTCGATGGCTTACCGTCCAGTCAGATTAGCGCCACTGAAATAGCTGATGGGTCATTAGTTCAGGTATTAACGGATGCTGGCCTTGCCGCTTCAGGTAAGCAGATAAAGGATGCCTTGGGTCGACAAGCGGTGCTTATAAACGGCATGCCGATGACGATTGAAGACAATATGAATGTTTCAAAGTGTTTTGATGTCGAGGCGTCGTTGTACGGAAAGTACTTTCTTACGAAAGTAGGGAAAAAGAAATATCACCTTTTCGAGCGAGTGTAGCTTTTAGGCCTCGTTTCCCTTGATCGCCTATGTGCCGTTTTTGAGGTGATGGGGTGGATGCGACGCTCAGATTAGCAACAGCGTTAATGTTTGAGCGATTGGTGTTTTGGCTGTCTCGGAAGAAACGACAACATCCTGCCTAGAATGTAGGCAGCTTTTGAGGTGATTGGTCGCCCTTTGAGCAATCGGAGTTCTTTTGGATTGTTTCTGTAAATACTCGTTGACAGTGAACGTTTTACCCCTATAATGCGCGCTCTCTTGTTGAGGGACACTTGATAAGAGAGAGCAAGAAAAGCAAGGCTGGCAAGAAAGAAGGTGTTTGAAAGACAGTAAGAAAAAGTTTTTCAGATAGTAGTTGCCAAACAGTTAGCGGCCTGTATAATACGCTTCCCTAATCGGGGGTAGGCAATAGCCTGCGCTAGATAAAATCAGCCGTCCGAGCGACGCTGAGTGATCTTTAACAATACAAATCAAGTAATTCGTGTGGGCGCTTACTGGCTGATAATGGACAAACTATTATCAGGAAGGTAAGTGGCTATAACGAACATGTAGAAATAGATGTAAGAGATAGAAACTTTAATTCCTGAGCCGAGATTTTAGGTTGTGAAGTGGGGTAACCACGTAACAGCCTCCTCTTGTAAAGTCGATTCGTTTCGGTGGCGCAGAGGTAAAAGATTAAACTGAAGAGTTTGATCATGGCTCAGATTGAACGCTGGCGGTAGGCTTAACACATGCAAGTCGAACGTGAAAGCTCTTCGGAGTGAGTAGAGTGGCGGACGGGTGAGTAACGCGTAGGAATCTACCTAGTAGTGGGGGACAACCTGGTGAAAACCAGGCTAATACCGCATACGCCCTACGGGGGAAAGCGGGGGATCTTCGGACCTCGTGCTATTAGATGAGCCTGCGTAAGATTAGCTAGTTGGTGGGGTAAAGGCCTACCAAGGCGACGATCTTTAGCTGGTCTGAGAGGATGATCAGCCACACTGGGACTGAGACACGGCCCAGACTCCTACGGGAGGCAGCAGTGGGGAATATTGCAC
>ENA-OSET01000075-OSET01000075.1-sediment-metagenome-genome-assembly--contig:-NODE-75-length-111934-cov-6.192085_pt1 | contig 111934 bp, 109 predicted proteins | sample MGYA00237882_ERZ534229 | MGnify/ENA primary metagenome ERZ534229 (study PRJEB26408, sample SAMN06266212) | sediment metagenome | isolation source: Hudson Canyon methane seep mesocosm | place... | reverse complement strand
ATAAACCGACTCGATCTGCTCCAGGCAAAACTTCAGAGGTGACATCACAGATCATTTTTAACTTTTTATCTACGGCCAATGTGGGATTAGTTAAAACAGATGTTAGTCTAATAAATGCTTCCATAAATCTCTTTAAGTTTTCTTCTAGAGTTAATAAAGATAAAAAATAAACGCTGTCATTTTTCTGTTCGATTGCCTGCCAATATTAAAAATGAAGTTACCTCTCGTATTCTGGCACAAATTTTCAGTTGTTAATAATAAACTAGCTCTATTTGGTAAATAATCAAAAAATAATTGTCAATTTCAAAGAGTTATTACATTCAAAAATTCCAAGTGGATCTATAATTTTTATAATTTCCATCCAAAAATGACTCCTCCTTGAGCGCTAATTCATTCACTAAAATAAACCAAGTTTATCGACTACTAGTAGGCGGGGCTATTGGTAAAAATATACCAATAGCCCTAGTGTTAACGCTGCTTGTTAATTGAACCAATCAATTCGTTTCAGGAAGAATAATAAGGAAGCATCACATGTGTGGAATATTTGCAGCAATGACGACAAATGGGCTCGCACCAGAGCGTTGCGCAGCGGCTCTTAAGGCGTTATACCATCGCGGACCAGATGGCTCGAATTGCTGGACATCTAACAATGGACGTTGGGTTCTGGGACACACTAGGTTATCAATCATTGGCTTAAATAATGGTGTTCAACCCATGACTAGCCCTGATGGCGCGATTCATTCAGTTGTTAATGGCGAGTTTTACGGTTACAAAGCAATACGTGAACAACTACAAAAAAATGGTTATCAATTTAACACCGATAGCGACAGTGAAATTGCCTTACATCTTTATCATCAGCGCGGTACTCAGGTCGCTACTGAATTGCGCGGTGAGTTTGCGGTAATCATTGCCGATGAACGAGAACAAATAATGATAGCCATCCGCGACCGTTTTGGCGTCAAACCTCTTTACTACGCGACGATAAACGGCAACGTGTATTTCGCCTCAGAAATCAAAGCTTTATTAGCCCTAGGCGTACCTGCAAGATGGGATCTCGAAGGAGCAACTGCAGGGCCCAGCAGATCCCATGAAATAACCGAGTTCGCTGGCATCTATTCAGTGCCACAAGGTAGTTATGCCATCGCTAAAGATGGCAATGTGCGCATCTATACCTATTGGGATTGGGAATTCCCCACCGCAGCAGAAATGAAAATGGATCAACGCAGCGAAGCAGAAGTAATTGAAGAGTTTCGCGAAGCGCTACAGGACTCTGTTAAACAAAGATTGGTTGCCGATGTCGAAGTGGCTTCCTACTTAAGTGGAGGGATTGATTCTTGTGCCGTGCTGGGGCTGGCTCAACAATGTATGGACAGGCCAATTCGCGCGTTTACCTTGACCTTTGACAATCCGTTATACGATGAAGCCGCTATTGCTGAGGCAACTGCCAAACATGTAGGTGCGTCTTATCACCCTATTCCTATTACCGGGCGAGACATTGCCGACTCATACTCAGATGCAATTTGGCACAGTGAAACACAGATGTTTAACGGCCATGGCGTGGCTAAATATATGCTAAGTCGCGAAGTGCAAAAAGCCGGGATAAAGGTTGTATTTACCGGTGAAGGTGCCGACGAGATGCTCGGAGGTTATCCCTTTTTTAGAATTGACGCACTGAATCACAACCCCACTTTAAGTCGTGACGAAAAAGTGGCATTTATGCAAGAAATGTTCGGCAGTAATCAAGCTACAAGCGCACTAACGATGCCAGAACAAATAACCGATGAAGAAATGCAGGCCATTCACCGCCGGCTCGGCTGGGCGCCCGCTAGTCTGAATGTAAGCATGGCAATGAAAAACGGAATTGCGCCATTTTGGTCTGACGAATTAACAGCGCAGTTACAACAACGTAATCCAATTGCGGCAGGTCTAGATCGTTTACCTCTCACTCAGCGTGTTGCAGGGCGCGATCATCTCAATCAGGCTTTGTACATTCATGCAAAAACCATGTTGCCTAATTTCATTCTAAATTATCTGGGTGACCGCATGGAAATGGCGCATTCTATCGAAGGGCGAGTCCCCTTTTTAGATCATCATGTTGCTGAAGTAGCTGCTAGAGTGCCAGTCAATATGAAAGTAAAAGGCATACGAGAAAAACACGTATTACGTGAAGCCGCTAAAGACGTGTTGTTACCCGAGGTTTACAACCGGCAAAAACACCCTTTCACCACCCCGCCTGCGCGTAACAAAAAGGACCCCATGTTAGGGTTTTATCACGATACATTCGCCTCACAAGCAGCAAAAGACCAACCCATCTACAACATGCAAAAAGCCCACGCAGCGCTGGATAATTTATTTGAATGTTCTGATGAACAACGTATGGCGACTGAAGCATCGCTGCAACGTATTGCTAGTGCAATCATCATGCAGGTTAAATTTGGTATGAGTTAATGACTAAGGCTTTGTACTTATTGGTCAGCTTTCGTTACATATGCCACAACATACCAGTTCATGCTTGGAATATAGCTCGCACCTAACAATTGACTCCCTTTTGCATTGACCTCAATAAACTGAGTTGAATGGGGCTGAAGTATGTTATTCACAATGTCTTTAGAAAACATGTCCTTCAGGTTTTTCGTACTCATTATTTCGGCATCTGCGTGTACTTGAATTTTGCCTAAACTGTCCACTAAATAAATCTCGCCATGTTCGGCAAATATTGATTCATTTAGCCTATCCAACACACCGTCAAACGATGTAGCGATCCCCGACAAACCATTACCATCAGGCTGTTGGTAGTTCACATAAACATCCACACGGTGTTTGTTTTTGTCATGGTAAACACTGACCAAATTTGAATCTCCACTTGCTAGGTAGGCAAAATACCAAGTATCAGTTTCAGGTTGTAATACCCTTAGAAAGCCTTCGTGGTTCCAATATTTATGAGTGTTTTTGTCGGCGAACGACGCACTGGTAAGTCCATATTCACTGACTAAAAATCCCAGTTTATCGACCAATATCGACTCTTGGTTATCTGCAAACCCAGACATTACCGAATTTTGGATATGAGTATCATTAGCGACTGTTTTAGCAATCAATTTCATACTGGCAATGCGGGCATCTATGTTTTGACCGAGATTAATAAGTGAAAGAGTAAACCGCTGTTCAAGCAACCTTTCATCAGCGGTTTTTGCCTGTGACCAAACATAACTAACTAATATCAACAGACAAACAATAACCAGTAAACCCGACAGCATAAGTTTGTTTGAATGTTTCGCTAAAAACGCTGTAGACATGAATAACCTATTCTCTAATTTAAGTTTCAGAATGTTCGAGAAATTGTTAAGAACATTCTCGTTAAAGGGATCAATAATCTTTAATTCGACGTAAGCCTAATTAAGCTTTACGTCCCAGAAAAATAGTATGCCGACTGCCCTTTCCAGGACGCGCGCGCACAACCCGATCTTCGGCTTTGAAACCCGCCTTTTTTAAGCGCAGAGTAAACTGCTGATCAGGGCCTGCTGACCATATGGCCACCATGCCTTTGGGCCTCAGTGTTTTATATATATCTTCCAACCCCTGAGGTGAATAAATACTGCTGTTGTCTTTTTGAGTCAAGCCCTCTGGGCCGTTGTCTACATCCAATAAGATGGCATCAAAGGTGGGTTTTCTAATCGTTAATAGTTGTCTTACATCACCAATATGTACTTTAGTACGAGGGTCTTGCAGCGGGTTTTTAGCGCAATTACCTAACGGCCCTTTGTTCCACTCTACTACTTCAGGAATAAGTTCTGCCACTGTGATTTGAGAGTTTTCATTCACCGCTTTGAGCGCCGCTGCCAGCGTATAACCCATCCCCAAACCACCCACTAAAACCTGTGCATTGTTGGTAGATGTAAGATGCGCACAGCCTAGTTCTGCCAGCACTTTTTCTGAGTTATACAAACGGCTATTCATTAATTCACCGCGTATACCCGACAAACGAATAGAAAATTCATCGCCGCGCTGAGAAAACTTTAACTCGCCACCATTGTTGGGAATTTGTGCGCTGCCAAGTTGGGTCCATGGGATCATAATACGGCCTAATTACTCAATGAATTGTCAGAAATTGCTGTTAGGCGCGCAGATTAGCATAATTGCAGGGTTAACATTGCACAGCTATTTTTCACCAGTGGGCATCAGTAACTGAAGGCAGAAGAAATTCGTGGGATCCACATCATAAAAATAGCAGCCAAGACGCCCATTAATGTAATCAAGGTGCCGAAATTGATGGTTGGACGAGAAAGCGATTTTGCATCGGTAAGGCCCTTTACCCGTGCGTTTAAATCGAGTTGTGACATGACGCCCAACCAATACAGGCAGATTCATCAACAACTTCTAAACAATTGCTCACTGCAGCGAAAAAGGACTAGTTCGAATTAAAAAAAAAACAAGAGGTATTATGTGGATACAACGGCCGAAAGCATGGCCTCACGCAGATTACCTTTTATAGCTGTGGGTTTATGCGAATCTCGATCGACAAAAACATGGGTTAAACATCCCACTGCCGACGCAACTTCCTCGTTTTCTTTAAAAATCCCCACTGCATAATCCACAGAACTATTGCCAATCCTATCAACACGAAATGCCCCAACCAACTTTTGGGGGTAAGACACAGAGCTAATATAATTGCAGCTAGACTTTACAATAAAGCCAATTTGTTTACTTTTTTGTGGTACAAAACCAGCTTGCTCAATTAAGAACTGATTAATGATAGTGTCGAAATATGAATAATAATTAACGTTATTCACATGACCAAACATGTCGTTATCCATCCACCTTGTGGTTATGGGAAAATAAAAAACAAAATCACTCTTTGATTGCCCTTCCATCACTCATCACGCCTAATTTTTAACAACTTCATCGATAAATAATATTTAACCATATATTCAGTATGAGAGGTTAACCTTTGATGAAGATCAATTAGCTTTGTTAGTCACTAATAAAAAGGTTGACGCTTGAGGCCTACTCACAGACAATAATTGTTAACGGCATGTTTATTTTTAATTAACAAAACGTATTTTTAACCGAAAAAGAGACCTAATTGTATGATTTTAAATCACCTATGGGGTTTATATACACACCCAAAAGAAGAATGGCATTCAATTGATGAACGTCATGAGAGTTATGTTTATAGCTTGAGTCATATCGCTATCATTTCCTTAATACCTGTATTGATGAGTTATTATTCGGCTGCTCATCTTGGTTGGAGTATAGGTGTTGGTGACATTATTAAGTTAACGCCTAATAGCGCCATGTTAATGAGTATTGGTATGTATTTTGGTTTAATGACAGGTGTAATTGCCTTAGCCATATTAATTCATGAGTTAGCCAAAGCATTCGATTCAACACCTACTTACACTCAATCACTCGAACTTGCAGCTTATACCGCTACACCTTTGTTTATGGTTGGCTTTGCCGCTTTTTATCCAGTACTTTGGTTTGTGATGCTAATTGGTTTAGTTGGCTTAACCTATTCAGTTTATTTGCTCTACGCTGGCACACCAATTTTAATGCATATTCCGGAAGGAAAAGGTTTTATCTATGCAAGTTCAGTTGTTACTTGTGGACTGGTATTACTCGCTATATTGATGGCTGCGTCCGTAATGTTGTGGAGTATGGGCATGGGTCCAGTTTACGTCGGTTAACACTATTGCAGGATATACAAAAAAGCCACGTGTTGAATAAACCGTGGCTTTTTTATTGCGTACATAATTACTTATACTGAAGATTATGACCTAATCTTGACTCATATTATGCATTTCTAAATTGCTTAATTCAGCCTGTATACCTTCGTTTTTTGATTCTTCATTACGCATATTGTCGATGCGCTGCAAATACGCATTGTCGATATCACCAGTAATGTAATTACCGTCAAACACTGAGGTTTCAAAACGTTTAATCTCAGGATTCAGCTCACGTACTGCATCAACTAAATCACTGATATCTTGGAAAATCAAACCATCTGCACGAATTAAATCACTGATTTGTTCAATCTCTCGACCGTATGCAATGAGCTCATTGGCCGATGGCATATCGATGCCATATACATTAGGAAAACGAATTTCAGGGGCAGCAGAGGCAAAATAAACCTTCTTCGCACCAGACTCCCGCGCCATCTCAATAATTTGTTCTGAGGTTGTACCTCTGACAATTGAGTCATCGACTAAAAGCACACTTTTATCTTTAAATTCTGAAGGAATAGCATTCAGTTTACGACGTACTGATTTACGACGCATGGTTTGCCCAGGCATAATAAACGTACGGCCAATATAACGGTTTTTAACAAACCCTTGGCGATAAGGTTTATCTAATTCAATGGCAATCTGTAAAGCAACATCAGTAGAGGTTTCTGGAATTGGAATAACCACATCAATATCTAGGTCAGCCCATTCCTTCGCAATTTTTTGACCGAGTTTACGACCCATATTGACCCTAGAGGCATAAACAGAAATACCATCGATAAATGAATCTGGGCGAGCAAAATAAACGAATTCAAAAATACACGGCGCATTGACCGGATTTTTTGCACATTGCTGGGTATGTAACTCACCTTCTTCGGTGACATAAATAGCTTCGCCAGGCGCAACATCACGAATAAAAGTAAAACCAACGGCATCTAGTGCCACACTTTCAGAGGCCACCATATACTCATTACCAAACTCAGTTTTGCGTTTACCTAAGGCTAACGGGCGAATGCCAAATGGGTCTCTAAATGCCAACATTCCGTTGCCAATTATGGCAGCGACAACTGCGTACGCACCTCTGATTTTTGAATGTACAGTGGCAACCGCTTTAAACACCTCATCAGGTGTTAAATGTAAACCTTCACAACTTTGTAGTTCATGGGCGATGATATTTAACAACAATTCAGAATCTGAAGAGGTGTTGATGTGTCTTCTGGCAATCTTCGACACTTCATCTTTTAGCTCGTGCGCATTGGTTAGGTTACCGTTGTGAGCAAAAGCAATACCATAAGGAGAGTTGACATAAAAAGGTTGAGCTTCTGCCGAGCTTGAACTTCCAGCTGTGGGGTAGCGAGCATGACCAATACCAAACTGTCCGGTCAGTCTTTTCATATGACGTGTATGAAATACGTCTCTCACCAAACCATTGTCTTTCCTGAGGTGAAATACTCCCTCATCAACTGTGACTATTCCAGCAGCATCTTGCCCTCTATGCTGTAGCACGGTTAAGGCATCATACAAAGCTTGATTGACTGGGCTTTTACCCACGATTCCGACAATACCACACATGCGATTTACCTTTTTAAGCTGGCTTTATAAAACTTGAGTTGTTTTGTAAATATTCAAAAAACCACTCAATGATTAAACTGAATTCTGGAATAAGTAATGAGGTTTGCCACCAATCTGAAGAAGACATTGGGGTAAAAGTATCTAAGAAGAATAACAACGCACTGACAATTAATAGGCCACGTAAAGCCCCAAAAACCAGACCCAGTGCGCGATCGGTACCTGTTAGACCAGTAAACTGGACTAGCTGAGAAATCAAATAATTAATTAACCCACCAATTATTAGGGTAGACACAAATAAAATTGCAATAGCGACGCCATTACGGATCATTAAATCGTCGAGTTTAGTTAAGTAAACGGCAAGGTCGGCATAAAATTGGCTAGCAATAAAAAACGCACTAAACCAAATTGCCAAGGAGATAGCTTCTTTTACAAAGCCTCTAATTAAGCTGATAACGGCGGAAAATAAAATCACAGCCAATATGGCGTAGTCAATCCAATTCATAAGATTCGTTTTAAGCGCCCAAGTGACATGATGTTAAGCTAACTTTGCCTTTGCCAACATCACTGAATTAAAATCGCGCGCATTCTACCAAAAGCGCTAGCGAAAATCCTGATAATTTTCAAACAAACCAGAACCTTTAAAACTATAAATTATTGAACAGTGAAAGGCGTCACCCTGCCCTGTAACTTTGTTAATTCTTTAAGATGAGAAAGTGCGTTTTCCAAATTAGCTTTTTGTAAATCAGGGCCAACAAACACTTTGGTTAAGTTACCCGAGTTGGTTTTTACTGGGCGGCTAAAAGCACGGTAACCAGCTTTTTCTAATTGATTTAACAGCTCTTGAACATTTTTCTGATGGCGAAAACTACCTAATTGCACTACCCAACCTGCGCTTGCTAATAACCGGTCGACATCTTGCTCGACCACAGTTTGTCGCTCTAAACTGCTAACCTGTGGCTTTTCTGCTTCTGAACTTTGTGCCACTGCAACAGATTGGTCCTCTTGATACTCATCAGGTACTTGCACATCTTCAGTTCGACTTTCAGCTTTTGTTTCTACAGGTAATTTGGCAGCAACATTGTCATCTACTGCCTGTTCAGAAATTATTTCGACTTTACGTGTCGCTGCTTCTTTTACTTTACCCGTGTCAAATGCAGTGGGTGATTTAACAACTTTCATAGAAGGCTTTTGTGGCAATTCAACAAACAAATTTCGCTTTGCTTCTTGTTTTCCATCTAATAAATCAGGTAAAAAAATCACAACTATAGCAACAACTATGGCGGTGCCTACCAAGCGGTTTTGTAATGCAGATGACACTCTTCTATACCTTTTCGTGAGGGGTTAACGGCCCCATTTCTAAAATCTTTGTGACAGTAAAAAAAGAACCAAAAACGATGACTAAATCATCTTCTTCAGCTTTTTCTAATGCACTTTTATAGGCGACTTCAACTGAATCATAGTCTAACACTTTTTGCCCAAAGCTTAATACAGCAGAAACCAAGGTACTTGACGGCGCACCTCTAGGGACGTCTAAACTCCCGCAAAACCAATGTGATACAACACTCGACATTGGGGCAAGTGTTGCTTCTATGTCTTTGTCTGCCAACATTGCCACAACCGCTATAACATTTTTATATTGGGTATTATTCAGATCAAAGGCCAACAGCTTTGTGGCATGTGGGTTATGTGCGACATCCAACATAACAGTAGGTTTAGTTTGAATAACTTGACGTCTTCCGGGCAAACTTGTTTGGCTAAATACCTGGGTCATTTGTTGATGGTCTAACTGCAACCCTAACATTTCGATGACTTGCAATGCAGTTGAGGCGTTTTGAGCTGGAATACTGGGAACAGGTAAATTGTCATAACGTCCAACAACGCCTTTCCAATGAAAGCCTTTTTCATCTATTTGAAATTCAAAGTCACTACCTTGCCATACAGGTTTAACTTTATAATCCAAAGCCGCTGTCACTAGTGTGCTTGGTGGATTTGGCTCACCAATGACCGCTGGAATATTAGCTCTAAAAATTCCAGCCTTTTCAACCGCAATAAGTTCTTTGGTATCACCAAGCCAATCTTGATGGTCTAAATCAATACTGGTAATCACGGCTATATTGGGATCAACAATATTGACCGAATCCAAACGCCCACCTAAACCCACTTCTAACAACAAGTATTTTGCATCTGAATCTGCCATAAGCTGCAATGCCGCTAAGGTACCAAATTCAAAGTAGGTTAATAACGTATCACCTCGTGCCTGATCCACTTTTAAAAAAGCAAGACAGTGAGCTTTTTCAGACAACATATCACCCGCTACTCTAACTCGCTCGCGATAATCTAAAAGGTGTGGCGAGCTAAATACTGCTACAGAATGTTTTGCAATCAATAGAGCTTGTTCGATTAAGGCGCAAGTGGTGCCTTTACCATTAGTTCCGGCAACTGTGATGACAGTTCGTTGACTTAAATCAAGTTGCATACGAAGAAAAACCTCAGCAATACGCTGCAATCCAAGTTCAATATTACTTGGGTGGATCTGCTCGAGATAAATTAACCATTGGTCAAGTGACCAAGCCTCTTTGTCAGAGGCTTGGTGTGAAGATAGGTAAGACATTAATTAGTGATGTTGATGGTGCAGTTTTGACAATAGACTATACAATTTGTCGCGCATTTCACGGCGATCAACAATAATATCGATGGCGCCTTTTTCAAGTAAAAATTCGCTGCGTTGAAATCCTTCAGGTAAGGTTTCACGTACAGTTTGTTCAATAACTCGAGGGCCTGCAAAACCAATCAATGCTTTAGGCTCAGCGACATTTACATCACCTAACATAGCTAAACTTGCAGATACTCCACCCATAGTAGGGTCAGTCAAAACAGAAATGTAAGGCAAACCTTTTTCGCTCAATTTTGCTAACGCAGCACTGGTTTTAGCCATCTGCATAAGTGACAAAAGCGCCTCTTGCATACGCGCCCCACCACTAGTGGAAAAACAGATAAGTGGCATGTTGTGTTCTAAACAAGCTTCAACCGCTTTAACAAACCTAGCGCCCACAACCGACGCCATTGACCCACCCATAAAGGCAAATTCAAAGGCAGCGACAACAACAGGCATGCCGTTTAGTTTGCCTTGCATAACCACTAACGCATCTTTTTCGTTGGTGGCTTTTTGTGCGCTAATCAATCTATCTTTATATTTTTTAGAATCTTTAAACTTGAGTAAATCTTGAGGCTCTAAATCAGCGCCCAACTCGACTCTGTCGCCTTGGTCCAAAAAGTGATTAACCCGCGCACGCGCGGTAATGCGCATGTGATGATCACATTTAGGGCAAACCCCCAGCTGCTTTTCTAATTCTGTTTTATATAGTACTGCCGCACAGTCTCCGCATTTGGTCCAAATTCCTTCTGGCACATTACCTTTTGTAGATGACTTAGTGCGCGGTAGTATTTTTTCTATCCAACTCATATCAAATCCTGTTCTGCAAATTGTTAAACTTAACAAATTGACAATATTCAACGGCTTAAATTAATGCCCGTTTTGGCCTTGTAGGCCGAAAGAAAGACTATTAAATCACATCAAGCATACATCACGAAAAGAAAACTGGTCTTAGAAGTATCAATCAGGTAAAAATAATGGCCCTAATGGTGTAGTAGGTAAATTAAAACGCTCGGGGTACGTTACATGTACCAAGTATAACCCATTGGGCTTAGCAGTTGCAGCGGCTTTAGTGCGGTCTTTATCTTGGAGTAGAGTCTTCATCCAAGATGGAGGCTTTTCCTTACTACCCACCTTCACTAAAGACCCTGTTATATTGCGCACCATATGATGTAGAAATGCATTCGCCTTTACATCAATCATAATGTAGTCACCAAATCGACTCACATTAATACGACTCAAATTCCGTATCGGCGTGTTAGCCTGACAATTCACTGCTCTAAACGCACTAAAGTCATGTCGTCCAACTATATATTGAGCAGCTTGATGCATTAACTCATGATCCAAATCACCACTGTGAATATGGGTGACACCTTTGGGTAAAATACTGTTACGTAAGCGGTGATTGTAAATAATATATCGATACCGTCTTGCAGTGGCAGAGAAACGAGCATGAAACTCGTCATCCATATGTTTTACCCATTTAATTGCAACCGAATCAGGTAAGAATCGATTCAAACCAATAGTCCATGCACGATCGGGGCGCTGGCTATTGGTATCAAAATGTACCACTTGGCAAGTAGCATGCACCCCAGCGTCGGTACGTCCAGCACAGGTCACTTTGATAGGTTCATTAGCGATCTTAGCTAATGCCTCTTCAACATGCTGTTGCACGCTAGCTACTGTTTGTTGACGCTGCCAACCATGGTAGAGCGCACCGTTATATTCAATGCCTAGAGCTAATCGCATTCGTCTACTTTTGCCATTCAAAAAATTCGCGGTATTGTAAGGAACTTAGATGTAAATAACAGTGGTTTTTAGTTAAACCTTGTTAATGTTTCAATTTGAGTTTGTCGCAAATCACTTAGTTTGGCTTAAAGTCTACCGAATGCAGGTCGTGTTTCTTCATAAGTTTGTGCATATCAGTACGATTTCTGCCCGCTAATTCGGCCGCCCTTGTCACGTTGCCGTCTGTCATTTTAAGCAACTTCAGTAAATACTTTTGCTCGAAGGCATCTCTTGCCTCAGTTAAGGTTGGCCATTTTTGTTCAGAAGCAGAAAGCGCTTGTTCAACTAAATGAGAGGCGATAACAGGTGTTTGTGTTAAAGCAACACATTGCTCAACTACATTAACAAGTTGTCTGACGTTACCGGGCCACAAACACGTAGTTAATAATTGCATTGCATCATCTGAAAATCGACTGACCTTAACCTGATGACGCGCGGCGCTATTTTTTAACAAATGCCGAGCTAGCAAGGGGATATCTTCTGAACGCTCTCGTAATGAGGGTAACGTAATATTCACCACATTTAATCGATAGTATAAATCTTCTCTGAAGTTGCCTACTTCCATTTCCTTACTGAGGTTTTTATGAGTCGCAGAAATAATCCTCACATCGATAGGGATCTGTTTACTACTGCCCACAGGACGGATTACTTGCTCTTGAAGTGCCCTGAGTAACTTGACCTGCAGTGATAGTGGCATATCGCCAATCTCATCCAAAAACAAAGTGCCCCCATCAGCTTCTCTAAACAAGCCCTGATGTTCGTTGACTGCTCCAGTAAAAGACCCTTTAGCATGACCAAAAAGTTCTGACTCGAGCAAGTTTTCGGGCAACGCTCCACAATTAATTGCGACAAATGCCTTATCTGCTCTTTTACTGACTTTATGAATGGCACTGGCTAAAAGTTCTTTACCGGTGCCACTGGCACCACTTATTAATACACTGACATCGCGTTTCGCGACCCGATACGCTTGATCAAGTAGTTGTTCCATTTGCATCGAACGAGTAATGATTTTTTCGCACCATTGTCCCTTTTGTGCACCTTGACTTTGACTCACCGCTTTTTTCATTAAACTGCGCAATTCGTCATGATCTATAGGTTTAGTCAAAAATCCAAAGACCCCTCTTTGCGTCGCTTCTACAGCATCTTGAATAGTTCCATGGGCGGTCATCAAAATAACAGGTACATCTTTTCTAAGCCCCATGATCTCTTCAAAAAGACTTAAACCGTCTAATCCAGGCATACGTAAATCGCTTAATACCACATCGAAATTTTGCGAATTGATCAGCTTTAACGCCTCTCTACCGCCACCTGCACTTTGCACATTGTATCCTTCTCCCTTTAACCTAATGGCCATTAGGCGCAATAAGCTTTCGTCATCATCCACCAACAACACATTGGGATCTGATATATTCAACTGACTCATTCTTTATCCTCTTCGATACTTTCCATGATAGATGCTTCAATATTAAGCAACTGGTCAATTTGATTTTGTTGTTTGTTTAACAATAGTTGTTGTTCTTCAATTTTGAATGATTGATGAGTATTAATTTTGCTTAAGGTGACTAGTGCAGACTCCATCTCCAACAAATCTTGGCTAGTATTATAGATTGCTACCAACATAAAACTACGCATTCGTAGGCTAAACTTCGGTAATAGTGACTGCACCCAGCTTTGTGCTCGCAAACGTGCTTGATATGGCGTACTTTTGCCTTGGCTTAGAAATACTTTTTTTAATACATCTGCATCTTTTTCAGATAAAACATCTATTTGTTTTTTGCGTTCTGGCCATGACATATCTTCAATTTCAGCCCAATACTGCAACCAATATTCAATTTTACAATTATTCTCTTTTGATGACTTTACCCATATACATATTGGTTGATTATTTAGCTCTTCTACAGGTATTTTCGATGAATTTATCGACGGCAACAGTTCACAACTAGTAAAGAAAAATATGACGCAACTGACGACTAATAATTTAAAGTTCATATACTCGCTTCTTTATTTGGGATACAGACACGAACACACACGTCTGCATAATCCACTTCAACAAATTCTGCTTTACCAAACATCATTCTGGCGCAATCGGCCACTATGGATAAACCCAGCCCTGAGCCTGTTACTCTATCATTTCGCACTCCTTCACCACGACTAAAAGGTTGAAACAGGATATTGCGTTGCTCCACAGCTATTTTTTGACCACGATTGGCGAAATCTAACACTTGCATATCACCTTGTTGATAGAGACTAATATTGATGGGCCTACCTTTGCTGCCATGAGCGATTGCATTTGATACCAAATTATCCAAGATTCTTCTAAACAACTTTTGGTCAGCGAAAATAGTGGCTAAGTCTATTTTCATTTCTATTTGGTTATCATGTTGTTTAATCGCCAAACTATTTTCGGTAATAAACGTTTCAAAGAAACTATCAGTGTTTATCTTCGAAAATACAGGTTTAGCTTGCTGCAGCAATAAATTGTAATCAAGTAACTGTTCGATCAGTAAATTTAGCCTGTCTGTACTGCTATTTAATAGTGACAGCACCTCTTCTTGATCTACATTCAAGGGTCCTACAACTTGCTCAGTTAATAATGAGCATCCTTCCTTAATACTTGCCAAAGGGGTTTTTAGCTCATGAGATGCATGACGCAATAAAGCATGGCGCAAATTTTCTAGTTGAATTAGTCGGCCCGCTAATCGATGTAATTTCTGCTCTAATACGATTAGCTCCTTTGGGCCAGAAGTGGAAATAACTGGTAGTGTATCTTCCTGCCTAGAAATAGCGGTAATGACCCGTTCAAGTCTGGAGACTGGCTTTAAAATGGCCTTCGAACCAAGAACAATTAATAAAAAGGAAACACCTAACAAACAGGCGGTTAGCCAAAATTGCGTTTGCTGTACTGAGCTCACATAAACTTGTTGGTCTTGGATCCGCTGGTCAAGACTGCTGTCAACTTGTGCGGCTAAGTCATTTAGGTTTTGCTTAAACTCTGCTAGTTGCGCGTCCAACAATAATGGGTCATCAGTGCCTGAGTATTGATTGATCCAATCAATACGCCCGCTTAATCGAATGCAGTTGTCTTTTTCCAACAACTGTTCACAAATAAGAAATTGGAATTCGGTAAATCGTTGGGTTGATCTTCCAATCAAAGATTTCAGTGCATCCTTTTTTACAATATTATATTGTCGAACTAGTCGCTCTATATCAATCGACAAACCTTCCATTTTGCTCACTTGCCTAACGGTATTAACTGAGTATTCAGCTTCGTTAGAGGCAATTTGAGCAATTTCGCTTAATTTTATTTGGCTGTAGCCGACCAGCAAAGCTAAGGGCACAAGAACAACGACAAAACTAACCAGTGTTAATTGCCGTAATGAGCCTAGTTGCATAGCTGCTCCCATTAGTGTTTTCAATTTATCTTGGCGCCAGCATAACAACTAACCTGAATTCAGGTTAAATAAAGATCGAACAAGTCGATCTTTATTTATTATATTTTCAAACTCTTATCTGGGCTTACTACTATCTTTATCTTTTTTCGGTAGCACTTTTGTTTCTTTCAGTTCAATTGAGCTGATCTTTCCGTTGCCATCAGTATCGATTTTACCAAATGCCGCCAAAATAGCAGGGTTTGAAACAGCTTCCTTAATGGTGATTTGTCCGTCTTTATCCAAATCTAACTGCTCAATTAATTCAACTTCTGCTCTAACAGAAATTGACATAAAGAATTGAACTGATGCCACAACAAACACAAACGGAGTAATATAATTAACCTTTTTCATATCATTATCATCCTTAGCTTAATAAGCTGAACTCGGGTTATGTAAGATCTGAAATCAAGATTAAGGATCATCAAATCTCATTAGAAGAAGGCATCCATGCCATCAGTGACGCAAATTTATATTTGCATCAAGGATACAAGTACTATTAGTTGCAAACGCCATCGCAGCCAATAACAAACCTAGCAATGCACAAACATCCTTCACCACACCCACTGTCCATGCGTAATACCTGAGGAACCAGTCAGGTTGAGTGTGATTACTGATAGGACAATTACATTGTTCGTGCCAAGAATATATTTAACCTATATTTCAATAAGTTAGAAAATAGGAGAAGGGGTAGAAAAGAAATCCACAAGAATAATGTCGCAAATATAAGACACTCATTCAATGGAGTTAAACTAAGTATTTAAAATCATATACTTAGCATGTCTTTTATTAGCAACGCCTCTATGTATTTTTATTCGAATTGATTAATCCGGCTTGATTGAAAGCTTACTTTGAATAAATTGACTATGAGGTATATAAAGTAAATCGGCAATTTTTCGGATGGTATGATCTTCGTGTGGACTTAGTTCATGGTCAGCGTAGGCAACTGACCACAAGGAATCAAGTACCGCTCTTTTCTGCTGGGCACCGTAAGTATCATTGATCACTCTGGTAAATTGTTGATAATCCGCAGCGTCATTCGCTTGTGATTGACTTAACTGGCAAAGACTATCAATTTCAGCTTCACTTAAAGAAAAATGCTCATTAAGTTGCTGGCGATAACTATCTTGCTCTAATTTTTCAAACTTATTGTCAGCTCGCATGACTTCATAAAACAAAACGGCTGTCGCTAATTCAATTGTATGTTGGGAATCATTGTTATCGATAGCTAAATGCTGTTTAAACCACTCTTGAATATTGCTAATCATTGTACTTTACTCACCCGTTGTAATTGCCTGACTTAGCGCTAGAGCCGCTTCATATGCAGATTCAATAGAAGGCCCAAAACTCCAATCACCTCCGACATAAATTCCCTCGGCAGGCAGACTCAATATACCCAATGGTTTTTGCCCCGGACTGGGCCTAGCATATCTCCAATAATGAGCATAATGATTCGATATTGATTCATAAGGTAAATCGAACAATTCACAAAGCCCTTTAATTGCAATAGATATTGCCTTTTCTTTGCCTAGTTTACCTAAATCATCCGAGCACTTATTAGCCAGCTGCACCACCCAAATTTCGCTTTTACTCGCTTCTTCTAATCTGATAACTTGAGGTCGAAGTGGTTTGTTAGAATCTCGCACTAGAGTCTGTATAGACTGATCCTTTAGATAAACTAAATCAACGTCATTCGCGACCAATTGCTCCAATTTTAAGGCGATCGACCAACAACTTGTCCAAGACTGAGAAAAGTCGGACTGTTTTAACGGCAACTCGGACTTCTCAATTAATACCTGACTTTGGGGCCAAGGAGTTGTCAAAACTACTTTATCAAACCACTCTGGCTGCCATATATCGTTTGATTTTAATTGCCAGCCCTTACCAACAAGATAACGAACTTGGCTAATTAAGCTGCTGGTGTTTAAGTTGGCGTTTTGTATCCAATGGCGACACGCAGCATTCATTTTGTGATTAAAAACGTAATACTGCCTATCACCCACATACTTTTCTAATGCTTGGGTAACGCCTGGATTTTGCTTCGACAGAAATACATTTTCAGGCCATTTACTCGCAATATTTTTATCACACAAACTTTGCATAAACTTGATAAAGTCGGCTTTTTGGGCCGGCACAATAGTTGCGCCTAAATCACACTGCCCCCACGAGGTCTGTTTGGTACTGGCGCGTCCACCACAGCCGCGAGATTTTTCAAAAATACTGACATCCATTCCTGTTGAGCTCAGAGAGTTTGCCAACAAACAACCAGTAACGCCTGCACCAATGACCGCTATTTTCATTAATCACTTCCGTTATCTGCAAACACAATCAGATGTTCTAAATCTAAACGAATACCAATTAGTTCACCCAATTGGTGATCATGATGACTAAGAGCCAAACACAATACTCGAGCATGACCAACATGTTGCAATTCTAGTTGGTACAAAATGTGTGATCCTTGAAACGATCTATCTACAATTTTTGCTAGGGTTTCACTTTCATCATCATGAATAATGTCATCTGGACGAACCAAAAATACAACCTTGTCACCTTGCTTAAATCCACTCTCAGGGTTAATCGGAAAAACGCCTAATGCACAATTCATCTTATTATTGTTATCTATCGTTGCAGACAAAAATACGCCATCACCAACAAAGGCTGCAACAAAGCGGCTTGCTGGACGATGATAAAGTGTATAAGCGTCTGTCCATTGCATTAACCGCCCTTTGTTCATGACACCAATCACATCAGCCATAGCAAATGCCTCATGTTGATCATGAGTCACCATAAGAGCAGTGGTATTTTCGTGTTTCAAAATTGCCCGCAAATCTTTAGCAAGCTCATACCTTAACTCTGCATCCAAACTGGAAAAAGGCTCATCTAGCAACAGTAAGTCAGGTTTAGCAGCCATAGCTCTAGCTAGTGCTACCCGTTGTTGTTGACCACCTGAAAGTTCATGGGGATATCTGTTGCCATACCCTGGCAACCCCACTAAGTTCAGTAGCTCCATTACGCGCTGGTGTTTTTGTGTACTGTTTTGCCCATGTAATCCAAAAGCAATATTTTGTGCAACCGTTAAATGGGGAAACAAAGCGTAGTCTTGAAACACCACCGCTACGTGGCGTTTTTCGGGTTCTAGGTGATTATTTTTAGCGCCAACCAACTTATCACGTAAACTAATTTGTCCTTCTGTTAACTTTTCAAAACCTGCAATAGCCCGTAATACTGAGGTTTTACCGCATCCAGATGGGCCCAATAAACAACCTATCTGTCCAACAGATAATTCAAAAGAAACGTCATCTACGGCTTTTACGTTTTGGTAACCAACAGATACTTTATTCAGACTTAACATAAGCGCCTTATTTGACTTGTGTACTATGTTGGCTGGGCTTATCCATCAGCATAGTCAACAAAATAACAGGTAATATACCCACACTGACAATCGCTAAAGCGGGTAACGCAGCGTCCATTAAACGTTCGTCTGAAGCAAGTTCAAATGCTCTAACTGCCAAGGTATTAAAATTAAACGGCCTTAAAATCAAAGTAGCGGGGAGCTCTTTCAAAACATCTACAAACACCAACAATAAGGCACTCAACACGCTGGTTTTCATCAGTGGCACATGAATAGTTCTGAGAATTTGCAAAGGTTTATAACCTAAAGAACGTGCAGCATCGTCCATACTAGGTTTGACTCTTGCCAAACCTGTATCAATGTTATGCATAGCTACGGCTAAAAAACGACTACTGTATACTAAAATAAGCGCAAATAATGAGCCTGAAAAGACTAAACCAACACTTACGTCAAACCAATTTTCAGTTAACACATTGAGCTTTATATCGAACCAACTCAACGAAATCATTGCACCTATAGCGATTACTGTGCCGGGTACTGCATATCCTAGGTTAACAATACCAACTAAAAGTTTAATCGGTTTAATCGGATTTAGGCGTTTTCCGTATGCAAAAAGAAGCGCCAAAATTACCGCAGTAATCGCAGCGATGGCGGCCAAATAAAAACTATTCCACAACAATAACCAAAACTCACTGGTAAGCTTTTTAGAGTAGGTTTTTAACGCCCAGGTAAACAATTGAAGAACGGGCAAAATGAAACCAAAAAAGACAGGTATCACACAAATAAAGGGCACCCAAAATGCTTTTCTACCGACTAGCTTTTGTCTGCTGACTTGTTGTGCTCTTTGTCCTTGAAAATAGTAGCGGATTTTACGCCTCGATAGATATTCAAGGATCAATAACAACACCACAAAACTGGTTAACATTGCCGCCAATTGCGCAGCAGCAAGACCATTACCTAAACCAAACCACGTTCTAAAAATACCCGTAGTAAAAGTACTCAATCCAAAATATTGTACCGTGCCATAATCCGCAAACGCTTCCATCATTGCTAACGCTGCCCCCATTAGAATGGCGGGACGAGCTAAGGGTAATACAACTTTAAATAAGTGTTTACTGGGAGACACACCTAAACTTCGTGATACTTCTTCAAGACTTGCTGGCTGCTCACTAAAAGCAGTTCTGGCTAACATATAAACGTAGGGGTAAAGCACCAAGGACAACATAACAATAGCGCCAGGCAACGAGCGAATTTCAGGAAAATAATAATCCCCATATTGCCAGTTAAATGTCTCCCGTAACAAGGATTGTAATGGACCTGAAAAGTCCAACAAACCAGTATAGGTATAGGCAATTATATAGGCCGGCATCGCCATGGGTAAAAGTATCAACCATTGCAACTGTTTACGTCCGGCAAACTCGTACCTAGCAATACACCAGGCTAAAACAGTACCTATCACTATGACTATAGCGCCGACACCAAAAGCTAGGATTAGGGAATTAACAATATAATCAGATAAAACAGTTGAATATAAATGTTGCCATATTTCAGTTTGCGGAAAAAAAACGCTAACAAAAACTAAGCCTATTGGCGCAGCAAGAATAAAACAGCCAAATGCGATACCTACAAACCAAACATTGAACCAGTTCTTTAACCAGTTGATTTGCTTCATAAAAAAACTTACTTAATTTCAATCAGAGAATATTTTTGTTCAATTACTTCCATCCTGCACGATCCATCAGTTGAACTGCAGCAGCATTCAACTCACCGAGTTTTCCGAGTTGAACTTGTTCCGTTTTGAAGGTACCAAATGACTGTAGTAATTCACTCCATGGAATGCCGGCTAAAACAGGATACTCATGGTTGGTTTTGGCATACCACAATTGAGACTCTTCACTGAGTAAGAAATCGATTAACTTAACTGCCGCTGCTTTGTTAGGCGCATTTTTCGCTAACGCCACGCCAGATATATTGATGTGTGCACCTCGGTCGGCTTGATTTGGCCAAATAACCCTTACTTTTTTAGCTTGTTGTTGGGTTGTTTCATCGTCAGAACTCAACATGCCGGCAAGATAATAAGTATTAGCGATAGCCACATCACATAAACCAGCCGCAACGGCTTTAATTTGGTCTCGGTCCCCACCTTGTGGGGGGCGAGCAAAGTTCTTAACCAACCCCGTGATCCACTGCTCTGTAGCAGATTCACCCTGCTGAGCAATTAAGGAAGCAACCATAGATTGATTATAAATGTTACTCGAACTACGAATACACACTTTACCTTTCCACTGTGGATTAACTAAATCTTCTAAGTTGGCAACATCTTGTACATTGACTCTATCAACTGCCACCATCAAAGGGCGAGCGCGCAATGACAGTCCCAACCAATGGCCTTGCTCATCACGAAAATTCATCGGCAATTTTGTAATAGCTTCAGAAACTGAAATTTCCTGGGTCAAACCTTGCTGCTTGGCTCTGTATAATCGTCCAACATCTGTTGTTAATAACAAATCCGCGGGGCTATATTTACCTTCACTTTTTAACCGGGTAATTAGGTTATCCGCCTTGCCTGTCACCAAATTGACTGAGATACCCGTTTGCTGAGTAAATTTATCCAGTAAAGGTTTAATAAGTGCTTCTTTGCGCGCCGAATACAAATTAACCTGCTCAGCAGCAACGTAAGGAGACAACATAATCGTGATAACAAACAGACAGGAGATGATGTTTTTCAAGGGGTATTCCTAATTTCTAAAGGCAAGACTAGAATTTGGATGTTAATCTAATTGAGAACTATTCTCAATATCAATTTATTCTTCGTACATTAAATAATGACTTTGTTGCATACCTAATGATTCATAGGTTTTTTGCGCGATAATGTTTTCTGTCTCTACGTATAACCTAAAACCACACACATTCGGTTGCTGATCTGCTAACGTTTTGACTTGGGCATATAGCTGAGCATAAATCCCTTGGCGTCGAAAATCTGGAGAAATATAAACGCTCTGCACCCACCAAAAAACACCATTGCGCCAATCGCTCCATTCGGTGGTGACCATTAAACTACCTAGCACTTGGCTATTTTTCTCAGCAACCAAATAGAAACCTTTGTTTTCATCGTTAATTAATGCCAACACTCCCTTAGACAAGATGTCTTCATCTAATTTTTTTTGTTCAGTTTCCCACGCCATGAGTTGATTAAACTTAACCAATGCTGATACATCAGCTTGCTTTGCTACTCGAATAATGATTTCCGACAACGCTCTTTTCCTCTAGTTAAATTTTAAACACAACATCGACAGTATTACCTTTATTCGTATACTCAACCGATTCACAAAGCTCTTTCACTAAGGAAATTCCCCGGCCATAACTTTTTTCAACATTTTCAAGTTTTGACATATAGTCTTGTTTAAATCCTGTACCCGAGTCTTTGATTCTAATTGATAAAGCATTTTCGTCAGGACGGTACTCAGCAGAAATAACAATGCTGGCACTCTCTAAGGCTGAAAGTTTTTCTTCACGCAATGTAAAGTACGCAAAAAAACCATCATCAGATTGCTTTAACGTTGAATCAAGCTCTAACACACCATGCTCTAGTGCATTATTATATAACTCACTTAATACCGTAAAGAGTTCAGAGTGAATGCCATATAGGCCTAATTGGTTAGTCACGACACTGACCAAATCAACAATAGGATCCGCAGATTTAATATGCTTTGCATCTAACTCAACCACAATTTTAAGAGGCACCTTAGAAGCAATGCCTTTATTTACAACTGGTTCCAAGGGCTGACTGGTAAAAATAACAACAGTGATATCATCATTGCGTTGCTTAGATCCGAGATATTTTGTGGCATTACTGAGAAATCCTTCAACATTGATGTCCGGCTGATCGTTTAGCCACTTTTCGATGCCCTCATCACCCAGCATTTCATTTTGTTCATTTTCTAGTTCGACCACACCATCACTAAACGCCACCAACCTGTTACCAAACTGCATTTCATAACGTTCAACTTCAGAAGCAAATTCGTGGTTTTCTAGTATTCCTAGAGACATATGTCTTGATGCAAATCGTTTGACTATTTTCCCACTGGGATCTTGTAATAACAGGCTAGGCATTCCGCCATTCCATACATCTATTTGTTTACCCGTATTGTTGATTTCTACAATGGCTGCAGCAAAAAACATATCATCTGGAAGTAACATCAGCAGAGTTTGGTTAATGGTTTCAGCCATTTCCATTAATGAAAGCCCTTTTTTCGACATCGCTTGAAAAGCTTGAGAAACAGGCAGAGCGCCGATTGCCGATGCTAATCCATGGCCAGTAAAATCACCAATTAAAAAATACATACCACCTGTAGGGCTAGCACTTGCTAAAAACAAGTCACCATTAAAATCACTAGCGGGATTTAGGCAATAGTCGAGGTATCGAGTAAAGGATTTATCAACAGACAAGGCATTAGTAAATATATGTTCAACAATTTTATGCTCACGCTCTACAGCGTTACGATAAAAAGAAAGTTGTTTATTCTGCTCGTAAGCTTTTTTACTCAATAATCTTGTGCGAGCATGGGCACGAATTTTTGCGGCTAAAATCACTTTATCAAAAGGTTTACTAACAAAGTCATCACCGCCTACTTCTAAACATCTAGCGAGTGATTTTTCATCTTCAAGGGCAGTAATAAAAATAACGGGCAAATAGATGTCCCCAGCCATTTTTTTTAGCATTGTTGCTACTTCGTAACCATCCATCTCTGGCATAATTACGTCGAGCAACACAAGATCTGGTTCAATACGTTTGGCCAATTCAATAGCAACAACACCATCCTCGGCTTCAAAAGTATCCGTATACCCTTGTTGTTCAAGCATATGTACTAGCAAAAAGCGATTAAGCGTGTCGTCATCTACAACTAAAATACGCATGATCAATTACACAACAGGCTATGCAATGTCGAATTTTTTGCCGAAGTGGGCAATCTGCAAAATTTTCAAAACTTGCGGACGACAATGAGTAATTTTGAATGATTGAACTGAGTCACGTAAACTTTTCTGCATATTAAGCAACATACCTAAAGCAGAGCTATCCATGTATTCAGTTTTTTGTAAATTGATAACGATACTACTTACCCCATCGTTACCTTCCGTATAAGCTAGGCGAAAATCTTGAACTTTACCAAAATCGAATTTTTCTTCTAAAAAGATAGTTAACTCTTTACCATCTTCTGAAAACTCTCTATCTAAACTCATGTATCTCCCCTATTAGACAAAAAATAGTATTAAAGTGATCCAATGCTATTAAATAATAGTTTTACAGTATTGCCTACAAAGAATCTCATTTTTTTATTAGAATGTTAATCCACGTCCGCACAGCATTAATATGGTTCACAATAAAATGAGTGAAAATAGACTCGTATACAGTACACAAACTGGCCACATTCAGAACAAAGAACAATCTAAATTACCAGCAAAGACCGATGGTGTCGTAAGGATCCGCCGAGAAACCAAAGGACGCAAAGGAAAAGGAATGACAACGGTAACAGGGGTGGATTTACCTGAAAAAGAACTAAAGGACTTATGTAGTCAATTGAAGAAGATGTGTGGCACTGGCGGCGCATTAAAAAATGGGGTAATTGAAATTCAAGGTGACAACCGCGATAAAATAAAAGCAACACTCGAACAACTAGGCCATAATGTGAAACTAGCAGGTGGTTAATAATCAGTAGAAACACAAATTAGGAATAACAATGCAGCATCTCTCTTTGTCAGAAGTTAGTATCATCTTAGTTGAACCCTCTGATACTCAACGAAAAATTATAATTAAACAGTTAGCTGCTGCTGATATTAATCACGTCGAGGCTGTTGGTAGCGTCAAACAAGCCATTGATACTATAAACAAACATGGCGCTGATTTGATTGTTAGTGCAATGTACTTCGAAGACGGCACCGGCTTAGACATTATTAAACAGATAAAAAATAACGAAACCCTTGCCTCGACTCCTTTTATGCTGATATCTAGCGAAAACCGAGTCGAAAAACTTGAAGAATTTAAACAATCAGGTGTAGCCGCTATTTTACCTAAACCTTTTACTCCTGAAAACTTATCAAAAGCACTAAAGGCGTCACTCGACTTAATCAACTCTGATGAATTAGACCTAGAACTATTTGATGTGCATGACGTTAGAGTGTTGTTAGTCGATGATAGTAAACTAGCCCGGAATCACATTCGTAGAGTGTTAAGTGGTTTAGGGTTACAAAAAATTCTTGAAGCCGAAAATGGCGCTCAAGCATTAACCATATTAAAAGATAATACCTTTGATTTAGTGGTAACCGATTATAATATGCCGGAAATGGATGGCAGAGAACTCTCTGAATTCATCCGCTTTAATCCCGAAACCGCGCATATACCGATTATTATGGTCACCAGTGAATCGACCTCAAGTTTACATATGGCCAACATTCACCAAACAGGTGTTAACGCTTTGTGTGACAAGCCATTTGAAGTGAATGAAGTGCGCAAAATGCTGGCATCTTTACTCGGACAATGAACGCCAAAACATGACGTTATTCATTATTCGTGAGAATCAAAAAAATTGTGCTTAAGCAAATCATTGACATATAAGTAGTGGCTTTATAAATTCTTACATATCGATCCTTATAGGTAGCATTTTAATATACAACTTATAGGCATTACCGATATCAAAACCTCCCTTTTGGGGAGTTTTTTTGAAATAACAAGTGGATATCATGTCATCAGAACTAGAAGAACTTAGAGTCAAAATCACTGAACTTGACACTCAACTACTGACTTTTTTAGCCAAAAGACAGCAATATACGAATCAAGTCGCTGAAACAAAAATCAAACATCAAATTTCTGTTCGCGATCAAAAACGCGAAGAACAATTATTGGTTAGGTTGATAAAAGAAGGTATAAAACAGGGGTTAGATGCTCACTATGTCACGCAGTTATTTCATGTCATTATTGAAGATTCTGTATTAAACCAACAAGCATTGTTAGCTGCACGAGCCAATCCAGGCAGTAGCTTGCCATTAAATCGTGTGGCTTTTTTGGGTGACAAAGGTTCTTACAGTTATTTAGCCACAAAAAAGTATTTTTCTAGGCGTCCCGGTGAACTACTCGAATTAGGTTGCCAAAGCTTTTTAGAAATCATCCAAAAAGTAGAAACCAACCAAGCTGACTATGCAGTTTTACCTATCGAAAATACGTCTTCAGGTAGTATCAATGAAGTATACGATGAACTACAACATACTAAGCTCTCTATCGTTGGTGAACTCACCTATCCAATCAAACATGCCTTATTAGTTAGTCAAGAAACCGATGTCAGCAAAATTAAAACCTTATACGCCCACCCCCAGGTTTTTGCTCAGTGTAGTCACTTCCTTGCGGAACTAGGTAATGTTGAAGTTAAGCCCTGTGATAGCACCTCTGCGGCTATGTTAAAAGTGGCCGAACTCAATACAGATAATATTGCTGCAATGGGTAGTGAAACGGGTGGGAGTTTATATGGTTTACATGCAATTAAGTCAAACTTAGCCAACCAAAAAGAAAATCATAGTCGTTTCTTTGTAGTGGCTCGTAAGCCTGTCAACGTGCCATTGCAAGTGCCCGCAAAAACAACATTGGTAATGTCTACTATACAAAAATCTGGAGCCTTAGTAGAAGCGCTCATGGTGTTACGTGACAACAAAATCAATATGACAAAACTCGAGTCTAGACCTATTACTGGTAACCCTTGGGAAGAAATGTTTTATCTTGATGTAGAGGGAAATGTACAAGATGGACCTATGCAGCAAACACTAGAAGAATTGCGGGCCATGACGCGCTACTTTAAAGTTTTAGGCTGTTATCCAAGTGAAGAGATAAACCCTACAAAAGTAGCTGCGGTGAGTGCTTTAGCGGAATAAAAACCGGTGAGGTATGTAAATAGCAAAAATGGGCCAGTGAAAACTAGCCCATTTTTAATGTCAATTCAGGCTACACCTTAAAACGTTCTACTAACCCATTGGTTCGCGCAGATATTTCTGCAAGGTTTTCTGCAGAAGCGCTGGTTTGTTTAGACCCTTGTTCAACATTACCGGCTAACTTACTTATACTTTTAACACTAATGGCGACTGAATTAGTAGCTTGATTTTGTTCTTCTGTTGCAGCAGCTATTGTCTCAGTTAACTGCAATACTTGTTTAAAACTCTCGGATAACTCATCCATTGCAAGTGTAACTAAATCCACCAAGCTTTTTCCTTCATCAGCTGTAGAGCTAGCATGTTCCATAGAGTTAACTGATTTAATTGCAGATTGGTTCATAACATCAATTAACTTAGATATTTCAACAGTGCTTTGTTGAGATCGAGTAGCAAGTGCTCTAACCTCGTCAGCTACCACAGAGAAACCTCTACCAGCCTCTCCTGCCCTAGCGGCTTCAATTGCAGCATTTAGTGCCAATAAATTAGTCTGATCGGCAATACTAGTAATGACATTCAATACCGTAGTTATTTGATTAACTTCATCTTTCAAACTTAGGATTAGTTGGCCCGAATCATCAATTAAATTAACCAACTGTGTAATGTTGTTTTCTACTAACCTAGTCCTTTCAATATTTTCGTTTAACCTAGTCTGGGCTTGGATACTTTGAATACTAGTTTTTTGGGTTGATTTACTGACATCTGCAACAGCAGAAGACAATTGTTCCATGGCAGTAGATACCATATGAGTTTGGTCACGTTGCTCTGAAGTTTTTTGGGCACTATCTAAAGTAATAATACTCAGCTTTTGAGACGCGGATGATAAACTATCAGCATCAATTTTAACCTGCGCAATAATGTCCCGAATTTGACTAATAAAAACATTAAAACCTATAGTTATCCTATCTATTTCAGGTATACCATGTGGTTTAATTTGAATTGTTAAATCACCTTCACCTTCTGATAACTCTTCACATATCCTACCTAACCGATTAAGTGGACGCACGAGCCATGAAGCAAAAATCAATACCAATACAAAAGACACACCAATGATTATAAACGCCTCAATCAAGGTTGATGTGATTAAATTACTTCTTATCTTATCTGCCGGCCTTAAGGCCTCTTCTACATCAATTTCAGCCATCAACGCATAATTGAATGCTCCAATTTTTAACGGCGAATATGCAGAGAACACTTCTACATCTCTGTAATCAAAAATTCTTTCGAATCCAGACTCTCCTCGAAATGCTCTATTAGCGGCATCGGACTCTACAGGTTGAATACCGACCGAGGTATTTTTCAAACCTATTTCTTTAGCTTGACTAGGATATTTGCTCTTTATTGCGTTCAAATAATTAGGCTTATCTTCCACAAAAAAACGACTTTCGTTTAATAATACATTGTTATTGTTGACTAAATACGTCTCGCCAGAGTCGCCGAATCCCTTTGAAGACCATTTTTCACCATGGGTCAGAATGCTATTTATTCGGTCCATTGGCATTTGAAAAATGAGTACCGCAATGGGTTGTCCATTTGAATAAATAGGCGAGGAAGCGAAACCAGCAAGTGCATCATAAGAAGGGCGATACTTTTCGAACTGACTAAAAAAGACTTGATCTTGATCTGTAGCATTACTAGCAGCTGTAAACACTTCACCAATGCCTGATTTTGCATAAGGGCCAGTTGAGATACTGGTAGCAAAATCTAATTCTTTAAACACACTATAGATAATATTACCGTTGTTAATATCGACTATAAAAATATCGTAAAAACCAAACTCCTGCAAAAAATGGCGCAAACTAGGATGATACCGCTTGTGTAACGCCGCGTAAGTCGAACTATTACTGAGATTTGTCAGCCCATCCTTTTGACCTAAAGGTTGAGATGAACCTGCTATGAAATCGTATTGCAAGGCGAGTGCGGTATCAGTTAATCCATTTAACGCATTAGCTGCGTTTGATATCGATACTGAATTAATACTATTATATTGTTGGGAAAAATCTGAGGAATAATAAGAGTCTAATTGATTCTGCTGCGCTGCATTATTTTTGCCGCGCTGGCTAACATATTGATTAAAAGCGGGGATAAGTTGCTGAGAGGCTTCAACTACAGACAAATCAACCGATTTTGTTAGAATTTGTGAGGTAATGAAATCAAAATATTCTTCGAGGGCCTCTCCAGTTTGTACATTCTGAGAAATCAGTCTTTTTTCAACAGATTCAGTAAGAGCCTTATTGGATTCGCTTACTGCAACCCGCACCGCCACTACTCCCATAATTACAATTGCAAATGATAATATAGTTAAAACAGTTATGAGTAGGCGTGCTTTTAATGTCATTAATGATCCTTAAATTGTTTGGCCACATGTCTCTTTACAAAAGCCTGATATACGCTAACAATAATCAAATAGTTCAAAAATCTTTATTCAATAAATCAACAATCCCCACTTAAAGAGCGATCATCATTCGCTTTAAGTAAAAGCTTTTTGCTATCGACTAAGCATTGTTTAGAATAATCACCAAACCAAGAGCCAATTTTAAAAAACTGCTTTATAAACTCGTCTTTGTTGTTGCTTTCTACTAAGGCGAGTGCTTGATTAAATTTTACACTAAACTCAGATAATAAGGCAACACTATCTTTATTATCAAAAATGATATCAGCGTACAACGCTGGGTCTTGAGCAAATAATCGACCAACCATTGCCAGCTCTAAACGGTAAATAGGTGAACTAAGTGAAATTAATTGTTTTAGATTAGGATTTTCGCTGGCTAAATGTGAACCAAATACAAAACTACAAAAATGCCGCATTACCTGAATAAATACCATGGCATCATCATGCTCTTTCGCCGTGGTCTGCTGTAAAATAGCCCCCCAGATACGAATTTGCTGTAATAACCATTCATATTGCTGAGCATGACGCCCATGACATACCACTACTACCTGTTTAACCATACTAGACACATCAGGACCAAACATAGGATGAAGACCCAATACTGGCCCTTTATGTGCAGCCATCATGGCAGCCAATGGTTTTTGTTTTGTGCTGGTTATATCGACTAAAACACAGTCTACAGGTAAGTTTTTCAGTCTAGAGATAATACTTTCGGTTAACTTAATAGGAACGGCGACTAACACTAAGCCGGCATCATTCAGAATACCATCTGCATTAGGCCAATCGTTTTGTTCAAGCAATTCGACTGAATAACCGCTGCGCTTAAACATATCAACAAAAATACTTCCTAATGCACCCGCCCCGCCTATCACTACGATTTTTTTAATCTGTGGATTAGTACATAAATAATCTACATTCTGCGTGTGATAAGACTCTCGCATGATCCTACGCAACAAATCTTCAACTAATACCGGAGATACATTTTGTTGTTCTGCCTCTGCTCGCCTTTTAGCAATCAGTTCAGTTTCTCGCTCAGGGACGTAAATTGGTAGACCGACTTGGCTCTTATATTGTCCGACTTTAGCGGTTATTTCGGCCCGCCTCGCCAATAACTCAACTAACTGGCTATCAATTCCATCGATTTGTTGCCTGAGTTGATTAAGTTCATCGGGTGATACGGGCATAATTTTCCTAGTCTTCTGCGTCATTACGCTTATTTAACCGCATAGGTAACACAGTTATCAACTTATCTCGCATATGATTAATCAAATCTTCTGTGGATTGCCAATTAATGCAGCCATCAGTAATCGATACGCCGTATTCTAAATCTGCAGGCGTTTTCCCCGAACTACTTTGATTACCATGATTCAAATGACTTTCCAACATGATACCAATAACGGATTGATTACCTTCAAGGATTTGATTGACCACATTCTTCGCCACCAAAGGCTGTCTGCGAAAGTCTTTGCTTGAGTTTGCATGACTGCAATCAATTACTAAACCTGCGCTCAAATTGGCTTTGTCCAATTCGGCTTCACAGTCGGCGACGCATACAGAGTCATAGTTTGGCTGTTTACCACCACGTAAAATGATATGCCCATCTGGGTTACCTTGGGTAGAAATGACGCTTACTTGCCCATTGCCATTAATCCCCATAAAACTATGACCCGACGCGGCAGATTGCAGCGCATTGATAGCGATACCCAAACTCCCATCAGTACCGTTTTTGAAACCTACAGGCATAGACAAGCCACTGGCCATTTCTCTGTGGGTTTGAGATTCAGAAGTACGAGCACCTATCGCAGACCAACTAAATAACTCAGCTAAATATTGTGGACTAATTGGATCAAGAGCTTCAGTAGCCACGGGTAACTCTAACTCTGCTAACCAAATCAGTAACTCTCTGGCTTTACGTAACCCTGTTTCAATATCAAAGGTATCGTTAATGTGTGGATCGTTGATCAACCCTTTCCAACCTACAGTAGTACGAGGTTTTTCAAAGTACACACGCATCACAATGTACAAAGTATCCTTGCAGCTTTCATGCAACTCTTTGAGCTTAATTGCATATTCTTTTGCCGCTTCAATATCATGTATTGAGCAAGGACCACATATCAATAAAAACCGATGATCTTTGCGATGTAAAATATCGCTAATGACTTGTCTTGATGATTGAATGATTTTTAAAGAAGCATCACTAACTGGTAATTCAGATTTTAATGCTTGAGGTGTTACTAATACTTTCTCTGAAGAAATATTAATGTTGTTGATGCTGTCACGTAACATGATTTGACTCTTTTAAATAAACGTAAATTTGGCATTCGATTACACTCTATTGTAACCCAATGCTCATGATATCTCTCTACTCACAATAAAGTGTAACGTTTTCAATACAGCTTAAACTTTATTATTTTTACAAACAAGATTGACTTTTTAACAGTAATTAATTTCAACGACAAGTTTTAATTGGTGTTAGCGCACTGAGTGTTCATTTTTCAGTCTAAACACCTCTATTTTAAGGTATTATTACAACGGATATACATCGCTCGACATGCAACAATTTGGTTGCTCATTATTGAAATTCAATTAAAGATGGGCATTTAATGGATTAAGTCATGCTTTAGCAAAAGCATAGGTCTAGCCAAAAGGTAATTTAAATCCTTATGCAACAAACTTTTGAATTGTTTAGCATGACCTTCAATCTTGGAACAGGCGCTATTTTTTTGCTTGTTTTATTAGCACTCATTGCTGGACGATATGCTTCAAATAGAATCATACTTAGCTTAATAACACTGACAGTGTTGGTAGGGCTAAGTATAGATTTACTCAATCTAAGTGCCGTGCCTTGTGTTTTGATCTTGTGTTTAAGTGCTTATTATTTCAAATATAACCAAGACAAAAAACTAACGTTCTTTAACGGATGCGTTATTTTCATCAGTTCTGTGTTGATACTTTTACATCTTGTACCTGGCTTTAATAATCCTATTTTAATCGATAACTTCCCTGTCAGCGAAAATGCTCCTCAATACACAAAATACCTAAATATAGATAAAGCGCTCCTTGGCGTTTTATTGTTGGCTTTTGTCGTGCCTCAGGCAAAATCATTTAGCCTAAAAAAGGGGCTAGTCGTATTGGGGGTAGTATCAGTTTGTTTGGTTTTGAGTTTTGGTTTGGGCTTATATTCTGGGTTAATCAGCTACGATCCTAAAATTTCTAGCATTTTGCTAGGCTGGATGATTACCAATTTATTCTTTACCTGTTTTGTAGAAGAAGCTTTTTTTCGCGGTTTTGTGCAGCAGAGAATTCAGCAGCTCAGTGCCAAAACATATTGGCAATATGTCAGTATTCTACTGTCCGGCGTTTTGTTTGGTCTGGCTCATTTTCCTGGAGGTCAAACCTACACTATTATTGCCTCAATAATGGGCGTTGCTTATGCTTTTAGTTATTACAAAACAAAAAATATATATGTTTCAATATCCGTTCATTTTATTTTCAATTTGCTGCACTTCAGTTTATTTACTTATCCCTTTAACCTTACTTAATTCAAGATGGTTTTTATTACTTTGGCTGGTACACCTGCCACTACCGTATTAGTTGGAACATCTTTATTCACCACCGAACCTGCAGCAATCACTGCATTGTCACCAATATTCACACTTTCTAATATTTTAGCGCCCATGCCAATCCAAACACTATTTCCTATATTGATTGGTTTAGCAGTTTCAATACCTTTGTTACGTTTGACCGCATTCAATGGGTGAGTGGATGTTGAAATCATCACACCGGGCGCGAGCATGACATCATCACCAAAAGTGACAGGTGCAGCATCTAATATGACTAAACCATGATTGGCATAAAAATTCTTACCAGCAGAAATATTGTAACCATAATCACAATAAAAATTGGGCTCTATCCAAGCGCCAGCGCAGTGGCCGAATAATGCTTTAATGATTTTTCGACTGCCCTTTCTATTATCAATATCAAATTGGTTAAACTGCTGACAAAGCCTTTTAGCATTAGCTCTGTCTTTCTGTAATGTCTTATCACTAGGGAAATACTCAAGACCTTGTAGCATTTTTTGTTTTTCAGTTAAATCACTCATTTTTAGCCCTGTCTCCTGCTAAATTTTGTTTAAAAACGCCACGCCACAAAACGGCTGACTTTTTGCCCTTGTGCCATCTCGACAGTTTTGACATCAGTCACACCTTGTTTACGCAAACTTTTATAAATTTGCGTTAGATTGTCTTTTTTAGAAATCAAGCTGCTAAACCATGTGATTTGATGGGCATATTCTTTGCTTTCAAGGATCATTAGCTGAATAAATTTCAACTCGCCACCTTCACACCACAGTTCATTCGACTGCCCTGCAAAATTGAGAGTTGTATTTGGCGAAGGTGGCGATTGCTGTGAACCTCGTTTTGACTTGTTCTTGGCAAGGTTCTTAACTTTACGTTGTGAACCAGCTTTAGCCTGCTCAGCTGATTGATGAAAAGGCGGATTACACATACAAAATGCAAACTGCTCATCGGCCTTTACTACACCAGTGAAAATATGCTGCTGGTTTTGTTGCAGCCTAATATCAATGTTACCGGTTAAAACTGGGTTTAGGTCAATGATAGTACTGGCCGATTTAGTCGAAATAGGATCAATATCCGTACCCACCATTTTCCAACCATAGGAGCGATTGGCAATAATTGGATAAATAACATTGGCCCCAGTACCAATATCTAAGCCTCTTATTGACTTTCCAATAGGTACCACTGCGCTATTATCTTCTGCTAGTAGGTCAGCCAAATAATGTACGTAATCGGCTCTACCTGGCACGGGTGGGCATAAATAGCCCTTTGGAATATCCCAATTCTGTATTTTATAGTAGTCCGCCAATAATGCCGCGTTAAGCGCCTTTACAGCATTTGGATTAGCAAAATCTATGCTTTGCCCACCATCCGGCTTAGTTAAGATGAATATCTGCAATGCAGGATAACTTTGCACCAACTGCGCTAGCGGATAACTGTCTTTATGTAAATTTCTGGAATGTTTCAATGTCTGTCATTAGTCTATTGGTTGTCGGGCTAACATATCTAACGCTAGCGCCTCAGCAACTTTTATTCCATCAATACCAGCAGACCAAATTCCACCGGCATAACCCGCTCCTTCACCTGCGGGATATAAACCATGAGTATTGATACTGTTGAAGTCTTTACCACGCTTAATACAAATAGGTGATGAAGTACGTGTTTCCACTCCAGTCAACAATCCATCTGCTTTAGCAAAGCCTTTTATTTTTTTGTCAAAGGCAGGGATTGCCTCCTGAATAGCTTCAATTACAAAGTTTGGCACTACTTTGGATAAGTCGGTCAAAGTGATGCCTGGTGTATAAGACGCACTCACATCACCTAATTTCTCACTGGATTTACCTTGTAAAAAATCGCCAATCAGCTGAGCAGGTGCATGGTAGTTTTCACCGCCAACTTTATAAGCCAATTCCTCTAAATTACGTTGCAATGCAATCCCGGCTAATGGATGGTCTGGGTAATCTTTCTCTGGGGTTATTCCTACTACTATCGCGCTATTCGCATTGCGTTCATGACGGGAATATTGGCTCATGCCATTGGTCACTACTCTGCCCGCTTCAGACGCAGCAGCCACTACTGTGCCTCCGGGGCACATACAAAAACTGTAGACCGAACGTCCATTTTTACAGTGATGCACTAACTTATAATCCGCAGCGCCTAAAATGGGGTTACCAGCATTATCGCCAAAGCGACATTCATCAATCATTGATTGTTCGTGCTCTATTCTAAAGCCCACTGAAAATGGTTTAGCTTCAACGTATACACCTTGTTCATATAACATTTCAAAGGTATCCCGAGCGCTATGCCCGACAGCCAAAATGGCGTATTCACAAGGTAAATATTCATCACTAGATAAATGTAAGCCTTTAAGTTGTCCGTCTTGAATGTCGACTTTATCAACCCTAGTACTAAATCGAATTTCACCGCCTAACTCGGTAATTTGCGCGCGCATTTTCTCTACCATATTGACCAATTTAAAAGTGCCAATATGCGGCTTGCTCACATATAAAATTTCATCTGGTGCACCGGCCGCTACAAATTCATTTAAAACCTTACGCCCATAATGTTTGCGATCTTTGATTTGACTATATAATTTTCCATCAGAAAAGGTCCCAGCCCCACCTTCGCCAAATTGCACGTTTGATTCAGTATCAAGGGGTTTCTTTCGCCAGAAACCAAACACATCTTTGGTCCGTTCACGTACTGCTTTACCCCGCTCTAACACTATTGGCTTAAAACCCATTTGCGCTAGTATTAAGGCAGAAAATAATCCACATGGCCCCAATCCAATGACCACGGGGCGGGTGCTAAGATTTTGCGGCGCCTTAGCCACAAATTGATAAGTCATGTCTGGTGTTTCGCGAACATGAGGGTCATTGGCAAACTGAGCTAGCAGCTCATCTTGGTTAAGCACTTCAATATCCAGCGTATAAATCAGTAAAATATCTGTTTTGTTACGGGCGTCATAAGCACGTTTAAACACTTCGAAAGACAACATATCTTCTGAGGCAATACCCAGTTTCTGCAAAATAGCGGCGGGTAAAGCGTCTTCATCATGATTTAAGGGTAATTTTACTTCGTTTAAACGCAACATAGGGTTTCCAATGATCAAACATCAACATCTCACCGGTATTCGGCGAAGCCCTGCAATTCGAGAGCTGGGGTATTTTATGTCAGATAGAATACAGAACATAGGTAAATTCCACATTGAATGAAACACCAATTGGTATAACACTGTTCTTGTTTTTTTCTTGAGCTACTTTATGATCCCCGTAATGCCAAAGATAAAACATAGATACCCACAACCATGACCTTTGTCGTCACTGACAGCTGCATCAAATGTAAATTTACCGACTGTGTACCCGTTTGCCCAGTCGATGCCTTTTATGAAGGTGAGAACTTTTTAGTCATTCATCCAGATATTTGCATTGACTGCGGACTTTGTGTGCCTGAATGCCCTGTAGAAGCCATATATCAAGATACTGACTTACCCGATGAGCAAAAACACTATCTTAAATTAAACGCCGATTTAGCAGAAATATGGCCTAATATTACAGAACTAAAAACCGCACCAGACGATGCCGAAAAATGGATTGATGTTGAAAACAAGCTACCCTTGCTTGTGGAATAAGGTTTTATACCAACCAACCTAAAGAATTGTCCATTAAAGTACCAACAATTACTCTCATTACAAATTTATGTAAAAATTCTAAATAAACACTTTACCTCAAGCTAACTTGAGGTATTAAAGTGCTGTTCAAGTTAACTATTCTTACAACCTTCTTAAGGAAAATCCTATGCAAAGTAAACTTGAACATATCAACCTTACGGTCCGCGACACAGATGCGACTGCCAGCATATTGAGTCATCTATTTGATTGGAAAATCCGTTGGGCCGGTGCTGCAAAAGATAATGGTCGTACTATTCATCTAGGTGGCGAAGACACCTATCTTGCGCTGTATAGCCATCAAGAAAAACATCTGGCAGATACCTCAAATAAAACCATCAGCCACCTCAATCACATAGGTATTCTTGTGGATGATTTAGATGAGGCGGAAAGAAAGGTCAAGGCCAGTGGTTTTGTGGCATACAATCATGGCGATTATGAACCAGGCAAACGTTTTTATTTTGACCTTGAAGAGGGTATTGAAATTGAAGTGGTCTCTTACCAATAGAAGTAACGTCTTACCAATAAATTTTAACCTACACGTTAGACATACCAAGCCGTTAAATGGCTTGGTGTCTATCAGGCATCATTAGGCTTCACTCAGTTTACGCTCGACACCATAATTTGCTGATCTTGCATCTCTTGTTGTGAAAGCTTGTAAGATAATTTGCGCGCCAAAGTACGGTAGATTTGCTGAATGTCGGGATTAGCTTGTTCGCTAAACATAAATTGACTACCGCTGTCTGCCAACTCCCTAATCTGTATGTTTAACGGCAATTGGGCTAATAATTCAGTTTGATATTTTTGCGCAATACGTTGCCCACCATCAGCACCAAAAATATGCTCTTTATGACCACATTCAGAACAAATGTGATAACTCATGTTTTCGACTATGCCCAACACATTAATATTCACCTTGTTAAACATAGCAATGCCCTTTATGGCATCTGCTAAAGCTAAATCCTGAGGTGTGGTGACAATAACAGCCGCCGATACAGGCATATTTTGCGCTAAGGTTAACTGGATGTCTCCGGTACCTGGTGGCATATCGACAATCAGATAATCTAACTCATCCCACAAAGTTTCGTTATACAGTTGTTGAAACGCCCTACTTGCCATTGGCCCACGCCAAATGGTTGCTGAATCTTCATCGACTAAATACCCAATCGACATAGTCTGTATACCATTACTCATCACTGGATAGATATTTTTATTATCTGGAGATCCGGGCTGCACATCTTTAGTGCCAAGCAAAGTCGGTACAGAAGGGCCGTATACGTCCGCGTCCAAAATCCCCACCCTAGCGCCTTCTTGCCTCAAAGCCGCAGCTAGATTAATTGAAGTAGTCGACTTACCCACTCCACCTTTTCCTGATGCTACCGCAATCACATTTTTCACTACTTTAGGGTTTTGCCCTTTGATAGATGGGACCTGATAACTCAGCTTTATCGTGACTTTATGTGTACTGGCAAAACTTTCTAGATGATGACTAAACTTTCCTTTTGCCCCCAATAAACTGTTGCACACAAAAGGTAAACTCAGATTAACTGTTTTACCTTCGGTCACAATGTATCTTGCAGTACGCTGGGTATCTGGGAAAAAATCGGGAAGAATGTTTTGCAAAAGAGTCGCAAGACTAGATTGAATATCTGACATAGTGATCCGTACTTCTATGATTGGAAATGGGTTAATAACAAGCGATGTTAACTTAGCTATCTTACCCTAAATTGGTATTTCGTTTTACTTTTAGCAAGTAATAAATGGCTGCCCCAGTAATAGAACCGGTAAACCAACCATAATTGTAAAACCAACTCATAGACCCGGTCATCAAAGTCATTAGTGTTATAGCAACAGGTACAAAAAAGGCGATCATACCTTGCATATTTACATCGGCATATTTACCACCACGCAAATATAACGAGACCAAATCGAGTTGTTGTTTATTGATCACAAAATAATCCACAATCATGATCCCAGCTATTGGGCCAAGTAAACTCGAATAGCCTAATAACCAATTAGAATACAAAGATTCAACACTGACATCTGATTCTACCCAGTGCATTTTTTTCAGTAACTCCCAGCTCATCATCAATAGTCCGATTAAGCCGGTTAACAGTACACCACGTTTTTCACTAATTAATTTAGGCGCCACGTTTTGAAAGTCATTGGTAGGAGACACAATATTCGCCGCGCTATTGGTTGATAAGGTGGCAATAATGATCAACAACATAGCAATCCCCACTAACAATGGGCTGTCTATTTTACCTATCAGATTAATCGGGTCGGAAATAGTCTCGCCCACTAAAACAGTAGAAGCAGAAGTTAAAATCACACCTAACGAAGCAAAGAAAAACATCGTCAGAGGCAAACCAATCACCTGACCGACAATTTGATCTTTTTGAGATTTAACAAAACGGCTAAAATCAGGAATATTCAAACTCAACGTTGCCCAAAACCCTACCATAGCGGTTACCCCAGCCATTAAATAAGGCGCTGAAGAGTCTGCCTCTGGACGATTAGCTTTAGTGGCTAAGACTTCACCTAAGTCTATTTGCGGTAAAGCCCAAAACATCAAACCCGCCCCAACCAACAACAATAGTGGCGCAGACCAGTTTTCTAAATGTTTAATCGCATTGGCGCCTTTGATTACTACATACAAATTAAGCGCCCAAAACAGAAAGAAACCATACACTTCACCCGCACTACCTAGTGCCGCCCAGCTAGGCGAAAAAGCTGAAAATAATAAATGACAGGCAATACCACCAAATAAGGACTGAATACCAAACCAGCCACATGCCACAAAAGCCCTAATCAAACAGGGCACATTTGAGCCATATAGACCGAAGGATGAGCGCAACAATACCGGAAACGGTATGCCGTACTTAGTTCCAGAAAAAGCGTTCAATGTAAGGGGTATCAACACTATGATATTAGCAATCAAAATGGTGATTAAGGCTTCAAGCACAGACAAACCGAAGTAAGCGGTTAACACTCCACCTAGTGTATAAGTGGGCACACATATAGACATGCCCACCCACAATGCAGCTACGTTACCCTTGTGCCATGTTCGCTGAGCGATTTTTGTAGGCGCAATATCTTGATTATACAGAGGACTATTTTGCACATCCTCTGCGACATTGAGCTCAACAAACTCACCCACTTCATGGGTGGTGGATACTAAAAGAGATGTCTCATTTTGTTGCCCTTGCATAACAGTCATCCCCTTTAGTACCGATTAATTGAGTGTGATGGTTTAAGCAACTCATTTGCTCACCATTCTTATTTTTAAGCCAGAGGCTATTGACCTTTCATATGCCAACAACCCCTAATGTCTTCCCCGACCTAGCTTCTTGTACCCATACTATTAAATTTCAGTGAGTTTGCCATAGGTTTCTGGGCGGCGGTCGCGATAAAATTGCCACACTTTTCTCACTTCATCAATCATATCCAAATCAAGGGTAGAGATAAGTAATTCGTCGTTATCTTCTGACGCCTCATCAATGATTTCACCTCTTGGATTAACATGGTAACTGGTGCCATAAAACTTACCGATATTCCAAGGCGCTTCAGTGCCAACACGGTTGATACAGCCCATAAAATAGCCGTTAGCTACAGCGTGTGCGGGTTGTTCTAACTTCCACAAATACTGGGATAAACCAGCCACTGTGGCTGAGGGGTTATACACAATTTCAGCACCATTTAAGCCTAAAATACGTGCGCCTTCAGGGAAATGTCGATCGTAACAAATATACACCCCTATTTTGGCATAACGAGTATTGAACACTGGGTATTCTGCATCACCAGGTTTGAAGAAAAACTTCTCCCAAAAACCTGCGACTTGAGGGATATGAGTTTTACGATATTTGCCTAAATAGGTACCATCGGCATCAATTACCGCAGCAGTGTTGTAATACACACCCGGTTGCACATATTCGTATACAGGCACAATCATAACCATTTCATACTTTTTGGCATATTCAGACATCAAATCTGTCATCGGCCCCGGAACAGTTTCGGCCGCATCATACCAACGCACATCCTGAGACGGGCAAAAATATGGACCATTGAAGATTTCTTGCAAACAAAGGATCTGCACACCTTTTTTACCGGCTTCTTCGATAAAAGGAATATGATGATCAAGGGCGGCTTGCTGAATATCTTTGACCGGCACCGATTCATCATTTATCGGATTGTGACATTGGATCAATCCACTGATTACATTTCTAGGCATAAACTTTCTCCATAAATTATTATTCTTATTTTAATTAATTACTTAGCTTCTCTAAAAGGGTTCGCAGGGTGATGTAACCAACTCAAATGCTCCTGCCCTGTATCAATATCAACCATGGCTATGGCGTTAGGCTCTGGACAGGTAACCTGACACAAATTACACCCCACGCACTCTTTTTCAATCACTGTGTATTCATTGCCACCGTCTTTAGCGGTTTTCAAAATCGACTGGTGCGAGGTATCTTCACAAGCGGCAAAACAGCGACCACATTGAATACAATTGTCCTGGTCAATCACCGCCACCCGTTTATAGTTCATGTTCAGGTGTTTCCAATCGGTGGTATTAGGAATAGCCATGCGACAAAAATCGTCGATAGACTCATACCCTTTTTGATCCATCCAATCGCTTAGGCCATCACATAAGTCGTCGATGATTTTAAAGCCATATAACATCGCAGCGCTACACACTTGCACATTGCCGGCGCCTAACGCGATAAACTCCGCAGCATCGCGCCAATTAGATACGCCACCAATACCCGAAATCGGTAAGTTAGCGGTAACTGGACTACGTGCAATCTCTGACAACATACTAAGGGCAATAGGCTTAACAGCCGGGCCACAGTATCCGCCATGGGTTCCTTTGCCATCGACACTCGGCTCTGGCGACATAGTGTCTAAATTGACTGATGTAATTGAATTGATGGTATTAATTAAACTCACTGCATCCGCACCACCACGCAAAGCCGCTTCTGCTGGTAAACGTATGTCAGTAATATTTGGGGTGAGCTTAACGATAATCGGTAGTGAACAATACTGCTTACACCAGCGGGTGACCATTTCTATGTACTCTGGCACTTGCCCTACAGCCGCTCCCATACCACGTTCTGGCATACCATGAGGACAACCAAAATTAAGCTCAACGCCATCAGCTCCGGTTGCTTCTACTCTAGGTAAAATGGCTTTCCAAGATTCTTCTTCACAAGGCACCATAAGCGATACGATCATGGCTCTGTCTGGCCAGTCTTTCTTAACTTGGGTAATTTCATCAAGGTTAATTTGTAATGAACGATCGGTAATCAGTTCAATATTGTTAAAGCCAAGTACTTGGCGATTTTGACCGTAATGCACACCGTAACGTGATGACACATTAATCGGTGCAGGATCTTCACCTAGGGTTTTCCAAACCACTCCGCCCCACCCGGCCTCAAAGGCACGCACCACATTATACGCTTTGTCAGTAGGAGGCGCCGACGCTAACCAAAAAGGGTTGATACATTTAATACCTAAAAATTCGCTGGATAAATCTGCCATTAGTATTTTTCTTCCTGCTGCAAAACCTGATGGATAGTCAATGCTGCCTTGTTGCCATGATCAACAGCTTCAACAACTAAGTCTTTACCTTTAATACAATCGCCACCAGCGTATACCTTTGGAATAGAAGTTTGGAAAGTTGCGTCCACTGCAAAACGTCCACTTTTACATAACGCAGGACGTTCGCTGTCTTGCGCTAAAAAGTCTGGATGTAATTTTTGGCCTATAGCTTTGAACACTAAATCACAAGGCAACTGAATCACCTCGTCGGTTGCGACCAACTTGCCCTGTTCGTTAACAACAGTGCGATTAAATTGCATGGCGTTTACGCCATTTTCATCCCCTAAAATTTGTTTTGGCTGGGCATTAAATACAAAATGTACACCATGGGTTTGGGCTAATTCCTGTTCATGTACAGAGGCGCCCATTGCTCGCTGATCCCGGCGATACACCATAGTCACTTCACCAGCACCTAATTTTTTACTTTGCACCGCGATATCGATGGCCGTCATACCTGCGCCAATCACCACTATGTTCTGACCTACCGGTAATTCAGCCAATGAATCTATTTGACGTAAAACACTAATATAATCCACTGCATCTTCCACACCGGCTAAATCTTCACCAGGAATATTTAATCCGTTGCTATCACCCATTCCAATACCTAAAAATACTGCATCATGGGTATCTCTAAGTTGTTTCAAAGTAAAATCTCGCCCTAGGGCTTTTTCATACTGGATCTCGATACCGCCTATTTGTAACACGAACTCTACTTCCTGCTGGGCATAGTCATTAACCAACTTATATTCAGCGATGCCATATTCGTTCAATCCACCTGGCTTAGTTGCGGCCTCAAAAATAGTGACTTGATGACCCTCTCGAGCCAATCTGTGAGCACACGCTAAACCTGCTGGTCCTGCACCAACAACAGCAATTTTTTTGCCTGTCTCCTCGGCTCTAGTGAAAGGATAACCTCTGGCTGGATCAAGATGTTCCACGGCATAACGTTGTAATCGACCGATAGACACGGGGGCATCTTCATGGGTATTTCGAACACAGGCGTCTTCACATAAGGTTTCAGTAGGACAAACCCTAGCGCAGCTGCCACCCAAAATATTGGCCGACAATATTTCTTTAGCGGCGCCATGGGCATTACCGGTATTAATTTTTCGAATAAATAATGGAATATCAATAGCCGTTGGACAGGCATTAATACAAGGAGCGTCATAACAAAATAGACAACGTTCACTGGCAACCAACACCTGCTTTTCAGTGAGCAATGGCGCAATATCAGTAAAATTTTCAATTATTTCGATATCTGCTAATCGATTTGATTGGATAGTATGTTTCAAACTTATCACTTCCCCGCATGGCTATTTTTTAAACGAATCTAGTATCTTAATTATTTTTATTTTTTTTGACTAACTCGGAAAGGCAAATTGAGAGCCTTCTCTTACACCTGAAGATGGCCACCTCTGTGAGATGGTTTTGCGCCTAGTATAAAACCTTACCGCATCTGGTCCGTAGGCTGACAAATCACCAAACAACGAACGTTTCCAACCACCAAAACTATGGTAAGCCGACGGCACAGGTAACGGCACGTTAATGCCCACCATGCCCACTTGAATATGATCAGAGAAATAACGCGCGGCTTCACCATCTCGAGTAAAGATACATGTTCCGTTGCCATATTCATGGTTGTTAACCATATCTATGCCTTGCTGCACATTTTCCACTCGCACCACACAAAGCACGGGCCCAAAAATTTCAGTTTGGTAAATAGTCATATCGGCCTGAACATGATCAAACAAACATCCACCTAGAAAAAATCCTTGTTCATTACCTTCAACAGAAATGTCACGGCCATCGACTACTAAGCTGGCCCCTTCATTTACGCCTTGAGCCACCAAGCCAGAAATGCGCTCTAATTGCTGCTTAGTGATAACCGGCCCCATTTCTTGTCCTTTGACCATACCCGAACCAATTCGCAGGGTTTTCACCTTGGCAGAAAGTTTAGCTACCACTTCATCTGCCACCTTATCACCTACACACACCGCAACAGAAATGGCCATACAACGTTCGCCACAAGAACCATAAGCGGCTCCCATCAACGCATTAACCGCATTATCAATGTCGGCATCTGGCATCACTATGGCATGGTTTTTTGCTCCACCTAAGGCTTGCACTCGCTTGCCATTTGCCGCGCCGGTTTTATAAATATATTCGGCAATAGGTGTCGAACCAACAAAACTAATGGCTTCTATATCAGCAGAATGAAGTAACCCATCTACCGCTTCTTTATCGCCATTCACAATATTAAACACACCATCCGGTAATCCAGCTTCTTTAAGTAATTTCCCAATAAAAAGAGGCGCACTTGGATTTCTCTCAGAAGGTTTTAGGATAAAAGTATTACCACAAACGATTGCCATTGGATACATCCAAAGCGGCACCATAGCAGGGAAATTAAAGGGTGTAATGCCCGCTACCACGCCCAAAGGTTGGAACTCAGACCAACTGTCGATACCAGGGCCTACGTTGCGTGAATGTTCGCCTTTTAGTAATTCTGGTGCGCCACAGGCATATTCAACATTCTCGATACCACGGGTTAATTCTCCCATGGCATCATCTGTGACTTTGCCATGTTCGGTGGTCAATAATTGGCAGATTTCATCTTTGTGTAATTCGAGTAATTGTTTAAAGCGAAACATGACTTGCGCACGTTTTAATGCAGGTGTTGCTCGCCATTCTGGGAAGGCGGCTTTAGCACATGCCACTGCATGTTCAATTGTCTTAGCAGAGCTCAAGGTCACTTGTCCTACAACCTGCCCAGTCGCAGGATTAAATACATCCTGATAGCGACTTTGGTCATCAAATTCTTGACCATCAATAAAGTTTTTTATCAATAACATCTATTTTGTCTCGGTAATTAATTGACTAGTTCGTCGCCACAATGGAATCGCTCAACACATTGAACAATTCATCAATCTGCTCTTTAGTGCTAATAAATGGCGGAGCTAACTGAACGGTATTGCCACCACATCTTACAAACATACCAGCTTCCCAGCATCGACGAAAAATTTCAAAGGGTCGTTTAGTGGGTTCATTAGCAAAAGAGTCTATTTCAATCGCACCAGCCAAACCAAAATTACGAATATCAACCACATGTTTAAGCCCTTTAAGTTGATGTATTTGTTGTTCAAAGTAAGGGGATAGATCAGCGACTTTTTGCGCCATGTTTTGTTTTTCAAACACATCCATCGCCGCCAATGCTGCGGCACAAGCTACTGGGTGCGCTGAATAAGTATACCCATGTGGAAACTCGGTATTGAATTCTGAACCACCATTTTGCATAAAGGTTTGGTAAATCTCACTACTACTGACCACTGCGCCCATAGGGATACAACCATTAGTTAACCCTTTAGCTAAGGTCATAATATCCGGCGTTACCCCAAAAGCATCGGCACCAAATGCATGACCGGTTCGCCCAAACCCAGTAATCACTTCATCAAAAATCAGTAAAATATTATGTTTATCACATATTGCTCGGAGCTTATTCAGGTAACCCTTAGGTGGGATCACCACCCCTCCAGAGCCGGACATAGGTTCGACAATTACCGCGGCTATATTTGACGCATCATGTAAGGCGACCAAATCTTCTAAACTATCTGCTAGCTCAACCCCCTGCTCAGGCTGACCTTTAGAAAATCGATTTTCAGGCAAACAAGTATGAGGTAAATGATCGGCTTCAATTCCCTGTCCATATAATTTCCTATTGGCGCCAATCCCCCCTACGCTCATACCACCATAGTTAACTCCATGGTAACCACGTGCCCGACCAATAAAACGGGTTTTAGTACCCTGCCCTTTTTGCCGCCAATAGGCACGGGCCATTTTAAGTGCGGTATCCGCCGCGTCAGAGCCTGAATTAGTAAAGAACACATAATCCAGCCCTTCTGGGGTTAAATCCTTTACTTTGTTAGCCACTTTAAACGCAAGATCATTACCCACCTGAAATGACGGAGAAAAATCTAATGTTTGTATACCTTTGGACACCGCGTCGATAATTTCTGGTCTGCCATGACCCATGCCGCAGCACCACAAACCGGATAGGCCATCAAACACTGTATTACCTTCTTGAGTCGTTAAGTAACATCCTTGGGCACTCGTCACTATCAAAGGGTTGTCTTTAAAATAACGATTCCCTGTGTAGGGCATCCAAAACGCTTCGAGTGATTCTCGGTTAGGCATATCCTGTAAAGCTTCTGCATGTTCAGACATTAACGTTTCCCAGATATAAAAGAGTAAGGCATTACATAATTAAATCTTGCATCGTGTTAATAGTTTGTTAAATTTAATATAAGAAAAGTTTAGATTAGTATTTACTTAACAAACTAATGAAAAAAAATAATTTACATCCATCACATAAAAGAAAACTGGCTTCTCAGCTGAGTAATTTTGATATTCGTTTGTTAAGAATATTTAGAACTGTAGTCGAATGTGGTGGTTTTTCAGCCGCTGAAGTCGAATTAAATATTAGTCGTTCAGCCATTAGTATCAGTATGTCTGACCTTGAAGAAAGATTAGGCTTACGCCTCTGTCAACGTGGCAGAGCTGGATTTTCTCTTACCGAAGAGGGAAATCTGGTTTATCAAGCTAGCCAACAATTAGTCGCATCTCTAGAAAATTTTCGCACCCAAGTAAATGGCATACATGCGAAGCTGACGGGGGAATTGAATATAGGCATTACTGACAATTTAGTCACACTCGAACATATGCGGGTATCTAAAGCACTTAAAGCATTAAAAAGTGAAGGTTCAGAAGTAGAAATCAACATACGCATGATCCCGCCTAACGAAATCGAACGTTATGTATTAGATGGTGGCTTACACGTAGGAGTAGTACCAGATTTACGACCCTTACCTGGATTGGAGTATTCAAGGCTTTATACCGAAGAATCGTTACTCTACTGCAATTATCAACATCCCTTGTTTAACGCTAATGATGATGATTTAGAAACGGATAATATTAGTGAATTTGAAGCCGTTGCTCCAAGTTATGCGCAGACAGCACAAACACGAAGCCATTACCAAAATCTCAACACCACCGCCACAGCAACCGATCGGGAAGGCGTAGCATTCCTAATACTAACGGGGTGTTTTGTTGGTTATTTACCCACTCATTACGCCAAACGCTGGGTGTTATCCGGGCAAATGCGCGCGTTGTGCCCACAAAAATTTAATTTTACCACTGAATATCAAATTGTATTGCGCAAAGGAGCCAGACCTAACTTAGTGTTAGAAACTTTCTTGAAAGAAATTAATGTTCAAGACAATGATAAACATGAGCAAAGTTGAAAGTAAGACCCGTTTTCACCACACACTTTAGTTATTTATAAAAACATCAACTGGCAAAGTCACTTGAAATTAAGTGATTAATAATCAAACATGTCTAACAGAAAAAATAAAATTAAGGGCACAAAAGATGTCAATTCTTATCAAAGGTGGAACTATAGTCACTGCGGATCTCAGCTACAGATCCGATGTTTATTGCGCTGAAGGTAAAATTCAAGCGATAGGTGAAAACCTTGATGTACCAGCAGGATGTGAAGTAGTCGATGCCGGTGATTTGTTAGTTATGCCCGGCGGCATCGACCCCCATACTCATATGCAGTTACCTTTTATGGGCACAGTGGCCAGCGAAGACTTTTTTACCGGCACCAGTGCAGGTGCCGCTGGCGGTACCACCTCGATTATTGATTTTGTTATTCCTAGCCCCCAACAACCTATTATGGAAGCCTATCATCAATGGATGGAATGGGCTGAAAAGTCGGCTACTGACTACAGCTTTCATGTGGCTATTACTTGGTGGGATGAATCCGTTTACAAAGACATGGGCACTTTAGTGCATGAACATGGCATCAATAGTTTTAAACATTTTATGGCCTACAAAAATGCCATTATGTGTGAAGACGAAACCTTAGTGAACAGTTTCTCTCGTTGTCTAGAATTAGGTGCCATGCCGACTGTACATGCAGAAAATGGCGATTTAGTATTTCACTTACAGAAAAAAATCCTAGAAAGAGGCATCACTGGCCCAGAAGGCCACCCACTTTCTCGCCCACCAGAAGTGGAAGGCGAAGCCGCCAATCGGGCCATCAGAATTGCACAAGCGCTAAATGTGCCGCTGTATTGTGTACATGTGTCTTGCGAAGAATCTTTACAGGCTATTACCCGCGCCCGTAACGAAGGCCAAAGAGTATATGGTGAAGTACTGGCAGGGCATCTAGAAATTGATGAGTCGGTGTATCAACATGAAGACTGGGATTATGCGGCCGGCCATGTCATGAGCCCCCCCTTTCGTTCCAAGAAACACCAAGATGCGTTATGGAAAGGCTTACAATCAGGCAACTTACAAACCACAGCCACAGATCACTGCTGTTTTTGCGCCGATCAAAAAGCCATGGGTAAAGACAATTTTAGTATGATACCTAATGGTACAGCGGGAATCGAAGACAGAATGTCTGTGTTATGGGACTCTGGGGTGACCTCTGGCAAACTCACTCCAAACGAATTTGTCGGTGTTACCTCAACTAATGCAGCCAAAATATTTAATATCTATCCTCGTAAAGGATCAATCTCTGTAGGGGCTGATGCAGATATTGTGTTGTGGGATCCAAATGGTACTCGCACTATCTCAGCTAAAACCCATCATCAAAATATCGACTTTAATATTTTTGAAGGCCGCACTGTCAAGGGTATTGCGGTACACACTTTAAGCCAAGGTAAGTTGGTATGGACAAACGGAGAATTGAGAACAGTAAGAGGTGCTGGCAAAAATATTAAACGCCCTGCTTATGGCAGTACTTTTGACGCTATGCAAAAAAGCACCGTCCTTAACGAACCTCAAGCAGTGAATCGCACAAAATAAAATACAGCGATTTAAAAGTCCCAAATAGCAAAAACCCGCCAAAAGGCGGGTTTTCTTATTAAGTTTAACGATAACGCAGAAATTAAATTAACCTAGCTTTTCTTTGATACGTGCAGAACGACCAGAACGTTCTCGCAAGTAATAAAGTTTAGCGCGACGAACAGCACCACGACGTTTCACTTCAATAGAACTGATTGCCGGGCTGTGTGTTTGGAATATACGCTCAACACCTTCGCCGTTAGAAATCTTACGAACTGTAAAAGCAGAGTGTAGGCCACGGTTACGTTTAGCGATTACAACGCCTTCGTAAGCCTGAAGACGTTCTTTTTCGCCTTCCTTAACGCGTACTTGCACAACTACTGTGTCACCAGCACTGAATGCTGGAACGTCAGTTTTTAGCTGCGCTTCTTCAATTTTCTTGATGATGTCTTGATTTACTTTACTCATCATATCCTCTCATACTAGATTAACTGTCATCATGCTGCGGCAAACTCTGTAGATATAAATCTAACAACTTTTGCTGCTCCTCAGTCAGAGCTAGAGCGTTTAATAATTCAGGGCGTCGTTGCCAGGTTCTACCTAGCGACTGTTGTAAACGCCACTGCTTGATTTTTTCGTGATCACCACTTAACAACACCTTAGGAACAAGCTCACCGTCCAAGTTTTCTGGTCGGGTATAGTGCGGACAATCTAACAAGCCATGACTAAAAGAGTCTTGCTCGGCAGACTGCTTATGCCCTAATACACCGGGTACAAACCTTGAAACTGCATCCATTAAAACCATAGCAGGCAATTCGCCGCCACTTAACACGTAATCACCAATTGACCATTCCTCGTCAACCTGTGTTTGTATTACACGTTCATCGATACCTTCATACCGACCAGCTACTAGAATCAAACTTTCATTTTCAGAAAGCTGTTTCACTCCTGCTTGATCCAGCTTTTTCCCTTGGGGAGAAAGGTAAACCACTTTTGTTTTTCTTCCTGCAGCTGCTTTAGCTGCCAGAATAGCGTCTTTTAATGGCTGAACCATCATCAGCATGCCAGGTCCACCACCGTATGGTCGGTCGTCAACAGTACGATGTTTGTCGAAAGTAAAGTCTCTTGGATTAAAACACTCTACTTTTAACAAGCCGGTTTTCACCGCTCGCCCTATTACTCCCTGTTGGGTAAAAGTCTCAAACATTTCTGGAAAAAGACTAATAACTCCAAACCAACGACTCGGTTCCTGACTAGGCTCTTGCATTAAAATGCAGGATCCCAATCCACTGTGACCGTTTTCGCCTGCCGGTCCACTTGTTTAATCACTTGATCTAACAAATAAGGAACCATGCGTTCTTTCTGACCAAAAGCGTCATTCAAATTGGCTTTCACTAACAACACATCGTTAGCACCGGTTTCAAATAACTCTTTTATTACACCCAAGTTGTAACCTTTATCGGTAACAACCTGCATGCCGACTAATTCACGCCAATAAACATCGCTGTCATCTAGTTCAGGTAGCATTTCTGCTTTAATGGAAATCTCAAGATTTTTGATACTTTCAGCATCGTCTCGATTATCCACCCCAACCAGTTTGGCAACTAAACCTTTATTGTGGGTTCGCCATTGGTCTACGACGTACTCGTTGCCTTCTTGCACTTGACCCAAAAGCCAAGGAGTGTAAGCAAACACGCCGTCTAAATCGTGGGTATAAGAGGTGATTTTGACCCAACCTTTGACACCGTAAGGTGCTCCGATTATGCCAATCACTAATGTGTCAGACGCAAGACTCATTGCTTAAACCCTTTTTTGCAACTGCAATTAAGCAGCTACCTTTTGTGCATCTTTTACCAAGCGTGCAACACGGTCAGATAAGCTTGCGCCTACCCCAACCCAATGCTCAACACGACTCAAGTCCAAGCGTAAACGCTCTTCTTGACCCATTGCTGTTGGATTGAAAAAACCAATGTTTTCAATAAAACGACCATCGCGTGAACGACGACTGTCTGCAACAACTACTTGATAAAATGGACGCTTTTTCGCGCCACCACGCTGTAAACGAATAGTAACCATATATGCCTCAAACTCGTAGTAGCGTTAACGTTAACTTAATTTACCTTAAATTCTGACGATTATTAGCCAGATAAAAGGCCGCGGTATTTTACGGGTTTGGAGCAGTTATGCAAGTATAATTAGAATAACAATAAAGATTATTCAGTTTGAATTACAGATGGGCAGTTAGGACGTAATTTTGAAGGGGAAATTTTGCACTTTAACATCGATAAATTAAATGATTAATTAGAAAAAAGAAACCTTAGCGTAAGGCAATTACTCATATTTTAGTCAAAGCATCCGCATAGTTGTGCGCTATTAGTATTGTCCAATCAGGGGATTTAATGGCCTGACCTAAACCGACTATACGGGCGTAGCTTTCTGCGGTTCTTGGGATCATTACACCAATCGCTTTTTCAGTAAAGTTAGACTCCATATTAGACATCAATGCAATTTCTTGCATATCCTCAAAGCCTAACGAAACCTCATCACAAAAAGAAAAATCGTGGATAACTTTCTGCAAACGCCTCAAGTTATTAATAAAATAGTCATCCGCAGTAATTCGCACAATATCTAAACCATCCACCAAGCCAGAATACTTAACGTAAACATGATCTTCTTCAATAGCGACTAAATAACTCATTAAACTAACCTTTTATATTTCACCTAACAATTCTACAGATAAAATATATTTTTGGCTTGAGGAATATATAGAAAGATTAAGGGGCGCTAATAATAGTGGTGGAATAATTGAAACAATAAGGCCTTATCCGAAAGCAAACAATCAAATCTTAGTTAATGCATCGTGTGCGACGTTAGAACCACACTAGCCTAGTTTGACGTTCCAAGGCAATAGTTGTTCAGGCTCAGTACCACCTTGCATAATTTTTTCCATCACGTGAACTAAGTAATCATAGGGAACGAGGCCGTTAGCTTTCGCTGTTTCCACAATAGAATATAACGTGGCACTGGCGTTAGCACCGTTGGCAGTTTGACTAAATAACCATGCCTTCCTGCCCATCACGAAGGGTTTTATCGCTTGCTCTGAGCGGTTATTGTCGATGTCTAATCGACCATCATCGCAATACCATGGCTGTCTTGATAGTAACTTTCTACGAAATATATATTGTTCTTTGGTAAGTTTATCATTACGACACTTTATTGATAATTCTTAAAAAAGAGATGATGATAATTACTTAGTAGGCGGCATTAATATTTGTGGAATTGTATATCAGCAGCTACATTCTATTTTCGAATACGACATTACAATGGCAAAAGCCATTAAACAAATAGACATCTATTAATGATTTTAACCCATATAATAGGCGCAAACAGATGAATATCGCTGATTTATGCCTGTTTTATTAACAACAAGCGTCATTGTTAAAAATACCCATACACTTAAAATGTGGCTGCTAAAACCCATCAATAGATTTACCCAGTTAAAAACCTACCCAGACAACGGAGTAATCCAGTATGTACCAACAAAACACACTCGCAGGTAAAGTTGCCTTTATTGCTGGCGGCACTAGCGGCATTAACTTAGGTATCGCCAAAGGCTTGGTAGCGGTTGGCGCCAGCGTAGCGGTATTAGGCAGAAACCTTGAGAAAGCAAAGGCTGCGGCAGATGAGATCATGTCTGAGGTTGGTGGCAAGGCAATCGCCTTGTCCGCTGATGTGCGCGACCCAGAACAGGTTCTAGCGGCGCTGCAAGCGAGCGTGGACCAACTAGGCAAGATTGATATTTTAATCTCTGGCGCAGCTGGCAATTTTCCTGCACCCGCAGTCGCTATTAATCCAAAAGGTTTCAAGACAGTAATCGATATCGACCTAATCGGCACTTATAATGTATTTCATCTTGGCTTCAACTACGTTAATGAGGATGCATCATTAATCGCAATTACTGCACCGCAAGCAATCAACCCCATGCCGTTTCAAGCGCATGTGTGCGCGGCTAAAGCCGGTATCAACATGTTAGTCAAATGTTTGGCTTTGGAGTGGGGCCCTGCAGGTTTGCGCGTCAATGGTATTTCCCCGGGGGCAATTGACGGAACCGAAGGCGCAGATCGGTTAGCACCTAAAGGGCCAATTCGTGACGCCATGATTGGCAAAGTTCCATCCCGTCGGATCGGCGTTCTAAAAGATATCGCCGATGCAGCAATTTATCTTGGTTCCGATTTAGGTAAATATGTGAACGGGTCAATTTTGACCGTCGATGGAGGCACCGAGTTAGGTGATGCCAGTTTAGACTGCTTGACCATACCAAGGCGCTAAGCGAGCAAATAAAGCAGGTGTCATCAACTGAGCACAAAGCCCCATACTGAGTCGATTAGGCCTTTCTGAAGAGCAATGGGTAACTCTGACAACCGAATTCGAGCAACATTTTGTTATGCAGCGGGCGGAGAGCAGATGATGCAGAAATTCAAAATGCATACCCACAGAAAACGGAACTGAAGACATGTTATATAGGCTGAGCTCACTGAAAATATTGCCTGTCATCAAACTGACCTTAACAAAAACCAAGCGAAGTTCGCCATGTCCGAAGAAAATGATCTACCTGTTTCGAACATATCCCGTTCTTCCAGAGAGTGCGTGCCCCCTTCCTGCTGCTGTTTTTAGGTGTCGTGTTTCCGACTGTTTTTTACTGCACTAACTCTTTCTTTTAATGTTGAATTATATAAACTCATATATAACTCAATATCTATTTTAAGGGCCCTGTTTATGTCCAAAAATAATACCTTTTACCTTTTCAATCATTTCATATGCTTTTTATTTCTAGTCCCCTTATCTGGTTATGCCCAAAAAGAAACAAACAACTTAACTGAAACTATTGTTGAGCGCATTAAATTTGAATGGAATATGAATCCAACTAATTCAATGGTACAGGATAAAACGGGGTTTATTTGGATTGGTACTGGACATGGATTACTGCGCTTTGATGGAAAAAAATTCAAGCGCTATGTTAACCATCCTGAAAATTCCAATTCGCTTGTAGGTAATTATATACGTAGACTTTTTTTAGCCGAAAATGGACTCCTATTATTAGGTACAAGAAGAGGTTTATCTATATTTAATCCAGATACCAATCAATTTACTAACTTCAAACACGACATAAACGCCTCAAATTCAATTCCAGGGAATAGAGTTTTTGCTCTGGGCCAAAAAAGTAAAGACTCTTTTTGGCTTGGCACTAGTGGCGGATTGGCAGAAATTAACATTAAAACGCTTAAGGTAATCCAACATCCCATCACCAATGGAAGTGTAATGGTTGATATAAGATCTCTATTAGTCGATAAAGACAATGGTTTATGGCTAGGAACAACTGAGGGTTTATTGAGAAAGAAACACAATAGTGACCAGTTTGAACAAATCCATCAAGAGGACGACAAAAGTAGATACTTGGGCGGCAAGATGGTCCAAGGTTTGTTTCAATCTAACGATGGTAATGTGTGGGTAGCGACTCGAGATCAAGGTGCAGCGATTATCAACATAAAGTCCGGGGCGCTTTCGTTAGCATTTGATCATATTGATTCCCCTGCTCTAAAAAAACACGTTGATGTTGAGTTGATAAAACAAGTTAACAAGGATGAGATATGGATTGGAAATTATGGGGGCGGGATTACAATTCTAGATGCAGCTACATATAAATTTAAGAAACATTTAAATAGTGATCTTGCGAACCAAAAAAAGTTAATGTCTGGTGATGTCAGTGATATTTTAGTAGGTAAAGGTGGTGAAATATGGATAAGTACATTTTCAAATGGATTGCACCTTTTCAACCCACATTTGCAAGCACCTTTAGATGATACTGGGAAAAACACAAATTTATTAGATGACATCCAATTTTCACCTGTGATTACTGATGTATTTATCAATGACAAACTATCTTCATTCGAAAATAACACTTTACTACTGCCTGTAGGAGCTGATCGTTTTTCAGTGGAATTTACAACGCTTGACTATACCTCACAGTCAGAAATCAAGTATGCATACATGCTTGATGGCTATGACAACGATTGGATATATATTGATTCAAAGAATAAGCGAGCAACATATACCAATATTTCTCCAGGTAATTACTTACTAAAAATAAAATCTACTAGATCAGGTGAAAACCTGGGAAGCAAAGAAACCACACTTGCAGTCATAAAGGCAGCTGCGTGGTATGAAATGCTGTTATTTCAATTAATAATCCTATTTTTAGTTATTAGTCTTATTATACTTATTTATAAATGGCGATTTAAAAATATTATCCGTCAGAAACAAAGATTGGATTTACTTGTTGAAGAGCGCACTAAGCAGTTACAACAAACGCTGAGTGAAGTTGAAAAACTGAGCCTGACCGACCAACTAACGAAACTTAATAATAGACATTTTCTAGCTAAAAACATCAATCATAGAATGGCTGATCTACAACGTGAAAATTATGCAAAACCTACAGAGCAACATGTAAAACTTGGCATATTATTGATTGATGTTGATTATTTTAAAAAAACAAACGATTCATATGGTCACTCTGCTGGTGATAAGGTACTTGTTCAAATTGCCAATATATTAACTAACTCATGTAGGAAGACTGATTGGATCGTCCGTTGGGGTGGGGAAGAGTTTTTGGTTTTAGGTAAATTTAATCATCAAGATGAAATTAAGATCTTGGCCGAAAAAATCATAGCTAATATTGAGGATTTTAAATTTGATATTGGTAATAATCTAGAAGTTAACTGTACATGCTCTACTGGAGTAACCAGTTTTCCGTTCGATCCTTACAATCAAGAACTGGTTTCTTGGGAAGAAGCTATCAACATAGCAGATTTATCACTTTTCATTGCCAAAGATAGTGGGAGAAATACATGGGCATCTATGTTTGCAGGAAAGATTAAAAATAAAGATGAATTCTACACACATATTATCAGTGACTATCAATCAAAAATCACAAGTGGAGAGGTGATTTTAGATACTCGCAAAGGTCACAAAGATACATCACCTAGCAACGGATATTAATCCTTTTCCTTGCGATTAGTAGTTACTTGTTTAGGTAAAAATTAATCATTAAAGCTCTTCATTATTAAGAATAAGAATCACAACTTTGTGTGCGACGTTAGAACCACACTAGCCTAGTTTGACGTTCCAAGGCAATAGTTGTTCAGGCTCAGTACCACCTTGCATAATTTTTTCCATCACGTGAACTAAGTAATCATAGGGAACGAGGCCGTTAGCTTTCGCTGTTTCCACAATAGAATATAACGTGGCACTGGCGTTAGCACCGTTGGCAGTTTGACTAAATAACCATGCCTTCCTGCCCATCACGAAGGGTTTTATCGCTCGCTCTGAGCGATTATTGTCGATATCTAATCGACCATCATCGCAATACCTAATGGTTTTATCCCATTGGTTGAGCGCATAGTTAAGCGCTTTACCCAATAAGCTTTCAGGTAATACATTGGGCGCTGACTTATCTAACCATGTTTTGAATTGGTTGAGTAGCGGTACTGATTTTTCTTGCCTAGTACGATAGCGCTCCTCAATGGGTAAGCCTTTAATTTGTTTTTCAATCCGATACAGTTTCTGAATTTGACTAAGTGCCCAATCCGCTTTACCCGTTTTTTGGCTGCTTTTACTTTGTGCTTTTTTCGCTTCATCGAATTTACGACGGATGTGCGCCATGCAGACCACAAGGTTACAATGCAGTTTATGATAACCGGCATAACCGTCTACTTGTAAGTAGCCGGTGTAATGCTGTTTATCATCGTTTTGTAAAAAGTCCACTGCACACTTACCTGCGCGCGTCGGCTGGTAGTCGTATAAGACGATATTGGGCGCACTGTCACCGTTAATATTAGCGAGTCAGCCCCACTGCTGTATACCCACATATAGGATTTAATGTTGTCATCCTTAATGACCTTTAGCGGAGTTTCATCGGCCTTTATCACATCTTGTTGCAGCAGTATTTTATGCCAGTATTCATACAATACTGGGTGTAACACGTTGGCGATTTTAATCAGCCAATCGGACATAGTTTGGCGGGATAATTCGATACCCAGTTGTCTAAATATCACTTCTTGACGATACAGCGGCAAGCCATGTTGATATTTGGCAGCTATTAACTGCGCGATCAAGCTCGGGGTGGCGTAACTTTTGGATAATATGCTCGGTACTGGCGGCGCTTGTTTAATCGGTGTCTTGGTATCGTTTTTATCACACCCTGTACACGCATACTTTAAGCGGTGATGCTCTTCGATTTTAGTCAAGGCTGGCACAAACACTAACTTTTCATTTACTTCTTTGCCCATGCAGTGCATTTCACCTTGGCAGCATGCACAGACTTTATCGGCATCATCAATATCATGGACAATGACTTCACGGGCAATATGAGCAGCAAAGGGTGCGTTTCTTTTTCTGTGTGGGCTGCTTTTCTTCGCTATCCGCTTGTTCACGCTCAAACTCGGCAATGTCTTCAACCTCGTTGAACAAGTCATCCTGCCCAGGATGCGCTTCGTTTTGACTCGCAAAGCGTTTGTGCTGGGCTAGGCGAAACTGCTCATCTAAAAAATCAAGACGCTGCGACAATTTCGTAATAAGCATGTCTTTTTCTTCACCCGACAAGCCTTGCTTCGCTTGTTTTTGCTGAAGCAATTCTATTTCGATATCACGCTTATTTGGCTTTGTTTTCATAGTCTGTATTTTACCGCAAACCACACCTAAGATGTTGTTTTCACTTAGACTAAATCGTGATCGATAATCCCTACTTATGATCGGATGTTATAAGCCAGCAGAAGCATAAAACAAGGGCTGATGACCATGAATATCAAACCCGCCTAGTAGGCTGTTGAGTTGCTGTTCGCTTAAACTCATTGAAGTTTGCGTGCTGCTAGGCCACTTAAATACGTCTTTTTCCAAACGCTTACTCCACATGGCTAAACCGGTATTGTCCCAATATAATATGCGCAAGCGTTTGCGGGTACGATTGGTAAAGATAAATAAGTCGCCAGACATTAACGGCACATCAAATTGCTGCTCGACAATTAATGCAAGTCCATTAAATTGCATTCTGAAGTCTACTGTTTTGGGGTATAAATAAACGGCGCTTGGGTCGACAAACATTCTCATGCGGCGAGACCTTTTAATACTTTAGCAACCCACAGTGGGTCACACTGACTAGAAAATGATAATTGGGCTTCACGCGTTTGCATGACAATACTGCAATTGGGCGTGACTATTTGAGCTTGTACAAACTGACTAACAGGTTTAGCTGGCGTTACTTTAGGTTTGTTATGTCTTGGCTTCGCCAAGCCTAAAGCATGGCGGCGCGAGTAGAAGGTTTGCAAATGAATATTGTGTTGCTCACAAAATGCTCTCGTGCTGAGAGTAGATTGAGCATATTGCTCTACAATACTTTGCCATTGCGCTTTGGTTCGCCTAGTCATCTTCGGTTTCCTCAAGTGAAAACCTGATTATCAGATAGCTGACAGTAGTAGACTAGGTGTGGTTGTTTTGACGGACACGAATAACTCATCAATCGAACCTTTTTAATTCCCTCCCCAAATTATATAGGCAAAATATATTTTTGGCATGGATAAAATAAGGAAATTTTAAAGTCATCAGAGATGCGTTTTAGTAAAGTATCGTTACTGTTTTAGGTGAGAAAGGTTGGATGTTTATATGCCGTTTGGGTTACTAAAGTCGTAAAGATATCAATGCCTGTAATTTCATAAATTTCGTTAACTACCTTTTCGAATAAACTTTGCAACTTCACAGTCTTTCGGCACTCTCTCGACACGGTTATCTATGTTATCAGCTACCGCAATCAATTCAGAACGAGCGGGAAGTTGCTTAGGAAGTTTAATATTTTTAACAATCCTTAGGTTATGCAATGCATTTAATACCCACCACCCAGGATCAGGTTCGTCGCTATATAACCCTAACATTGCAGAACCAGGGTAAGCATGGTGATTGTTATGCCATGCTTCACCCATTGATAGCAAACCCGCAATTCTAATGTTGTGACCTTGTACAGAAGCTCCTTCAACTTCCCAAGTGCGGTCACCTTTATTGTGGGCGAAATAACCAATTAACCAATGTCCGCCAACAGAAATAACAATTCGTACAGAAACGCCCCAAATTAACCAAGAAACCCCACCGAGAAGAAATAAAGGAACGGCTAAAACTAATTGCTGAAGCATCCATGTTTTCTCGACGAATTGATAAAATTTATCTAATGTAACTTCCTTTTCTATATGAAATTCAGGTGGTTGATTTAAATCTAAATCACAATTTAATTGCCACCAACCATCTTGTAGAATTTTAGAACCATGCAATAAATAATCATGACATTGCGATTGTCGTTGTGCCCAGTCACGAAGGTCATGTTGTATCAACATTCCTATTGGGCCAGCCATGCCGACTAGCACACCTAAATACACAAACAGATATTCTATCCATTTAGGGCATTCGTAGGAACGATGAATTAATAATCTATGCATTCCGAGAGAATGACCAAAACATAATGTTATTGAAGTAAAAATTAGAAAGACTAAAAAAGTAGATATAGATAGAACAAACGGAGCGACCAAAACAGTTACTAATAAATGAGTTAAAAACCAAATAGATTTAATTGGCTTCCACCTTACAACGCCAATGAAAGCACTTGTCTCATTATTCGATCTAACTCTATCCGTATTGAGCATTACTATCCTAGCGCTGCTAACTTTAAGATAGCAGGCAATATTGTAACGGAAAAATAGCGAAACGCGGCTGCGCTTGCGTTTCAGTGACCCGAGAGTAAGAGTTTAGCGCTTTGTTAGGCATCTACGTCCAAAACCTTGATTTGCGCAATGTCCATTACCCTGATGTGTGTTTGGAAATAATATTTGCTAGATGGTTTACCTTGGGAAACAAAATTAATTCTAATCCTTTTAGCCTGTCCAATAACTGAGACAGATTTATTTACGAAATACTCTTGAGGTGTTGCTCCATACTTATCTAAAAACAAGGGAACTAGACGAGGATGGATAGCAACTGTGACTGAGCGTTGGTCACGGTAGTCAAATTCTGTATTGAGGTATACAAACGGCCCTTGATTCCCAGCCGCTTTGATTTTTAATACGTATTCGCCTTCGACACCATCAGGCGCAGAACCTGCCGCGCTTTTAATGATCTCCATAGTGTTGGAATAAGATACCGCTATTTCCTTATTGGTTTTAGGCTGAGTTGTGGTGCATCCAGCTAAAACAAAAACGAGACTTAATAAAACTATTTTCATTTTTTATTTCCTTATAAATACCTAACAATATTAATAACCGGAAAAGTTACGTGTTTAAACACGTAACTTTTCCGGCTTTCTACATTCCTCATTTCTATCACAGCATCTAACCCAATGTACAGGTTAACTTTATTACCTACTCCTAATTTGCCAACTGGGGAAACACGGAATTTTTCTTAGATCTTGCTGTTAACCGGAAGTCTTACCTGAACTTTGTAAAAACACAGTTATTTTGTGACAACTTGTTGATACACCCATAGCAAGAATACGTAGGGCAAAACTTAAATAGACTAAGACAGTTGTCGGCGAAGCCTGTGCTTTTGATTTACCCTCGACTCAAAGCTCGCCACTAAACGACTCATTTTTGTAGGACAATCGCCATGGACAGGCGATTGAGTAATGCGTCGTCGGGAATGAATCATTACGACCTGCAAAAATGAGTCGTTTAGTGGATGAAGAGTTTTGTCCTCGAGCGGCTTTTTTTGCTAACTTTTTGCAGCTGTAGGCAAAAAGTAAGTCGTACAGCAAGGATGCTGTGTGAAAAAAGCCAGGATGGCAGTAAGCGCCAGCGCTTGCTTTAACCAGAGCAAAAAAAGGTCTTGGTATAACCCAAGACCTTTTTCATAATTGGTGCGGATGGAGAGACTCGAACTCTCACGGCCTAAGCCACAGCCCCCTCAAGGCTGCGTGTCTACCAATTCCACCACATCCGCAAATTAGTTTTTAAACCTTAGAGGTTAGGAATGTCGTCTTCGTCAGCAGTTTCTGTTGCTGCTGGTACATCAGCATCAGTAGTAACCGGTAGAGACTGTTCAGTCACTGGCACATCAGAATTCATAACTTGTTCTTTAACAACAGGTACTTCTAGGTTTTGCCAATCGTCTACTGCTTTTTCTTTATCTGCTGTTTGGTTACCCAAAATCAAACTGATAACAAAAAATAGTGTCGCAAGGATAGCCGTTGTTCTGGTCAAAAAGTTACCTGACCCCGTGGAACCAAATACTGTATTTGAACCGCCACTACCAAAAGACGCGCCCATTCCGGCACCTTTGCCTTGTTGGATCAGTACAAAACCGATAAGCATAACTGCTACGATCAAATAAACAATAACTAAAATTTCATAAAAAACCATGTGCTGCCTCTACTGATTTGCCGCTTGGCAAATACTTAAAAAATCTTCTGGATTCAAACTGGCACCGCCAATCAAACCACCGTCTACATCTGCCTGAGAAAACAATTCTTGGGCATTATTACCTTTAACACTACCGCCATATAAAATCACTATATTGGCCGCAATGTTGTCATCTTGTTTTACTAAACACCCACGTATAAAAGCATGTACTTCTTGAGCTTGAGCTGGGCTAGCTGTTTTACCTGTACCTATTGCCCAAATAGGCTCATAGGCTAATACAATTTTAGAAAATTGGTTTATACCAACTTTACTTAATACTGCATCTAGCTGCGCGGCGATATAATCGAAAAATGTGCCATCTTCTCGAACATTTTCAGGTTCACCTACACATAAAATTGGAGTTAAATTAGCTTTTAAAACCTGTTCAACTTTTTTCGCGACTAATTCATCAGATTCATTATTATCTGCGCGGCGCTCAGAATGCCCAACAATCACATATTCACAATTGAACTCATGCAACATGGCAATAGATATTTCACCGGTATGTGCACCCGAGTCAAATTCGCTGATGTTTTGCGAACCTAATTTGACGCGACTATCAAACAAACCTAAATAAGGAAACGGCGGACAAATCACCACATCCATATTTTTCAGACTGGCACCCGCTAGTTGTTTCTGCATTTGCTCAACTAGAGCTTTATCGCCATTCATCTTCCAATTACCAGCGACTAACTGTCTACGACTATTTGTTTGCACGTTTCACTCCGTGTCGCACCAATAAAAAAGCGCGCGAGATATTAACTAACCCAATGACAATATACAAGTGGATACACCTAATATTGCCCGCTAAACCTTATCAATCGGTTACTTTACGCACAGCTTCAGCAATATGTTCTGCCCAACTACTAGAATCCTGTGCATCATTCGCTTCTACCATGACCCTAACAAGCGGTTCAGTACCACTTTTACGTAACAAAACCCGGCCTCTATCATCCAAGGCTTTTTCTGCCTCAACTACGGCTTGTTTAACGGCTTTGTTCTCAAGTGGCTTAGTGCCTTCCTCAAACCTGACGTTGATTAGTGTTTGCGGGTATTTAGTCATACCGCGACTCAATTCGTTTAAGGTCATATCAGCGTTTAACATAGCTGCTAGAACTTGCAGCCCTGCCACTATGCCATCTCCTGTAGACGCTGCGTCTAAGTTCAGCACATGTCCAGACCCTTCGCCTCCAATTGACCAGCCTTTTTTCTTGAGTAACTCCATGACATGTCGATCGCCGACTTTACTGCGTAAAAATGGCACACCTAAGGTGCCAAGTGCCACTTCTAAGCCTAAGTTACTCATTACGGTGCCAACTACTCCACCATGTAAACGTCCACTCTTAAGGGCATCTCTAGCAATAATATAAACAATTTGGTCGCCATCAATCACGTTACCTTTGTGATCAACTAACATTAAGCGGTCGCCATCGCCATCTAGGGCAAAACCTAAATCGGCCTCATTTTCAAGCACACTTTCAGTAACGGCCTTCATCGACGTAGCGCCAACTTTACGGTTGATATTCAAACCATCTGGCTCAGTACCGATCTCTATGACTTCAGCACCTAATTCAGCGAGTACATTTGGCGCTATATGGTAAGTTGCACCGTGAGCACAATCGACTACTATTTTTAACCCTTTGAGTGACAACGAAGAAGGAAAGTTACCTTTGCAAAATTCGATATAACGACCGGCTGCATCAGCAATACGCACAGCTTTACCCAATTTATCTGAAGCCACACACTCCATGGGTTTATCCATTTGTTCTTCAATAGCCATTTCGATGTCATCATCTAATTTCATGCCATCGGCAGAGAAAAACTTGATGCCATTATCATAATAAGGATTATGTGAAGCACTAATAACAATACCGGCTTCAGAACGAAATGTTTTGGTGAGGTAAGCAATGGCTGGGGTTGGCATTGGGCCAAGCAAACCAATATTGATACCAGCGGCAGACAAACCAGCCTCTAAGGCCGATTCCAGCATATAACCTGAAATTCGCGTGTCTTTGCCAATCAATACTTTATTGGTGCCTTGGCCAGCGAGTACCTTCCCAGCTGCCCAACCTAACTTCATTACGAATTCCGGATTGATAACCGTTTCACCGACTTTTCCGCGAATACCATCTGTACCAAAATATTTTCTATCGCTCATTATTACTCCTGTAAGCGTTAAGCATGTTTATTATTTTAACAGCATCTACTGTCTCTTTAACATCATGAACTCTAATTATTTGCGCACCCTTTTGCGCGGCGACTGTGGCAACAGCAATATTACCTGCTAAACGTTGTTCTACTTCTCGCTGCAACAAGTTGCCAATCATCGATTTACGCGACATACCAGCCAAAACTGGCACCTTTAATTTATGAAACAACTGAAGGTTAGCTAAAATTTGGTAGTTATGCTCAAGTGATTTACCAAAACCAAACCCAGGATCAACAATAATTTGCTCTTGAGCGATACCTAATTGAAGGCAAACAGAAATCCGATCCTGCAAAAATGTCATCACATCCTCAACTACATTATCGTATTGAGGGTTTTGCTGCATGACTCTTGGTTGCCCTTGCATATGCATCAAACACACAGGCACGTTAGCTGCAACCGCTGCCTCTAGCGCACCGTGTTCTTGTAATGCTCTTACATCGTTAATTAAGCTAGCGCCTGCATTAACGGCTTCGGTCATCACTTTAGCTTTACTAGTATCGATTGAAATAATGCTATCAAAACGTTGAGATATTGCTTCAATGATAGGGATAACCCGGTCCAGCTCTTGTTGTACAGAGACGTCTTGAGCGCCCGGTCTGGTAGACTCACCACCGATATCAATAATGTCAGCACCTTCACTTAACATTAAGTCTGCTCGAGCTAAGCCGTTTTCAAGTACATTAAATACACCACCATCGGAAAACGAATCCGGTGTGACGTTTAATATGCCCATGACTTTAGGTGTAGATAAATCTAAAAACTTATCTTTAAACTGCATACATACTCAATATTTTATTATTGCTAATAAAAAAAACGCCTTGCTGAACAATCAACAAAGCGTTTTCATCACAACAGATTACTCTAGCTGGTTGCGTCGCCAGGATTGCCAACATTTGGCTTCACTGGTTTATCATCTTTTTTATCGCTATCCGATACAGTTGCGCCACCAGAAGGTTTGCTACCGTCATCTTTGTTATCACGTTCCCAATCAGCTGGTGCTCTGGGTTCAATTCTTGCCATTAGGTCATCAATTTGTAATGCGTCAATGGTTTCGTATTTCATCAAACAATCTTTCATTGTTTCCAAAACATCGCGATTTTCAGTCAGTATTTTTTCGGCACGTTCGTAGTTACGATCGATAATTGATTTAATTTCAGCATCTATTGCTCGGGCCGTATCATCAGACATGTTTTTGGATTTTGACATGCTGCGACCAAGAAATACTTCACCTTCTTCTTCGGCGTACAACATAGGGCCCATTTTTGAAGATAGTCCCCACTGTGTCACCATTTTGCGCGCTATGTCGGTTGCACGTTCGATATCATTTGATGCACCGGTGGTCACGCCATCTTCGCCCAAAGTCATGGCTTCGGCGATACGCCCACCAAACAAGCTAGAAATCATACTTTCTAAATGCTGTTTACTGTGGCTGTATCTATCCTGCTCTGGCAGATACATAGTTACACCTAACGCTCTACCGCGAGGAATAATCGATACTTTATAAACAGGATCATGCTCAGGCACCATACGCCCTACGATTGCGTGACCAGCTTCATGGTAAGCAGTGTTAGTTTTTTCTTCTTCAGACATCACCATGCTCTTACGCTCAGAGCCCATCATGATTTTATCTTTGGCTTTATCAAACTCTTCCATTGCTACTGTTTTCTTGCCTGAACGTGCGGCAAACAATGCAGCTTCGTTAACCAAGTTGGCTAAATCAGCACCAGAAAAACCTGGGGTACCACGAGCAATCAAACTAGCCACTACATTGTCGTTTAAAGGCACTTTACGCATATGTACTTTAAGAATTTGTTCACGACCACGAATATCAGGTAAACCAACAGTCACTTGACGGTCAAAACGACCGGGCCGCAATAAAGCCGGGTCAAGTACGTCAGGACGGTTAGTAGCAGCAATAACAATTATGCCTTCATGGCCTTCAAAACCATCCATCTCAACTAACATCTGGTTAAGGGTTTGTTCTCTTTCATCGTGACCACCGCCGAGCCCAGCTCCACGTTGGCGACCTACCGCATCAATTTCATCAATAAAGATGATACAAGGAGCAGATTTTTTAGCTTGCTCAAACATGTCACGTACACGAGATGCACCAACACCAACAAACATTTCCACAAAATCAGAACCTGAGATAGTAAAGAAAGGTACTTTTGCTTCACCAGCAATAGCTTTTGCTAATAAGGTTTTACCTGTACCTGGAGGACCTACCATCAAAATACCAGTTGGTATTTTACCGCCTAATTTTTGGAATTTAGTTGGGTCACGTAAAAAATCGACTAACTCAGAGACGTCTTCTTTAGCTTCATCACACCCTGCCACATCGGCAAAGGTAGTTTTAATTTGATCTTCACCTAACAGACGGGCTTTACTTTTACCAAAGGACATTGCGCCTTTGCCACCGCCACCACCTTGCATTTGGCGCATGAAAAATATCCAAACACCAATGAGTAGTAACATAGGGAACCAAGATATAAATATCGAGGTTAAAAGAGACGACTCTTCTGGCTCTTTACCAAAAACAGCTACATTGTTTTCGATCAGCTCATCCATTAAGGCAAGGTCCGTATAAGGAATAATGGTAGTAAATGACTCGCCATTACGTTTTACGCCATTGATTTGCCCTGTATTTCTGTCGATAGTGGCACTGCTAACCACACCATTACTGACATCGCGCAAAAATAACGTGTAGTCAGTATTAGCTGATTTAGACTCATTGCCCGAAAAGTTTTGGAAAACCGACATCAATACGACAGCGATAACCAGCCATAAGATTAAATTTTTTGCCATGTCGCTCAAGTTGTTAAACCTCTGTTGTTGCTAGAGTTTATTAGACTCTATGAATTGCGTCTCGCGCCTTGTTACTTAGTGATGTCGAGACTACTATAATTTGTATCCCGTCGCCACCAGATAAACCTCTCTGGAACGTGCTCGGGATGATTCAGGCTTACGAGTTTTGACCGTTTTAAAAGCACTTTGCATGTCTTTCATAAATGGCTCGACTCCCTCCCCCATAAATACCTTAATCACAAAACTGCCATTTTTCTTTAGAACTTGGTGGCACATATCCAAAGCTAACTCGCTCAAATACATTGACTTAGCTTGATCTATAGCATCATTACCGCTCATATTAGGCGCCATGTCTGACATTACTACGTCTACGTTTTTACCGCCTATTTTGTTCAGTAATTCGTTTAAAACATTTTCTTCACGAAAATCCCCCTGAAGAAAGGATACACCTGCCAAAGGGTCCATAGGTAAAATGTCACAAGCTATTACTAAACCTTCTTCACCTACTACTTTAGTCACGTATTGCGACCAACCACCGGGCGCAGCACCTAAATCAACTACTGTCATATTAGGTTTAATCAAACCGTCTTTTTGTTGAATTTCTTCAATTTTAAATCCAGCTCTAGATCTTAGACCTTGTTTCTGCGCTTTTTGCACAAATTTGTCGTCACGATGTTCTTTTAACCACCGTTGACTGCTAACAGATTGTTTTTTCTTAGTCATCGAACTTATTACGAGCTGTATTCAATTAGGAATAAAAGGTAGATGGCGCTAGAATAGCGCTTTTCAACCATCCATCTTTAATAAATTTGTAAGAAAGACTACTCAATGAACTTATCAAACAAACAAAAGCAGTACCTAAAGGGCTTAGCCCATGTAATAAAACCTGTCGTTCAACTAGGCAACAACGGCCTGACAGAAGGCGTTTTGGCAGAAATTGAAAGTGCGATTAATCATCACGAATTAATTAAAGTAAAAATCCCCACAGACGACAAAGAAGAAAAAGCACTTATTATAGATGCCATTGTTCGCGAAACTGGTGCTATCAAAGTGAACGCCATTGGACACGTTTTAGTTTTATTTAAACAAAGCGACGAGAAAAAAGTTGAATTGCCAAAGCGATAGATTAATTAGTTTTTAGAGACCTAGCTAAATGAGTCAAGTGCAAAAAGCTGGCAGTGTTGTTTGTGTGAGCACAGGTATGACACTTGGGGCGCACATGTCACCCATCTGTAGAAGCCATATAGAACAAGCCGATGTAGTGTTCGCTGCTTGCCACCCGATGCTTGAACTCTGGCTAAAGGAAATGAACTCAGATGTTCGGTCTTTACAAGTTTTTACGCTGAAGGAAAAGACAGACGTATTACTTACCGTGAAATGGTCGCGGCCATGATGAGCGAAATACGCGCTGGCAAAAAAGTAGTGGGCGCGTTTTATGGTCATACTGGGGTATTTGCTTGGGCTCCGCATAAAGTGATTGAAGAAGCGAAAGCTGAAGGTTATGCGGCTCATATGGAGCCTGGTATTTCCGCCGAAGATTGTTTGTACGCGCATTTAGGTATTGACCCTGGTACCTATGGTTGTCAAAACTTTGAAGCTAGTCAATTTATGTTTTATCAGCGTAATATCGATCCCAGCGCTTATTTGATTTTGTCGCAAGTAGCCATTGCAGGTGATAAATCCATCAAACGTTACAGTACTGGAGCGGCATACAGACAACTTTTGATCGAACTACTAAGCGAACACTACCCATTAGATCATAAAGTGGCGTTATATGAATGCCCTACTTTGGCTATCGATGAAGCCCGCATAGATTGGATACCACTAAGTGATTTTGCCGTTGCAGATGTATCACTCATCACCACTATGGTTATACCTCCTAGTAAAAAAATGCTTAAAAACCAACAAATATTAGATAAACTCGCGGAGTTGGCCAATCAATCCCAAAAACGCAAGATTGAAAAATAATAAAGATAAGAAGCAAAAATGACAGCCATACAAATTTTAGAAAAACTCGGTGCCAATGCATTATTTAATCCATCTCTTTTAAATGAAGAAGATAAACTGACTATTCAGCAAACGCTAAGTGAGACAAATAAATTTAATGCAATTCAGACTAACACAGTGCCTGATGAAGAAGAGATCCCAGATGAAGAACAAGATGATGAAAAAAATGACGAGAAAAATGACGAGAAAAAATCGTGATTTTTAGACTCTAAAAATTCGTTAAAAAACCTGAATTTTTATGTTTAAGTTATTGGTCTTGTTATTGTATGTCTTTGCTTCTGCTGCTTATGGAGGAGTCGACTATGATCATATACTCAAACAAGCAGATAATTTAAAGACTTCCGCTCCAAAACAATCAAATGAGTTACTTGAAAGTATTGATAAAACTCAATTATCCAAAGCACAGAAAGGTCTATATGACGTTATAATGGCCAACCATTTTTTTACTTTTGGCAAGCCAAAAAAAGCAAAAAAATTAACTTTACAATTACTCCAAGAAGCGCCCGAAATTTCAGTAAAAATAAGAGCACTAACTCAGCTGATCACGTTTTACATGACAATGAATGATTGGCCTAACGCCATACAAACAACAAAATCTCTGCAGCAAGAATTATCTTTGGACACTCAACTTGATCCCACAATACGTGAACTAGCTGAATTTAAAATATTTGACTTCTATAACCAGATTGGCGAATACCAACATGCTAAAAAGCTGGGATTAGAATTAATGTCTAAAGCGGTGACTACCAAAGGCCGCTGTGTTATTGAAACAAATTTGTTATACAGTCATATGGAGACCACCCCAGAACAAATTAGCCCAGATGATTTTTATCGCGCACAATCTTTATGCCAAACTATAAAAGACCCAATCTTAGACAATCTTGTTTATGCTTATTTTGCTAAATACTATTTAATTATTAAGCAACCTTCAGAAGCCCTTGAGGTGTTAAATAAAAATCTCGATTATGTAAAGACGACAGGGTATCAAGCTCTAATCGCTAGTTTTTATGATCTGATGGCAACCGCTTATTTAGCAAAAAAGGATTATCTACAAGCTGAAAAATACGCCCAAATAATACTCGACACAAAAAGTCAGCATCAATAAGAGCCAAGTATTACTGCTGCAAGTAAAGTAATGGCCGAAATTGCTGAACAGGCAAAACGCTTTGAAGAAGCGTTTATTTATTACAAACAGTACTCAGAAGCCAAACAATTAAATTTGGACCAGGAAACTGCAAAATTACTGGCGTTACAAAAAGCGCAATTTGACGCCGTAGAAAAAAGTGTACAAATCACTTTGCTCGATAAGGAAAACTCCTTACTAAAAACCCAAGCTTTGTTAGACAGTCAATCTGCACAAAATAAACGCTTGGCCTTAGCACTACTGAGTATGGTTTTGGTTGTGTTTATTTTATGGATCTATAAAAATCGACGTAACTATTTAAAACTACAAAAATATGCACAAGTTGATGATTTAACCGGTATCGCCAATCGCCACTATTTTACTCAGCAAGCCATTACTGCTATCAATTATTGTAAAAGGACTGATCAACCGGTTAGTTTTATTATGTTTGACTTAGATTTTTTTAAACGTATTAACGATACCTATGGTCATCAAGCGGGCGACATTGCTTTAAAAATTTCTGTGAATGCAGCAAAATCAGCATGTCGTAAAAATGACATTATTGGACGTTTAGGTGGTGAAGAGTTCGGTATTTTATTACCGGGTTGTGCCAGTCATTTGGCCACAATTATCGCTGAAAAATGTCGTGCCGCCATTGAGTATGTTAGCTTTGCTGAATCTGGGTACGATCTAACTGTAACAGCCAGTTTTGGAATTGCTGACTCTGGTAACTGTGATTACAACTTCGAAAAGCTATTCGCTGGTGCTGATTTCGCTTTATATCAATCGAAAGATTTAGGCCGCAACAGAGTAGTGCAATATCAACAAGAAGCCGTTGCTTTTAATATCTAACAACGGCTACTCATTTATATTAAGTCACCTAGATAACTGATTGATGACTAGTGGTGATGCCCACCTGCACCATGAGCATGACCATGTTCAATTTCTTCATCAGTGGCAGCACGTACATCTTCAACCTGAAATTCAAACTGTAAGGTTCTACCGGCTAACGGATGGTTGGTATCTATGGTGACCATAAATTTACCGACTTTTATAATTGTTACTTCACGCTGACCTTGCTCAGTGTTCACCACCGCGGTCATCCCCGCTTTCCATTTTGGCTTTTTTTCTGCACTTAAAAAATGTTTAACCGATATACGCTGTTCGCTGTCGGCTTGGATTTCACCGTAGGTTTCAGCTGCTTCCAATTCAGCTTCGAGCACATCGCCTTTCGACATAGACTCTAACGACTTTTCGATACCGGGCATCATATTGTTATAACCATGCAGATAAGCAACGGCTTGATCGCCAAAGTTGGACTCCAACTCTTTTCCGTCTGTATCTTTGATACGATAATGAAACTGTACAACTGTGCCTTTTGAAATTTTCATAAAATAATCTTAATAAGCAAATAATGGCAGGATCCTAACAGAATCCTGATGGGTGTTTAATACTAATCAGCGTTAATCATCATCGGCACCGGCCACTATGTTGGCAATATTGAGCAAACTAGACACAGCCATATAGTTAACCGAACCTTTCGGATAACGGCCTTTGGTATTATGTACACCGGCCTCCTTATCCATCAACAACTCCAACGCATCATCAACTGTTTCAACTACACAAACATGGAATTTCTGTGCTTTTACTGCTGCTAACACTTCAGTATCAAGCATAAGGTTCACTTGATTAGACTTAGGAATAATCACCCCTTGAGTCCCGGTTAACCCGCGATGTTGACAAAGCTTAAAGAAGCCTTCAATTTTTTCATTCACACCACCTACCGACTGCACTTGGCCATACTGATTAATGGAGCCTGTAATGGCTAAGTCTTGGCGTACTGGCATTTTGGTTAATGCTGAAATCAGCGCGACTAATTCACCTAATGACGCACTATCACCGTCTATATGCCCGTAGGACTGTTCTATAGCAATATTCGCAGATAAGGTTAATGGGAATAGTTGCGCGTATTTATGGCCTAAGTACCCTGTTAATAACATCACGCCTTTAGAATGACTAGGTTGACCAAGTTCAACTTCTCGCTCGATGTCGACCACGCCATTGGCCCCTGCGTATACTGTTGAAGTTATACGTGCAGGTGTGCCAAACATACTATCGCCAATTTCCAATACGGTTAAGCCGTTCACTTTGCCTATATCTATGCCTTGGGTCGCAATCAGAATTTGACCTTGTTTAATATCGTCTAATACCGCTTCACTGACACGCCCAGTACGATGTGTTTTGGCCGCTAATGCAGTCTCAATATGGGTCACATCGAGTTCTTGATTTTGTTTCTTCCGACAAAAATACTCTGCTTCATGCAGCAGCTCAATGACATCTGAAAAACGCGCAGATAAACGTTGTTGATGTTCTGCAAGACGTAAACTGTATTCCACTAATCGATACATGGCTTTAGCGGAAATACTTTGTAAACCCAGCTCTTGAACTTGAACTCTTATCCGGCCGACAAAATCAAACAATGTCTTTTTATCGAGTGGGATCTCGTGGTCAAAATCGACTAACACCCTGAACAATTCGTAAAATTCATCATCATAATCTTGTAAGGTGTAATACAGGTCACGAGAGCCTAATAACACCACTTTGACATCAATCGGTATTTGCTGAGGGTTAAGCGTAATGGAATTAACCATGCCTACATCATGCTGGGGCAAATCCATTTTCAACGAACCAAACTTAAGCACTAATTTTAGTGTTTCCCATGCATAAGGTTGCTCAATCAGTTTGTCTACATCTAGCAGTAAATACCCTCCATTAGCTTTATGCATTGCCCCGGGTTGGATCATACGATAGTTAGTAAAAACTGATCCTTCGATATTGGTATATTCCACTCGGCCAAACAAATTCTGATGGGTTGGATTAGGTTCATATATCACCGGTGAGCCACTATTTAACTCATGTGACACTATAATATTGGGTAAATATTGTTCTTCTAAAATCGCGCGTTTGTCGTACTCATCGTGTTTACCTTCTTTTCTATCATCAGCTAATACTTCAACTACTGTTTCTACTAAATGCGATTTTAGCTGGCGTAAAAATTTCAAAATAGCCAATTCGGATGAATACTTGTGTTCTAAAGTTTTTAGTAAAGGCCTGATACTCTGCTCTGCTGTGTCTTTTTTTAGTTTTCTAAGTTTTTCAGCCGTAGCACGTTTCCATTTAGGTAATTCAATTAACGCTTCATTTAACTTGTCTTCAATAATATTTATTAATTGGAAATAAGTTTGTCGCTGTTCATCCGACAACTTTGCAAACTCAATATCAGTTACAGGTTTACCTTCAATAATAGGCGAAAAGGTAATAATGCCTCCCTCTTCACTTAAGGCGACACTCTGTTGTTTCGCTTGTCTTTCAACCTGCTCAATCGCTTTGTCGTAACCTTGATCAAATTCACGGGTGATGGCTGCTTTTTTGCGCTGATATCCAGGATTATCAAATGCAGCGGGAAAAGTATCTAACAGCTCATCAATAAGATTTTCCATATCTTTGACCAGTTTTTTACTTTCACCTGCAGACAGCTTTAATGCAAAGGGTTCACGCTCATCTTCAAAATTATTGATATAACACCAATCATCTGGAGTGAAAGTTTTACTCACATATTTATCAATAAATTCATGTACTAAGGTAAAACGCCCAGTAGCTTGTTCACCCATTACGTAAAGATTGTAACCGCGTGCTTCTATACCCAAACCAAAAGACAAGGCATCACGCGCCCTATCCTGGCCAATAAAAGTAGAATTTAATGCTTGCTGATCTTTTAACGCTTGATTAATCAATCGTCTACTAGGTTTTGCAGTCAACTCCTGCAGATGTAAGGCATATTTGCTTTGCATGTTAAAAGGCTTAATTACTACAAATAAGGAATATACCAATTAGTGAAACCTGTAATCAGCAAGCTGTCAAACGGATACGGAAAGAATGTGGAAAAGTGACTACTTTTAATACAATTTAAGCCAAAAAGTGATTCGTCGTTCTGGGGTAGGCAAATCGTTCAATATTTACTCATTTAAATATAAATAACTTATTACACCTAAAAACTTCAGAATAAGCTCGATAAATCACGCATTTACTATTGTTAGCAAGGGATGCGCTAAGGTATTCTAACAAGCTAAATTTTATATCATTGTTTAGGGTCATTTTGACCTTATCCCTCTAGTCACGGAAATCTTTGTTAATGGCCGAAAAACAGTATCAACCTCAAGAAATAGAAAAAGAGGTTCAAGCCTATTGGGAAACTCAGCAAACTTTTAAAGCGACAGAAGATGCTGATAAAGAAAAGTTTTATTGCCTTTCTATGTTTCCCTACCCTAGTGGCCGTTTACACATGGGTCATGTTCGCAATTACACCATTGGCGATGTGATCAGCCGTTATCAAAGAATGTTAGGCAAAAACGTACTGCAACCTATGGGTTGGGATGCGTTTGGATTACCTGCCGAAAATGCAGCCCTGAATAATAATACTGCACCGGCCAAATGGACTTACTCCAATATTGAGTATATGAAAACCCAGTTAAAAACATTGGGATTTGGCTATGATTGGGACCGCGAAATAGCGACCTGTAAAAAAGATTATTACCGCTGGGAACAATGGTTTTTCACTCGATTATTCGAGAAAGGTTTAGTTTATAAAAAGAACGCCACGGTTAACTGGGATCCTGTTGATCATACGGTTCTAGCAAATGAACAAGTCATTGATGGTCGCGGCTGGCGCTCTGGTGCCTTAGTTGAACAAAAAGAAATCCCCCAGTGGTTTGTTAAAATTACTGATTATGCGGAAGAGTTGGTCAACGATTTAGAACAATTAGAAGAATGGCCAGAACAAGTACGTGCCATGCAGAAAAACTGGATTGGCCGTTCAGAAGGCGTGGAAATAACCTTCGAACTTGAACAAACTGTTGCGCAGTTAACAAGTTTTGATGTGTATACCACTCGCCCAGATACCTTATTTGGTGTGACCTATGTGGCTGTTGCAGCACAACACCCGATTGCATTAGAAGCCGCCAAAACGAACAGTGATTTAACCGCTTTTATCGAAGAATGCAAAACTACTAAAGTGGCTGAAGCTGACATGGCCACCATGGAAAAGAAAGGCTGCGCCACAGGTTATTACGCAATTCACCCTTTAACCGGTGACAAAGTACCGGTTTGGGTCGCTAACTTTGTTTTAATGGGATATGGCTCAGGTGCAGTGATGGCAGTGCCAGGCCACGATCAACGTGACTGGGAGTTTGCCACTAAATACCAGCTTGAAATAAAACAAGTAGTTAAAGGCGACACAGAAAACACCACTGAATGTGATTTAAGCCAAGCAGCATTTACCGAAAAAGGCCTACTGGTTAACTCTGGCGAATTTGACGGCTTGAGCTCAGCACAAGCCTTTGAAAAAATTGCCCAAGCTCTTAATGATCAAGGCAAAGGTAAGAAGAAAATCAATTATCGTTTGCGAGATTGGGGCGTGTCACGTCAACGTTATTGGGGTAGCCCAATCCCCATGTTGAATTTGGAGAATGGCGAATCTGTTCCTGTACCTAGTGACCAATTGCCTGTCGTGTTACCAGAAGACGTAACAATGAACGGGGTTATTTCTCCGATCAAAGCAGACCCTGAATGGGCAAAAACAGAATATAACGGTCAACCCGCATTACGCGAAACCGATACCTTTGATACCTTTATGGAATCATCATGGTATTACGCTCGTTATTGTAGTGCGCAAAACGACCAAACTATGTTAGATCCAGCGCAGGCCAACTACTGGTTGCCAGTCGATCAATATGTAGGTGGAATTGAACACGCCATTTTACATTTATTGTACTCACGCTTTTTTCACAAGTTAATGCGTGACGAAGGTTTGGTTCAATCTGATGAACCATACAAACGTTTGTTATGCCAAGGCATGGTGTTAGCTGATTCATTTTATCGTGAAGATGCTACAGGCAAAAAAGTCTGGTATTCACCTGCAGATGTTATCAGTGAAAAAGACGATAAAGGTAGGATCATCAAATCTGTACTTGAGTCTGACGGCCAAGACGTGATTCATCACGGCATGATCAAAATGTCCAAGTCAAAAAACAATGGTATCGATCCACAGCAAGTCATTGACTTGTATGGTGCAGATACTATTCGAGTTTTCACTATGTTTGCAGCGCCGCCTGAACAAACATTGGAATGGATTGATTCAGGGGTTGAAGGTGCACATAGGTTTGTAAAACGCCTTTGGAACTTAGTCCAAGAACACGTCGAAGCAGGTGAAATTGCGGCGCTTAATAAAGCGACTCTATCAGGCGAACAAAAGAACCTTAGACGTTTAATCCACAAAACTATTGAAAAAGTCAGCGATGATATTGGTCGTCGTCAGACATTTAATACGGCTGTTGCCGCCACTATGGAATTGCTCAATCATTTACAAAAAGCGACAAAATCGTCTGAACAAGATTTAGCCGTTATGCGCGAAGGTATTAATGCAATAGTCTTGTTACTGGCGCCTATCGCTCCGCACATTTGTCATGTTATGTGGAAAGATTTAGGTCACAAGAATGAAGTAGAAACTACGCCATGGCCATTAGCCGAAGCTGAAGCAATGGTTGAAGATGAAAAACTGGTAGTAGTGCAAGTCAATGGCAAAGTTAGAGCTAAAATGACAGTCGCTGCCGATGCGACAAAAGAGCAGGTTGAAGCGATGGGCTTAGCTGAACAAAATGTGCAGCAACACATAGATGGCAAAACAATCCGTAAAGTCATTTATATACCGGGTCGATTACTCAACATAGTAGCCAATTAAGATGTTACAACGCATAAGCTTAAAGGTTTGTATTCTGACTATTGTTTTAACATTAGTAGGATGCGGCTTTAAGTTACGTGGTGACTATGGGATGCCCGCAGGGATTGGGCAACTACAATTGTTAGCAGCACAAAAAAATACACCACTGCATAGGATTTTGGGGAAACAACTACAAGGGTTAAATATCGAAGTGTGGGATAACACCGCCAGTGTTAACCAAATCGATGAACAAGCGGATGCCATTGTTTATTTAACATCTGACAAACTGGAAAGACGATTATTGTCTTTGTTTTCAACCGGGCAAGTAGCGGAATACGAGTTGGTTTATACCATTAATTACCAGATCCAGTTTCCTGAGCAAGATGCGCTAGAGATAGAGTTCGATGTCACTCGGGAATATCAAGACGATCCAGATGCTGTGTTAGCTAAATCTCGTGAGCTAGACTTAATCCAAAACGAAATGCGTAAAGAAGCAGCCAATCGTATTATCCGTCAAATTGCCAGTTCCTATAGTAATTGGCAACAGACTACAGGTGGCTAATGCAGGTTTATCCAAACCGTTTTAATCTAGATGCCTCCTCAGAGCTTAAACCCTTTTACCTTATTTTTGGTGATGAGCCGCAACAAAAACTCGAATGTATTGAGTTAATTAGAGTGGCCGCATTAGCCCAAGGTTTTGACGAACGCCAGTCTTTGGTGGCGGACGGTCAATTTAGCTGGGACACATTAATTGAAGCGACCCAAACCTTATCCTTATTTTCCAGTAGACAAATAATTGAACTCGAATTACCCACAGGAAAACCTGGTGCAGAAGGCAGCAAAGTATTAAGTGCCTTGGCGCAAAATATTAATCCTGATGTGTTGATTGTGCTGCATGGCGGTAAAATAGGTAAGGATGTACAAAACACCAAATGGTTTAAGGCTGTGGATAAACACGCTATTTATGTGCCTTGTTACCCGCTTGAAGGCAATGCATTATATCAATGGTTAAATAACCAAATGCGCTTAGCAGGCATGCAGCCTTCCCAACAAGTTTCACAGTTGTTAGTAGACTACTGCGAAGGCAATTTATTGGCTGCCAAACAAGAAATTCAAAAATTAATGCTGCTATATCCACAAGGCGATCCAAGCTTTGAACAAGTTGAACAAGCAGTGGTTGATCAGTCCAGATTTACTGTGTTTCACTTAGTTGATGTGTTGCTCAGCGGAGACGCGCAAAAAGCCGTCAAAATGCTGTATCGCTTAGAAAGTGAAGGGGTCGAACCGAATATTATTGTTTGGGCTTTGACACGCGAGTGGCAAACCTTGCAAGCCATATTATTTGACAGGCAGCAGGGCAAAACTATTAACTGGAATCAACACCGGATATGGAAAAGTCGTCAGTCTCTATATCAGTCAGCATTACAACGTTTATCCTTAGAACATATGCAAGCACTACAAGAGAAATTAACTGAGTTTGATAGCGCCATCAAACAATCACACGTCACTCGGCCTTATGTAGAGTTGTGCCACTTATGTTTGTTGTTTGTTCCCTATTCACTGGGTAATGTGCCGTTAGACTATGGCGTTTTAGACTAGGAATTCATTAAGCATATGCAACTCGCTCCTCCTCTAGGTATTTTTGGTGGTACTTTTGACCCTATTCACAATGGGCATATATACCCAGTGCTGGAAGCAGCAGAAAAGGCCAATATCAAAAAAGTAGCCTTGATGCCGTGTTACATACCTAGTCATAAAAATCCAGCCTCTGCATCAAGTGAAGATAGACTTAAAATGGTAGAACTAATTTGTGACGACTATCCTTTATTTTATCCCGACTCACGAGATATTAAGCGTGGCAAACCCACCTATTCTGTGGACTCATTAACAGAAATTCGTGAAGCAAATCCCACTACCCCACTGTGTTTTTTCATTGGTACCGATTCATTAAAAAATTTATTTACTTGGCATGATTGGCCGACGTTATTTTCTCTTTGTCATTTTATAGTATGTGATAGACAAGGAGAGTCAGTTACAGACTCAAATCAAAACTCTGAACATCAGCAGCAACTGCAAACGCTGCTAAATAAAAGACAGGTTTTTAATCCAATTGACTTACATAAAAGCCTAGCTGGACATATTTTTGTGGCTAATACTCAAACACTTACCATCTCATCCAGCGACATCAGACAACAATTGGCCAATGCGCAATCGAGTGAGGCATTTATCCCGCCAAAAATCTTAGATTATATTCATCAGCATAAGCTCTATCAGCCAAGTACTGATTTCTGCTAAACTACTGCAAACACAATAGTATTAAATTCAACTAAGAGGAAAGTCTTTGGACCACCAACAGTTAAAAGCCTTTGTAATAGAAAAAGTCGAAGACTTAAAAGGCCGTGACATCATTGATTTGGATGTTGCAGAAAAATCTACCGTTACCGAAACCATGTTAATTTGCTCAGGTAATTCTAAACGTCATGTCATTTCAATTGCCGAAAATGTGGTAGTTGAAGCCAAACAAGCTGGCACCGCCCCCTTAAGTATTGAAGGGCGTGAAACCGGTGATTGGGTGTTAGTTGACTTAGGTGACGTGGTGTTACATGTGATGCAAGATGAAGCTCGAGATTTCTATCAATTGGAAAAACTCTGGGGTTAATATAACCAGTGCGTATTCAAATGATAGCAGTGGGCATGAAAATGCCCGCTTGGGTTGAACAAGGGTTTTCAGAATATTGCAGGCGTTTTCCTGCCGATATGCCTTTGCAGCTCACAGAAATAGTTGCCGGTAAGCGGGGGAAAAATGCGGATATCAAACGTATCCTGCACAAAGAAGGCGAATTGACCCTAGCTGCCATTCCCAAAGGCAACAGGGTGGTAACATTGGAAGTAACAGGTGTTCCTTGGGACACTCCCAAATTGGCTAAAACCATGGAAAGTTGGCAAATGGACGGCAGAGACGTCAGTTTACTAATTGGTGGGCCAGAAGGTTTAGCACCAGAATGCATAAAAATTGCGGAACAAAAGTGGTCATTGTCGAGTCTGACCTTACCACACCCTTTGGTGCGCATAATTGTAGCTGAGAGTCTTTACCGAGCTTGGTCAATTAATAATAACCACCCTTACCATAGAGAATAAATTTGCCTTCACCGCGTATCCTTATTAAAGACCATTCAGCAGAAGCTAATCTGTTTGCTAGACGGACTTTGATTGGGCTACTTGTGGTATTTTTCATGGTGGGCATGTTGTTGACAAATTTGTATTACTTACAAATTAGTCGATTCGAAGATTACCAAACACGCGCCAACGGAAACCGAATAAAAGTGTTACCTGTGGCACCTAATCGTGGCTTAATTTATGATCGCAACGGCATACTGCTAGCTGAAAATCGCCCGGTATTTAGTCTACAAGTCATCCCTGAAGAAATTCAAGATTTAGAATTAACCATCAAGCAACTCAGCACTTTATTAGAGATTGATGAAGATGATGTCAGCGACTTTTATAAAGACTTAAAAGGCAATAGACGTTTTAAACCGGTCAATTTGATTAACCGTTTAACCCCTAAAGAAGTCGCCCTGTTTTCTGCTAAACAACATATGTATCCTGGTGTTTCTGTCGAAGCAAGACTCGCTCGCTACTATCCATACGCTAGTGCCCTGACTCATGTATTAGGCTACGTAGCCAAAATTAATAAAAAAGACTTACAAAAACTCAGCGAAGCTGGTTTTGAAGCCAACTATGCCGCTACGTATGACATTGGCAAGCGAGGCATAGAAAAATACCATGAAGAAAAGCTTCACGGAGAAGTAGGATTTCAAGAAGTAGAAGTCAATAATCAGGGCAGAATCATCCGTATTTTGGACTTTAACCCACCCATCCCTGGTCAAGATATCGTTTTGAATATCGATATGAATTTACAACTTGAAGCGGAGAAAGCCTTTGCTGGAAAACGGGGTTCAGTGGTGGCTATCGATCCTCAAAATGGTGGTGTACTCGCGTTGCATAGTAGTCCAAGTTACGACCCCAACTTATTTGTACATGGCATCAGTACTAAGAATTATAAGAAATTACTCACCTCTGACAGACCTTTATTTAACCGAGCGACTCAGGGCCAATATCCGCCCGCATCAACGGTTAAACCGCTGTTAGCATTGGCGGGACTTGAAGAAAAAGTGATTACACCAGAAAGCCGTATCCATGACCTTGGTAAATATAAATTAAAAAATGTTGAACGTATTTGGCGAGATCATAATCCATGGGGTCATGGCTGGGTGAATGTGACTAAGGCTATAGAAGTGTCCTGTGATATTTACTTCTACGATATGGCTTACAAATTAGGCATAGATCGGATTAGCGAAAGCATGAACGAATTTGGTTTTGGTGACTACACAGGTATCGACTTACATGAAGAAGCCGATGGCATAATGCCAAGTAGAGGCATTGTTAAAGCCTTATTTAATCGCCCTTGGTATATCGGTGATACCATCAATATAGGCATAGGACAAAGTTATTGGACGGCCACCCCTGTGCAACTTACTCAAGCAATTTCTACATTGGTTAATAAAGGTAGACGTATCATCCCTCAAATAATTCGAGGCAACATTGTTCAAGATGAAACTATTTTAGACCCGATTAAGGAACGTAGACCCATTGCTATGGGCGATGAACACAACTGGGATATAGTGTTGGATGCCATGTATGGCACAGTCAATCGAAAAGGCTCCGCGCGTAACGCATTTAAAGGGGCGCATTATATATCTGCGGGTAAAACGGGCACCGCACAATTGGTGACTATAGCTCAAGACGAAAAGTACGATGCCACAAAGTTATCCAAGAAAAACCACGATAATGCCATGTATGTGGGTTATGCCCCTTATGACAAACCACAAATTGCCCTCACTGTTGTGTTAGAAAATGCCGGACACGGTGGCGCTGAAGCGGCACCAATCGCCCGTAAAATGATGGATAATTATTTTAAAGATCAAACCTTTCCTGAACATCAGGTTATTGAATATTTAGGACAAGAGCCAGAAAGCCTTGAGTTAACACAAGCCGAAGGACAACCTGATGCTGAGAACTAAACTCGCACTACACAATCGTTCTTTTTTGAACCGAATACACTGTGATGGCATTCTGCTAATTGGGCTGCTGGTGTTAATGGTAGTGGGACTGATAACTATTTATTCTGCTGGAGGTCAAGACTTAGGCCTTATCCAAAGGCAACTAACTCGTCTTGGGTTAGCACTTGGTGTGATGTTAGTTGTAGCGCAAATTCCACCCTTAGCTTATCAAAAGTTCTCCGTTTATTTTTACGTGATTGGCATAGGCATGTTAGTCGCTGTACTAATAGTAGGAGTTTCCAGTAAAGGGGCTCAACGTTGGTTAGACTTAGGCGTATTTCGTTTTCAGCCTTCTGAAATAATGAAACTAGCGGTGCCTATGATGGTGGCTTGGTATATTAGCCGATTCAACTTACCACCTAAAACCTGGCATATACTGATTGGTTTTGTGTTAGTTGCCATACCCACTTTATTAATTGCTCGCCAGCCAGATTTAGGTACTTCACTTTTAATCGCTAGTTCGGGGGTTTTTGCGCTATTTTTAGCTGGCATGAGTTGGCGTTTTATCTCCTTTGTTGCCGTTGCCGCATCAGCTTTCACCCCCATAATGTGGATATTTTTGATGAAAGATTATCAAAAGCAAAGAGTACTGACATTTCTCAATCCAGAAAGCGATCCTTTAGGTTCGGGATATCATATTATTCAATCACAAATAGCGATTGGCTCAGGTGGATCACAAGGTAAAGGCTGGTTACAAGGAACACAATCACAACTCGAGTTTTTACCTGAGCGGCATACTGATTTTATTTTCGCAGTATTCAGTGAAGAATTCGGTTTTTGGGGCGTAGTAGGATTGTTGGCTATTTATGCCTTTATTGTCATACGCGGCATGTTGATAGCGGTAAAAGCACAAGATGCCTTTAGTAAAATTTTAGCCGGTAGTATTACCCTCACCTTTTTTGTTTATGTGTTTGTAAACATGGGCATGGTATCCGGTATTTTACCGGTTGTTGGCGTGCCTTTACCCCTAGTGAGTTACGGTGGTACCTCCATGGTCACACTACTAGCTGGGTTTGGTATTTTGATGGCAATTAGCACGCAAAAAAGAATTATGTCTCGAGAATAACGAGGGACTGCTACAGAGTTAACTTTCTAGGAAAAACCATGAAATTGTTTAGATCATTTTTAGCATTAGGTCTGTTTATAACTGGCTTTAGCATCCAAGCGTCACCATTAGAATTGCAAAAGCAGTTTGTCGACTTGATGGTAGATACACATCAATTTGATCGGCAAATGATTGAGTCCACTTTAGCAAAAGCCAATAAAAACGAAGCTATTTTGAAATCCATCGCTAAACCTTGGGAAGCCAAACCATGGCATCAATACCAACCCATTTTTCTTACCGAAAAACGCCTATCAAAAGGTTTAGAATTTTGGCAAACCTATCAAGAAACGTTAGCCCGTGCAGAACAAGAAAGTGGCGTACCTGCTGAAATCATTGTAGCGATAATTGGTGTTGAGACTTTTTATGGTACCTACAAGGGCAAATATTCAGTGCTGGATGCATTAGTCACTTTGGGTTTTCATTATCCCCCCAGAGCGACGTTTTTTCGCAGCGAATTAGCGCAACTATTTTTACTCGCAAAAGAAGAAAATTTCGATATAACCGAACTTAAAGGCTCCTATGCTGGAGCAATGGGTTGGGGCCAGTTTATCTCTTCTAGTTATCGTCACTATGCTGTGGATTTTGACGGCGATGGCATTCGCGATTTATTAAACAATCCAGCGGACGCAATTGGCAGCGTTGCAAACTACTTTAAAAAAAATCACTGGAAGGCCAATTCTGACATTGCATTTAAAGCACAAGTTAGTGGCACCCAACATTCAGCATTGTTGTCAAAATCACTTAAATATTCACACCAATGGGCACAATTACAAGATGCAGGCGTCAGCATTGCTGAGCCCAACTTAAACAAAGACATGAGTGTGAAGTTGTTTGAATTTGAGCAACCAAATAACAAAGAATATTGGGTTGGTTTGCCTAACTTTTACGTGATAACACGTTATAACCATAGCCCTTTATACGCCATGGCTGTTTTTCAATTTAGCCAACAACTTAAACAAGAGTTCAACGCTAATACCACTGCCAAAGTAAGCAATTAGTCCAGCCATGATAAATTATCATCGTTACCTTGTTCTACTGATAATAATCCTACTAACTGCTGGTTGCACTACCAGTGGGCGTTATTATCAGGAGCAAGACTCAGCCCCCAAAATAGTTCCACAAAGAGTTACAACTAAGGATGCTGTGGCTAAATACGAGCCGTATAAAACAGCGAATATGCGGCCTTATACAATAAGAGGCATACGCTATCGGCCACTGCACACAGGTAAAGGTTTTAGTGATGAAGGCCACGCAAGTTGGTATGGACAGAAGTTTCATGGCCATTTAACGGCAAATGGTGAAATTTACGATATGTACCAAATGTCAGCCGCACATAAAACCCTCCCTTTACCTTCTTTTGTACGTGTTACTAATAAGAATAATGGCAAACAGGTAGTCGTTAGAGTCAACGACAGAGGCCCTTTTCACAGTGGTCGCGTGATAGACCTATCTTATGCCGCAGCGTTAAAATTAGACTTGCTAAAATCAGGTGTTGCCGATGTAAAGTTAGATGTTATCCATGTAGATAAAACCGGAAACGTCACAGTGGGCCCCCTTCCTGTTATAGCGAATAACGACAAAAATAACGCGGAAAAACAGGTGTTTATTCAAGTTGTGGCCTCTCAAAACAAAAAGAAAATACAAACATTGGCCCTAGGCTTAAAAAACTTATACCAACGCACCTACAAAACAACATTCGAAAAAGGCATCTACAAGCTACGTCTAGGACCTATGGAAAACGAGTATGAAGCAGATAAGTTACTAAACGAACTTAAACGTAATGACTACCCTAGCGCGTATAAGGTTTACTCAGAATAGTCTCACTCTTTGCGTAAACTTAAACTTTTTAGCAGAATGTATGTCTGACATTGTTGAAGCTAAAAAAAAGCCCCATATTATTGGGTTTTAGTGATCACTAGAGCAGCAATTCAACCCTCAAAGTGCTATATTGCTGTGCATAATTTGAGGTCATGATTTATGTCTAACAAGACATACCTAAGACTTCTATTCTTACAACATTTTCAAAAACGGTAGTTTAATGTTTAAAGTAAAAACGAATCTTGGTTTTCTAGTAAGCAGCATAGTCTTGTGTTTCTGTGTTTTCTCAGCCTCTGCAGCTGTTGTTATCCCACCTGCGCCTAGTGTTGCAGCGAAAGGTTTCATATTAATGGACTTTCAAACGGGAAATGTCATAGCAGAGCAAAATGCGGACATTCAAATCCCCCCTGCCAGTTTAACGAAAATGATGACCAGTTATGTAATCGGTGTTGAAATAGCCAACGGCAATATTACAGAAACCGATTTGGTGACTATTTCTGAAAATGCTTGGGCTAAAAACTTTCCAGATTCGTCAAAAATGTTTATCGAAGTAGGCAAAAAAATATCAGTTGCTGACCTTAACCGCGGCATTATTGTGCAATCAGGTAATGATGCCTGTGTAGCAATGGCAGAACATATTGCTGGCAGTGAAGACGCCTTTGCTAGCATGATGAATATGCATGCTGAAAAACTAGGTATGACCTCAACGTATTTTGTTAACAGTCATGGTTTACATGATGCCCAGCATTACACTACGCCAAGAGATATGGCGATTTTATCTGCCGCGTTAATACGCGACGTGCCAGAAGAATATGCACTCTATGCTGAAAAAGAATTTACTTTTAACGATATTAAACAATACAACCGTAATGGCTTATTGTGGGATAAAAGCTTGAATGTTGATGGCATAAAAACGGGCCATACTTCTGATGCAGGATACAGTTTAATTACTTCGGCGTATCAAGGTGATATGCGCTTAATTTCAGTGGTAATGGGCACAGACAGCGAGCGAGCACGTAAAGTTGAAAATAAAAAGTTACTAAAATACGGGTTTCGCTTCTATGAAACTATCACTCCTTATAAAGCCGGTGACAGCTTTGTTTCGCACCGAATTTTTATGGGCGATAAAGAAACAGTAGACCTTGGTATTTTGCAAGATACCCCTATTAATATCCCTAGAGGCCAAAGTAAAAACTTACAAGCTAACTTTAAGCTAGACAAAGACTTAAGAGCCCCAATTGCCAAAGGTGAAGTTGTGGGTAAATTGTACTTACAAATTGAAGGTGAAGACATTGCAGAGTATCCACTAGTTGCTTTGCAAGAAGTAAAAGAAGGTGGGTTTATCGACCGTATAGTTGATTTTGTTAAATTACAGCTTGGCTTTGATAGTTAATACACGAGAGAAAGATGGATACTAATTTTGATCAGCTGCTGGATTTTCCATGTCAGCAAACTTTTAAAATAATGGGTATTGCCCACGAGCAATTGCCGCAAGATGTCATATCTTGTCTGCAGATCCACGCGCCAGGTGATTATGTACCGGTAGTAAAACCTAGCTCAAAAGGCACTTACCATTCTATTTCACTTAGCGTGACGGTAATCAGCAAAGAACATATGGAAACGATTTACATTGAACTGGCTAAGCTTGAGTTAGTTAAAGTTGTTCTGTAAAAACGTTAACTTACTGTATGTCCGCTAAATTAATTGTCAGGCAACTAGGTATTCAAGCCTACTTGCCAATCTGGCAAGCCATGCAAGACTTCACCAATAACAGAGATGCTGAAACTGCCGACGAAATTTGGTTAGTTGAACATCAAGCTGTATTCACTCAGGGCCAAGCAGGCAAAGAAGAACACGTGCTTATGCCCGGCGATATTCCAGTGGTAAAAGTCGATAGAGGTGGCCAAGTCACCTACCACGGACCCGGTCAACAAATGATGTACGTGTTACTTAACCTTAAACGCAACAAATTAGGTGTAAGAACTTTAGTCACTGCATTAGAAGAATGTGTGGTTAATACATTAAAAGATTATGCCATAGAGGCTTACCCTAAAGCAGATGCCCCAGGCGTGTATGTTGATAGCAAAAAAGTCTGCTCAATTGGCCTGAGAATTCGCAAAGGTTGCTCTTTTCATGGCTTGGCTTTAAACGTCAACATGGATTTAAGCCCGTTTCAAAGAATAAATCCCTGTGGTTATGCCGGTCTGGAAATGGTAGATTGCGCACAACTTAATGGTCCTAAAACGCTTGCTGAAGCAGGCACCCAACTGACTAAACATTTAACTGCCTTATTAGGCATAAAAAATACAGAATATAGAGAAGGCTTCAATGACTAACGCACGACCGCAAGCCGGAGTAAAACTTCGGGATGACGAAAAAGTTAAACATATCCCTATTACCATCATGCCCACTGAAAAGGCAGAGATGTTGCGTAAACCTGCGTGGATCAAAATAAAGCTACCCCGCAACACAGACAAAATTGACCATATTAAAAAAACCTTACGTAAAAATAATTTACATTCTGTATGTGAAGAAGCCAGTTGCCCTAACCTAGCCGAATGTTTTAATCACGGCACCGCGACATTTATGATTTTGGGTGATATCTGCACCCGTCGCTGCCCGTTTTGTGATGTGGCTCACGGTAAACCTTTACCTCCAAGTGCTGAAGAGCCAATCAAGTTGGCTAAAACCATTGCAGAGATGAAGTTAAAATATGTGGTTATCACCTCAGTAGACCGAGACGACTTACGCGACGGTGGTGCTCAGCACTTCGTAGACTGTATTAGCGCTATTCGCGAACACAGTCCATCTACCAAGATAGAAGTACTAGTACCCGATTTCAGAGGTCGTATGGACAGAGCCCTTGAAATACTCAAGATAAGTCCTCCAGATGTATTTAATCACAACCTTGAAACTATCCCTCGTTTATACCGAGAATGCCGACCCGGAGCGAACTATCAATGGTCATTAGACTTATTGAAAAAATTTAAACAACAACATCCTGAGATCCCCACCAAATCAGGTCTAATGATGGGAATGGGCGAAGACAAACACGAAATCGCTGAAGTATTAAAGGATCTACGTGCACATAACGTTGAAATGTTAACTTTGGGCCAATATTTACAGCCCAGCAAACATCACTTTCCGCTAAAGCGCTACGTGCACCCTGATGAATTTGACGAACTAGGTGAAGTCGCCAAAGAATTGGGCTTCAGTCATGCTGCGAGTGGCCCTATGGTTCGTTCTAGTTACCATGCGGATAAACAAGCTGCGGGTGAAGAAGTCAAATAAGCTTCGGTTAGATAAAACCAAGCAACTAAAACCAAAAATCCCAGCCAATCGCTGGGATTTTTGGTTTCAAAGGTGATGTTTTAGGACAAAAGAAGACGAGCTCGGCTATCTATCTCTGCCACTACAGAATTCAAATGCTGTTATCTCGCGTCAGGTAAAAGCCCTAATCCAAATTCCATTTTTATGGATTGGTATTTTTCTGTTTGTTTTATGCTTTTAATAGCGTCTGAAACTTTGTTAACTATATCAGCATGTTTATTAGCTAGATGATGATAACTTGCCACTTTTTGTAGTGTTCGATAACACAGTCCTTCCAGTTGTTTTCGCTTGGTAAACAACTCGGGGTCAAACACTATCATGTAATCCACATCACCAGCATAAAGTGATCGCCAAGCCGCAGGATAAGACATTTTAAGCACTTGGTCTGGCTGTAATTTGGTTACCCATTCTTCAAAAATTTTAGCATCAATACCATAAGCAAGTGAGCTCCCCATTGGTAAAAGGTTATTTTTAAGATCACATTTTACGTTCGGACCGCCGACTAAAAACAAGCGTGTTTCTAATATGGATTCAGGCACTTTAATAGCCACTTTGTTGAGTTCTGGGATATTTATCACTCTAACCAAATCACCGTCTGCTCCAAAGCTAAACGAGCTAATCACTGCTTTTGAGTCTTTGTAACGGTTAACCGATACATCATAACCAAGTGTCCCATATGCTTCACTCAAAACACGAGAATACAGATACGTTCCTTTGCCTGTCATACTTGAGAAGCTCAATAATTTACCTTCATCAATCATGTTTTCGGTTATCGATGTATTAGTCTGAATACCTTCATTATTCAATCGTTCAATCGCCTTTGTATTACCACTTCTAATACTAGAAATTAACGCACTACCCCAGGCTAAAGATACTTCTGTTGAAGCATCACGATCAAAGAACTGCACTAAAGATGAAGCGTTTTGCACGCGTTTTTGTGCGGTGATAGAGCGCTCTGAAAGAGCTTCAACATAAGCCGGCTGTTTGCTCACCGACAACCAACCAAGTTGAAATGCTAATGAATCGATTGCTGTATAATTGCTAATAAAGTTCAGTAAACTTGCCACTTGTGTTTGTTTATTACTTGAAGAAGGCACTACCAGTAATTCCATGGGAGCAACTTCAATATCATCGTGACCTAACCCCATTTCAGGGAATGGGAAAAAACCTATTTTTTCATTTCCAATCAATTCAATTTTTTCTTCAACAAATTGCCCCATCAATGTCATGGCTGCTTGCTGCCTTAACACTGCTGGAATAACTTGATCCCAGCGCCAAGTATGTTCAGGGGCAAAAAATACGTCTTTATTAGTTAAGTATGTGATCTCTTTCAATAAGTCAGCCATGTGAGCCGGATTAACACTGTCACCATTTACTAAAGAGCGACGAAATTTTTCGCCACCTATGTGCACTGAAAGGTAATCTAACCAAGCCAAAATGGGCCATTGGCCATCCGTTGCTTGAACCAATGGCGTTACTCCTTTTTCTTTGAGAGTAAACATCAGTTTTTTAAACGCTTTCCATGTCTTTGGGGGAGAAAGCTTTAATTCGTTAAATATGGATTTGTTATAATAAAAACCCCAAATATAATGTCCAAGTGGTAATGCATAGATCTCATCATCATAGGTAACAACGGGTAAAACATTAGAGTTATATTGTTGTTTTAGATCTTCTAGGTTGATAAGGCTGGATAATGGAATGATTTCTTCAGAGGTAACCAGATCTTCTAATCTTTTACCAGCTTGCCAATAAAGCAAATCATAGGTACCTAACTCAATCCAATCTTTGATATGTTTTTTAAAGGTTATATCGCTAAAAAACTGCAATTCAACATTAATATTAGTTGACGATTCGAACTGTGAGAACAATTTATTGTACGCTTTCATTTGCTGTTCGCCTGTGGTCAACACGGCAATTTTGACGGATTGTTCAATGGCGGAAATTGGCCCTACTACCAAAACACAGAGTATAAAAGTGAGGCACCTCAAATACTTACTTGTCATATGATTTCCTAAACAAAAACGTTTCCAAGCGACTAGTATTACAAAAACACTGTATTACGTCTTAACTTACGCCATACCTTGTTCAGGGTAAACAATTTACGAGCATTTTAGACAACAATCTCAAGCAATTAAATTTAGCCGCTAATGGCATATTATTTTGTGCCGACCTTTAATAAAGGTAACTTGAAAACGGAACTTTTCATGTAAGATTTGGTTTTGAATATGAACCTACACCACCTATATAGCTAAATGCCGTCGCATCAAAGATTTAGTTACGAACACTGCAAAAATCATATGTAATTAAATTAGATTCCTAGGGGGTTCAAGTTACGTATTGACGGTGGTACTTTAATTTGAACGTATTAATAAGCGTTACCTCACTCATTTGAACGATTTTCACTGCTAATCTGATTACCATTAAGCTGTATTCTATCATTGCTATTTGGTGCCATTGTGAAATTTAAAACATCCGTTATTTTATTACCCTTAATGGTTTTTATCTTATTTGGCTGCTGGCCTGAACGTTTTCCAACTGTTCAACATCAATCAACTGCACAAAATACCCAACGTTTACTTAACCTAGAAGAAAAAATAAATGTTTTGATTAGCCAAATGACCTTAGCAGAAAAAACCTCATTGGTTCACGCAACCGGCAAGTTTAAAATATCCGCAATAGAAAGACTGGGGATCCATGAAATGTGGTTGTCTGATGGTCCCCATGGCGTGAGATATGAAATGGAGCGGGACGGCTGGGCACCCGCAAATTGGCTTGACGATCATTCTACCTACCTGCCCAATTTGACCTCGGTTGCTGCTAGTTGGGATCCGCAAATGGCCTCCTTACATGGCAATGTCCTAGGCAGTGAAGCAAGACATCGCAGAAAGGATTTTATTTTAGGTCCTGGAGTGAATCTTGCCCGCTTGCCTTTGTACGGAAGAAACTTCGAATATATGGGGGAAGATCCGATACTTGCTGCAAAGCTAGTGGTCCCTGCAGTACAAGCGATCCAAAAAAATGATGTAGCGGCTACCGTTAAACATTATGCCTTGAATACCCAAGAACTGAATCGCACCGGTGTGAATGCGAAACCTGATGAAAGAACACTTAGAGAGGTTTACCTTCCCGCTTTTGAAGCGGCGGTTAAAGAAGGTGGAGTACTTGGTGTAATGGGCTCTTACAACCAATATTTTGGAACCAACGCCAATCAAAGTAAACATTTAGTCATGGACATCCTAAAAGGCGAATGGGGATACCAAGGTGTACTGTTGACTGATTGGAATGTCGATATCAATACATTTGATGCTGCAATTTATGGATTGGATATTGAAATGGGAACGGACGTGGAAAGCTATGACGATTATTTTCTTGCTGATCCTTTAATTGAAATGATTGTCGCCGGAAAAGTCCCAGTCGCCGTATTAGATGACAAGGTCAGACGAATTCTACGGGTGCAATTTTCGATAGGTATGATGGACCAGAGCAGATTATCCGGACAAAGAAATACCAAACAACATCAACAGGATGCGAAAACAATTGCGGCCAATGGTGTGGTATTACTTAAAAACGAAAATGTATTACCGCTCACCCCTAAAACATTAAAAAATGTATTAGTACTTGGTGCTAACGCCGATAAAAAACATGGTTTTGGTGGAGGCTCATCCGAAGTCAAAAGCCTTTACGAAGTTACGCCTCTTGAGGGTCTTCAAGCTCGATTAGGGGATGAGGTTAAGATTACTGTAATGAGAACGCGTTCCAATGACCTATCCTCCATTGCAGCAGATTATATAGCCACCCGACATTGGACCGGCACACCCGCTTGGAATATTACGTTTTATAACAATTCAGACAGAAAAGAAACGATAGAAGAATCATGGATAGTAGACTCTGCATATAGAGGAAAAGGCAATACCTCGACCAAATTCATTCGAATGGCAGCAAGCATTACCCCCCTTAAAAGTGGCATACACACATTCAAAATGTCTTCGGCTGGGGAATATTCAATCACCGTTGATGGTAAAACCATAATGTCTGCCAACCATGCTTCACACCAGGTCGATACAATGTCCATTGAGTTAACCTCTGGAAAAGCTATTGACGTGGTTATTAACTTTAATGGGCATGAAGATTTCACCTTGGGCTGGGATGCACCAGGAAATTTATTTAGCACGGAAGAAGAATATTTATCCGCCGCGGCCGCTGCCGATACAGTAATTTATTTTGGTGGTTTATCCCATGGAGATGACAGAGAAGCGATTGACCGACCTGATATGCAGCTGCCCCATGGCCAAGATGAGATTATTGCAAAATTGCTGGCAGCAAACCCGCAAACCATCATTTTTATGATCGCCGGTTCTGCTGTCGAAATGCCATGGGCAGAAAAAGCCAAAGCGATTGTGTGGGGCTGGTATGCAGGCATGGAAGCAGGTAATGCTTTTGCTGAAGTACTCACCGGAGATGTTAACCCTGGTGGTAAAATGCCCATTAGTTTGCCTGAATACTTGAGTGATACCTCAGCAATCATGTTAAACGACTACAATGCCCAGGAGTCACTTTACCCTGAAGGTGTATTCATCGGTTATAGGTGGTTTGAAAAGAACAACATACGTCCAATGTTTCCCTTTGGCCATGGATTGTCTTATACCACCTTTAAATATTCGAATATTAGCCTGTCATCTACCTCAGTAGGCGAAAATGAAGATCTAGAGGTGCGAGTCACTATTCGAAATACGGGCACTGTAGCCGGTAGTGAGGTGGTGCAATTATACCTAAACGATAAAGAAGCCAGTGTCGAACGACCCGCTAAAGAGTTAAAAGGTTTTAATAAAGTATTCTTAGAAGCAGGTGAAAGTAAAACCGTTTCGATGAGACTTAAACAACGAGACTTATCATTTTGGGATATCAAATCGAACAATTGGTTAGCAGAAAAAGGCGAATTCAAGGTGTTGCTCGGTTCGTCTTCTGCGGATATCAGATTGACAGCCTCCTTTAATTATATGGGTCATTAAATCAAAACTTCCCTAAATTGAAGGTTTGCCTTAAACAATACGACTAGGATACGAGCTTATCTTTGCGATATTGAGTCGGTGTAGAACCGACTATTTTTTTAAAGAAGGTGTTGAAAGTGGCTTTACTATTGAAGCCTGCCAGATCCATCACGTCTAACATGGTCGATTTTTTATGTTTTTCACAAATCAATAATACTTTACTTTCTTCAACGCGATATTGATTGATGAATTCAAAAAAATTCTGCTGAAAATGTCGATTGATGATTTGCGATAAGGTACGTGGAGCAATGTTAAGTTGCCTAGCCAAATTATGGATGGTCAAAACGTGGTTTAAATAAGGCTTTTGTTCAGTCATATACTGCTGAATGTGTTCTACCACAGCTATTGAAATAGGTTCTTTTTCCAATTCTGATTCTTTGTTAGGGACAATTCCTTGGAAAACACTTGAAAACCCCATACTAAAAAAGATTAAAAAGCTAATTAGGAATAACACTGTCCAATTCGATATTAAACCAAGCGCCTCATAATCCACGTCAAAACCAACTTGGAACGAAAAAATCATCCCTAGGCTAACGACAATCGCATCTAAGCGAATCAGTCCTCTGCGACGTCCGAAAATAAGAACAAGGTCAACGCTGACTTTGTTTATTTTTATCGCGGCAAAACATACGGCTCTTGGGGATTATCATTGGGTGATGACGCTAACTGGGTATTGCCTGCCAATGGCTTAAGTGCTAAATCACAAAACGGACAGGTCACAATGACACCCGCTACCTATAAACAAGCCAATGATGCAGTTAATTTAAAGTGGTCACGTAAAAAAGGAAAAGGCCAATTTGCTATTTATGGTAACAGCATTAATTTACAGGCCATTGAACACAATGCGGCGTTAACCATGGAAATTAAAGTGATTAAAAAACCTAAGGCTAGTGTCACACTAGGCATGGACTGCGGATACCCTTGTCGAAGTGAAATTCACATTCATAAAACCTTGCGGGCGTTTCCTAAAAACCAATGGCAAACCTTTCCTATTCCATTAAATTGTTTCAGCTCAAAAGGCTTAGATGTGACTAACATCAATGGTGCTTTTATTCTGGCCACAGAAAAGAAATTTGAAGTGGAAATAGCCAATGTACGTATGGAATTACTGCCTGAGGGTGCACCGACTTGCCAATAATAAACATCAGTGAGTAAACAAAAATTAAAGCCCAATCAAAGTTGATTGGGCTTTAATTCATTTACTTTTCTTTTGAAGTGCTACTGCTAACTTAGTAACTTTAACAACTCCGCAGTTTTCTGTTCCATCAAAGCAATATCTGCTTTTGATTCAACATTAAGTCTCACTACAGGTTCGGTATTAGACTTACGTAAATTAAAACGCCAGTTGCCAAACTCTAGACCAATACCATCGGTGTAATCGACCTCTGAAGCACTTGATTGGTATTTGTCTAACACCGCCTTAATCGAGGCATCTGGATCGGCCAATGTGCGGTTAATTTCACCTGAAGAAGGAAAAGCTGCAATACGCTCTTTTACTAACTGCGACAAAGGTTTTTGTGTGGTGCATAACAGTTCTGCTACCAACAGCCATGGGATCATGCCTGAATCACAATATGCAAAGTCACGGAAGTAATGGTGAGCACTCATTTCGCCGCCATACACCGCATCATCTGCGCGCATACGTTCTTTTATAAATGCATGGCCAGTTTTACTTTTAATCGGCACGCCACCTGCTGATAAAACAATATCTTCAGTGTTCCAATAAACACGAGGGTCATAAATAATTTTTGACCCAGGTTTTTTATCCAAAAAGGCCTTGGCTAACAATCCAACAATGTAATAACCTTCAACAAAGTCACCTTTTTCGTCGAACAAGAAACAACGGTCAAAGTCGCCATCCCAAGCTATACCCATATTCGCCGAATTTTTGATCACGGCATTAGCGGTATCCGCCCTACTCTCTGGTAGTAATGGATTAGGAATACCATTTGGAAAAGTGCCATCGGGTTGATGATGCACTTTAATAAATTCGACGGGCACATTTACCGCTTCTAATGCCGCTTGAATAGCATCTAACGCGTCGCCCGCAGCGCCATTACCCGCATTCACTACCAACTTTATAGGTGTAATGTTCGCAGTATCAATGTAAGACAACATATGGGCTACGTAGGCCTGCATGTTGTCTAATTTACTGTACTGCTTTGTAGCAAGTAATTTACCGGAATCAACCGATGACTGACCTTGAATAAACGCTTGTTCACTCACCAAGCCATTTGAATAAAACTCTAGTCTTGATTGAACATCGTCAGCTGAATATGTCTCGGCCAAATCACGTATAGCAAACAAACCGGTATCACCACTGACAGGCTTTGAGTCTGTTTTGACTAACTTCATACCGTTATAATCAATTGGATTATGGCTAGCAGTCACTTCAATCCCGCCATCCATACCTAAATGTTTGGTAGCAAAATAAATCTCTTCAGTGCCAGTCATACCTAAGTCAGTGACGGTCGCACCGCCATCAATTAAACCGGCTGATAAGGCTAATTTGAGAGGTTCGGACGTTAACCTAACATCTCCACCAACTACCACTGTTTTGGCTTGCATGTATTGGGCGAAGGCTCGACCAATGCGATAGGCAATTTGTTCGTCTAACTGTTCGATTAATTTACCGCGTATGTCATACGCCTTAAAACATGTAATTTTCATAAATTCTCTAATTTGGGAGTCAAAATAAACTGCGTTTACTTGGCTTCAACTCGGCCATAACGGTCAGAAAAACGCACAATATCATCTTCGCCTAAGTAGGTGCCTGATTGCACTTCAATAAGTTCCAGCGGAATTCGGCCAGGGTTTTCTAACGCATGTATCACACCTATTGGGATATAGGTTGACTGGTTTTCTGACAATAATAAGGTCTCATCACCATTGGTTACTTTTGCCGTACCTGATACCACAATCCAATGTTCGGCTCTGTGATGATGCATCTGTACTGAAAGTTTTTCACCAGGTTTTACCGTAATACGTTTTACTTGGAAACGTTCACCGTTATCAATAGAGTCGTAACTACCCCAAGGTCTAAACACTTCGCGGTGGAATTCCCACTCTGGACGATGTTCAGCTTTAAGTTGGTTAACCACATTTTTGATGTCTTGCACTTTATCTTTGTGTGCCACTAACACTGCATCTTTAGTTTCAACCACGACCACATCATCTAAACCTACTACTGAGATAAGGCGTTGTTCAGAATTGATGTAGCTGTTGTTTACGCCATCAAGAATGGCATCGCCAATTACCACATTATTATTCGAATCTTTTTGTTTGGCTGTTTCCCATAAAGAAGACCAACTGCCCACATCACTCCAACCGGCATCAAGTGGCACGACACAAGCTGAGTCCGTTTTTTCCATAACTGCATAATCGATAGAATCATCAGGACAGGTAACAAAGACATCGGCATCAACACGGACAAATTCCAAATCGGCAGATTCAGTAGCAATCGCCTTTTTGCAAATATCCAACATCTCTGGGGCGTATTTCTCTAGTTCTTGCAGGTAACGGCTGGCTTTAAACATAAACATACCACTGTTCCAGTAAAACTCCCCTGAATCGACATATTGTTGTGCAGTAGCTAAATCTGGCTTTTCAACAAAGTTAGCCACATCAAAACCCACCTCTGCACTGGCGACCTTGTCACCGCGTTTTATATAACCGTACCCCGCATGCGCCGAGTCGGGCACAATACCAAAGGTGACTAATTTACCTTGCTTGGCTAATGTTTCTGCCTGAGTGATGGCTTTATGAAATTCAGCCGCGTCATTGATTAAATGGTCGGCAGCTAAAATAAGTAAAATAGGATCTTCGCCATTTAAAGACGCGTGTAACGCAGCCAAAGCAATGGCCGGTGCAGTATTACGGCCCATAGGCTCAAGTAAAATTCCTCCGTGTTGAATATCCTGCTGACGAAGTTGCTCTGCAACTAAAAAGCGGTGTGCGTCATTACAAATAACGATAGGCTGATCGGCATCAGTACCTTCTAATCTTGCAATGGTGTCTTGCAACATAGTTAAATCACTGGTCAGACTTAGAAACTGTTTAGGTAATGCAGCTCTCGATTTAGGCCATAAACGACTACCACTTCCACCAGCTAAAACGACAGGTTTCATCACACATTCCTTTTTGATTATTCTTAAACTAACAAGGCAAATAAAATGCCATGCATTTATATACCTGAATAGTATTAAAGCTTGGCTGGTTATTCAATCAAGAACACCAAACAAGCTCTCTTTATTCATCAATTAATAAAATAAAGTGGCTCTAAAAAAGATAACAGACTCCATTGGAGTTATGCCCCGCGCCACTGATACAATAGCCATAAGAATAAAATGTATTAATAATGTGAGTTTATGGATCAGCAGCAAGTATCTGAGCAACGTTTTGGAGGCACCCAACGCCTATATGGTCTATCAGGAACCGATATTTTACGCCAATCTCATGTGTGTGTAGTAGGCATAGGTGGTGTGGGGTCATGGGTGGCAGAAGCGTTAGCAAGAACTGCTCTTGGGCATATTACCTTGATTGACTTAGATGACATTTGTGTGACTAATACCAACAGGCAAATTCATGCACTGCAGGATACTGTTGGTGAAGCAAAAGTCGAAGCAATGGCCAAGCGGATTTCGCAAATTAATCCAGCTTGTGACGTTTCCACTGTTGAAGACTTTGTCACGCCCGACAACGTTGCAGAATTAGTCACCCAAAAATATGACTATGTCGTAGACGCTACCGATAGCATAAAAGCCAAAGCAGCAATGGTAGCTCATTGTAAACGGAATAAAATCCCTATCATCACCATTGGCGGCGCTGGCGGACAGATAGACCCAACCCAAGTAGCGGTCACTGATCTGAGTAAAACTATTCAAGATCCTTTAGCAAAAAAATTACGTTCAGAACTACGTAGATTTTATAATTTCAGCAACAATCCCAAACGTCGTTTTGGCATTGATTGTGTTTTCTCGACTGAACAACTTCGTTACCCCCAAGCTGATGGCAGTGTTTGCATGAACAAAACCCTCACAGATGGCAGTGTTAAATTGGACTGTAACAACGGTTTTGGCGCTGCGGTAGCAGTGACTGCCACCTTTGGTTTTGTTGCATCAGCTAGGGTTATAGACAAATTAATCAGTAAACATAGTCAAAAAAATCAGCAGCCCTAACTTGCTGTTCTAAACTTTTTGTAGTCTAAAAACAAAGCGATGCTCAGCCAAATACTAACGGCTATGGCTAAGAACCAAGTGTTTTCAGCCATTTGCATAACCTGTTCACTCAACACTGATGTTCCCCAAATAAGCAGTAAATAATAAGGTAAATTTAGCAAGCCCGCCCAAAGTACCACTTTGGGTGATTGATGATTTGCCCCTTGGGAAAACATAAAAAAGGCTAAAGAATTGATGTGTATCATAGCCACTAACAATTTTTTAACGGATAAATTCGGCTTGTGTTGGTTTATATCACCAAACCTCCTACCTAAAAAATAATTAATACATGAGCCTAAAGTTGCGGCAACCACCATAATTAACGTGAGTATCAGGATATCCTCTGGCTGTGGTTTAGATAATACCACTAAGACAACAGCAAAAAATTGCCCAGGGAAGTAGAACCCAACGTAGACAATCGACTCCAACAAAATGATCAATAAGATAAGTAAATAGAAAGCATTATCAAAATTTGTTTGTAAACTCTGCAAAAGCGTTAAACCAGAAGGAATTAAACCGTAGCTAACAGCAGCAGATAACATACACAGCGCAACTAGAGCTGACAAGGGTAAAACAAAAGAATACTTCAAAAATGAGAACACCTATTTTTATTTGTCTGCTTACTTACGAAATTCATAGCGAACAGATCATCTATGAAAAATATTAATCACTTTAACGAAATAAGATTTCTAATCGACAAACAGTCGAATAAACAACACAATAGTCCTATACAAAGTTTAGAGAGACAAAATATGCAAATGACATCGGCGGAACTCACAGATTTAATGATAGACAGCGCGCAAAATGCGATTATCACGACCGAAGAAGAATTCAATCTGACATTGGATGGTTCTGAGCAAAGCATTGATCTCGTAGATGACGTGATTCTAAGCTGGTTGGGTCGATATAAAGATCAAGCACTAGAAGAAAACGCAGTGTTCACTATTTGTAATATTTACGGTGCATATATAGGCGAAATTTTTCGCAATAAAGTCGGTGGCACTTGGGCTTATGATGAATCTGATCCTGATGCGCCTTATGTGGTACTAAACTATGCAGGCAACACTTATGCATTTGCTGGTATTTGTTACCAGCGATTGGTGAATGATAGCCAAGTGAGTGCCAGAAGTTATTACGACCAAGCCCTTGCCAACAATATGCAATAGACAATTAAACCGATGGTTTTGCTGATGATGTTATCGGAATAAATCTTTTCCAGTCCGTTAACATCAGCTGTGTATGTTTGTCTTTAGTCAAAAAGTAAAAAACCAACGAATCAATTAACAACGTAAAAGCAATAACCCAAGAGAATTGCCAATGGCTTGTACTAGCCAACATAAAATGTAAGCCTAAATCAGCACAAACCGAAAAAATTAATAACGGTTTAATACAAGAAAACATCCAACATCGACCTACATGCCAAATTTTCTCTCTAAAGCCCAAAAGTAATAATGCTAAAAAAGCCGGAAAAGCGATAGCAAGGCTAATATAAAGATACTGCCGTTCTGGATAAAACAGTGCTAACAGCTGTTCACCATTTTCTCGTACTGATACCGAACCTACTAATATCAGCAGGCTTCTGGATAAAAACGCAATACACAAATATAAAGACACAGCAGGTTTCACTCTGCCAGCTTCATCGTAATATTTAAGGGGGAGTAACAACTTCATTATTAGGTATTTACACACTCGTCAATAGCAGGCTTTGTCGACCCTAAAAATACAAACACAGTTAAGCCTTAGGCAAAACACTACGAATTTCAGATAATACATCCTCGGCATCTGATAGGCTGTTGACTGAACTGTATACGTGCATATTCGACAAAACACTAATTTTATCTCCATCATCAACCTTAAAACTCACATCTGCTAAGGCTTTTTGAATTCTTGAGAATAAATCTTGAGCTACTACATCCTCAATGTTAACTAAACAAACAATAAATTGGTGTGTACCAACGCGGCCAACAATGTCTTTTTCTCTGGTGGCATGTTTTAAACATTCGGATACTTTTTTCAGGCCAAGTTCACCTGCCTTATAACCATACTTATCATTAATTTCGGTAAAATTGTTCAACTCAAATAAAGCCAGGGCGTTAATCTTTTCATCTAAGGGGGCTTTTACCTTTCTAATTTTAGCGATGACAGAATGTTCATTAGAAAGCCCTGTAAGAGGGTCAGTAGCTAACTTGTGCAGATAACGTCTGCCAAAAGTAAGATAGACTAAACCAGTCAAACCTAGAATAGTCATCAATACCAATAAAATAACCTGTAACCGCTGCTCTTGTGCTTCGGCTAGACTCGTTTCTAATCCTAAAATCTCGTTGTGTAAATTAGCAACCCCTAAAACACGGGCAGAAGTTTGTTGGTTTTTAATTTTATCTGATGTAATAGCAGAATAATTATCAAAACTAATATTTGCCGCCTCTACATCACCCAAAAACAAGTGAGCTTTAACTAAAAAAGCGTTGTAGTGCATATGTTTTGACAAACGAGCAGGCATAGCTGAACTAGTATCATTTTGCCTTTGTAAAAAGCGTTGTACACATTCTCTGTCTTCCTCATGCAAACACAAAGCAGTGGTATACCATTCATGTAATCTCTGCATAGTATGGTTGGATATTTGATCTAAAAAAACCTTCCAACTACGTAAACTCTTGCGCAAACTCTCATAATCATTAGTCCGATATGCTTGTCTGCTTAGTGCAAAGTGATACCAGCTATTTGTTAAAGGTGTGTTGACTTTTAGATTGCGCCTACCCAACTCTTCGATTACCAATTTCGCGCTCTCATAATCACCACTACCGGTATGGGCAGTAATAACGCTAATTAAGGGAGCTAATTGATTTTTCTCTTCATAAACATTTAAACCCAGTTCATAAGTTTTTTCATACTGCTCGGCAGCGAGTGCCATCTGACCAATAGAACTGTATAACAAACCAATATTATTATGAATGTGCGCAATAGATTTTAAATCGTTACTAGAAGAGTAAGCTTTAAGTAACGCAAATAACCGCCCTAGTTTGACACCAATCTCCTGTTTGTCTTCATCACAAACAGTAATTAATCCGAGTTGTGAACTGAGATAAATATCATCATATTTACCTTTAGATAATTGTTCAGATTGGCGGTAATACTCACATTTTTCAGGCTTACCCTGTACATCAAAAATAAAACCTAATTGATAATGCACACTGGCATAACTCTGAGAGTTTTTATCCATAACGGGATCTGACAGCAGGTTTTCAAGAATAATTTCAGCTTGATCATTCTTACCAACACAAATTAACCAATGTGCCTTGTGCACTTTTATCTTAATAAGCTGTTCTGGTAAAACACTGACCCGTTTTAAATATTCGTCAACTTGTGGCATAAATTGATCGTCTGGGCAGTCATAAGTAGAAACCTGAATACTTTGAATAAAGTCGTCTACTTTATTATTGGCTAAAACACTTTGTGAATAGGCAACAAAAAACAAGCCCAAACAAGTGGCTTTAAAAAAAAGGGGAAAAGAAAAACTATGTATATGCTTCATATTCGGTAACCATAAATGCTACCAATATATTTTACCAGTTCAATTCGATTTGAATGAATAAAAACATCCTATTTATTCCAATATTCACATGTCTCGTTAACATTACCTAGGTAACGAATAGCTTATTAACTCTGCATTAGAGTCAATATCATTCACTAAAGTATGTGTTTTATCACAAACCAATATTTCGCTGCTAAGATTTGCCTCACTAGAAGTTGCTAATGTATTTTTTGAATAAGCAAACTGCCCAAACTCGCAAAATGACAACGTAAAAAACGCAATCCAAAATATTTTTTTGTTAGACATGCCCTGCTACCTTTTATAAATAGAATACAAACACTTTTGTTTATACTGTATTTATTCAGAGCAAATCTAACGCCAAAATTTAATTGTCAATACTTTCAATAAGTTAAGCACTTTAATCTGATTCACAATAAATCAAATCGCTAATAATTGATAAATTTAACCAATTTTTGAGTTATCAGACAAACATTATTAAACACAATCAGAGAACCAGTAGACTGTTAAAATACTATGGACTTACCGCGGCCATTCGCTTCTGACGCCGCTTCAACTTTGCCTTCTTTATTTAAGATAACGTGCATATCGCCAAACCTGCGGTTACTCATGGTGTAGCCCATTTCCTCTAATTCAGAAATGACTTCAGGCTCAAATCCATTATGGTAACGAATAACATCTTTGGGTAATAATTGATGATGGAACCGAGGTTTGTTGACCACATCTTCCGCGCTCATAGAAAATTCCAAAGCATTAAGAATAGACAGGTAGACCGAACTTATAATGGTTGTGCCGCCAGGCGATCCTGTGACCATACTAACACTGCCATCCTTTAACACTATGCTCGGCGTCATAGATGACAACATACGTTTCTTAGGTTGGATTTCATTGGCCTGACCACCCACTGCTCCAAATACATTGGCCACGCCGGGTTTGGAACTAAAATCGTCCATTTCATCGTTTAATAAGAAACCCGCGCCCTCTACTACCACGCCACTGCCAAATCCAAGGTTAATGGTGGTGGTATTCGATACGGCATTACCCCATTTATCCATAACCGAAAAATGCGTGGTTTCTTCACTTTCTTTTAAGCCTGGTTTAACCAATTCAGTCGCGGAAATCTTATCTTTTGATACACTTTGACTGCGCTTTGTAAGATATTCATCATTAATCAGGTTATCAACTGGCACGTCAACAAAATCAGGATCGCCAAGATATTCAGCTCGGTCTGCAAATACCCGTTTGCCTATTTCTGCTAATAAGTGCAAGTACGCTGAAGAATTGTGAGTTAGTTTTTCTTGATCCCGGGTTAATAAGTTATACATTTTTAACCATTGAACAATAGCCACTCCACCAGAGCTAGGAGGCGGTGAAGTGAGTAATTGATACCCCCGCCATTTAGCTGTCAGTGGTTGACGTGACTTAGCCTCATATGACAATAAATCCTGTTCAGTCACCAAGCCTTTTTCCTGACGCATAAAGTCACTGATGATTTTTGCTGTTTGGCCTTTATAAAAACCGTCTCGCCCTTGATCACGAATCCGTTTTAAAGTGTCTGCCAGTTCCATTTGTTGAAACACTTCATTTGCTTTTGCAGCTGCAAAATAATCTTTAAAGTTGACGTCAAATCCACGTTTTTCCAACCTTTGAATATGTCTTTCAATAGACGCCGCTAGTTTGGGATGAACCTTAAATCCTTGTTCTGCAAGAGTGACAGCTGGTTGCACTAATGTTTTCCAAGGCAAACTGCCATACTTTTCGTGGGCTAACCACATACCTGCAACGGTACCAGGGACGCCAGATGACAATATACCGATAACCGATTGATAAGGTATAACTTTACCGTTTTCATCCAAATACATATCTCTGTGAGCCGACAACGGAGCTTGCTCACGGTAATCTATAAAATCACTTTTTTTATCTTTGTACACCAGCATAAATCCACCGCCACCAATGTTGCCCGCTTCAGGCAAAGTCACGGCTAATACAAACTGCGCAGCAATCGCAGCATCAACAGCATTACCACCCGCTTGCAGTATATCTTTGGCCACATCTGCACTGTAGCTATCAGGCATAGCCACTGCTGCTTGTTTTAATGTGGCTGTGTTTGATACTTGCGTTTCGCCAACCTGCTCGGTACATGCAAATAGACATATACTCATCAACGAAAGCAACGCTTGGCCGATAAATTTACTTGGTAATATGCGGATAGACTTCATTACATTTTCCTATAGATTTAAATCAAAATTAAACTAGCGATAAAATATCCTACAAAAGCTAATACGCCACCAAACAGCGCATACGGCATTTGTGTTCGCACATGGCTCAATAAGTCACACCCTGAAGCGATTGATGATACAGCTGTGGTATCAGAAATAGGTGAACAATGATCACCAAAAATACCACCGCCTAAAATTGCCGCTATCACCAAGGATGGTGGTAAGCCTAATGTTTGGATCAAAGGTACACCAATGGGGATCAGTATGGCGAAGGTACCCCAAGATGTACCAGTAGTAAAAGACATCAAAGCCCCAGCTAGAAAGAGCACAGGCACTATTAAACTAATGGGCAAATAGTCCCCCACAATATTGGCTACAAATAGCCCAGTACCGAGTTCTTTTAGACTTGCACCTAAGGTAAGTGAAAACAATACAATAGCGACCAAAGGTAAAATTTCACCCATACCTTTAAAACCGGTATCAACTAATTCTTTGTGAGAGTATTGTTTTGAATTGAGCAATAAAACATAGGCAACAAAACAGGCTAAAACCGTTGCATAAAGTACCGACTTGCTACCGTTACCGCTAGCCAGATCACCATTACCAGTCCACAGCATAAAACCGATCATACCTAAAACCATACTGGCTAAAGGCAACAACATAAAACGCGCTTTGCTAGCTGCTACAGGCACATTTTCACCTTCCAATTTAGCTAACTCTTGTTCAGCCTCTTTCATGGGCCCATGCACTTTGTCTGACAATATAGTGTACAGCACTAACAAGAGTGCAATGATGGCGTAAAAGTTTAGTGGAATGGTGCCCCATAAAATAGAGACGGCGCTTTGTTCAAGTTCATAATTACTCAACAAACCAAGAATAAATGCGCCCCAACCATTGAGTAGAATCAGAATACAGATGGGTGCGCTGGTACTGTCGATGATATAAGCCAACCTAGCGCGACTCATGCTAAATTTGTCGAACAAGCCTCTGGCTAAAATCCCCGAGGTCAACACACTTAAATTTGATTCGATAAAGACCACTACACCAGTAAACATAGTGAGCAGACCAACCTGCTTTTTACTCTTCGCCACGCCCTTTCTAATTAACATTTCTACTGTAGCTGTTACCCCACCTGAATAACGCATATAGGCTAACAAAGCACCAATCAGCATACTAAACAGTAGAATTCGACTATTACCAGCGGAAGTAATTATTTCTATGACCCGTTCAATTGAACCAATTGTGCCAGTGAACAAGACTTCCGTTTTATTTTGATAAGCCAGAAGCCATTCAGCAGATAAAATCGCTGCAACTAAGGCCAAAATTACTTCTTTACGCCAAAAAACAATAACGATGGCAATAACGGGGGGTAAAATGGAATACCAATGCATATACGAACCTTATTTTGATGACACTTTTTTTATTTGGTTAGATTTGAATGCCTAACTAGGCGGCGCTAAATAACTCGTTCTCAGGTTAAATAGGTAAAGCAGTTGTGTATTTAATTTGTTCCATCGCAAAACTTGATGTCACGTCAGACAAATCAACTCCCTCTACCAACTTCTTATAAAATACATCAAAGGCTTGCATATCTGCTACTACTACTTTGAGCATATAGTCATATTCACCACTCATTCGATAAAATTCGACAATTTGCTCAATATTGGTTGCGTGGTCAGCAAACTTTTTCAACCAAACAGAATCATGTTTAGAGGCTTTAACTTGTACAAATACTGTCATGCCTAAGCCTATTTTTTCAGGATTAAGCAAAGCGACACGTTTATCAATGATGCCTTGTTTTTCTAATGACTGTATACGCCGCCAACAAGGTGTAGTACTCAGGCCTATTTGTTGTGCAATATCAGCGACCGATTGAGTTGCATCTTTCTGCAAAAGCCTCAATATTTCGCCATCAAGTCTATCCATAATTTTTATTACCAATTTATTATTATTTCATAGAATATTTTTCTATCGTAACAAAACGTTAAAGAATTATATGCAATTAAATTCCTAGTCACTCATGTCAAATATTCAACATACTAAAGCCACTGAGCACTAATCCATGAATGCCCAAACGAATACCTTGGCAAAAAGCATTAGGTCTTTATCAAATATCCCCCATACAGCCATTTCTAGGTCTAGAATATATGACGATTTACTCAGATCATGGGTAATACTCCCTTGGGAGCCTAAGTAGATTGGCCGACAAGCTTTCGGTAAAATCCAATACTTTGGCTAAAATAGAATATTTTAATTCTCCTGTTCAATAAAACTTCCTCTGGTACAGCTGCATAGGCAGCCATTAAAATCGGCCATACATCATGACAAATGTCATATGAAACTGATGATTTTCGGCCATTACCTCAGACCTAAATAATTCTTATATTTGTACTAATAAACTAAAAGGGATTATTCATGACTAAACACAACACTCAAACCTTAGAGCAGCAGCGTATTGCCTTTAGCAAAAAACGTTTTCTCGCTATGCCATTAGCTGGGAGCATAATCTGGACCCTAATCGGTATAGTCGGAGCGACCATGCCACCTGTCTGGCAAGTTTGGTCGGTATGGATTGGTTGCGGCAGCATTGTTTATTTGGGCATGGCATTAGCTAAATTATTGGGTGAAGACTTTTTAAATAAACAAACACCAAATAACGCCTTTAACCACCTTTTTATGGTCGGACTGGTGATGGCATTGTTAGTTTTTTCGTTGGCCTTACCGTTCGCTATGCAAGATTACACATCCATTCCGCTGACGGTGGGTATTATCACTGGGTTAATGTGGATGCCCTTTTCCTGGGCGATTCAACATTGGGCAGGTTATTTTCATGCAATTAGTCGCACCATATTGATTTTGGCGGTTTGGTTTATCTTTCCAGAATTTAGATTTGTCGCCATTCCGGTTATAATTGTCATTATCTACATCATTACTATGCTGGCACTAGAACGAAGATATAAAGCGGTCAACGGACTACATTAAGAATCAAACAAAATTAAAAGTGAGAGGCAAACACATGTCGAAGTTTTCGTTGCGCACTGGCACTTAAAAAATTCGACATTCGACTAAAAACGGTCACCAGCCTTGAGCCATGTTGAGCGATAAAATCTGGATTATTGATAGCAATTTCGGTTTCGTTAGCGGCGCTAAGTTCACAAAGTTGGTGCAATAACTCAGTGGAAACAGTTGATTTTTCAGTAGTTAATCGATCATAAAAAACAGGTTGTTCGCATTGTCCGAACTGAGCAAAAAAAGCTTCTCTGTCACAAGCACAATAATGGTAAACGATATTCTCTGCATCATCTCCAATAACACTTGCCACTTCTTCTCTTTGCGATAGGTCAAATAAGTTTTGTACAAAAGCAGAGGTACCATAAGCAGCGTGATACAAACCAGCCTCTTGTAATACTTGTGACGCGTTCCACTCCTTCAATAAACACCTAGTACCTTCTAGATGTGCAATGAGTGAACCGTCTACGTGTTCAAACTCCCCAGCTCCAAGTTCTATTAAGCGCCGAAACTTTTCGTCCATAACCACTCCTATTTTCACCGAATATAACCTAAGCCAACATTATACTTAGTTAAACCATCTCGCTAGTGTAAGACCGCAACTTAGGACATATTAATCTATTAAATAGAAGAATTGGCATTTGCCGAATTGAATATGCTAGGCTAATTTTTCAGTTTTTGCTGGGTCTTAACAATGACTGAAGTTGTACATAGAAAGATGTAAATACCAATAAAAACATAAAGTTATGCATCATTGTAGTTAACAGTTAATTAGTATTTGGAGTGAAAATGCTCGGGAATTTGTACTTAAATGGAAACCTAACGCCTAGATCCGAATTTGAAATCAGATCTAAAAAACTAGCCAACATATTACAAAAACAAGGTGTTGGGCAAAATGACACTGTTGCTATTTTAATGCGTAACGACGTTAAATATTTAGAGGTTATACAAGCTTGTCGATACTTAGGTAGCTACTTTGTGCCTTTGAATTGGCATTCTGTTGCACCTGAAATTGAGCACATCGTTGAAGACTCTGGTGCAAGAGTATTGATTGCGCATAAAGACTTAGTACACCAGCTTGAAAAGCAAAATCTACCAGACGTGTTATTTGCGATTTTCCCCACACCAATTGAAGTAACAGAAAGTTACCAGCTTGATATCAATGCTCACAGTCAATCCGCTGATATGGCTTTAGATCTTGAGTTGGCATTACAAACAAGCGAACCAATCAACCAGCCACCTAAATTCTATAGAGGTATGTTCGCCTATACCTCTGGTAGTACCGGCAGACCCAAAGGTATTAAACGCGAGGCCGATGATAGCAACGGTGATAAATATGCTGTCTACCAAGGATTAGCGCGGTCCTTAATGCAATTAGAAACAAACGACCGCTTCTATGTTGCAGCACCTATTTACCATAGTGCGCCCAACACCTTGAGTATTTGCAGCCTTGCAGCAACAGATGTAGACATTTATATCTCTGCTAAATTTGAGCCTGAAGACTTTTTAGCGACCATAGGCAAATACAAAATCACGCATATTTATATCGTGCCAACCATGATGATTAGACTGTTAAAATTGCCAATATCTATTCGTGAAAAATATGACATAAGCTCACTAAAATATGCACTATCCACTGGTTCAGCTTGTCCTGCGGACATCAAAAAGGCCATGATCGATTGGTTTGGTCCAATATTTTACGAGTCTTATGGCGCCAGTGAAATCGGCTTTATGACGTTAATATCTTCTTCTGAGGCAATTCAGAAACCAGGCTCTGTGGGTAAAATAGTCGCAGGCGGTGCAATCAAAATACTGGATGAAAACAAACAAGAATTAGGTCCTCTGCAATCAGGACTGATTTATGTAGATTTACCTATGTTTGGTGAATTCAAGTACACCAACTTCGATGGTGAGAGCAGCGCCTATTCCCATCAAAATTTTATTTCTGTAGGTGATATTGGCTTTTTGGATGAGGAAGGTTATTTGTTTATTAATGATCGCCAGAAAGACATGATAATTTCAGGTGGTGCGAATATTTTCCCCCTCGAAATAGAGTCGGTGTTAATTCACATGGATGCCATAGTTGACTGTGCGATATTTGGCATGCCTGATCCTGAGTTTGGTGAAATGGTTGTCGCTGCAGTGCAATGTCAACCCACAAAAAGTCTCACCCTTAAACAGATCCATGAATATTTAGAGGGCAAACTAGCGCGTTTTAAGTTTCCTAGAAAACTCGAGATACACGAACAACTTCCTCGACAAGACAGCGGTAAAATTTTCAAGCAAAAATTGCGGTCGACTTAAGCGAAGGTTACTCAATCACGATTTTTTTATAACTCACTTTCTCAATGTCCATGACTTCAACAGACAATGAAATGGCAGACTTAAACACATCGCTGAGTTTATCTAAAACTAATGCTGTTAAGTCTTTTTTCTCTTGATGATTTCTACCATGCATAATTTTTAATGTGATGTGGATAAATGGCATGTTGGTTAAGCCAGTTTGATAATGAGTAAACTCAATGGCCCGTGTTTTTATCGATGATTCTTCAAACAACTCGGATAAAAAGACACAGTGATGCACCAAACTCACTAACTCCTGAACGGCTAATGTTTGTTCTATTTCTTTGGAATATTCAATAATACAATGTGGCATTACAACGTCCTATTAAGCTCAGTGTTATGATTTAACATAGATATTCATTTCTGTGATTTCAGTACCAATGCGATAATGTTTCAACACATCACCCGCTTATTTGACATACAAAACCAGGAATTATCAATGAAAATAAGAGCTTATCATCTTGGCGAAGAACATGAAATATGGCAACTTTTCAAGCATACTATTCATCATGTTAATGCTCAGCACTATTCTAAAAAACAATTAAACGCATGGGCACCTGAAATATTCGACAAAACTTTATGGAACAACAAACTTGCTAAGCTCAGGTCTTTTGTTTGTCTTAAAAATGAGAAGATAGTCGGTTACAGTGATTTACAGCAAAATGGTTATATCGATCATTTTTTCTGTCATCATCAATATCAAGGTTGTGGGGTTGGTTCAGCTTTAATGGCACATATACATACATTAGCTGAACAACAAAATATCACCCAACTTTCAGCTGATGTCAGCATCACCGCTAAGCCGTTTTTCCAGATAAAAGGTTTTACAGTATTAACACAACAAATAGTGCCTACCCGAGGTCAAGAATTAACTAACTTTAAAATGTGCAAAACACTAGAGTTTAAGATGCAGTAAACTGAAAATATAAAATAATTAAGCTAGAAGCAGCAGTCAACATCAACACCAAACCATTAATACCAAAATGATCTTTGTCACGACGATTACGCCGACGTTTCATGATCAACACCACAACACTTATCAACACACATAGCGATAACAAGCCAAATAAATACATGGTAAGCGTTTGTGACCACTCTTGACGTCCTTCTATGCCCCAGAATGCTTGCACTCCAGAGACAAATTCAGGGCGAGCATCATGAAACACCAAAAGCGCCCCAAGAAAGGTAAACCAACCCAAAACGTTGATAAATACCATACATTGAAAAAACCTATCGTTCTCTCTTGGTGACTTTCTTCTATTCTGTACCGGTTTTACTGTTTGCTTTGTGTTTTTCATATGCTTAATAATACTAGCTTTATTGTCGATTTTTCTTGAGTCTAGGCGCTACCTGAGTAAGATTACACACCTTACGAGATTAGCCAAGTAAACTGCAGCTAGAAATGTAGTTAATTTGTGTTTGTTTTCGGCTGCATCCAAAGTTTCAAGAGTATTTTTTGTCTCCTTAAGTGGCTTCCAGTAGAATTAATTTTACAGATTCTGCTTTTGTTTGTGCTTTGGTAATCAGTTTACACATTAAATGATGACGGGAACGATATCCCAATAATTGGAGAGAAGTAGATGGCGCACGCCCCGGTGGCAGACATTTTTGCCGGTAAATATTCAGTTGGTGACCAAGTGACAGTTAAAGGGTGGGTACGTACTCGCCGTGATTCAAAAGCAGGTTTGTCTTTTATTGCCTTACATGATGGTAGCTGTTTCGATCCAATTCAGGTGATTGCACTTAATTCCATTGAAAATTACTCCGATATCCAAAAACTCACGACAAGTTGTTCACTTGTAGTAACAGGGTCTTTGAAGGAATCACAGGGTCAAGGTCAATCATTAGAAATTGAAGCAACAACAGTTGAAATAATTGGTTGGGTAGAAAATCCAGACACTTTCCCTATGGCACCTAAACGTCATAGCCTGGAATATTTACGTGAACATGCACACTTACGTGCACGTACCAATGTAGGCGGCGCAGTTACCCGTGTACGCAACTGTTTATCACAAGCTATTCATAGATTTTTCTATGAGCAAGGATATTGCTGGGTAAGCACACCAATCTTAACCGCTAGCGATACCGAAGGCGCAGGTGAAATGTTCAGGGTGTCGACTTTAGACATGTTAAATATCCCTAAAACTGAAGAAGGCGAAGTAGATTACAGCCAAGACTTTTTTGGTAAAGAGACTTTTTTAACCGTCTCAGGTCAGCTAAACGGTGAAACTTACGCAACAGCGATGTCAAAAATTTATACTTTTGGCCCCACTTTCAGAGCTGAAAACTCTAACACTAGTCGCCATTTGGCTGAGTTTTGGATGATCGAACCTGAAGTCGCTTTTGCTGATTTAGCCGATATTGCCCAGTTGTCCGAAGATTTGCTTAAATATGTATTCAAAGCAGTGTTAGCTGAACGTCCAGACGACATGGCCTTTTTTGCGCAACGTATCAACAAAGAAGCGATTTCTCGTTTAGAAAAAGTCATAGACCAAGATTTTGTGCGTATGGACTACACCGATGCCATTGAAATTTTGCAAAACTGCGATAAAGACTTTGAGTTCCCTGTTAGTTGGGGTGTGGATTTATCATCTGAACATGAGCGTTATTTGGCCGAAGAACATATTGGCGCGCCTATCATCATGCAAAACTACCCGAAAGACATTAAGGCGTTTTATATGCGCATTAATGACGACGGTAAAACCGTAGCGGCTATGGATGTGTTAGCACCGGGCATTGGTGAAATAATTGGTGGCTCACAACGAGAAGAGCGTCTTGATGTTTTCGACCGTCGTTTGGCAGAAATGAACCTTAATCAAGAAGACTACAGCTGGTATCGCGATTTACGTAAATACGGCACAGTGCCCCACTCTGGTTTTGGTTTAGGTTTTGAACGTTTAGTTGCTTATGTAACTGGCATGCAGAATGTGCGTGATGTGATTGCCTTCCCAAGAACACCGGGTAATGCGAGTTATTAAGAATTGATAGTTGCTATATTCTAAATGAGCCACCTTTAGGTGGCTTTTTTCTGTCATCAACAAAACATATTCGAGTCACCTCAAGCGTTCGGCATGCCCCTCTCCCTACATTGCATACCAAACACCAAACAACCTAAAGCTCAGGACTAATACCAATCAGATTATTTAAACACCCAAATCCATCCATTCTCTCATACACATCCCTTTGACCCGCTCTGAATTACTC
>ENA-OSET01000074-OSET01000074.1-sediment-metagenome-genome-assembly--contig:-NODE-74-length-113004-cov-5.519628_pt1 | contig 113004 bp, 101 predicted proteins | sample MGYA00237882_ERZ534229 | MGnify/ENA primary metagenome ERZ534229 (study PRJEB26408, sample SAMN06266212) | sediment metagenome | isolation source: Hudson Canyon methane seep mesocosm | place... | reverse complement strand
GATATTACACTTACCATATTCAGTATCAATGGAACAGATACTTGTGAAAATGTGTACACACAAACAATCCATATTGAAGGTGATTATATCTTCTTTGCTCCAAGTGCATTTACACCAAATAATGATGGTAAAAATGATATTTTCATACCAAAAGGAGTGGGTATCGATGCCGTAACTTATGAATTCTATGTGTTTAATCGTTGGGGAGAACAAATTTTCGAATCACACAACAAAGACATCGGTTGGGATGGAAAACATCAAGGGACTCCAGTTCAAATTGATGCATACGTTTGGTTAGTAAGAACAAAGGATAACAAAGGAGAATCACATGAATATATAGGTCATGTAACTGTTGTTAGATAACCAACTAGAAAGAAGTGAAACCAAAAAAGGCAGTGTAAACATCTGCACTGCCTTTTTCCATTGTAATAAATTGGATTACTTTTAACCCAATAAATAAGCCAGTAATATTGTAACCCTAAGCTCCATTTTAAAGTATTAATTTACATTATTTCAGAAGAGTTGGCGCAACAATCTTGAATTTACAACGTCAGATAATTAATAATATATATTTGCCTGAACATCAAGAGTTAATAAAAAATAAAATACCTTTACATAATGAATATATTATATCCTACACTTTTACTCTTATTCTCGTTATCCATAACGGATTTCACAGCACAAACATCTGATAGTAAATTTGTTCAATTCATGATGACAAATGTCGATTCAAGAGAAAAAGTATTGGAAATAGACCAATTTATGCGCAATCAGCAAGGTGTTGAAATTTCTAGAGCAGACATTTTTAGTAAAAAATATTTATGCATTTATACCTCTACTAGTGGTTTGGATAGAGTAACGTTTGAAACATGGATGGAGGAATTAGGAGTTGAAATCAAATGTTTAAGAGAAGGGAAATTCGGAACAGATAAGGTAATTGATCAAAAATTGGACTGCGAATAGTTATGAAATATTATATACACAGCCTACTTATATTTATCGTCGCATCTATTACTAATGTTAGCTATTCTCAATGGGGGGATTGTGACAATTCAATTGAGGCATGTACCAATCCATCATTTGCTGTAACTCCAAATGGTTTTGGTAATATCGAAGAATTTCAAACTGGAACGATTACAAACCCTAGTTCAAATCCAAATGCAATTCCTGGAAACGCTGGATGTTTGCTTGCTGGAGAATTAAATAGTACGTGGCTTTTAATTACAGTAACCTCTCCTGGAACACTAGAATTTAGCATGGGTGATTTAGCCTCTCCTGGTTGTTTTGACTGGATTATGTGGCCTTATGATGCTAATACATGTGACGATATTTTTAATAATGTACTTCCTCCAATTGCATGTAATTGGAATGGTGCTTGTAGTGGACTAACTGGAATGGCAAATACTTTGCCTGTTGGTGCAAGTCAAGCAGATTTTGAAAATGAACTTAACGTTAATGCAGGAGATCAATTTATGATTTGTTTATCTAACTATGGTGGCGCAAATAGTAACATTCCACTTAACTTCTTTGGAACTGCTGGAACAACTTGTGGAGGTGCAATTGGGGCAACAATATGCGAAGGAGATACGGCGACAATCTCTGCTCTGGATGGAGTAAGTTATGTATGGGAAACAGCAACTTTTGGGTTTATCACAACCAACACCGCTGGAGACACTGCTTTTGTAAATCCATCGATAACAACAAGTTACCCTGTAGTCATTTCATTTGCTGACGGAACATCTGCAAACGACACTGCTCTTGTTACTGTTATCCCTGCAATCAACGCTACTGCAACAGTTATTGAGGAACAATGTTATGGAGATGACACTGCAACCATTATTATTGCCACACCTGGTGGTACAGCGCCATTTTCTTTTGCTTTAACTGGACCTACATCAAGTAATAACACCAACGGGATTTTCTCAAATTTACCTTCAGGAAATTACACAATTGACATTACAGATGACACAGGTTGCTCTGATCAAATAATATTGACCGTCAATCCAGGTCCTTTGTGCTGTGATATAACCATATCAACCACTGGAGATTCGGTTAATTGTCAAGCGGACTGTTCAGGGATGGTAATTGTTGACACTATAAACTCCCATCCTCCTGTCAACATTCAATGGTTTGATGAAAACAACAACCCAATTATTGGAGCTTTTAACGATACTCTATTTTCAGCATGTAGTGGCACCTACTATGTTGAAGTTACAGATGTTGTTTGTATGAAAAGAGATACAGCAACTATAGGTATAAGCCTACAGTTGCCAACTGCAATTTCGTCTAATGACACGATAATTTCGGTTGATCAAGAAATACCATTATGGACATCTGGAGGATCCAGCTATATTTGGACACCAGATACGTACTTAGATTGTTCAGATTGCGACAATCCTATTTCCACACCCGGAGATGACATCACCTACTTTATCGCAGTCACAGATTCTTTGGGTTGCAGTGTTGAAGACACAATAGTGGTCACTGTTATTTACTATCCGCTTTTTATTCCGAATGGATTTTCACCAAATAACGATAATGAAAATGACATTCTTTATGTTAGAGGTGGCGGTATTGCTTCTATGCAAATGCATATCTTTGATAAATGGGGTAATTTAGTTTTTGAGACATTAGATGTTGAAACAGGTTGGGACGGAACGTTTAATGGAAAACCTGTGAATACTGGTGTTTACGTATATAGAATGGATGCTACATTGAAAAATGGAGAAACGCTAATGGAATCTGGAAACATAACATTGTTTAGATAGATATGAGAATATACATACTTTCAATAACGATATTGGTAATATTTACAACGCATGCACAGGACACTGAGTTTTCTCAGTTTAACAGCACGCCGTTGATACAGAACCCTGCTAACACAGGTATGGGGAGAGGATATAATAGAGCAAACTTATTGTACCACTCACAGCATACTACAACTGGAAATGTTTATTCAACTATGTACGCATCTGCTGATGCCCCGATATTTTCGCATAAAATGCAACGGGCAAGTGGGTTATTTGCTACTGGATTACATTTCTATAATAACACTGAAGGTGATGCAAAACTAAGCACACTTAACGTAGGGCTATCTATTGCTGGACATGTCGACTTGGATTATTACAATAAAGGAAGCGTTGGAATTCAAGGAACTTATAATCAGCAATCATACAATATAAATGCGATACAATGGGACAGCCAATATAACGGAACTGCCTACGACCCGACTTTACCTTCCAACGAAAATTTTAACGGAAATAGTAATGTATTTTTTAATATGGGAGTTGGACTTTTATGGAAACATTTTTCTAGAGAAGAAAATCTGACCGGTATTGATAAAGGAAGTTTTCAAATTGGATACAGTTTATATAATATCACCAGACCCTCTTTGTCTTTAATTAATAATTCAGACAAACAATACTTTAAACATAATGTGCATTTTAAAAGTCTGTTTGCAATTGGCGAAAAGCACATAGGTGTTGCTCCTTCAGGAATGTTTTTAATGCAAGGGCCTCATATTGAATATTCAATAGGTAGTGCATTTCTATTTTATCTCAAATCGGATACGAAATATACTGGGTTTATTAAGGAAGCATATGTTGGTATGACTATGCATTATAGACATACGGATGCAATTATCCCTGGAATAGTAATAAAGGTTTCTGACATTATTATAGGTATGTCATATGATTATAGTATTGGAAAATTACAAAACTTTAATGGAGGAATGGGTGGTTTTGAATTTTCTCTTCAGTTTAATGACACGTATGGCACCTTATTTAATCAAGGGAATATGCACGTAACAAATGGTGCTCAAAACTCTAGAAAATTATAATTGATGAAATTAATTATATTAACCTTCGCCTTGATTATTGCTTTCAATTCTATTGGTCAAAATATTAACTCTAAGGTAATTGAGTATTTAGGTGCTGAAAAAGCACAAGAATTATTTTCAAATAACCCAGACAAATACAACCATTTATTAGACTTTATCGATCATTCATGGTATGTTCAAGATGTTTCTTTTAAAGACTTATCGGATTTAAAAGATTTTAGAACTGTTAGCTTTAAAGGTACTGGCCCTAATTTATTTGATGATGGGCAAAATTTTCTAATAGAGAATTTCAATCCACTTCTTTACGAAATTAAAATTCAGGATAAATATCCCACAATCTATAAACTGGGAGAAACTGGAAAAATAATCGTTTTCTATTCAAGGGAATATTTCATTGAAAAAGCTAAGGAAACTAAATGATGAGAAACGCACTTATAATTCTGTTATTAATATTTCCATGGCAATTTAATGCCCAAGATTTTTCCATTACTGATGGGAACATTTCAACTTGTTTAGGAACTTTATTTGATTCAGGAGGTACTGGAGGTGCTGGGTATTCAAACAATGAAAGCTATACGGTTACAATTTGCCCTGATAATGCCAATGATGTAATTACGCTAGATTTTATCAATTTTGCACTGGACAACACTAATACAGCTACTCCGCCTGCAAATAATATAGACAATATAATTATTTACGATGGTGATAATACAAGTGCTACAACATTAGGCACATATACTGGTAATCAACTACAAGGAACAATTGTTACTTGTACATCACTTAACACCACTGGTTGTTTAACCATTGTGTTTACTTCAAATGATGCTGGAACTGGTGTATTTGCTGCCTCAATTACTTGTGCTACACCTTGTCAAAGGCCATTCGCACAAGCGATATCAAACCCTGATACAATTGCTAAAATTTGTATAGGGGAATCCGTTAGCTTTGACGGATCTTCATCATATGCTCAAACCGGATTTAACATTGTTGATTACCATTGGGATTTTGATGACGGTACAATTGATAGTTTAAGTGGCGCAACTACAAGTTACACATTTAATGACCCAGGTGTATTTAATGTACAACTGCATGTAATAGATGATAATGGATGTATTAACTCTAATTTAACCGATTTAAGCATATGGGTTGCTCCTCCACCTGTATTTAACCCAATAGAATTTGACACTAGCATGTGTATAGGGGAAACCGTTACAATGACTGCTCACCCTGAGCAATATTCACAAACATGGACTGCTGTTCCAGATGGAAACTTGGGAGGACCTCAATATGTCCCTGATCAGGTAGGACAATGTTTTACCACTACTTTAGATTTTACAGCATTCTCTCCTGGACAAACCCTTGGAAACATTAATGATTTCTTAGATGTATGTATCAATTTTGAGCATTCATTTATGGGAGATTTAGTGATTTCGTTAACCTGCCCCACAGGGCAAAGTGTCGTACTGCACCAACAAGGCGGTGGTGGAACAAATCTAGGTGATCCTGACCAGATAGGTGGAGCTCAATTTCCTGGTATCGGATGGGACTACTGCTGGAGCCCAACTGCTACTAACGGAACTTGGGTAGATAACTCTGCAACGAACACAATTGTAAATAGCAGTGGGTCTTTTTCCTTAATCCCTGGAACTTATGAAAGTATTAATCCAATGAATGCATTGGTTGGATGTGACCTTAATGGAACATGGGAAATTGAATTTTGCGATTTATGGGGAGCTGATGATGGTTTTGTTTTTAGTTGGGGAATTAATTTCGACCCAAGTTTATTCCCTCCTTTAACTTCTTTCACTCCTTCAATTGGAACGCAACAGGATTCTTCTAGTTGGAGTGGGCCTAATATTATTAATGGATCTGCTGATGGAAACGAAATTACAGTTGCTCATACCACTCCAGGTAGCTATGATTATACATTTAGCATTACTAGCGACCATGGATGTGTTTCAGATACTACTATCACATTAGTCGTATATCCAGGTCCAGAAGTTTTTGCGGGAAATGATACAAGTGCTTGTACCGGGCAACAAGTTCAATTAACCGGTGAAATATTAAACTCTCCTCCTCCTTCTCCTCCTTGCGTATTTACAATAGACTTGGTAGATACTTTTGGAGATGGTTGGAATGGAGCATCTATAGATGTAATAATAAACGGGACAATAACAAATTATGGAATGGCTACTGGCTCCAACGCTTCCTATACATTTACTTTGAATGATGGTGATTCTTGGGAGATTGTATTCACTTCTGGAACATTTGATAACGAAATTATTTACACTTTTACGGATTGTAATGGAAATCAAATATTCACAGATGGCCCCAATCCAGTGATTGGATCTGCTTTTAGTTCTACCTATGGAAGCCCAGTGAGTTACACCTATGACTGGAACCCTGCAACTGGATTATCGGATGCTAGTATTATTGACCCTATCTCATCTATTAGTGGACAAACCACATACATTTTAAGTGTTTTTCCAACTGGCCACCCCTTGTGCGTAACGACGGATACGGTTGTAGTTAACATAAATGACCCTTCTGCGGGACAAGACTCAACTGCTACTGTTTGCCAATCTGGGACTGGACTATACCTTTATGATTATCTTGGAGACTCTTTAGATATTGGAGGAACCTGGTACAATGGAACCACAATCATCACAGACATTTTAGATCCATCCAATTTAGTTGCCGATACATTTTATTATATCATTGGAAACCAGGGGTGTATGGACACCGCAACGGTTATGATATATGGGTCAATTCCGGTTCCTGTCTCATCAAACGACACCTCAATAACAGTGGACCAAGAAATTCCACTTTGGACCTCAGGAGGAGAATCGTATATATGGACTCCAAGCATTTATTTGGACAGCATATTTTCCAGTTCTGTGATATCTACCCCGGGAGAGGATATTACTTATTATATAGAAGTTTATGACTCGTTAGGCTGTAAAGTTATTGACACCATAAATATTACTGTAATTTACAATCCCCTATTCATTCCAAACGGTTTTTCTCCAAACAATGACAACAATAATGATGTGTTATATGTTCGTGGAGGTGGAGTTTCTCTATTCCATTTTATGATTTTTGACAAATGGGGAAATTTAGTATTTGAATCATTAGACATGGATAAGGGGTGGGACGGAACCTATAATGGGAAATTACTAAATACAGGAGTCTTTGTTTATCGAATGAATGCAACTTTAAAAAATGGCCAACCTCTTTTTGAGAGTGGAAATGTCACATTATTTAGATAATAAAAATAATAACATGCATAAAAAAAGGGTATTCATATGAATACCCTTTTTTGTTTTATAACTCTTATTAAATTAAGCATCAATATTTGCATACCTTGCATTTTGTTCAATGAACTCTCTTCTTGGAGGAACCTCATCTCCCATGAGCATTGAGAAAATTCTATCTGCTTCAACGCTGCTTTCAATTGTAACTTGACGCAGCGTTCTAAATTCTGGATTCATGGTTGTATCCCAAAGTTGCTCGGCGTTCATCTCTCCAAGACCTTTATAACGCTGTACACCAACACTTGAATCAGCCCCTGCTCCTTTCATTTCTTGAACAAAAGCATCCCGTTCAACATCATTCCAGGCATAATTGCTTTGTTTTCCTTTCTTAACTAAATATAAAGGAGGAGTAGCAATATATAAATACCCATTTTCGATGAGTTCTTTCATATAACGGAAAAAGAACGTCATAATCAAAGTTTGAATGTGGCTACCATCAACATCGGCATCACACATGATAATCACCTTGTGATAACGAAGCTTCTCCATATTCAACGCTCTTGAATCTTCTTCTGTCCCTACTCTTACTCCTAAAGCAGTATAAATATTTTTAATCTCTTCATTTTCGAAGATCTTATGTTGCATCGCTTTTTCAACGTTCAATATCTTACCTCTTAAAGGCATAATTGCTTGAAACTGTCTATCTCTTCCTTGTTTTGCTGTACCACCTGCAGAATCTCCCTCTACAAGGTATACTTCACATTCTGAAGGGTCTTTTGAAGCACAATCAGAGAGTTTCCCTGGTAACCCAGCACCACCCATTGGGTTTTTACGCTGAACCATTTCTCTTGCCTTAGTAGCTGCATGACGAGCCGTTGCAGCAAGAATAACTTTTTGAACGATCTGCCTTGCATCATCTGGATTTTCTTCCAAATAATCGTTTAACATTTCACTTACTGCTTGACTAACCGGAGCAGTAACCTCTCTGTTTCCTAATTTAGTTTTAGTTTGACCTTCAAACTGAGGCTCTTGTACTTTAACAGAAACAATAGCTGTTAAACCTTCGCGAAAATCATCTCCAGAAACATCAAATTTCAATTTATCAAGCATTCCAGATTTTTCGGCATACTTTTTTAATGTTCCTGTTAAACCTCTTCTAAAACCAGAAAGGTGTGTTCCACCCTCATGCGTATTAATATTATTTACGTAAGAATGAATGTTCTCAGCGTAAGAGTTATTATAAATTAAAGCAACTTCAACCGGAATACCATTCTTTTCTCCCTCAATGCTAACAACTTTTTCAATTAACTTTTCCCTAGTTCCATCCAGGAACTCAACAAACTCAGGTAAGCCTCTATCAGAATAAAAAGTCTCAATTGGAGATTTCCCTTCCTCATCTTTAGACCCTTCTCTTTCATCCGTCATTATGATTGTCAATCCTTTATTAAGGAACGACAATTCACGCATTCGAGTAGCCAAAATATCATATTGATATTCTAAAGTTTCAAATATTTCTGGATCTGGAAAAAAGACAACTTCTGTCCCTTTTAAATCGGTAGTCCCATCTTCTTTTACTAAATACTGTTCTTTCCCTTGCTTATATTCCTGGACAAATCTTTTTCCTGCTTTATGAACTGTAGCTTTTAAATCTATTGAAAGTGCATTCACAACAGATACCCCTACGCCATGCAAACCACCTGATACTTTGTAAGAATCCTTATCAAATTTACCACCAGCTCCAATCTTTGTCATTACAACTTGCAATGCAGAAACGCCCTCTTTTTGGTGAATTCCAACAGGAATTCCACGTCCATTATCCATGACACGTATTCCATTCCCTTCCAGTATTGATATATCTACTCTATCACAATGACCAGCTAAGGCTTCATCAATAGAATTATCAACTACTTCATATACTAAATGGTGTAATCCTCTAGAACCAACATCACCAATATACATCGATGGACGCATTCTAACATGCTCCATACCCTCCAGTGCTTGTATACTGTCCGCTGAATAATCTTTATTTCCTTTATCTTCACTCATCTTTTAATCTCGTTTTTTGACAAGTACCAAAGATAAGATTTCGATCACTTTATAACACCACATTTAACAGTTCATTATGTACTACTTATTAACATTTAAGAAGGTTATGCACTTCATAAACCAAAAAGCCCCCCGAGAGAGATATCTGATGGCTTTTTTCTAAATAATATACGTTATGGGATTGCTTAAAAAGCTAAAGTAATTCCTCCTAACAAGTTAAATCCTTGAACAGGGTAAGCTGTCCATTTGTAGTATTTTTTACCAGCAAAATTATTGAAATTGACAAACGCCGATAATTTTTTATTATACCTGTATTCAAAACCTAAGTTCGCATCAACAAATGGTTTTAGATTGTAAATATATTTACCATTTTCTGGGTCTACCCCTTCAATCGCAGTAAAACTATATGTTTTTCTACTGCCAACCACAAAAACATTTGCCCTAACCAATATCTTATTAACTAAATCATAAGTTCCTGAAAGCGTAAGTTTAAAGTCTGGTTTATGCCATACAAACGCTGAACCATAGGCGAAATACTCCCCTTTACCATATAATTTTAATTTTTCTAGTTTCTGGTATGCCAACTGACCACTAATGGTGGTTATTGATAACGTATCATATAATACTGTAAACTTATTACCGTAAGAATAAGCAGAGTCTATTCCAAAAATTGGCAAGCCTTCTATCTCTTCATGGCCTACTGCTAAATTGAATGATATGGTTGAGCTAATAGAACCACGAATACCACCATACACCTTTAGCTTTTGATTGGTATTTTGAATATTAGAATTTTCAAGAATAAATGGATTCTCTAAACGCATAGAATTAAAGGTGTTTCTTTTAATACCTCCGGTCAATCCTATGTACGGTATAAAAATATCGTTAAACAAACTATAATTTCCTTCTACACTTGGATAAAAGTGAAACTTAGCAGTATTTCCAATATTTGCATAAATACCTAATCCTGCTTTAACAGACCAATTATCACCTCTTGAGAAAATATATGGAGTAAGTTTGAATATAGTATTATTTGTATTTAAAGACAAAAGGGAATCACCTATTGAATCCGAAATCAATAAAGGTGTACTTTGTTGTAATCCATTAAAATCTAACATCACATCCGCTCCAATTTCTTCTTTACCCATATATTTAAACAAATTTGCTCCAATCTTTAAATTATGTTCGTTTGTTTTAGCTAAACCATTTAAAAAATTATAATCTAAGCCAATGTGATGATTAAGCTTGGCACTATCTCGTAGCATACTTTTAAGCTCCGTATGAAACGAAACTAGATTATAAACTTGCTTTATCGTGTCCGCAGTTTTTCTATATACCTCTGGAATTAAGGTGTTCGTTGCATCAAACCCATAATAATGAAAACTATTCCTATCATAATTTAAAGATGTTTTAAGTGTGTGTTCTTTAAAAAAGTGTTTATAATGTCCCCCTAAATGATTATCATTAAACTTATTAACGCCAAGGTCTTTTATATTGCCCAAGGAGCTATGATGAAGCACATTAACGCCCCAAGCGCTTTTTTTAGAACGTGTAGAATTGTAATATCCTTCTAAATAAGTAGTAGTGTACATTCCTATTGCTGCCTTAAGATATCCTGAATATAATTTATCTAAAGGCTCAATAATTTTTAATCTTGCCGGCTTAATTTGTTGCACTTCAAATGACACATCGTGTTGAACAGGTTCGAAGTAGTACTGAAGCTTAGGAACCTCCATTACAGAATCCTTCGATTGGGGCATTGTGCTTATCTTTTTCGACTTTACTGTTGTACGTGTGGCTGAATCTGTACCGCTATAAACATCGGAATCTCCATCTTGAGAAACTCCATCTTGTATACCTATTGAAAAAAGTACAACTATTAATATATATGCTGTTTTCATCATCTAGTTATTTGGTTCTTTATTTTGTTTCTCCTTCTCCTCTTCCAATTCATCCTCGAAAAGTTTTTTATCTTTTTCATCTACAGCTTCAAAGTCAATTTCCACATCTTCTTTTTCAATTGACTTTTCACTTTGACTTTCCAAATCAAGGATATAATCAATTTTTGATTGAGCCAACACCACAATTGCTGCCTGATCTTTTCCATCATAGTTATCTATAACACTTTGCAGACTACTTTTTGCGTTGAAATAATCTTCTTTTACAATGAAATTATCACCTAACAAAATAATGGCTCTAGCTATCCAGTAACCGTAAGATGGTTTTTGCTTTACTAGTTCCATAATAGTAATTTCGCACTCATCATTCTTTTCTTGATCGAATAGTATTTCTGCTGCATTATACTTCGCTTCTGCTCCTTTTATACTCTTTGTGTTTTCGCTTAAAGCAATAAGAATTTCATAAGCCTCGTCTAGCCTATCCGTTTCTTTTAAAGAAAGCCCATTTATAAGTGACGCCTCAATTTCTAATGTTTCATCAAGGTTACTAAGCACGAGTGCCTTGTTAGAATAAGCAATTGCCGACTGATAATTATTTAAGTTCCAAAACCCTCGCATCTGGCCAATAACAGAAGCTCGAATATTCTCCTCTGAAGCTGCGACTTTCTCTAGCGTTGAATAATGACCAATTGCTTGGCGATAATCACCTAGGAAATAACTAATGTTACCAGCATATTTTAAGGCATTTTCATAATTATTATTATTTACTTTATCAATAACAATATTATAGTGCGAAAGGGCTTCTTCTAGGTTTTCTTCTTGATGAATGCACCTAGCCATATAGTAATGCGCGTCTGCTTTATGTATTCCATTTTCAACTTTAAGATTATACGCCTTTCCTTTTAAAATAATATTTGCACAATCTCCACGATCCCAACCATCTTGAACAGGCTCCCAAAAAACCGAATCCAATTCCGATTGAGCTATTTCCCTCCCTTGCTCTACTAACCAATCATAATAGCCCGCTAAATCATCTCTTCCTTTATAAATGTCTTTCATTAACAAGACTGCAGATTCATTTTCGGAAGTTGCATTGGGATATTCAAACAGTACTTTTTCCAAATACTTTTCTGCTTTATCATATTCTTGTGTACTTAAATAAACGCTCCCAACGTTTACAATAGCTCTTGGCACATATTTATTTTGTGGGTAGTCACGAATAAACTGTTCGTACGTATCGATAGCTTTTTGATGTTCCCCTTGCGCTTTATAGGTATCTGCTAATTCCCGAATAGATAAAATTTGGTAGCTAGAGTTTGGATATCTTTCGGTTAACTCTTGCAGCGTTTTAGCCTTCCCTTCATGATCTTCGGTATAGCCTTGAGAAGTTGCTTTTTTAAAGTAAGCGTAGGATAAATCGCCTTCTCCCTTTTCAATAACCATATCGAAATATTCAATCGCTTTTACATCGTCTGACAACAAAAAATAACAATCTGCTAATCTTAAGAATGCATCAATCAAAGGTTTATTCTTTACTCTCTCCTCTAATAAAACGAAATTCCTAAATGCCGTAATGCTACTATGTAAATGAGCACTTCTCTCGGTGGAGGTAATCGTCTTTTTTCTATTATAAGTAAACGGGTTAGATTTCAAAAAATAAGCATACCCTATATTATAATCTGCCTGATGAAAAACAGATGTAAGGGCTGCTCCTGGTTCCATTCGAAATTGACTATACTGAGAAATTGCATCATCAAGTTCTCCTTTATGGTATTTGCATTCAGCAATCCAAAATAGGCTTTCTGCGTTCATCTTTTTATCGACTGGATATCTTTTAACATCTTTAAATCGGGTCAATGCTTTATCAAATTCTCCGTTATGAAATAATTGAACTGCCCTATTAAAACTTACCGTTTGATAGGCAACTTTCATCCGATCATCTTTATTTTTTACTCTTTCTAACGATGCCAAAGCATCCTCATAATTCTTTGTCGTCATGTAAACCTGTATTAAAAACTCATACGCTTCTTCTACTTGATGTGAATTTGGGTATATTTCAATGTACTCATGAAAAGCTTCTATTGCTTCATCATAAGGATTATAAGATAATTCGTAAGCCAGTTTTGCATAATTAAATAGTGAGTTCTCTGTTATATCAGAGTCGAACTCCAATTTACTGGCAGCTCTAAAGGCGTTCCTTGCATAATCTTTTTCTTCTAGTTTTAAATAAGATTCTGCCATGTGGTAATATGCTGTTTGAGATAAAGCATCTTTCTTTGTAGATGCTCGACCTAGATATTTAACTGCATTTTCATAATTTTTAGTCCCGTAGTAAGCAAAACCAATTTGGTAATTATCAACTCTAGTAGCTTTAACTCCCTTTCTGAATTCCATTAAATAAGGAATCGCATCGCTGTATTTTTTCTCATAATAATAAGAGTCTCCGATTAGTTTAGCGAATTCTGATTTTCTTTTGGAACTAACCGAATCCATATAAACCGGAGCATATTCAATTACCTTTTTATACTTTTCTTGTTTATAATAAATTTGTGTAATGTAATAGGGCGCAATAGATTTAAACATTGACTCGCAGGAAATTGTTTGAAAGCCTTCTAATGCCGTTTGGTAGTTCTGATCTGTATATGCAATATGACTATAGTAATAAACTGCTGGAAATTTATATTCAGCCTCTTTTTCTAAAATTTCGTAAAAATTACCTTTTGCCTGATTAAAATCTTTTTGTTTGAAATAACTATATCCTAATTTGAAATAATACTCAATTCTTTCATCCTCAGATAAGTCATATGGATCAACTTTGGTTAAATACTCGATTACCTTTTTTGATTTCTTTAAACGATAATTGTGTTTTCCTAATTGAAAGAATACGGATTTACCTTTTGGATGGTCGGGATGTTCAGTTACAAAACGATTCAATAAAAACTCTGCATCTTTATGAAATAACTCCAACGCACAGATGGCAAAATAATATTCGCTATTGATGCGTATTTCATCTTGATTGTTTTCAATATGCTTTACTACCTCTTCAAATTTATCCTGAGCTGCACTGTATTTTTCTTTATCGTAAAGATCTTGCCCTTCATTATATGCTCTATAACCATCTGTATAAATAGCCGTTTTTTGTCCAAAGGAACTAACAACACTAAATAACAGCAGTACAATTAGACTTTTTCGAATCCCTATCATAAGAATATATTTTCCGATAGGACATAACTTGCCCATCATAATTTAATGGTTAAAGATAGTAAGGTGTAGGGGTGCTGTTTCCGTTGATTTGATTAATTGTTAACGCGTTTCTGTTAAAACTATTGCATATAAATCAACATCGAAGAAAAATAAATTGGCATCTTTATAGGCGATAAACACAATATATTTGAATTTTGACTTCAGCAGAGAACAGCATATCTATCAGTAATATCAATGTCTCTCAACGGGAATTATTGGTACTCAAAAACGTAGAATTAACCATCCAAAAAGGAGAGTTTGTTTACCTAATTGGTAAAACCGGAAGTGGAAAAAGTAGTTTACTTAAAATACTCTACGGGGAATTAAGACTAAAAGAAGGAAATGCTACTGTGGCTGGTTATAATTTAATCAAACTTCGGAAAAGAAAAATTCTAGCTTTAAGAAGAAAGTTAGGAATTGTTTTTCAAGACTTCCAACTACTTACCGACCGAACTGTTGAAGAAAATTTAAAATTCGTAATGCGCGCTACCGGATGGAAAGACAAAAAGAAGGTGAAAGCACGAACCTCTGAATTATTGGAAAAAGTTGGAATGGCAGAAAAGGGCTATAAGTTCCCGCATCAGCTATCTGGTGGGGAACAACAAAGAATTGCCATTGCAAGAGCTTTAATAAATGATCCTGAAATTATTTTGGCGGATGAACCAACTGGAAACTTAGATCCGGAAACAACTGAGGAAATTATGCGTTTACTTTTCGAAATAAGTGGTACAGGCAAAACAATATTGATGGCTACACATGATTACGATATGATGCAACGTTTCCCATCCAGAACCTTACGTTGCGAGGACGAAGCTGTTACTGAAATTAATTTGGCAGAAGCACCTGAATTTAAAATGAATAGGTTTTGATTTTTTAGAAAACGTTTATTCATTTGATTCGATTAAAAGACCCATAGATTTGCTATATTTACGGTAAAGACACAGTATGGATAACATACATGTGTGTTGTACTTCATTTATTTATTATTTAATAAATAAAACATGAAATATAAAGCTGAAATAGAAATTGACATACCTAAAGAAGAATTAATAAAAATCTATTCAAAAGACATTTTGAAGTGGCACAATTCTATTAAAAAGCATGAACTGATTGAAGGAGAAGTAGGAAAGGTAAATGCAAAATACCATATCATAATGGAACAAAATGGTCAAATGACTGAATTTGACATTACTATTATAAAAATAGTAGGTGATAATGAATGGTGGATAGAAAGTATTAAAGAGAACGAATTCAAGATGCTAAAGAAATTATCTTTTCATACTATAGGCACCAATAAAACTAAGGTAATAGAGGATTATGAGTTTGAATTAATTGCCTTTAAGCAAGATGTAAATAAAAATCTAAATGCTTTTAAACAATTTGCAGAAGACAAAATCTAAAATGAAAGCACAACACTGGCTTTAGCTAATTGTTAACTATCTTTAGCTGGAACGTTACCCACTTATTAACGAACCGCATAGAACAGCCTTAAAAAACCAAATCAACTAGATTTTCAGCATTACTCAAGTTGTTGAATTTATCTAGTAACACTTTATTCCGCAATTCTAATTCAGCTAATTTAAATTCTTGCCCCATTAATTCGATAACGATTTTTCGAAACTTAGCCGGTGTATTAGCTTCATAACAGGCTTCTTCTAATCCAGTATTTCGCACCATATATTTATTTACGATACAAAATCTACCTTTGTATAATGCTGAAAGTAATTTTAATTTAATTCCAGTTGGCTGAAAAGTTGGTAAAATATTAATGTGCGCATCTGCTATTAAATGTTCCATTTCTGTAAAAGAAATATTACTACTTAAGTTTACGTTTTTGAATTGACTAACTTTTTTAATTAATTCTTTACTTGGATCACTTCCTGCCAAAACCAAAGGGTAATCCAACTTGGAAAAAACATCAATTAAATAGAGAGAAGCTTCATTATTTTCTCCAACACCTAAATTACCATGATATAGTGCAAAGGTCCCTCTTCCAATTTTTGTAGTTACCTCTTCCCCAGAATGGAAAGCAGGTAAGTACTTTGCATTTTTATATTTAGAATGAAAATAATCGGTGTCATTTGGAGATATAGAAAGTAATAAATCTGCCTTCTTCAAAACCGATTCAAAAGCTTTTAACTTTTTTGCTTCAGTCAGAAAAAATTGCTTTTTAAACAACGATTTTTCGACTTTTGCTAAACCTTTGTAATAATCATGCTCAATATTGTGGGTCCGAACAGCTACAAAACGTTTCGAAGGTTTCAGTTCATCCAAAAACCAGCAATTGTGCAAACCTTCGATTAAAATTGGATACCCGTTTTTATTTAGGTTTTTAAGCAATTTTTCATTTTTTCGAGTAGCAACTACAAAGGGTAATTTCGATAATAATTTGGCTTTACTTTTATCGCGTTGGTAATATGTAACCGATTCGCAATACTTATTCAATTCCTTTTGCTTTCCTCTTCCATACTCAAAGCAATGCAAGTGAATTTTTACTCCCAATTTATGGAGTGCTCTAATTTTATAAAACACATCAACTGCTCCTCCATAATTTGGAGGAAACGGCACATCAAACGATACGATATGTATTTGTTGTTCTTTCACAGGTTTTTATAAACTTCCAACAGCGTTTCCACTTCTTTTTCCCAAGTTAATTCTTGCGCTGCTTTTTTTGTGTTTTCTTTGTATTGGGAAAACATATTTTCATTATCCCATATAGCTAATAGGCTTTTCTTAATTTCTTCCGGAGAATGATCCACCGTTATTATGCCAATTTCATATTGATAAATAATTTTCTTCAACTCTACCAAATCACTTGACAAAACAGGCAATCCTGCTCTGATATAATCGAATATTTTATTGGGTAAACTAAAGCGATAATTAATATTCGTATCCTTATCTAAAGTAACTCCAACATCAGCATTGAAACTATATTGCATCATTTCATTGTATGGTAATTTACCAACAAAAGCAACTTTATTGTTTAAGTCTTGGGCCTTACTTCGTTCTGTTAACTGGTTTAAAACATCACCACTTCCAACGATATACAAAACCGTATTATCCATTATAGCAATAGCTTCTAAAAGCTCTTCAACACCTCTATCTACATTAATCCCTGTCCCTTGTACAAGCACTATTTTTTTATCTAATGGGATCCCCAAATCAGCTCTTGATTTAATTTTCTTTAAATCATCACTTGTGGGAACATTTCGAAGTACCTGAACTTCTATATTATATTGGTTTCTATACAAGTCTGCAATTGATTGATTAACCGTAAATATGTATTTCAATTTTGGAAAAATAGACTTTTCAATTTTCTCCCAAACCTTTTTAACTTTTGGTCTGCCCTGAATTTCGGGAACACCTGTAAAATATTCATGGCTATCATAAATTAAAGGTATCCTACGCAATTTACTTGCCCACCTATTTGCTAGCAATGTGTCTAAATCATTTGCATGAAAAACATCAGCTTTAACAAATAGTAACTTAAAAAATAAACGGAGGTTAAAGAAAGCATAAAACAAAGCCCCTTTTGTAAACAGTAAATTCATCCTAGAAGTTTGATAATCTCTTGAGATAGGTATACTTTCTTTGAGTCTTCTCCCTATTAACAAAACATCAAAACCATTATTTGTTAGTGTAGAACAAACCTTATCGACTCGTTGATCGAAGGATAAATCATTTATTACGGATACTACTACTCTTTTCAAATAATAAATATTTTGTACGACTTCAAAGTAAACACTTTGAAACGCTAAATAGAAACAATTATTATAGAGATTTGAAACATGTATAGTGTATAAAGATTAATTTATTTTGAATACAGAAGCTAAATAACAATTAGGTTTGTTTTGTGAGTATCATTCGGCAAAATATTTCCTTAAAAAATTACAATACTTTTGGTATAGACGTTAGCGCAAAACTATTTGGACAGTTTACCAACTTAGAAGAGCTACAAAATATTATTACAGATAAAAATTACCAACAGGAGCAACTGCTTATTCTTGGTGGAGGAAGTAATATCCTATTTACTAAAAACTTAGATGGTCTTGCCTTACATAATCAAATTACCGGTATTGACATTGTTGAAGAAGATGATAATTCCGCTATAATAGTAGGTGGAAGTGGTGTTGTATGGCATGACTTTGTTTTACACGCAATAAACCTCAATCTTGGAGGAATAGAAAACATGAGTTTAATTCCAGGAAGTTTAGGAGCCAGCCCAATGCAAAATATTGGTGCTTATGGTGTTGAAGTAAAGGATAGATTTGAATGGTTAGAAGCCTATCATATTGAATCTGGAGAAATTCATAGATTTAACAATGCTGCGTGTGAATTTGGTTATAGGGAAAGTATTTTTAAACGGAAAAACAAAGGGCAATACATCATTACTAAAGTCGCTTTTCGTTTAACAAAAAAGCATCAACTCAACACCTCTTACGGGGCAATTGAACAGGAATTAGAAACATTAAACATTACTACACCAACTATAAAAGATGTTAGTAATGCCGTTATAAAAATTAGAGAGAGTAAATTACCTGATCCAAAAAAGATTGGAAATAGTGGTAGCTTTTTTAAAAATCCTATAATTGACAATGCTTCTTTTGAAGATATAAAGGCTAAGTTCCCAAAAATAGTTTCTTATACCGCCGGTAACGGAAAAATGAAAATTGCAGCTGGATGGTTAATCGATCAAGCTGGTTGGAAAGGAAGAACCATAGGTAATTATGGTGTCCATAAAAATCAGGCTTTAGTGTTAGTAAATTATGGAGGTTCTTCAGGAAGTGATATTTACAACCTAAGTGAGGAAATTATACAGTCTATTAAAGAAAAGTATGGAATAGATTTGGAACGAGAAGTTAACATACTTTAAGTTCCTGCAACATTATCAGCGGATTTTGTATCCAAAGCATCTCTTAAACCATTTCCAAGAAGCATAAATGCAAATACGAGGATTATTATACTAATTCCGGGTAATATTGCTAAAAATGCACTCTCGTTACTTGTAGTCATCATATAAGCTTTATGTTGTTCAAGCATTGCTCCCCATGACGCCATGGGTATTTGAGCTCCTATACCCAAAAAACTTAATCCTGCTTCAATCAGAATAGCAGAAGCAAAATTGGCAGAACTAATTACAATCACTGGCCCCATAATATTTGGTAATACATGCTTCCAGATTATTCGCGCATTTGAGTATCCCAGAGCTCTGCCTGCTTCAACATATTCTTGTTCTCTGATACTCAATATTTGACCTCTTACAACTCTAGCTAATTCAACCCACATTATTAATCCAACAGCAATAAAAACAGTGGTAAAGCCCTTGCCTAAAATTAATGTAAGGGATATAATAAGTAAAAGGCCAGGAATAGACCAGACCATATTAATAAACCACATAATCAAATCATCCACCCAACCACGGTAAAACCCTGCTAAAGACCCTAGCAACAATCCAATTATCAATGAAATAATAACCGCAATTAACCCTACAGATAGTGAAATAATAGTTCCAGCCATCAGACGACTTAACATATCTCGTCCTAATTTATCTGTACCAAAATAAAATGTTTGCTCAACGATATTATTTGCAACAATTTCATCTCTCATTTCCGAAATCCCTTTGATTATTTCAGTACCATCCAACAACCATATAGTTATAGTACCATTGAGGTTTATTTTAAACTTCTGCTCTTTAGAAATAGAAAGTGGGTATAGCACTTCAGCTAAAGCGTAGCTCTGATATTGAGGTGAGTATCCTTTTTCATTTTCAAAGCCTGTATATTCTTCAATAACAATATCCCCGCCTTCAAACTTGTATCCATACATTGGATAACTCTTATATATTGCTTCTTCGTATCCAAAAAATAATTTACCAAAAAAACCAACATCTTCAAATTCCCTATTTTTCCTTGCTAATAGTTGAGTAACTTTAAACCCTGGTGCTTTTCTCGATATTGGTGAATTCTGATTATTAGCATCTTCTGTAGCATCAGGTCTTATATTAGCTCCTAAAACAGATATGAAAATAGCAACGCAGATGATTAGTAGCCCCAACATAGCTGTTCGGTTCTTTTTAAGCTTTCTCCAAGCTTCAAAATACATTGAATCTTTTCTTTTATATTCCTTGATCTCTTTCATTTACTTTTCACCTTCCTTTCCAACCTGGAGAAGAAAAAAATGTCGCTAAAGATACTATGAACAAATAAAAAGGATAAAAAACTACCATAATTGGGAAGTAGATTATCGTTTGATATCTGCCATACCTGTTTGCCAATAAAACTAAAAACAATACATCTACAATTGTTTTAACGGCACACAATTTAATGAAAAAAACAATGCTATCGATATCCAAAATTATAAGTACTGTCATAAATAGGATAGAACAATTAATAATCAAAACAATAGCTCCAAAAACAGTAGATAAAGACATTTCTAATTTACTTGATTTTGAAGCCCATCTCACCGATCTAGAAACCATTTCAGTAAATGATTTTGCCCCCTCTGTTTCCACAATAGAATTTGCACATATTTCAACATGACAGTCATCTTTCCTAATTATTTTTTCAAGAAAAAACATATCATCCCCTGACAATGTATTGTAATTATTCTTGTATGGTTGTAGTTTATTGAACAATGATTTTGTGTAACTCAGGTTTGCACCACTGCACAATAGCGGAGTTTTTAATTTAGTAGAACCAACAGTGATGCCCGCAAGTAAAAGAGTTTCTATTTGTTGCAAATTGGACAATAGCCCTGGCCTTTTTTTATTTATTACTGGTGCAATTATGAACTCACTTCCTGAGTCGATCAATATGTTAATTTCTTGCAACCAATTTTTGGAATGTATACAATCAACATCTGTTGTAACAATTACTGAATGAGCAGCTTCTATAACTCCTGCTTCAATGGCTCTTTTTTTACCAAAAATTTTTTCCTCTAGCGATATTAATTTATACGGAAAGGGGAAATTCAACAACCCTAGCATCAATGTCTCAGCGCTATTATCTACTGAATGATCATTAATAAAGATAAACTCAACTGCCTCTATGCTATATTGTAAATCTGATAAAGATTTCAGTAGTAGAGGAATATTATCTTGTTCATTTCTATAGGGAATTAAGACAGATAAACTATTACGTGTATTTGAGGAAGTTCTTTTATTGTTATTCAGTCTTAGCCAACCGAAAATTAAAGCCAGCATCCAACCCGTATAGATCGAAAATATAACTATCAATATCCCATGAACATATATCACTATAGACGCGTTTTAAATTTGACTTTATCAAACAAGAATATTAAACTCCCCACAATAGCAGGAAAAGCAATATTTATTACCCAAAGAATAATTGATGCTGATAATACCTCTGCAGTACTGTTATAGTTTGCCAATAGAAGAAGCACAACAGCTTCTCTTGTCCCTAAATTACCCATAAAAGGAGATGGAATAAACGTAACAATCATATATAATACGCAAATAAAGGTACAGAGTGAGATAATTGTGATCTCTACATTAAGAAGCTTCAATAATAAAAGAAACTGAAATGCAAAAACAATATACCTAAGGATAGAAAAAGCTAGAACAGCAAATAATTCATGCTTGTTAAAATATTTGAAATAACTAATTCGTTCGGCAAACCTAGTTATGAAAGGCAGCTTTAAGGCAAGTTTATATAGAAACGAAGGGTATAAAAATAAAGCTCCCAATAAAAGAACTAATATAAAAGAGGCCAACAATGCAAATATGGGAAAACCCTGGTTGATAAAATTAAGTTGCGTTCCAAAAGAAACAATAATTAAAAAGCCAATAAAGCCAAATAAAGCAGTCGTTGTTAATTGAGCAACGTTTCCCAGCATAGTTGAAGAGATAACAGAAACGGTATCTTTCTCTTTTAAGCACAATGCTCTGCCAACAAATGTTCCTACTTTATTTGGAGTTAAAACTCCAATAGCATTACCAGCATATACGGATTTTATAGCATCCCATTTATTGATTGCTTCTGTTTTTGAAATAAGTGCTCTAAACTTTAAGGATTCTAACCACCAATTAATAAACTGTCCAATAAAAACGATTATGAGGATAATAATTCCGTTAAACGATTTTAGGTTGTTCTCTACTCCATCGAAATTTAAACTCTCTTTGTTTTTCAGCAATTCCGAATAGATAACGTACCCCGCTCCAACAAATATTGAAATTTGGAGTATACGTATTAGAATCTTATTTATTTTTACTCGCTTGATAGATGCAAATTTAAACTTTTGATGATAGTTTCCGACAAAATAATTTTAGGTTTAGATCCTGGGACCACAACAATGGGATATGGCATTATTCGTATTCGAAAAAATAATATGGAAATGATAAGCACAGGTGTAATTCATTTACATAAACTTGAAAACCATGAGTTAAAGCTGAAAAAGATATTTGAAAAAGTAAGTTTTTTAGTGGATGAATACCTTCCAGACGAAGTTGCTATTGAAGCTCCTTTTTTTGGAAAAAACGTTCAATCCATGCTTAAATTAGGAAGAGCACAAGGAGTTGCTATGGCCGCCGTTCTGACTAGAGATTTGCCAATTCAAGAATATGCGCCTCGGAAAATTAAACAAGCAATAACTGGGAATGGAAATGCTAGCAAGGAGCAGGTAGCCAAAATGCTGCAATCGCTATTAAAACTAAAAGAGTTACCAAAAAAGCTAGATGCTACAGATGGACTAGCAGCAGCCGTATGTCACCACTTTCAAGCAGGAAAACCGGACTCTGGTAAAAAGAACTATTCAGGATGGGGTTCCTTTGTTAAGGATAATCCAGATAGAACAAAATAAGATTTAAGCTTCTGAAATACTTTTAGCAATGTTCTCTAATTCTGAGCTATCAAATTTCTTTTTAGGTTTAGAAAAATCCATGTCAGCAACACTATTTATAGGAATTAAATGAATATGTGCATGCGGCACTTCAAGTCCAATAACGGTAACACCAATCCGATCGCAAGGTAAAACCCTTTTCATCTTTATAGCCACTTTTTTTGCAAATAGGTTTAATCCTGCAAGCAAATCATCTTCTAAATCAAAAATATAATCTACCTCTTGCTTAGGTATAACCAAAACGTGGCCCTTAACCAACGGATTTACATCTAAGAAAGCTAAAAACTTATCATCTTCAGCCACTTTGTAACAAGGAATATCTCCATTTACAATTTTAGAAAAAATAGAACTCATGGTAATTTAATTAACGTGAAATTGAGATAATTTCAAATTCCATGATTCCATTAGGTGTTTCAACTGGTGCTATATCTCCAACCGATTTACCTAACAACCCCTTCCCTATTGGTGAATCTATAGATATTTTACGAAGTTTTATGTCAGCTTCATTACCAGCAACTAATGTATATTCCACCTCCATTCCGTTCTTCATATTCTTAATCTTTACAGTAGATAAGATTAAGGCTTTAGATGTATCCAATTTAGAATCATCGATTAAACGGGCAATAGATAACTCATTTTTCAGTTTTGAAATACGAGCTTCCATAAGTCCTTGTGATTCTTTCGCAGCATGATACTCTGCATTTTCAGAAAGATCCCCCAGATCAATCGCTGCACCAATTAGAGCGGACAACTTTGGACGTTCTATTCTTTCCAATTGTTCAATTTCGTCTTTCAGATTTTGAAGACCTTCTTCAGTATAGTAATTAATTTTTGACATAACAGAGGTGAGTTCTTTAAACCAGAAAAGAGAATCCCAAAAGGACTCTCTTTTCTATTACTTATATAATTTAATCTCTTATTTTAAGTTGATACGACCACCAATAGAGTGGATCCCTCCCAAAGTTGAGCTTCTGTATCCGTAATCAATACCAATCATGGTTTCATTCTTTCCAACTGGAAAATCAACAGATAACCCAGCAGATAAGCCCGTTAAAGAATTAGTTCGATTTACATTATCAAATATTCCATTTTCATATATGTATCCAGCTCTTGCAATAAAGTAAGCTTGCTTCATACCACTAAAAGTGTATTCTCCACCTAATCTATATTGATCTTTAGAAAATGAGTTCGAAGTATAAACAAATCCCATGGTTAATTTATTTGATTCATCAAATAAGAAGTCATAAGAAGCTGCAATATGCAATAAAGATGGTAATTCAAAAGAAGAAACACGTTGTTCCGAAGTAATAAGAATACCAGTATTCGGATTTAACATCTCTAATGAGATACCATCACCACTATATTCCAAAGGAGCCCCAACATTTTTCAAGCTTATTGCAAATTTAATTTGATCATTTTCTCCTGTTGCGTATCTAATTCCTATATCAATAGCAACACCCGAAGCTTTAACATTAGAAATTGCCTCAGAAACTACTTTCAAATTTAACCCCCCTGAGATAGAAGAAGAAAACTGTCTTGCATAAGCCAAATTAATATTAGTAAAAACTGGTTTAAATGTACCAATATTCCCTTCTGGCAATTCGGTAGTAGTAATTGGAATATCGCCAAAATTCATTGACATTATCGAAATCCCCATAACACCATTCTCACCAACCCGTTGTGCTAATCCAAATCCATTTAACGCAATATCTGAAATACCACCTAACCAGTTGGTTCTAGCAAATATAATTTCCGTTTTATCTGCATAGGCCAGGCCTGCAACATTCGAATATAATGCCTCTAAACCTTTAATTGAAGAAACTCCAGCACCTCCCCAAGATGAACTACGTGACCATGGGTTTATTAATAACTCTGTAGCTCCAGCCGATCCAGCTCTATCTTCATTACCAGCAAATGTAGGAAGTGAAGCGACAAGCATTCCTGCTATTACTAAACTGATTCTAATACTTTTACTTAATTTCATATCTATTCTTATTTAACAAATAATTCGTTTCAATCTAATCAACACTCCTAGAAATTATCTAAATCCGGAGGGCGAATCACACCAAACCATTTCAATACTCTTTCACCAACATTAGGAACATCTACATGAATTAAATATAATCCAGATGAAATTGGAATATTCTTAAAGTTTTTTAAATTCCATTCAACATGAGTTACGTTGTTGTCCTTATTAAATGTTCTAACTAATACCCCATTTACAGTATAAATTTTAACAGTACACTGATCCGGTAGGTTTACTATTTTAACTAAATTATCTAATCTATTGGTCTCATAGTTGGAATATGCATAATATGGGTTTGGAACAACATTAATAAGAGATAATATACTGTCACCTGGAACAAATGTTTCTGTAGTAACCGCTAAACTATCCATGTTGAATTCATATAATGGACACCAATCATTAACACTTCCTCCAGTATTGGTAAAGTGCTGCGCATTTATAGAATGTTTCGCATAAGCACTAGCAACTCTAATTTTAATTCTAACATCTGTTTCTATATAAGAAAATGGGTCCGACTCATCAGCTAAGCCCACTGCAGTCTCAGACAACATAGGTATACCAACCCACATACAAGCTCTCCATACTTTTAACATATCTCCAGCATTTGGGTTAGTATTGTCAACTATCTTACTTCTAATAAATGCACATTCATCATATGCAGGCATATTTGTACTAAACTGACTACTAACAGGCTGTTCCTTTCTGTAGTTTTTGAATACATAAACATAATGCTTCCCTCCAAATAATGGATCTCCGAAACCTGTGCGCATATTCGCAGAAGGGTTGAATATCATATCTTTCCCTCCTTCGTTACCTAGCCAAGAATCCTCAGCAAAAGCCATATTTAATCTTTCTCCTGACTCCAAGTCAATTGCATAGCCTGGGAACCAGCTCATTCCAGTACCGTCACCATCAGGCAATCCATTTTTACCAAGTGAAGGCAGTTTTTTCGGCATCAGTTTATCTGTCGTTCCGTTCCAAGATAAATTACTATTATCTTGAGATTCTAATACTACAACTCTAGACCATTTTGATTTATCAGAAGTAATTACAATATCTACACTACTTAATTGGCTTAATTTAACAGCCCCTTGTCCACCTGTCATATCAGAACTAACAGGCATATCTTTACAATCATGATTTGCTACCATTTTAAATGGCGCCCAAGTTCCTTCTACAACTTTTTCCCAAATTTCAAGATCATCATCCCCTATGAAGTCGTTATATATACAAGGATCGCCAACCTGTCCAGTAGCTGCACTTTCAGACCAACATGCATCAGGATATGCTGCCGCGTCACAATCTTCACTTGACGTACCTGAACGAATCCAATTTCGAGAAGTATTACCATCTGCATCTTCCACACCAGTTAACCATCTTTTAGATGAATCAGCAAATACCACTTCAGAACTCATCAACTCTGTTGTAAATACATTTGGAGACAATTCTTCATACTTATATTGTTGAATATTAATAGATATTCCCCATTCTGGTATTAATTGCTCATTTCCAAGTTCTATGGTTTGTTCAGAATGAATCGTATCTAAAGGATCAGCAGTATTAATTACATACCATTTCGAACTATCCAATTGAGTAGAACCAGCTTGTGGATTTCCATCAGGGAGAATTGTCAATATATAATCTCCTGCTTGAACATTTAATGGATCAATAACCTTAACATCAATTGGTCCTGAACCACCGGCATAAGTTACTTCTTTTGGAGTGTAATTAGCAACTACATCTGCCTCAGACTCTTCAGTTAATTGAAGAATATTTCCTCCATTTCCACGGCCTTCAATTCTAGTAATTTCCGGTCCATCTCCATATACACTATTCTGCACGGTTCCACCATATTCGGGTGAAGGAGAGTGAGGAATACCAACAAAACTTGCGATTTGAGTTCCTGAGACACTTAATCTACTTCCGATGTAAGGTTTTTCTTGTCCTGTTACACCATCAAACTGCTTGTAGTTATTATACCCGTAAGAAATACCCATATAATAGTATTTCTTATGATTTATTAACTTTTTATCTCCTAATGCGAACTCATCTTCCAAGAACTGGAATGAATGTCTTACTCCTTTATCTTCTCCATCAACCATTTCTTCTGCTTCATTTGCTCCAAAATCTTCATTAAATGTAAAGTTTACTAATTGATCAACTCCATCTTTAATATCACATTGAGCTACTAATCGTGCTCTGTCAACGTCACCTAATTCAGAGGGGCTAACCGTTCCATCAATTAATTGATAAACCATGTAACCTTGAAATACATATAGGCTATCATAACCCTCGCCTAAAGCAATAATTAATGGATCAACAGTTTCATAGGTCTCAATTTTTTGAGTTCCTTCTAAGAAAATAATTAATTCATTTTCTAATTCTTGAATTGCAAGATTAGGAGCAGGAGGTCCTTCCAAAATTTGAAAGCAATTATCAAATAACGCTTGCGCTTTATCATCCGCTTTTCTCACTAATTCAACTGATTGGAAAGGATCTCCAGATGTTGATTTAGCATATACTACACCAAATGTAATGTTATTCAATGCACCTGGTTGCAGCGTAAATGGACCCGCAGCTTGGAAAAATCTTCTGTCAAACTTAATATTCCCCTCAGAAACCTCAGTCCAATCTGGCATCACAGTACCATCTTGTCCCCATCCATAAGGATCAGTATCTCCTGGAAAACAGTAATCAGTACTCAGTGTTCCTCCATGACCATCACCGCCATAAGTATAAGGTGTACCATCTAACCAAGTTCCCAGCATATAATTGTAAAAATCAATTGCTAAGCTAGGATCTCCATAAATATTAGCAGGTAGGTTTCTATCGAAATATCCAAATCGTCTCATTCCGAAACGTTCATTATCAATAACACCATCGCCATAACCAATACCTAAACCACCATAAGGAATTCCCTTGTCAGCATTCGCTAAACTAATATCAGTTGTAAGTGGATTATCAATACCATCATTATCTTGGTAAGGCCCCTCAAAGAAATCAACTCCAATTGCTGGAGGATTTGCGCCAATTGCTTGCGTTCCATTACATCCGTCATTATCTATCGCATCCGCATTATATTGGTACCCTAAACCTCTTTGAACATCGCAACCTACGTAATCATCCTCACTACACCCAATATCTGGGTCAAGCCATACTGCGAAATATGTCTCTGTAAGAGTTTGCGTAGACCTATTAATCATCTCATAGTTGTAGAATGTCATGTTATTAATTTCATCATTAGTAGCAAATGCGAATGCTTGTGCTCTAATTTCCATTCCAATTGGATCTCCATTTGTCTCTGTATGAATATTTCCTTTGTCATTAAATACCCACCACATGTTGTAATCTCCAAATAAGGTAACTTGACGACTTGTTCTACAATCAACAGAATTATCCAAATCATACCAAGGATAATCTCCAGCTCCAACAGGGTTGTAAAGTCCATCACCATCTCTATCATAAAATGGCGCTAAATAAAAATCTTGAAATTTATTAATATCACCATGAGCTGGCCAATTTAAAATACTATTCGGAATTGTATATCCTTCATATTCCTCTGTCTCGTCACAATCCTCATTTTGTGTACATTCATACCAGCCATTAAATTCTGTTACTTCCTGTTTTGTTGTAATGTAAAAGTTATCATACTCAAGACAAGTTTCCGGCTCAACTGTTGCAGGTCCATAATCTTTAATTGCAATTGCTGGATTACCAGTTCCTGGCGTCACAGATAAAGGTCCCGTCCAAAAATCATTTCCTTGTCTAAACGTCAAAGCAGCTAATTTTAGCTGATTGTTAACATCAACTCCACCCATCCATAAAGCACCTGCATAGATAACTGTTTCTCCAGATCCAACTGGCACCTCATACGAAGCACTACTTGTAGATCTGTTTTGATACATACTACCACCTGTCTCTATTAATGCTTTAACATTATTAAACTCTAGGTATCCAAATGTTGATGCTGGCGCACAGTTGGCCGCTTTTAGCTGAAATGAATTTTCTGGCTTACCGCCATCATTTCCATTTGTAGACTTACTATGGTCGTACCACGCACTTGCATGATTCCCAAAGAAAACACACGCTATTAGAAGTAATGTTATTTTATTCATAATCTTCATGTTATAATATAATAAATTCTTAAAAGTCTAATTTTGCTCCTATACGAATAGTTCTTGGCATTCCAAAATTGTATGGATTATTTGCTTTCAATGCATACAAGTATCTGAAAGATGCTTCATCGTTTTGGCTTTGAATACCTGCTTGATATGTAGCAGCATTCAAATAACCATCATCATCAGGATTACCTGTTGCTCTATACACATTGGTAATGTTTATTGTATTAAGAACATTATTAACCAATAAATAAACATTTAAGTTTGCAGATTTCGTTTTCTCCTCTCCTTTACCAAATTTTAAAATAATGTTTTTATCAATTTGCATATCCGATCTAACTTGCCATGGTTTACGTGAACCATTTACAGTCCCGTCAAGCGTTCCAGAAGTAGGGCTTAATGGCGCTGCAGGGCTAATTTGCTCCTGTGCACTATATGGAGTTCCAGAAGAACCATTTAAAACCATATTTACACCTGCATTTTTAAAGATTTGTTTTCCTCCCATTACCGGACCATTGTAATCTTTTCCTTCTCCGTATCTAAAATCAACTGTTCCAGTCAACTGGTGTCTTTGATCGTAGCTATAAGGAAAAATTGTTCTAAGGTTTGGTTGTCCTGAATTAATTAAGTTCAATGAAGATGATGCATCTGAACCTGTTCCTTCAGCAAACTGTAGAGTATAAGCAGCTCTTAATGTAATATTACCTGATCTTCTTAAATCATAAGCTACTGTCATACCTTTAATTGTTCCAAAATCAATGTTCCCCCAAGTTCTATATGTACGAGGGTATGCATTAGTAACATTAATCAATGACACTTGATCTCTTTGCTCTCTGTAGAATACAGATAACTTTAAAGAAGATCTTTTACTCAGTACTTGTTGAAACCCTAATTCATAATCAATTGTTTTTTCTGGTTTCAAATCAGGATTATTAACTACAACATTTCTGTTTTTCATATAGTAATAATCTAAAGGATTTAAACGATTTCCTGTAGTTGGTCTTTTTGATAAGATATCATAATGCGCAAAGAATAAAGCTTCATCCGAAATTGGGAATGAAAATGCAATACGAGGCATAACAACAATTTGAGGAGTATAATCTTCAAATACATCTTGTGAAATATTATCAGATGGATTTACACCATCTTGTAAATAAGGAGCTATTCCGGCACTTGTTTCCAATACTGACGGATCAGTAATTTCAGCCCCTACTGCATTATACCATGTATCCTCTACTCTGTATCCATTAATTGCAGTCGGGTCCTCAATATCATTTACATATACAATCGCATTATCAGGAATATTTTCTGGGTGAATAACTTCAACACCGTCGATATCCAACACTTCTCCAGCTGTTCTTGAACTATACAATAAATACTTATCTTTTAATACTTGTTGATTTGCATCAAATCTATCTACACGAAGACCAACGTTAAAGATTAAATCATCAAATGCAAATTTATCCATTATGTATCCAGACATGTAAATTGGTTCGAAAGCTCCCATTGGACGAGTAAAGTTTCCAAGCTCATCCGTTTCAGTGAAAAAATCGTTAAGCGTTGGATTATCTTTTGATTTATTTCCTTTATAGTCGTACCCATAATAAGAAACGTAATTAGAACCTTGATTTAACAACTCATCTGCACTAAACATATCTAATGAGAAAGTACTTGGATCTAATTCATCAATATTTAAATACTCGGTTCCTGTAGGATCCATTCCTTGTGCATTTCTTACATTGTAATCGAAAAAAGATTGTTCTCCGCCTCCAACATATTCATCACTAGCCCCACTCAATGTAGCAAAATCATATTGTGAAAATGTTCCAAACTGAGAAACATAATAATCGCTTTCATCCAATGCTCTGCCATTATCCGTATGACTGTTAGCTAATAATCTTCCAAGGGTCCAAAGACCTACTGGGCTAACAGAAAAACTTCTATCAGTTCTTTGTTCGTATTCAAAACCAATTGCAATTGCATGATCGCCTATATCTGCAGAACCTTGAGCAGTAACACGAAATTGAGATGCATCTGATTTAGAATATCCATTGTATTGCGTACCCATATTTGTCCACAAACCATAAACGCTGTTCGGCAGCATCCCGTTCAATAAAGCGCCACCATCTAATAACTGCGTGAAGTTCTCATAATTATCAACGACATCATTATACAATGTATAGTATTGATTAGTAATAGCTGCCAATTCAGTATTCGCCAAATCTGAAGTATCTGGCGTAAACGTAACCTCTACATCATTTAATCCATTATGGACACGGTCAATTTGTCCATCTCCGTTAAAATCTCTTAACTCATATGATTTCTCTTGTTCAACTTCAAACTTCCCAACATATCCATATCCAAAAAGGTTATCCTTATGTTTTGCATCTTGTGTTTTAGAATTATTCTTAGAATAATCTATCATAATAGTATAGAAAGCATTTTTAACACTTCCTGTACTTTCCTCACCCTCTTCCATTATAGATTGAAAGCGTTGTGTGAACTTACCATAGGTTCGCCAGCTACTAGACTGAATCAAAGGAAAGTTATCATAGTTCATTAATGATCCACCCCAATTCCCTGCTAAGTAACGACTATAACTACCTGAACCACCAAATGTTAAATTTACATTTGGACCAACGTTTACATCAATTTTTCCAGCAAGAGAAGCATTTTTTGATGGAACATTTTGCCTGAATTTCACTTCTTGAAAGTCAGAAGCATTTAAAAAATCTGTATTATAGAACGCTCCAAAACCAGTTCCAGTTGGTCTTAATGGATTTGCCGTTAATTCAGCTCGTGCTGAGTCCGTAATTCTATACTGTGGCAAGCCCAGTGGTCTAGAATCTACAGCAGATGTAAAATTTCCTGAAATAAAGAAACCTAATAAAGGATCTGTTTTCTTTCCAGTACTATCTTTCTTCATTAATAAAGGTCCTGCTACAATTCCTTCAATTAGATTGTATCCGTAATGATCTAAACCATAAGTCTTTTCTCCTAATTTAAACCCAGAAGACACTACTTCAACTCCACCAAAATAAAATCTTGACGCACCTCTAGTAGTAATCGAGATAATACCACCAGTTGCATCACCGTAATTCGCAGGAAGACCACCAGTAATTACTGCCACTTCCTCAATCGCTGACTTAGGTAAAGAAGAAGACCCTCTAACCTTAATTCCATCTATATAATAATAAGTTGCATCGCTACGAGAACCACGAATAGATGTAATATTACCATTTGCATCAGATTGAACACCACCCACTGTAGTAGCAATAGATGCTGCAGACCGACCTGGCATTCTTGCTAAATCTTCTCTTGTTACAGTCCCACCAGAAGCTCCTCCATCCTTATCAATTAAAGGCACTTTATAAGTTACAACCTCAACAACTTCAAGCAACTCACTCGACTCTGACAAAACAATATCTTTCATTGGCAGTAGCTGCCCACCTTTAACAACAACACCTTCAATTTTATAGGTCTTATAACCAACAAACTTTACAGTTAAATCATATTTACCAGCATCGATATTTGCAATTTTATATTTACCGTCAAAATCAGTTGTAGCACCAGACTTAAGGTTTCCATTTTGCAAAATAGCAACATTCACAAAAGGAAGCGGCTCACCACTTTTATCAACAACCTTTCCTTTTATACTGGCTCCAGTAGATCCTTGTGCAAATGCCGAAAACGCAACAAATAAAGAAGCAATGAATGATAAAGTAACTTTTTTTAACATATGATTAAATTAAATTTAACACTTCAATTTTATTAGAAAACCTCCCGTTCAATCAGTTTGATTAAAATATGAGTTTTCTAAACTAGCAGACAAAGAAACGAATCTTTCTCAATTTTTAACATCTTTTAGCAAATAAATCTTAGCTAATTGCGGTTATCTTAAGTTTAGGTCTTCTAGGATCAAATGTATAATAAGCTTTTCGATAAAAAAACACTTAATGAACTAAAGGTTAATCCTAACTACTTTTCGGTAAACTTCTGCTATTTTTTTCTAAACCACTTTTTATAAAACGGGTCTTCAAATTTTCCCTTCTTAAGCCTTTTAGCTTTTTTCTTTGTCTTCTTCATACGTTTCAGGGTCTCCTTGTCTTGTATCCTCTTGTGGTGTTTTTCTATAACTTTATCCTCATTACCCTTTTGTTTTTCCTTCTTCTTTTCTGCTTTTTCAAATGTTTTATTCCTTGGCCCGTCATTTTGCGTAAAACCATATTGAGGCAACATTAACAATGTGAAGATCGTTATTATATTAATGAGTCTATTCATAATGAGTAGTAAAATTACTAAATTTGAACTTCAATCAAAAATTAAACCTAATGGTAAAAAGATTATCTACATGTCTTTTATTGCTTTCCTTAGTTGTGATTTTTTCATGTAATAAAAACCAAAACAGGGTACCTTATGTCCCTATAGACTTATATATTAATATAACACTGCCCTTATATACCAACTTAAATGTAATTGGAGGATGGGTTTATGTTTCTGGAGGAAGCAAAGGATTAATTGTTTACCGTCAGACGGCTGAAACTTTCATGATTTATGATAGGCATTGTACTTATGATGTAAACGCTCCATGTGCCTCTGCTTCTGTTGACTCAACTAACTTGGCAATAAGTTGCGATTGTGATGGAAGTCAGTATCAATTATATGATGGTGCAGTTATAAATGGACCGGCTACCTACTCCCTTCAACAATATCAATCTATTTATGATGGATTAGCAAATACACTTCATATTTATAATTAATGAGGATTATACTTCTTGTTTTTATTCTTTCTGGATTTTCTACTCAAATAGAAAGTCAAAGTGATACAGATACCATCTTTCATCCAAAACAAAAAATTGGCTTTGGTATTTCAAATGTTGCTAAAACTATCGGAGTTAGTTTAAATGACTCCAACCCTTTTCCGAAAACAATACGATATATGGCAGAATATCACCATGAAATTGACACTGCATTATACATTCGTTTTGGTGTTTCATCAGCAATCTCTTCTTCCAAAAATGGAAACCTAAGAGAGTACTATTTTGTCCCACTCAATTTCAATCTTGGAGTTGAAAAATTAGTTTCCTTAAATAAATTTGATTTTATATATGGCGCCGATATATTTTATACGATGTCCTTAAGAGGAGGCTCACAAATAGGAACCGGCATGTGGCAAGGAGATGATTTTGGTTTTGGTGTTGCCCCAATTGGCGGAATAGACTACAACCTTAACAAGGAATGGATTATTGGAATAGAATTAGAAGTTGGCATTGGGTTGTTTAGAAACTTTATAGGTGTAGGTACCATAGCTGTACAAACCATAAAGCCCGGGCCTATCTACCCCAGACTTCTAAGCCTTTCATTTAAATACCTTCTTTGGAACAGTTAATCTATTTTCCGTCAAATAAAACCGGATTTTGATCTGACAAGTTTGGATACACATTATTTTCTCTATCAACATCTGCTAGTCTCGTCGAAGGGTCTATTTCAATCTCAACAACTTGATTCATCGGAACATCCAATAGGAATTTATATTCAGGATATACCCAAGGCCAAGATTTTTTATCTATACGCTCAATACCATACATATCCTTACCTTTACTTCCTCTCATAATTCTCATTGGAATATTGTACCATTTTTTTGATCCATCTTTAAAAGTAACAACAACATCTATAGGCATAGGTATATCACCGATTCTTTCTAAAACAATGCTTGTTTTACCTCCTATATCGACTACATCTTTAATACCGTAATCCACGGTATTAATTGTTCCAATAAATTGCTCAAAATACCAATCTAATTCAATACCAGAAACTTTTTCCATTACGCGTTTAAAATCTTGTGGAGTTGGATGTTTGTATCGCCATTCATAATAATAACGTTTCATTCCCTCCATTAGATAATCGTCTCCAATAATATACCCTAATTGCTGCACTAAAACTGCGCCTTTTGAATAAGCATTACTACCATACACTGCATTCAATTTATAAAAATCAGCATGCGTAGTTAAAGGTTCAGCATTGTCAGATTTTGCTAATCTCATGTATCCACCGTATTGGCGAGCCAATGGATTCATAGCATTTCTTTCGAATAGATGATCCATTGTTTTGTATTGCGCAAACGTACAAAAGCCCTCATCCATCCACTCGTGTTTAGATTCATTTGTTGCTAACAACCCCTGATACCAGCTATGTATCGACTCATGAACAGTAACACTTACTAAACCACCAAAACTTCCTTCTCCCGTTATTAAAGTACACATTGGATATTCCATTCCGCCATCACCACCTTGAATAATTGAATATTGTTTATACGGATAAACACCAAAGTTTTCATTTACATATTCAAAACTCTTTACCGCATAAGGACGAAGTTTTATCCAATTTTCTTCTGTTGAATCTACTTGGTAGATAAAGTGTAGAACCGTACCGTTATTTAAATTAGCTGTTTCGTGTGTAAAATCTGGATCTGCAGCCCAAGCAAAGTCATGCACTTGCGGAGCCTTAAAATGCCACATTAATTTAGGCCCTTTATGGATTTTCAGAGCCTTAGATGAATCTTGATACCCATAACCTACTTCTTGCGGATTTTGAACATAACCTGTGCCACCTAACATATATGTTTTATCAATTGTGATTTTAACATCAAAATCACCCCAAACACCGTGAAACTCTCTACCAATGTAGGGATTTGAATGCCATCCATCTTTATCATATTCAGCCATTTTCGGATACCATTGTGTCATTGAATAACGAACCCCTTCGTGATTATCTCTCCCTGTTCTTCTTATTTGTTTTGGAACTTGTGCTTCAAAAACCATATTGAACGTTGCTGTTTTTCCTGGCAAAATTGGCTTATCTAAAGTAACTTCCAAAATAGTTCCTTCCATTACATATTTAACTGCTTTACCATTTTGAGTAAGGGAATTTACTTTTTGATAACCTTGCTCATCTTCATTTAAATGAAAAATACGATCCTTTACTCTCGGATCTGGGTCTTGTATTGTTCTTGACCTAGCATCCATCATACTTCCGGGCTGAAAAGCATTGTAATACAAATGATAAAACACTTTTGTCAATGTATCGGGTGAATTGTTTTTGTAAACCAATTCCTGCTCCCCAGTAAATCGATTGGTGTTGACATCCATATCAATATTCATGGTGTAATCGACATGCTGCTGCCAATATCCTTTTTGAGACATACCGGCAAAAGCTGACATCAATAAAATTCCTAATACAATTAACTTCATCTTTTTATATTATAAATTGCTCTTTCTTTAAATCCAACCACTCAAGTGTTGAATTACAAAAAATATTATCTACTGTTTCTTTTGTTAAACCCATTTCCGTTACAAACTTTCCAATTTCTAGATCTCCCAACGGAAACGGATAATCACTTCCTAAGGTAATTCTATTTGAACCCTGCAACTTCAATGTGTAATCTAGCAATAATGGATCATGTGTTATACAATCGACCCAAAACTTACCTAAAGACTCTCTTGGGCTTACTTTATTGTCCACAGCCACAAGGTCAGGTCTACAATTAAACCCATGTTCTATTCTTCCAATAGTAGCTAAAAAAGATCCACTTGCATGTCCAAAATTCACTCTAAGTTTTGGAAACTTTTCAAAAACCCCTCCAAATATCATTGAAGCAATCGCTCTAGCAGTTTCAGCAGGCATCCCTACTAACCAAGGTAGCCAGTATTTCTCCATATTTTTCTTCCCCATCATATTCCAAGGGTGAACAAAAACAGCTAAACCTAATTCTTCACAAGCCTTCCAAATTGGGTGGAATTTCTCTTCATTCAAGTTCTCATCGTTGATGTTTGAACCTATTTGAATCCCCACCAATCCAATTTCTTTTATCCTGTACAATTCTTGAACAGCTAATTCAGGGTCTTGCATAGGTACGGTGCCTAATCCTATGTAGTTTTTCGGATATTTAGCAATTAAATTTGCAAGATCATCATTTAGAAATTGTGAAACAGCTAACCCATCTTTCGGTTTAGAAAAATATGCAAACAGCACAGGAATGGTACAAACTACCTGAACTTGTGTCTCAAATTTTTGATACTCTCTAATTCGTACCGCTCCATCCCAACAATTTTCATTTACCTCTCGAAAAAACTTCTCTCCTTGCATCATTCTGGCCCACCCTGGCTTGTGGTGATCTAAATGTATAAAACCATCGTAACCAAATTTATCAGCCCATTGAGGAATGTGCTTTGGCATAATATGAGAATGCATGTCTATTTTTAACATTGTCTAAATCCTTTCTATTTTATAATGGCCAAGGTCTTGCTTTGAACCGTTACCGTGATTTTTCTTAGGAACCGGATCATATCCAGAGGTTCCCTTAGGGTGACACTTACTCAATCTTTTTACCCCTAACCAAAAACCTTTTAGCACTCCCCATTCATTCATTGCATCTACAGTATAAGTTGAGCACGTTGGCGTGTGTCGACAACTTGCTGGGAAAAAAGGAGAAATGCACCATTGATACAGTTTAATTGGAAAAATAAATATGGCTATAAAGATCTTTTTCATGCAAAAAAAGAACCGTACGAATACCGTTCCATTAACTTACTTAATTCCTAATTTCTTTTTCATCTCTTTTGTTAAAGCATCTTTATGAATTAAGATATTCATTGTTTTATACTTTACATAAGGGAACGAAGCGTAGAAATAACCATCGGCTTTATTTACATCTTTTCCCCAAGAATTCTTAACTATGAAATACTTTGTCCCTTCTTGGTCTTTAATCACACCTGTTATGTGCATACCATGATCATCAGTTGTTTCTTGTGCGTCAAAAGCAATTTGACGTTCTTCTTGCGAAACATCTCTTTCTTTAACTGGCTGAACAAATGCATTACTAATTTTCTCAGCCCCTACTTCGTTAAAGTATTTCGCATCCTTTCCTTTCTTTTGAATAGTTGATTCATCTTCTGGTAAAATACAAAGTCCATCAGCAGGAGAAAATCCTTTTTCAGAAACATCTGCACCCCATGCAAAAGTATATCCATTCATAATTGCATCTTCCATTACTCCCATGAATTCATCTAAAGGAACATTGTAACAAGATTTCAAAGCCCAGTTATCTTGAACCTCAAGAACAAACGGCTTGTAAAATGGGTGATGAGTATATGAAGTAACTGAGATATACTCATCCATATTAAAACCTAATTCATCTGCATAAGATTTTGGCGTGTACTCTTTTCCTTCATGCGTAAATTTAAAGTCCTCTGTATTATCAGGTAAATCTCCTAAGTAAGCATCTACGACACCAGTAAAAGCAGTTTTCCAGACAGGTGTTAAGGTACCTCGTTGTGGTTTCTTAGCTAATTCTTTCATCATTGCTGAAAGAATATTTTCCATTTCTGAATGTAAATGTGAATCCATACCGTATTGCAATCCACTATATACTGATTCTGGAACAATCCCAAATCTTTCTATAACCCAAGGAATATCATGAAATGCTCCTCCAGCTCCAAAAGTAAAAGTACCATACATTCTTAAGAAATTTTCGGCTTTCCCAATATAGGCGTTCCTAACAATATACATTTCAGAAAGGTTATGTTTTCCTTTTCCTTTTCTTATTAGTTCAGATTCAAAAAATGAAAGTGATGAAAAACTCCAACACGTTCCAGTTCTACCCTGATTCTGAACTTCTGTTGCTTCCATGTCTTTTATCATAGTGAATTTATATTCACTCCCTTCTTTATTCGAAAACGTATCTTCTTGTGCAAATGTGAACATACTAGCCGCCACTAAAACACTCGTTATTCCTGATTTTATCATTTTATTCATCTTTTATTTTATTATATAAGTTGTTCCTTCTTTACTGTCTTTTAATTGTATACCTATTCGACTTAGGTTGTCTCTAATTTTATCTGACAAAGCATAATCTTTATTTTGTTTGGCATTGTCTCTCATTTGAACCAACAAGTTAACGGTTCCATCCAGTTTGTCGGAATCATTTTCCATGAGCGGTACCAATCCAAAAACATCAATAACAAACCCTTCAAATGTATCTTTTAAATATTTAAAAGTATTCTCCGATATTTTACCAATTGTATTATTAGTAGAATACGTATTTATTTTTGCCACTAATTCAAAGAGCGTTGCAATAGTTTTGGGCGAATTAAAATCGTCGTTCATATGCTTGTAGCACATCTGGCACAACTCATTAATTTTTGAATCTTCACTTTCATCTAAAACTCCTGTTTTATATTCAACCCCGCCTAACAACTTTAACGCAGCCATTAATTTATTGAATCCTTTTTCAGAAGCGCTTAGTGCAGCGCTCGAAAAATCCAATGTACTTCTGTAATGAGCCTGTTGCATGAAAAAACGAACCACTGTAGGTGAGTATGCTTTATCCAATAATTCATTATCTCCAGAAAACAATTCACCTGGCAACAATGTGTTACCTGTGGTTTTACTCATTCGCTGTCCATTGAGCGTGAGCATATTACCATGCATCCAATAGTTGACAGGAGCTGTTCCATTCGCTGCTTTTCCCTGTGCAATTTCACATTCATGATGCGGAAATTTCAAATCCATTCCACCTCCATGTATATCGAATTGCTCCCCAAGGTATTTCGTTCCCATAACTGAACACTCTAAATGCCATCCTGGAAATCCAACACTCCATGGCGAAGGCCATCTCATTATATGTTCTGGTGATGCTTTTTTCCATAGTGCAAAATCAAACGAATTCTTTTTTTCTCCTTGACCTTCCAATTCTCTTGTCCCAGACAATAATTCATCAACATCTCTACCGGACAACTCTCCATAATCTCCACCTTCTTCCTTGTACTTAAGAACATCAAAATATATAGATCCATTCGACTCATAAGCCAACCCTTTATCTAAAATTTCTTGAACCATTTCAATTTGCTCAACAATGTGACCAGTGGCAGTTGGCTCAATACTAGGCGGCAGAGCATTAAAGCTTCGCATTACGTTATGAAAATCTACTGTATATTTCTGAACTATCTCCATCGGCTCAACCTGCTCTAGTCTAGCTTTCTTTGATATTTTATCTTCTCCTTCGTCTAAATCGTTTTCTAAATGTCCTGCATCAGTAATATTTCTTACATACCGAACATTATACCCTAGAAATTTAAAATATCTAACTATGGTATCAAATGACAAAAAAGTTCTGCAATTACCCAAATGAACATAACTATATACAGTAGGTCCACAAACATAAATCCCCAAATTTTGAGCGTTTATTGGTTCAAACTTTTCTTTTAATCCTTTTAACGAATTATAAATAAATATTTCGTTTTGTTCAATCTTACTCATCAGAAATCTATCTTAGAATCTAAACTAATATGTTTTAGAAATTCTGTTTTATTATCATTCTGATTAAAAATACCAGAATAGCGGGAAGTAATGGTACTACTTTTCGTATCTCTAACCCCTCTCATATTGACACATAGATGCTTTGCATCGATAACACATGCCACATTATCAGTGCCGAGGATCTCTTTTAGTTTTTCAACAATTTGAACAGTCAATCGCTCTTGAACCTGAGGTCTTTTAGCAAAATGCTGCACTATTCTATTTATTTTTGATAGTCCAATTACATTATCATTTGCAAAATATGCAACATGGACTTTACCAACAATCGGAACAAAATGATGTTCGCATAAAGAATACAGTTCGATGTTCTTCTCAACTAACATACCTTTGTATTTATAGCTGTTTTCAAACAAAGACACTTTAGGTTCATTTAGTGGGTTTAACCCACTAAATATTTCCGCAACATACATTTTAGCTACCCTTTCTGGTGATCCTGCAAGACTATCATCACTTAAATCGAGCCCTAATGTTTCCATTATTTTCTCAAAATAACCTTTAATAATTTCTATTTTTTCCGCATCTGATTTAGCAAATGCATCTTTAACCAAAGGTGTATTAATAGATGTCAACACGTGATCTTCTCCAATATTTTCGTTCACTTTATCTTTCAAAATTTGTATGATTTATTGTATCGTTAGCATAATAAATAGAAAACTACTCAGTACTAAAATTCTGCAAAGAAATAAAATTATTTCTTCCAAACAAACTTCCCAGTCTTGTCAATATAGCCTTCTGTTCCTGTTTTAACATCTCCTATTCTGACCAATGCTAATCCATTCATAAAATCAGAAGGTTTTGAGAATTGTTTAGCAACAACCACCTTTCCGGCAACATCCACATACCCCCATTTCCTATCACTCCCCACACCAATAGCTACATTTGCCAAACCCTCACTAAAGTGATATGCACTGTCGAATTGAGGTTCCACAACAATTTTCCCCTCCTTATCCACGTAGCCAAACTTTCCATTTTTAAAATCTCCAAATCTAACTAAAGCTCTTCCTTCGCTAAATGGAAACACTTTATCAAATTGAGCTTTAACGATAACCTGACCCGTTTTATCAATGAAGCCCCATTTACCCATTCTTTCATTACCAACCCTAAAAACAGCTAACCCTTCACTAAAATCTCGAACAAAATCATAAATAGGCTTAATAACAAGCGTCCCTTTTAAATCAATAAAGCCCCATTTATCGCCTTTTCTCACTCTTGCTTTTCCTTCAGAAAAATCATATGCCCCTTCAAATTGTGGTTTGATTACAATTACGCCGGATGTATTAATAAATCCAAAAAGAGTTCCAACCTGAATCCTAGCTAATCCCTCATGAAATGGATAAGCAAAATTACATATAACGTCTATTTTCTTAGCTCCTGTTTTATCAATAAAAAACCATTTTCCGTCATTTTTTACGGCCGATAAACCCTCACTAAAACCACTTACCTTAGCATATTGCACTGGAACTACTGTTCTACCCGATTTATTGATAAACCCATATCTAGATCCACTTTTAATTTTTGCTAAATCTTCTTTAAAATTATATGCTTTATCAAAAGAATTAGGAATTACGACTGCACCCTTTTTATTAATAAACCCCTCTTTTCTTTCCACCCTTATCTTATACAAATCTTGAGCAAATAAACTACTTGCAATAACGCTGCACATTAGTATCAAACTCCATCTCATTCTTCTTATTTTTTATAATTCTGCCTAAATTAATTAAATAAATTTTACCTTCAATGTATATTTCCATAAAACATGCCAATTTTAGACAAAGATATTTCAATACACAGCAACGTTACGCTGTGGGAAATTACTGAATCATGGACTGAATTAATTGATTTATTTGAAAATGACACTGAAATAAATGCCGTTGTTCAGAACTTTGAAAGTGAATCAAAAAAACAACAATTTTTAGCTTCTAGACTCTTATTGAAAGTGGAATTCGGTAATTGGAAAACACTCCATAGTCCTAATGGGAAACCCCACCCAATAAATAATTCATCAGAAATATCAATCAGTCATGACAGGGGAATTGTTGGTATAATTAAGAGCACGAATCCTTGCGGAATTGACATACAAGAAATCACACCTAAAGTAATTCGAGTAAAAAGTAAATTCATTAATGAAAATGACTTTTATTGGCAAAGTGAAAAAGAGAAGGATTTGACTGTTTTATGGTGCGCAAAAGAAACGCTTTACAAAATCAATGGTGATCCAAATATATTCTTTAAAGAGCACATGATAGTTGAGAAATCAGACGAGGAAAACATCCTTATTGGAAAAATAATTCATCCTGAATATCGAAAAGATTATAAATTGAAAGTCCATTTTATCGAAAATTATTGCTTAGTTTACACTTTTTAATAATACCTAAACCTTTGAACACATTCAATACCATATTAAATAGATGCCAAGCAAAAGAAAAAATGTTTGCTATTTTGGTAGATCCTGACAATTACGATGCACCTCAGGATTTGCAAGAGTTAATTTACAACCTCAAATTAGCCTTGCCTGATATAATTCTAATCGGCGGAAGTTTGATTAATAATGGTAATTTTGAGCTGGTAATTAACGAACTGTCTAGCTTAAGAATTGCTCCTGTTATTCTCTTTCCAGGAAACAACAAACAAGTTTCAGCCAACGCGGATGCCATTCTATTACTTTCGTTAATCTCTGGAAGAAATGCTGAATTCTTAATAGGCCAGCATGTTGTTTCTGCATTTGACATTAAAAATGCAAATCTTGAAGTTATTCCGACCGGGTATATGCTAATTGAAAGCGGGCCTGCCACTTCTGCACAATATATGAGCAACACGCAACCTATCCCCTATAATAAGCCTGACATAGCAATCGCAACTGCATTAGCTGGCGAACAGCTTGGACTCAAGTTCATCTATATGGATGGTGGCTCTGGAGCTCAAACGCCCATTTCTAAAGAAATGATTAAGGGTGTTCGGAAAACAGTTAACACTCCCTTAATAATTGGTGGAGGAATCCGAAATAAAGAACAAGCTATTGCTGCATGGAATAGTGGAGCTGACATCATTGTTATTGGAAATGCGATTGAAAAAAAACCTACCTTAGCCCTAGAAATTTCTCTATTAAGAACTGTAAAATAAATGAAGCTAATTGTTTTTTCAAGTCATAACGGACTCCACTCTGAACCTAAACAAGTTGTAAAGATGTTTGAACATGGCTTAGAGACTTTCCACCTAAGAAAGCCTGGTTTATCTTCAAAAAACCTCGTAGAATACTTAGGGTTAATACCTTCAGAATATCACGATAGAATTGTCATTCATTCTCATCACAAATTGGCAAAAAAATTCAATCTAAAGGGGGTACACTTTAGTAAAGTACATCGAGATAAAAATTACAACACTAAATTAAAGTACTTGCGTTTTCGGCTAACATTCGGCAATATGTTAATCACAAGATCTTGTCATGAAATTCATAAATTAGAAGAGAATTCCAATCGGTATGCGTATGTATTTTTAAGCCCAATGTTCGAAAGCATATCCAAAAAATCTCATAGCGGATTATTTAGCGAACGCCATATTAAAAAAGCTTTAGCGACCACAAAAAATAAAGTTTACGCATTAGGCGGAATTGATGAGTCAAAATTTAGAGTTCTGAATGGTTTAGGCTTTGAAGGAGTGGCTCTTCTGGGAACTATATGGAACACAGACAAGGAACCTTTTAACGCATATTTATCTGCAATAGAAGCTATGAAGAACCTAGAAAAAGAAAAGGTTCTGGATTATTAACGCTTATCGTAACCATTATTAATAACCTACGTAAAAAGTTGTGCTTTCCATTAAACAAGGAAATCATGACTACTAACAAACGAATACTTTTAATACTAGCAATTACCTACTTTAATTTAGCAGGAGCTGCTGACGACAGAATTTCAAGAAGTCAATATATTGACACTTGGAAGGACGAAGCTATTAGTCAAATGACTACATATGGTATACCAGCAAGTATAACTTTAGCGCAAGGAATCCTTGAAAGTGGAGATGGTAATTCTCGTCTAGCAAAGCAAGGGAACAATCATTTTGGTATTAAATGTCACACTTGGACAGGCAAAACCATTCATAAAGATGATGACAAGAAAAATGAGTGTTTCCGGAAATACAACAGTGCTCGGCAATCCTTTCAAGATCATTCTGAATTTCTTTCTAAAAGAGGGCGTTATTCATTTCTTTTTGACTTAAAACCTACCGACTATAAAGGATGGGCTAAAGGCTTAAAAACAGCAGGGTATGCAACCAACCCCAAGTACTCAAGTTTATTGATAGCACTTATCGAAAAAAACAACTTGCAACAATACGACAATGTGATACTGACGTCCAACAACACTTCAAATACTAACAATGCTTTTTCACTAGCTAGCTTAAGCAAACCAAAAGCAAGTAAACACTCCATTTACATTCACAACAACAACATAAAATACATCAAAGTAAAATCAGAAGATACGTTTTACAAAATATCGAAAGAATTTGGAATGCATTTAAAGCAAATCTATAAGTACAATGATTTATCTGACAATAATTTCATTAAAGAAGGGGATATAATATATCTGCAACCTAAAAGGAAAAAGGCTAAAGTTGAATCGCACAAAGTAAAGGAAAACGAAACCCTACAAGACATTTCTCAGCTATATGGAATCAAGTTGAAATCTATTTGTAAAAAAAACAAACTGGAACTAGAAAAAATATTACAACAAGGTCAAATACTTAAACTCAGGTAAAACTGGACAAAAAACAAGAGGTAAAAAAATTGATTAATGCGTTTGTTGTGAAAAGGCCCTTTAATACTTCGGTATTGAGGGCTTTTTTTGCTTTATTTATTGCTTATGCATTCAGAATAAAAACGAATAGAGATGCTCGTATATTTTTCATAGCTAATCAGCTATGATACTCAAAGAAAAAATTAAATTATTTACAGTCTTAACCCAACTTTTCTTTAATCCATATTCTCAATTCCTCTGAATCCACTTTATCTATAACCTCATCGGCAAATGCCTCTATTAATAGGTTTTTAGCTGATTCCTTGCTTATCCCTCTAGTTTGCAAATAAAATATGGCTTCTTCATCAAATTGACCCGTGGTAGTACCATGGCTGCATTTTACATCATCAGCAAAAATTTCAAGTTCAGGTTTTGCATTCATAGTAGCTTCTCTGGACAGGATAATATTTTTATTCTGTTGATAAGCTTCAATCTTTTGCGAGTCTACCTCAACAATTACCTTCCCATTAAATACCCCTGTTGATTTATCTCTTAAGACACCTTTGTACAATTCGAAAGATATGCAATTAGGTTTCAAATGACTAATCTTAGTATGATTGTCAACGTGTTGAATTCCTTTTTGCATGTACAACCCATTCATTTCAGAAGTACAGTTTTCACCATCAACATCGATGTTAACTCCATTCCTAACAAAATCACCAGAAACTGTAGCCGTATTTATTTTGAAAGTACTGTTAGCTTTTTGATTGACCTGTACCGTACAAATTAGGTTATTTTTAGGCTCTTCAGATTGAACTTTATCCAGAACTACCTTAGCATTTTCTTTTACAAAAACTTCAGTCACACTATTTGTTAAGCATTCAATAGCATTTACAGATGAGAATGACTGCACGACACTAACTTCCGAAAATGAACCTGCTACGATAAGTAAACGCACATTACTTACCACATTACTTTTTGTGTTTACATGAGTAACATGAATCGGTTTTTCAAGCTTAACTTTCTTAGGAATATGAATAAAAACACCTTCATGAAAGTAGCTGGTATTTAAAGCTGTGAAAACCTCTTCATTATTCTTTGCAAGTCCATTAAACGTACTATGAATCAAAGAGACATGTTCTTCCATTGCATTTGGAAAAGTATCTACTACAATCTCATCAGGGAAATTCACAGCTGACAATTCCTTAGAATAAACGCCATTCACCAACACTATATTATACGCATCTAAAGACGGCACTATTTCATTCGAAAGACCTACATATTCAGCCTCATTAAATTGAACATATTTCTTTTTTAATATCTTCTTAACAGAAGTATACCGCCAATCCTCTGTTTTACGAGTAGGAAATTCCAATCCTTTCAATAATTCGAAAGCTTGATTTTTAGCACCTAGTCCAACCCCCATTTGAGACAGTGAATTCAGTAAATTATTTTCTTTCAAAACTACCATCTACGCTTCCTCTTTAGTCAACCAGTCGTAACCCTTATCTTCTAACTCTAGAGCTAACTCTTTCCCTCCTGTTTTAATGATTCTTCCATCATATAAAACATGTACAAAATCAGGAATTATATAATCCAACAACCTTTGGTAGTGTGTTATTATAATTGTAGCATTATCCTTACTCTTCAATGTATTTACCCCATGTGCCACTATCCTTAACGCATCAATATCAAGGCCAGAGTCTGTTTCATCTAAAATTGACAATTTTGGTTCCAACATTGCCATTTGGAAGATTTCATTTCGTTTTTTCTCCCCTCCAGAAAACCCTACATTAACGGACCGGTTTTTCAATTTATCATTCAACTCTACTAACGCCGATTTCTCTTTTACCATTTTAAGAAAATCTTTCGCTGCAATGGGGTCTTGCTCAAAATACTTTCGCCGTTCGTTAATTGCTGTTTTTAGAAAATTAATATTACTCACCCCCGGTATTTCAACCGGATATTGGAAAGCCAAAAATATTCCTTCCCAAGACCTTTCTTCTGGATTAAGCTCTAATAATTCTTTACCTAAATAGTCAACCTCCCCGGCAGTAACTTCATATTCATCACGACCTGCTAAAACAGCAGACAACGTGCTTTTTCCCGAGCCGTTAGGCCCCATTATAGCATGTATTTCACCTGCTTTCACCTCTATATCCAATCCTTTTAAGATCTCTTTATCGCCAACTGAGGCATGTAAATTTTTAACTTTTAACATCTTTATTTCTTTTTCTAGAAAGAACTAACCAACACTTCCTTCCAAGCTAATTTCTAATAATTTTTGAGCTTCAACGGCAAATTCCATTGGAAGTTTATTTAATACTTCCTTTGCGTATCCGTTTACAATTAAACTAATCGCTTTTTCCTCTCCAATACCTCTTTGCATACAATAAAACTTCTGATCTTCTCCAATTTTACTTGTAGTAGCTTCATGTTCTAAGTGAGCTGATGAGTTTTCGCATTCGATATATGGATATGTATGTGCTCCACATGTGTCTGTCATTAGAAGTGAGTCACATTGTGAAAAATTACGCGCATTATCGGCTCCTTTCCCAATTTTAACTAAACCTCTATAAGAGTTATGACTCTTACCTGCAGAAATCCCTTTAGATATAATTGTACTCTTAGTATTTTTACCAATATGTAACATTTTAGTACCTGTATCCGCCATTTGGTGATTATTGGTAACTGCTACTGAATAAAATTCTCCAACCGAGTTATCTCCTTTCAAAATACAAGATGGATACTTCCACGTTATAGCGGAACCTGTCTCTACTTGTGTCCAAGAAATCTTTGCATTTCGTTCGCAAATACCTCTTTTAGTAACAAAGTTAAAAACTCCACCTAATCCATTTTTATCACCAGGGTACCAGTTTTGAACTGTTGAATATTTTATTTCAGCATCATCTAACGCTATCAATTCCACAACAGCAGCGTGCAATTGATTTTCATCTCTTTGAGGTGCGGTACAACCTTCCAAGTAACTCACGTAACTACCTTTATCGGCAATTAAAAGTGTTCTTTCAAACTGACCTGTTCCTGATTCATTTATTCTGAAATATGTAGACAATTCCATCGGACACTTCGTTCCTTTTGGAATGTAACAAAATGAACCATCAGAAAATACGGCAGAATTTAATGCAGCGTAATAATTATCTGCCGAAGGAACAACCGTCCCCAAGTATTTCTTTACTAATTCCGGGTGCTCTTTAACTGCCTCACTAAATGAACAGAATATAACACCTAACTCACCTAATTTTTCTTTGAATGAAGTTGCTACTGAAACCGAATCCATAACAAAATCTACAGCTACACCTGTTAATCTCTTTTGTTCTTCCAAAGAAATCCCCAAACGTTCCATCGTTTTTAAAATCTCTGGATCCACCTCGTCCAAACTCTCTAATTCCTTTTTAGGTTTAGGAGCAGAATAAAACACTATATCTTGAAGGTTTGGCTTTTCGTAAGTAACATGCGCCCAATCAGGTTCAGTCATCCCTTGAAACATTCTAAAAGCATTTAACCTATACTCTAAAAGCCATTCAGGCTCTTCCTTCTTAGATGAGATTATACGAACGGTTTCTTCAGTTAATCCTTTTGGAATTTTTTCCGAATCAACATCTGTAGTAAAACCAAATTCATATTCTTGATTTACTAAGTCCTGCTTTAAGTCATCTTCACTATACGCCATCTTCCTGTATTAAAGTGAAAAACTCTCTCCGCAACCACAGGTTCTTTCTGCGTTTGGATTCTTAAAAATAAAGCCCTTACCATTCAAACCTCCTGAATAGTCAAGGGTAGTACCAACTAGATACAAGAAACTTTTCTTATCGACAACTATTTTTACTCCGTTACTTTCAAACTCCTTATCTGTCCCTTTAATGTCATTATCAAAAGTAAGTTGATACATAAGACCTGAACACCCTCCACCTTCTACACCTACACGAATAAAAAAGTTATCTTTTCCTTCTTCGCTCATCATTCTATTGGCAGTATTTTTTGCTAAATCGGTTACTTCTATCATTTTCTTATTTAGATTAATTACAAATAAGCCTGTATTTAACTACAAATTTAGTCTTTTTATTGGTCTAAATAGCTGATAATCGTCATTATTTTGAAGATTAAGAGGAGTTTAAGTGATTAACCGATGAGTTAAACACTCCACACAAAAATAAAAGTTTAAATCGTATATTGAAATTGACCCTAGCAGAAAGTAAAAACATTCTTCTAATAAAACGGTTCATTTTTAATTTCCAAATGATTCTTCAAACATTATTTCTGGGTTGTAATCCGGAAGAATTAAAAAGGGGCTTATGGAGCAAACGGAAAAGAACTTATTAAACAACAATAAGCTCAAGAGAGACATTTGGAGACCTATCAATTACTGGAACAGAAGTCAGAAACTACTTTGCGATTGCCCTAGAAAAGGATGTGACATTAGCCATGTTATTAAAATAGATTATTTTGAATTCTTAAAATTTGTTTTTCTATTTTTGCAGCCATGCAGGAAAACGAGAAAAGAACAGAACTTAATGATTTGGGAGAGTTTGGATTAATTAATCATCTTACTGATAAGATCAAAATTAACAATTCATCTACCAAAAAAGGTATTGGTGATGATGCTGCTATCTTAAACTATGGTGATAGAGATATCGTTGTAACAACAGACATGTTAGTTGAGGGAATTCATTTCGATATGATTTTCACACCACTTAAGCACTTAGGCTATAAGTCAATAGTCGTTAATTTAAGTGATATATATGCGATGAACGCACAACCTCGTCAAGTAACAGTTTCGATTGCCATATCAAGTAAGTATTCTGTTGAGGCAATCGAAGAAATTTACGAAGGAATGGAATTAGCCTGTAACTATTACGGTATAGATTTAGTTGGAGGTGACACAACTTCAAGCTTATCGGGACTGGTGATTAGTGTTACTGCAATTGGAGAAATCGAAAAAGGCAAAGCTGTTTACCGATCTGGAGCAAAAGACGGTGATTTAATTGTGGTTTCAGGAGATTTAGGAGGAGCATACGTTGGACTAATGCTTCTTCAAAGAGAAAAAGAAGTTTGGAAATCATCTCCTACTATCCAACCTGACTTAGATGGAAACGACTATATACTAGGACGTCAACTGAAACCTGAGGCAAGAAAAGATATTATCGAGCTATTAATAAAAATGGAATTAATTCCATCAAGTATGATTGATGTTTCGGATGGATTAGCTTCTGAGGTAAAACATTTATGTAAAGCTTCGGAAACGGGATGCAGTTTGTACGAAGAGAAACTTCCAATTGACCCACAAACTTACCAAACAGCTAGAGATTTTAATCTCGACCCAACAGTTTGCGCATTAAACGGAGGGGAAGATTATGAATTACTATTTACTGTACCTCAAGCTGATTACGATAAAATAAAAGGTAATCCTAATTTGACTGTTATTGGACACATGACTAATAAAGAAAGTGGAACTAACTTTATTTCGACAGGAGGATCTGTTATGCCTTTAACCGCCCAAGGATGGGATAGCTTTGGGAAAACGAATGAGGAAAGCTAGTTAACAGCTAAGCTTCTTAGAATAAGGTTTAACAACTAGGTATTAAACCATTGCCATAATTTAGCAAGACCAGTCTTAGGTTTTTCTGGAGTACCTTTTTGTTCAGCAGCAACTTCCTCAACAACAGCTTTCTTTTTCGACTTTTTAACAGACTTCTGAACTTGAGATGCATGGTTAGTTTTATAAAATGCCGTACGCTCTTGTTTTATCTTTTTAGCCGCTGTTTCTTTTCTTTTCTTTTCGGCTTCTTCCTCTCTTTTTCTTTTCCTCTCCTTATCAACCGCAAGCTTTTCTAATCTCTTTTCTTCAGCAAGAGCTCTTTCCTTATCCTTTTCAGCTTTAATTTCCGCTTTTCTTTCTCTTTCGGCTTCAATTGCTGCCTCTCTCTCCTCTTTTTCCTTCGCTTCTCTCTGCTCAACCTCTTCTGGACTTAACATTACACCATCAACCTCTATTACTGTTTTTTCATTAGTTTCAGGTAAATCTATTTTATCTACAACCTTAAACTCTTGAAAGGTAGGTTTCCTTGCTTTAATTAATTCTGCATTCGGGTCTACAGCAATTGTTTTAGGGTCTGGAAACACTTCATCCTCATCAGAAATTCTCGACTCTTTTGCTGCAGGCTTATTAGGAGTCGGTATTTCAACTTTCTTCTCAACAGGTTTTTCTTCCTTTTCCTCCGTTTCTTCCTTCACCTCTTCAATTACTACAGGTGCAAATTTACCAGTAACCAAAGACACGTGCTCATCTTCCAACCTTGTATTTGGGCCATTTTCAATTTCAACTTTAGCTTCTTCCTTCAGAAACTTTACTATCTCTGATGGCTTAATTTTTAATTCTCTTGCTAGTTGCCCTAATCTCATAATCTAATTTATTTTCCGCTTTTCGAACTGCGAATATAATTAGAAGTTTGTTAATATAAAAAAATGAATTTTAACTTTTTTTTTAAACCATCTGTTTTAACAAATCATAAAGCATATGAGTTGTAATTTGACACCCTTTCTCCGTCATTTCAAAGAGCTCAACTTCTCTGCTTTTACTATAAGGCTTAGTAGCTTTAAAAATTTCAATATTCTTAAAATCTTCAGCATTAAATTCTGCCATATGGGTTAAATCAACAACAGAAGATTTTAAGGCAATTAAATCAATGGTCTCTTTTCCGCAATAAAATAGTTTTACATCTGAAGGAGTACGATGTTCTAAATATTCAATCTTTTCCAATGATTTCTGAAGGACTACATTACTAAATTGCTGAACAAAAAGATCAGATTTTTCAGGCTCATCCTTTTTAAGCTGCTCCCATAGCTCAGCGTCAACTCCATTTGCCACTAAATACTGGACAAACTCTTCTTTGAGCTCTTCTAGCTCATCTTCTGTTAACTTTCTAAAACTCAAACCAATCTATCTTTAAGGACTTTTTCCACAACTTGTTGCCCTTCAAGTGCTTTTGAATATTTAAATCTTTTAGCATCAGCAGCTTCTATCATTTGCAATAAGTCTTGGAATAATTCTTCATCTACTTCAACATAACCTAACTTTTCTAAAATTAAGTTAAGAAGATTTTCTTTTTCTAATTGAATAGCCTCTATTAAAGCTTCCGTTTCTTCACTCATAAAGCGAAGATAGTTGAGTTTGGACAAAATGACAAGTAATTTACAATTTCTCCGAATCTAGGTAAACTGTTTTATCTCTAAAACCTTTATTCTCAACAAATGAAATGAATTCACTCTTGGTTGGGGCCGAGAGATAGGTCTTAAAACCACCCACTAGCACAGTCCTAGTGGACTTAAACTGTAAGATCTCCTCCAACACTTGTTCATGATCAATGGAATAAATAATTAACTTTTTTTCCTCTAATGAAAAAACTTCCGTTGAATAATATCCATTATCTTCCTTGGTATTTAGGTAAAACTTATCACCACTTTTATTTAATTTATGGTTCTTCGATGGTTTAAAAAGCAAATCATTTTGGGTTATATATGTAAAAATCGTATCATTTCTCTCTTTATAAGGAATTCCTTTCCCATCTTTAATTCCATACAACAAATTATTCTCTAACCTATATTTATCGGAATCTTCAATTTCTTTTGCTGCCAAATATGTAAAAGTCCCAAAGTGCGTATATATGCTATCGGGTGTAATAATCAAACTTGTTAAGGTGTCTTCTGCATAAAGGTAACGTCCGCAAATATCATCATCAAATTTTTCTAATGGAGTAATTGAACTAGGCTGAGGCTCAGAAAAATAAAATGAAGTAACTTCTTCTTGGGCACGTAACAAAAATACGTTCAAAACCAGTAATATTGTAATTATAACCTTCATTGGTTCGAAAATAGACAAAGTTTTTAATTGTTTTAGCATACACAAGTACTAATAATTACCTTTATATGCTAAAAGGTTCAATTTGTTACATAAACAAACCCCTTATATGCGCTGGAAGATAAAAGAAGATGGAAACAAGGAGCAAATTGCTCAATTAAAAAAGGAATTGGCAATACCTGAAGTCATTGCAAAATTACTTGTAGAAAGAGGCATTACTACTTTTGATGCAGCTAAGAACTTCTTTCGACCATCAATAGAATTATTGCATGATCCATTCTTAATGGAGGATATGCAAAAAGCTGTTGACCGTATCAATGACGCACTAGACAAAGGTCAGCGTATTCTAATTTATGGTGATTACGATGTAGATGGGACTACCTCGGTAGCGTTGATGTATTCTTTTTTAAATCGCTTTACAGTGAACATTGAATTTTATCAACCTGATAGATACACCGAAGGTTATGGCGTTTCGTTGAAGGGTATTGAATATGCTTACGAAAATAAAATTGATCTAATCATAGCTCTAGATTGCGGGATAAAAGCCGTCGACAAAGTTGAAAAAGCAAACGAATATGGAATTGATTTCATTATTTGTGATCACCACCGACCAGGGAAAGTAATTCCAGATGCATTGGCAATATTAAACCCTAAAAAAGCAACGTGTTCATACCCTTATGACGAATTATGCGGCTGTGGAATTGGATTGAAATTAGTACAAGCAATTTCTATCACTAGAGATGAAGATGATGAAATCTGGAAAGAACTATTAGATTTAGTTGCAATTGCAATTGCGGCAGACATTGTTCCAATGACTGGAGAAAATAGAATATTAGCCTATCACGGATTAAAAAGAGTTAATGAAAACCCAAGAATAGGAATTGCAACAATGCTAGAACTAGCGAACAAAAAAGTTGACCTAACCATTACTGATTTGGTTTTTAAATTAGCTCCAAGAATAAACGCCGCAGGTAGGATGGATTCTGCAACAAAGGCGGTAGAATTACTATTATCAAAAGATGAACCCAGCTCTAAAGAATGGTCAGAAACCATTAATACTTATAATAACCAAAGGAGAGAACTTGACGCTGCGATAACCGAAGAAGCCCTTAAAATGGTTAGCGAAGTTGATAAATCAAAAAAATCTACTGTCGTTTTTCAAAAAGACTGGCACAAAGGAGTTGTTGGAATAGTAGCATCCAGGCTAATTGAGTCGTATTACAAGCCAACCATTGTTCTTTGCGGAAATGATGGCATGGCAACTGGTTCTGCTCGCTCGGTTAAGGGATTTGATGTTCATGATGCCATAGACAAATGTTCAGATTTATTAGAACAGTTTGGAGGACATAAATACGCTGCTGGACTTTCCTTGAAAATTGAAAATGTGGAAGCTTTCCGAAAACGTTTTGAAGAGGTTGTTTCTGATACAATAACAAAGGAACAACAGACAAGAGAAATTGGGGTTGACGGCACACTTACTACAGAAGACATTAAACCTTCTAAACAAGGAGATGTTTTTCCTAAACTTTACCGACTAATAGAACAATTTGCTCCTTTTGGACCTGGAAATATGAAACCTACCTTTATCATGAAGGATCTTTATGACAACAAAGGATGGAGTCGAATTGTTGGAGAGACACACTTAAAAATCTCTGCAAAACAAAAAGGAGAAAACCTACCTCTAAATGGAATTGCTTTTGGTTTAGGACAAAAACTAACTATTACTGAAAATGAAAAACCATTTCAAGCAGTATTTTCTTTGGATAAGAATTATTATAACGACAGATACACCCTCCAGTTAATGATAAAAGATATTAAAGAGATGTAGTTTCTTTGTTCCGGCTATCTGAAACAATATGCAAATCTCTTTGTGGAAAAGGAATAGTAATTCCATTTTCTCTAAACGACTTATCAATAGCAAAACGTAAATCACTTTTAATTACCATTATTTCCCATGTTCGAGCTGCCCAGAAATACAATTCTAATTCCAATCCATTATCTCCAAAATCATTGAACATAATAATAATTTCACGGTGCTTGTTTACCAATTTGTGATTTAACGCACATTGATACAGAAGTTCTCGCACTTTTTCAGTATCACTTCCATACGCTACACTAACTGTAATGTGGAAACGAGTAACTTTATCGCTTATAGTCCAATTTATTACATTGTCTTCAGTTAATTTGGAATTTGGGAGTACAATGATTTTCCCATCCATTGATTTAACATGCGAAGTACGGATGTTAATTTTTTCTACACGAGCAATTACATCACCCATCTCTACAATATCTCCAACTTTTACACTCCCATCAAACAACAATATAAATCCAGAAACAACATCGGTAAACATGTCCTTCAGGCCCATTCCAAGGCCAAGTAGCAGTCCAGAACTAGCCCAGAATAATGAGTTCAATCCAAAACCTAGACTTTTCACAACCAGCATTGCGAAGATGATGTAAACAAAATACTTCGTTAACTGAATTATGGTAAACTGTCTACCTTCATCTATCCAATCTTTTCCTTTTGTTGCTTTGAATATGACAACCTTTGAAAGATTGAGAAAAACTTTAGAAAGAAAGATTAAAACAATAACGGCAATTAACTGTCCTAATGATAAATTGAAATCGCCGATTTCTAAAAGGTGAAGATCAAGAATACTATTCAATGAAAAATCATTGTTCCCATAACCCAATGAGCTAATCAACAATAAAGTGCCAATTATCAATATGGATTGACTAAGAAGTATATAAACAATTTTCTCCTTGCCATTTCCTAATTTCCAGTCTCTTTTCAACAACAGTCTCCGGAGTCTTTTACTAACGTATTTTCTAAAAAAGAAAATTGAAGCAATAACTAGACATACCAATATTAGGTTGGAAACAGTAAAGTTTTGCTCAAAGTAGCTAAACAATCTATAATCAAAGAAAGCGTTCATCTTGTAATAATGATTCCTAGTTTAGATGCAAAGGTATTTCTTATTTGGTTAAGTTGTTTGATTTGTTCCAAAAGACTATATATTTCTTTCTCTTCTTTTTCTGTTTTCAGCCCAAGTTGTTTTCCGTTGATCATATTTTCAGTAACACGAAGTTTGTACATATAAACTGATTCTACGGCAGCTTGTTTTAATTTATGCTTTTCTTCTTGGGGAAAAATACGATGCTTTTTTCCCCAGTTTTCACTAACCGAATCTTTAGGCATTGTTAAATCAACAACCATAGTGCTCAACGTAGCTTCTTCTTTTTGAAAAAAGTGTTGATCATTAACAATCAATCCATTTTCAATCCCTTCCAAGAACTCATCAAAAATACTTTGATAGGTATCATTGATATACTTCAATTCATCCGATAAAAGTTCCTCTATAATATATTGAGCTAATGGGATTTCTTCTTTTTTGAGCTCTTCACTTTCTTGAGCCTCAATCTCTACCTCGATTCCTATTGACCCATAAGTAAGCATAAGTCGGATTAAATCTTTTTCCTGATCACCTAACCCATGACTTCCGTCACTTGATTCTCTTTTTTGCAATGGTACAGTTGGCTGAACAACTTCTATTTGTTGCCGCTGCTGCTGAGGGTGCGACGACCTTTTCTTAGCAAGAATTTTATTAACCTCACTTAAAAGAGCCTTTTCACTAATATCAAAAAGCTGACTTGTTTCTCGAATATAAACAGACCTTATAATCTGATCAGGAATAATAGCTATCGACTTAACAATATCCTTAATTGTTTCGGCTCTTTTTAAAGGATCATCTTTTGCATCGCTTAACAATACGGACGCTTTAAAACGAATAAAGTCTTTTGATTCTTCGCGCAAATACTCCTCGAGCTCTGTTATTCCAACTTTTTTAGAATAGCTATCTGGATCTTCCCCATCAGGAAATAAAATGACTTTTACGTTCATCCCTTGTTCAAGAATCAAATCAATCCCTCTAAAAGAAGCTTTTATTCCTGCACTATCACCATCATATAGAATGGAAATATTGTTTGTATATCTTTTTATTAGTTTAATTTGACCTTCCGTAAGAGCAGTACCGCTGGAGGCTACAACATTTTCAATTCCTGCTTGATTTAAACTTACAACATCAGTATAACCTTCAACCAAGTAACAGGTATCTTGTTTTATTATAGCTCCTTTTGCTTGATAAAGGCCATACAAAACATTACTCTTATGGTATATTTCGCTTTCCGGAGAATTGAAATATTTTGCTATTTTTTTATCTGTTTTTAGAGTTCTACCTCCAAAACCTAAAACTCTACCCGTAAGGTTATGGATAGGAAAGATTACTCTACCTCTAAAAAAATCAAAACTCCCTTTTTCGTTCGTTTTCGATAATCCCGTTTTCTCTAAATACTCTAACTTATACCCAGCGCTAAGTGCCGCTTTTGTGAAAGCACTACTATTATCAGGAGAGTAGCCCAATTCGAACTTCTTAATGGTGGCATCGTTATAGCCTCTTTCTTTAAAATAGCTTAAACCAATCGCCTTCCCCTCTTGAGATTCAAGCATTTGCTTCGTAAAATAATCTCTTGCGAATTGATTGACTAAGTACAAACTTTCCCTTGCACTTTGGGCAGCCATCTGTTCTGGTGTCCGCTCCTCTTCTTCAATTTCAATATTATATCTTTTGGCTAACCAACGAAGAGCTTCTGGATAGGTAAAATGTTCGTGTTTCATTAAAAACGAAACAACCGTACCTCCCTCTCCAGAACTAAAATCTTTGAAGATGCCTTTAGCAGGAGAAACCATAAATGATGGTGTTTTATCATCAGAAAAAGGACTATTCCCCTTATAGTTTGAACCAGCTTTTTTTAGATTTACAAAATCATTAATAACCTCAACTATATCAGCCGCGTCAAATATTTTCTCTATGGTTTCTTTTGGAATCATTATTTATTTCAGAGGACAACAAATATCGGAATAATAGTCTAGCTGCTCAAACATTCTGCAATGTCATTTCAAAGGCAATAGAAAAATCTTAATCGGTAAGGTTATTATTTCATTGTATGCTTGAAATCTTCCTGAAAACATACACTTACCTATCAATATTTACTCATTGTTAAGATTACAACAATCTCTACTAAATACTGTTGAAAAAAATCATGACACCTACCATTCTATTTGTTACTTTTGTCATCTATAAAACATAAAGATTATGAGTACAGATAGATACGAAGCACATGATTACTACAACATGGATGATTTGCTTACTGATGAGCACAAGTTAATTCGTGATGCTGCTAGAGCATGGGTAAAGAAAGAAGTTAGCCCTATTATTGAGGATTATTACGAAAGAGCTGAGTTTCCAAGTCAAATAGTCCCTGGACTAGGAGAAATTGGAGGTTTCGGACCTTATATCCCTGTAGAATATGGAGGAGCTGGTTTGGACCAAATTTCTTATGGCTTAATCATGCAAGAACTAGAAAGATGTGATTCAGGATTGCGTTCTACCTCTTCTGTGCAAAGCTCATTAGTTATGTATCCAATATGGAAATTTGGTAGCGAAGAACAAAAACAAAAATATTTACCAAAATTAGCAACTGGAGAACTCATCGGTTGTTTTGGTTTAACAGAACCTGATCATGGATCTAATCCTGGGGGTATGTTATCAACTATAAAAGATGCCGGAGACCATTATGTTTTAAATGGGGCTAAGATGTGGATTTCTAACGCTCCTTTTGCGCACCTTGCTGTAGTATGGGCAAAAAATGAAGAAGGAAGAATTAAAGGAATGATTGTAGAACGTGGAATGGAAGGATTTGAAACTCCTACTATGCATGGAAAACACTCATTAAGAGCATCTACTACTGGAGAGCTGATTTTCAACAATGTTAAAATTCCAAAAAAGAATATTTTACCAAATAAAGATGGTTTAGGAGCTCCTTTACTATGTTTAGATAGTGCTCGTTATGGTATTGCCTGGGGTGCTATTGGATCTGCATTAGATTGTTACGATTCTGCTTTGAGATATTCGAAAGAAAGAATCCAATTTGACAAACCAATTGCAAGTTTCCAATTGATTCAGAAAAAATTAGCTGAAATGATTACTGAAATTACGAAAGCTCAATTATTAACTTTACGTTTAGGTCAATTAAGAAATGACGGAAAAGCAACTTCAGCCCAAATTTCTATGGCAAAAAGAAACAATGTTGATATGGCATTAAAGGTTGCAAGAGAAGCTCGTCAAATACATGGTGCAATGGGCATTACAAACGAATATTCAATTATGCGTCATATGGCCAACCTAGAGTCGGTTATTACTTACGAAGGAACACACGATATCCACTTGTTAATTACAGGGTTGGATGTAACCGGGATCCCTGCGTTTAATTAAGCTACTTTATATTTAATTTTTTTAGGCGTTCTTATTCCGATAACTATCGGATAGAACGCCTTTTTTATTCCGCTGGACTTATTGTAATAACATTTCTTGAAAGCTATTTTTTTGCTGAAGTCTTTGGCTTGAAAATATCAAACCCTAAAGAAACACCAACGTCTAAGAAAAACACAGAATAACTACTACCGAATGATTCTTCTGTGGAATTACTTAACACATCATTTATTGAGGCCGTGTAATTATTTACAAATCGACTTCTATTTAGTTTGACAAACAATGAAACAGATCTAAAACTGATAGGTGAGACTTCAACTCCTAAGCCAAATTGTTTAACTTTCTCAGACTTTCCTTTTATAGAATAATTTGTTATCAAATTACTTGAAGGAATACGAGTTACGTAGGAATAATTAACCGCTCCAGCAGATACAAATCCAAAGTTTAGCCTTGGTCGAACAATAAATTTTTCGAACTCAAAATCGTACGACATAGAAGCTTCCCAACCAATAGCTGTAATTCCACTCAAACCACGGGAAAAATACCCATTATCGTCATAAATAAAGCTTTCTTCGGGAAATCTTTTCGCTAGATTCTTTTCAAAATTCGCCCTATTGGTGGAATATGAACCAATTGCGCCTGATATTCTAACAGCCAACTTTTTACGAAACAAAACCTCTATTCCAATTCCAAAACCAAATCCTGGTCCCCTAGCATTTTCAGCGAAATCAACACCAAAAGGCAATGCCCCCTCACTCTTTCCTAGAACATTATTCAGCCCTAGGTTATAATTTATATAGATTATTGAGTCATATTTAGGGTTTCCTTTGGCATTCCCAAAAGAAAGAATTATCAAAATTATCAATAATACTTTTTTCATCAATACAAATGAATATTTGTTGTTGAATCAATAAAAACAGTCCCATCACTTAAATATAATGTCACATAGAACTTATAATCTTGAGATAATTCTGGGGATTCAATTAATAGTAAATCCGCAAATTCAGGCAAGGGTTGGTCATAATACCCTTCGTAATATTGGTTGGTAAAATAAACATTATCCAACGTCCTAACGTTAAAATAACTATGGTTGTAAACTAACAAAATACTATTTAAAAAACTCCCCACTGGATAGGAAGAGGAAAACTCTTTATCACAAGTAACATGAATAGAATCAGGTGGGTTGGTATTAGATGGAGGAGTTTCTCTATCAAGATACCTTCCAGTACGCGAGGTTTCAATTGGGAATAAGTTTAACCTAATTGCATATGCTATCCCAGGAATAGAATCTAATGTATTTTCTACAGGAACTTCCCCTGTATTTTCGGCATGACCAACCTCAAGCCCTGTTATTTTATACGTTATACTATAATCTCCTTCACAGCCCGAGAACAGAATGACAACAAGAAATAATATTACCAATGGTTTCATTATATCGGAATAGGATTTCGATTCTCATCAACCTTTACATAAGTATATTGACCCTCCGTAACTTTTATGCTAGAACCCTCTTCTCCAAATTCTCGATTTACCCAAGCTTCAATACCAACAGTAATAGAGGTCCTTCCTTTTTTTATCAGATGCACATAGCAACAAAGTGTATCTCCAACAAAAACTGGCAATTTAAAAGTAGTTGAAGCTATCGCAACAGTAACCACCCTGCCTTTTGCTATTTTTCTACAAAATACACCTCCAGCAATATCCATTTGAGACAATAACCAACCTCCAAAAACATCTCCTGAAGGATTTGTGTCTGCGGGCATCGCTAAAACCCTAATTGTTAAATCTCCTTTTTTTTGCTCACTCATTATTTTCGAAATTTATTTATAAAGAACTATTCGCTTGGTTTACTATCCCATTCAAAAGTCTCAATTAGGTGTTGAATATCTTCTTTTACAAATTCAATAACAGGTTGTAATGAGTCATAATTTGGAATGACTTCAAAAAAGACAGAACCAGCGAAGAAATTATCTGTACTATCTGTCAAGTAAAATATATAATTACAGGCAACATCCCCTTTAATATCGAATGTAGTTCCGAAAACTCTTTTATCTTCGTTAATAAATAACTTCTCATCAATGGCCTGTGCTCGAGATTGGTGTTCAAATGCTTTATTACGATACTCCTCCGTATGCTCAAACAAGTTAGAATCTAATTTTAAATAAGTGCAATAGATGGAAGCTTTGTAATACGGAAATACGATATTTTGAAAACACACACCTTCACGAGGCCCTTTTTTATTTTGAACATAAGCATATGTCGGAATTTCAAAACTTGAATTACACTTCTCTTTATTTCCCTGATAAGACTTCGCTGGGAAATCAATTCTAAAATAACTTTTTGGCTTTGGAATAACATTTTCATCATCACCGCACCCTAGCGAAGCAGTCACTACCACAAGCATACATATTACTAGCCTTTTCATCCTTTCTCTTCTGTTTTACCAACTGGGTTTATAGTAACTTTCACCTGTTTTATTCTTCTTTTATCAGCAGCTTCTATGGTAAACGTATAATTCTCAAAACTTATTTTTTCATTTTTCAATAATATCTTACCAGCCAGCTCTATACAAAACCCTGCAATGGTATCGGATTCACCTTTTTGGTCTTCAAATTCATTCCCATCAATCCCCATAACTCGATACATATCCATTAAAGGAGTTTTACCTTCAAAAACATAGTTATTTTCATCTAATTTCGAATAGATTAAATTATCATCATCGAACTCATCGGTAATATCTCCAACTATTTCTTCAAGAACATCTTCTAAGGTTACAATACCAGAAGTTCCTCCATATTCATCCACCACCACTGCAATATGTGTTTTCTCCGTCTGAAACTCTTTTAATAAATCGTCCAATTTTTTATTTTCTGGAATAAATTTAGGCTCTCTAATCAACTTAACCCAATTTACATCCTTCGCAGAGTCCAAAAACACCAATAAATCTTTTACATATAGAATACCTTCTATACTGTCTACACTTTCAGAATAAACTGGCAACCTCGAATACCGACCTTCCAAAATAGTTTCTCTTAACTCTTTAAAAGGCATTCCCTGTTCTAAGGCAATCATATCAAGTCTAGGAGTCATAATTTGCTTAGCATCTGTTTGACCAAATTTCACAATCCCTTCCAAAATTTTCTTCTCTTCTGTTGTTTCAACTGACTCTTTCGTGAGGTCATAAGCATGTTCCAAGTCATCCACGGAGATGTTGTCTACTTTTTTCTTAAAACGTTTATCTATAATACTTGTACTCGAAACCAACAATTTGCTAAAAGGTGCAAAAACTATTGACAAGAATGAAATTGGAGAACTCATAAATTTTGAAAACGACACACTATGTTTAGTCGCATAAACTTTTGGAATCACTTCGCCAAAGAGTAATATTACGAAAGTAGCGCCAATCACATTTATTAAAAACAAAACCCATTCAGATAGTTCCGAACTAGCAAATACTCCTTTTGCGAAATAGAATGAAACCATCACAATAGAGACATTAATAAAATTATTTGCAATAAGTATTGTAGCTAATAATTTTTTTGGAGACTCGAGTAAGGTAACAACGCGACTACCACTATTCGTTTTTTCCGAAATCAAAGCATCTCTTTTCTTAGAATCTAAAGAAAAATATGCTACTTCAGATCCAGAAATAAGTGCTGAAAAAATAATGAGTACTAACATCACAACAGAAAGTACTATTAAAATACTAATAGATGGTGCTTCCGACAATGCTAAAATGGCCTTTTCAGGCATAATCTGCTCAGGTTCCAATTCTTTCTATTTAAAATTAAAAAGGTAAATCGTCATTATCAGAGTCTGGCTTCGAAAATTCATCCCCTAACGGTTCTTCTTTCTTTTTAGGAGCTACCACCGGCTCAGAATGAGGTGCAGGTACAGAATTCGATTCACTTGCTTTCCCCAACATTGTCATATTGTCCCCTAATATCTCAGTAGTATATCGAGTATTACCCTCTTGATCTTGCCACGAACGAGTTCTTAATTTACCTTCAATATAAATTTTCGCTCCTTTCTTTAAGTACTTTTCAGCAACCTCTGCTAATCCTCTCCAAAGCACAATATTATGCCATTCTGTATGCGTAACCTTTTCACCCGAATTCTTATCTTTATATGTCTCTCCAGTTGCAATTGAGAAATTACAAACTGCGACGCCACTTTCTAGATGTCTAACTTCCGGATCCTTCCCTAAGTTCCCAATTAATATTACTTTATTGATACTTCCCGCCATATGACAACCTTAATTTATTAGATGAAATTTACGTTATAAAGTAAAGATAGTTATTTTCCTGCTTACTTAACAGTAGCTACTTTAATTTTTAACAGATTCTAAATACTTTTCTATTAATCGTGGGATAGCGAATTCTTGTATGTCTCTTTTTTTAATCTTTTCAAGCCCTTTCAATGTAGGCATTTCAGCTAGATTAAACTCCCAGAACTTTGCGTAAATACGCTGATGACTCAGTTTATGTCTAAACTGCTTACTTACTCGTAAAAACACTGCCTTGTTCACAAGTGATTCTTCCAGTTCGAAAGGGGATAAGATTTCCTTTTCAGACTCTTTTAGTGGGAATTGATATAAGTTTTGCCAAATATCTTTAGACTCTCGTTTTTGAATATAAAAACTATCGTTATCACTTATTACGATAAAATTAAAATATCGATCCCTTACTTTTATTTTCTTCGCCTTGACAGGAAAGGCTTTAACCATAGAATTTGCATAGGCAATGCAAGATACACTCAAGGGACAGGTTTCACAATTTGGGTTTGGAGTGCACTGTAAAGCACCAAATTCCATAATTGCTTGATTGTATTCTCCTGGACTTTCACCACTTAAGCATTCTTGCGCTAATTCTTGAAATTCTTTTTTTCCAATAGTAGAATCTGTTGGGGTACTAATACCAAAATACCTGGATAACACTCTATAAACATTACCATCAACAACTGCCTTCTTCTCTCCATAACAAAAAGACGAGATAGCCGCAGCCGTGTATGCTCCAACACCTTTCAATTTTATAATTTCGTCATAGGTTACAGGGAACACACCATTCAATTCAGACGCAACAATTTTTGCAGTAGCATGTAGATTTCGAGCTCTTGAATAATAACCTAAGCCTTGCCATAACTTTAATATATTATCTTCACTTTCATTTGCTAAATCTTCAATAGTAGGATAACTTTCTACAAACTTATTGTAATACTCCAACCCTTGGGCAACTCTAGTTTGTTGAAGTATTATTTCAGACAACCAAACGTGGTATGGAGAGGTTGTACTTCTCCAAGGTAATTCTCGTTTATATTTTGAATACCAGTTGGTTAATATGTCAGAAAAGTGCATTTGGTCGAAAAATTGAACACAAATAAAGTAAAAAAACTCATATTTGTTTCAGAGTTGTGCAAATACAATTATATTTGCGCCCCGATTAAAAAAACCTATTTAACTGAATTAACATAAAACAAGAGCAATGACCAAAGCAGATATTGTAACCGACATTTCGGACAAAACAGGAGTTGAAAAAATTGCTGTACAGGCAGCTGTAGAAGCTTTTATGACAACTATAAAGACTTCTTTAGAAGCAGGAGAAAATGTGTATTTAAGAGGGTTTGGAAGCTTTATTGTAAAAGAAAGAGCTGAAAAAACAGGAAGAAATATATCGAAAAATACCACGATTATTATTCCAGCACATAACATTCCAGCTTTTAAACCTGCTAAGACTTTTGTTGAAAGTGTGAAATCTAAGGTTGCTATCAAGTAATTAGAGTATTAATAGATTAAACAATATAGATTATGCCAAGCGGTAAAAAAAGAAAAAGACATAAGATGTCGACTCACAAGCGTAAAAAACGTCTTAGAAAGAATCGTCACAAGAAGAAAAAATAATTAACAATTAAAATTTGTTAGTTTATACATATTGCTGAGTTCACTACATTTCGGCAATATGTTTTCGTGTATATACATACTTCATGTTTGTATTTTACATTAGATTTTTGACAATCAGATTTTTACAGGAAAAAGAACCTTAGTGAATTACGAATTAATAATAAATTCTACTTCCACTGAGGTTGTTCTTGCGCTTTTGAAGAACAAGCAATTAATTGAACTTCACAAAGAAAAGCACGATAACGACTTTAGTGTTGGAGATGTGTATGTAGGGAAAGTACGTAAAGTTATTCCAAGTCTGAATGCTGCGTTTATAAACGTAGGATATGAAAAGGATGCCTTTTTACATTACCTTGACTTAGGACCTCAATACAGGTCTATGAATGGCTATATTCAAAAAACGCTAAAAGGAAAACAGTCAAGTGCAAGTTTAGCATCTAGTAAAATTGAAGCTGATATAGACAAGCACGGTAAAATTAAAGACATACTATCATCAAGTCAATTAATAGCTGTTCAAATTGCTAAAGAACCAATCTCATCAAAAGGCCCTAGGCTTACTGCCGAAGTAACCTTAGCGGGGAGGTTTGTTGTTTTGGTGCCTTTTTCAAATAAAATTTCAATTTCTCAAAAAATTAAAGACCCTGAAGAAAGAGATCGATTAAAAAGATTGCTTTCTAGTATTCGCCCAAAGAATTTCGGCGTAATTATTAGAACCGTTGCTCAAAATAAAAAAGTCGCTGAATTAGACCAGGACTTAAGAGACTTAGTTTCTAAATGGGACAAACTTTACAATAATTTAAAGGGTGGTGTTACACCTCCTAAAAAGGTTCTTGGAGAGTTAAATCGTACTTCGACTGTATTGAGAGATATGCTCTCTTCAAAATTCACAAACATTCACGTTAATGACGAAGCTGTATATGACGAGATTCGTGATTATGTGAAAACTATTTCCCCAGAAAAAGAATCTATAGTTAAACACTATAAAGGAAAAGATGGGATTTTTGAACAGTTTGGAATTAATAAGCAGATTAAAGCCTCTTTCGGTAAAAAGGTATCACTACCATCCGGCGCTTATCTAATTATTGAGCATACTGAAGCCATGCACGTTATTGACGTTAATAGTGGGAATAGAAAATCAACTGGTCAAAGCCAGGAACATAATGCTACGGAAACCAACATGGAAGTAGTAAATGAAATAGCTCGAATTCTTCGCCTCAGAGATATGGGTGGAATTATTGCTATTGATTTTATCGACATGCATGAAAAGGTAAACAATAAAAATCTTGTTGAAGCCTTAAGAAATGCGATGAAAGACGATCGTGCGAAGCACAATGTTGCACCTCCAAGTAAGTTTGGCGTTATTGAATTAACGCGTCAAAGAGTTCGACCTGAAACAGATATTAAAACAGCTGAAACATGTCCTTCATGTAATGGTTCGGGAGAAGTCCAAGCTTCTATCCTCTTAATCGATGAAATAGAAAACAACCTTCGTTATTTAATTGAATCAGAAAAACATAAAGACTTTGAACTACACGTTCATCCCTTTGTTGAATCTTATCTAAAAAAGGGAATTAAGAGCCTTAGTAGACAATGGTGGTTGAAATACAAGAAAAAAATTACTGTTAGAGGTATAACGAAATTTCAATTTTTAGAATATCAATTCGTTAATAGTAATAACGAGAAAATACAGCTATAACTTATTTTTCTAATTTAATTCCTTTTAGATTTATTACTTTTTGGATTTCCTGATATCCAGAATGACAAGGTACTTTTATCTGATATTCATTAAACACAACATCCTTCAATGTGTACTGGACTAGATATTCACGACATGGAGCTAGTGTGAATATATAAGACCCTGTTCGTTTGTTGGGCTTAAACTCTTGATACTCTCCATCTAAATTCACATCTGAAACAGTAATAAAGATGCCTCCTGGCAATTTCTTCTTATCCTCCATTTCTATGTAGCCCTTTAGTATAGATACTTGTTCTATTACAACGGTGTCTAAATCTACTTTATAAACATCTTGACGACCTATTCCATTAACGCCCATTTCAGATGAAAAATATCCTGTTTTACCATCAGCCATTGTGGAAAAAGAAACATCGTGATCAACTGTGTTTAAAGGATAACCTAAATTAACTGGCTCACTCCATATAGTATCCGTTTGTCGGGTGGATTTAAAAAAATCAAAGCCGCCCATGCTTTCCTTGTTGTTTGAACTAAAAAATAAGGTTTTTCCGTCAGGATGAATAAAAGGACAAATTTCGTCATATTCAGAATTAATTGAAGGCCCTAAATTAGTTGGCATACCCCATTCTCCATTTGGCAGTCGCTTACTTCTATAAATATCTCCTCCTCCGTAACCTTCAGGACGGTCCGAAACAAAATAAAACCTCTCGCCATCAGCAGAAATAGTTGCCCCTGTCTCCCAAGACTTTGAGTTTATATTTTTAACCATCAACACAGGGTCAGAATATTTTTCGTCATCCCTTTCACAGAGATATAAATTAGCAATATCTTTCACTTCCATTTTAATAAACAAAAACTGTCCATCGGGAGAAGTGCTAATCGATGCTTGATTTGAGTTAGGTTTACAAAAACTCATTATTTCTGGTTTACCCCACTTGCCAGAATGCAAATTTCTATATGAAACAAATACATTTTCAAAATGTTTGCCATCTTCTAGATTTATTATCCCCTCATTGGAAAATCCCGACACGACATAATCTCTTTTAGAAGTGAAAAACATCATATTTCCATCCGCCGTAACAGCTGGATTATAATCAGAAAATTCACTGTTTATAGGTTCTCCAAGATTTGTAATTAAATAATTTCTCTTTTCCTTAATCAAATCTTTAGCTATCTCAGACTGAGCAATTGCTAAACCAGCAGCATCGTACAACTGATGATACTTACCCCCTTTACGTCTGAAGGATTGGAACCTTTCAATTGCTTTATCAAACTCGGAATTCAAATGGTAAGCAATACCGAGATAAAATTTCGTTTCTATGGGCGCTTCGTTTTCATCCGATTCTCCATCTTGATAATCCTTCGAGATTTTATGCTCTGCTTTATCCAAATACTTGAGTGCATTTAATTTATCCTTCCCCAATTGAATATAACACTCTCCTAATTGATAGTTTATATTGTAATTTTGAGGCTGTTCTATCTCTAACATTTTCCATATTTCAAGAGCGAATTCAAAATTCCCTCTATCCATTAGATTGTAGGCTTTTTTAAATTTCATTTTAAAAGAGCCTTCTTCTTTAAGCTCTTTTAAAATTTCATGGTTTATTTGCGCATTCAAAATCCCAACAGTAAACACAAATAATAAAATAGACACCGATTTACACATTTTCATAAAATAACATCATTTATTATCACAAAATTTAACCCTTGATGGTTCAAAAATAATTCAAATAGTGCACTACGACAACATTTTATTTACTAAATGGTCTAAAAGCTATTAATAAACCCTATTAGTAGCTTTGACAAGTCGCTAAACTCTGTTAATGGTAATGTCTCGGACTTGTCAAATACATCATGATAAGCAGTAATGCCTCCCATGGTATAAATAAACACCGCTGGAATCTGTCTTTGAGAAAACCAATAGTGATCACTGTTTGCTGCTCTGCCCCTCACCTTGACTTTTTCGACGTATTTGTTTTCCAAATTAAGAACTGCCAATTTTTTAAATTCCTTCTTATGAACCGTACCGTTAACCACAGTTACTCCTTGATCTCCGGTACCCATAATATCACAATTAACAACAAATCGGATATCCTTTAATGGAAATAAGGGGTTCTCAACATAATATTTAGAACCGAGAATTCCCACTTCTTCTGCACCAAAAGCCATGAAGACCACACTATATTTTGGTTTGTTTTCCGAAAAATATTTAGACATATAAAGAAGCATTGCTACTCCGCTTGCATTATCATTAGCTCCTGGAAAATAAACATCTTTGCCCATCTGGCCTAAATGATCATAATGAGCTGAAATAACAATAAATTTATTCTTTTTTTTCCCCTCAACATAAGCAATTACATTTTGTGTCTTAATATTTGATTTAAACACGTTATGGATATTTAAGCTGACTTTTTTTGTTGATTTCGGAAGTTTTTTTGATTTGATTTCCACAATTGGAAAAGGCATTTGTTCTTTCCCAACGGACCAAGTAAATTTAGAGTCATTTATTTTAAATACAGGAGATTTTTGCGCAATAAACCGCCCTAACTCTCTAAATAACTGGAGTGTATCATTATCCTTAGTTCCAGTGTCATCTAAAACATATGCATTTTCATCAAACTGAATATTGTTGTTGTTCAAATCTTCTAAAAACTGAATAATATTTTTTCGATTTATGAACCTCAAATTAAACTCGCCAATTGCAGATCCTGAAACCGAGCTAATTAAGTAATCTATTCCTGTTTCTAGCTTATTTCCCTCAACGTATAAGCTTACTGAATCTGGAAACGTATTCGCTTGAATATTAAAATACTGAAAGCAATTATTATTAAATTTGGATAGTCCAAACTCTTCGAAACACTTATTAATATAATGTGCCGCTTTTACATGACCTTCATTTACATACCCTCTGCCGCAGTATTCTTTGGAGCAGAGTTCTTTTACCACTTTCAATCCAAAATCTTGTTGGGGGTATAAGGCAGAAGGAATTCCAAATAAAAATAAATAAAGGATTTGTCTCATATAGAATGATTTCCCAATTGTTATGCCATAAAACGCCTTTCTACCAGATCCATAAAATTTAGGACTGAACTATTTTCTTTATCCCAAGCAGAAGATAGTTCACTATCTATAAATTCTATCGCTTCTGGCAGGGTGTTAAATGAGTTAATCTTATTTATTGCATTGTTAAATATTTCATTCTCCCCTTCAAATAGGTCATTCATAAATAAAAACTTCTGATTTAATCCAATAGCAGATTTCAAGTCTTTAATAGGTTGTCGACTCAATTTATCAGCTACAGTTTTTTCAGATGTTCCACTTGCAAATGTATCATTAATCGATGTTGAGTGATCCAGGTCCGTCTTCTCAACTACATATTTGTTATCCTCTTCTGCATCAACATCCTCTACGTGTTCTTCAATCGCGTCCAGCAAGTTTGTTTGATTAGCAGGAGTGTCCTGATCTAATTCATCTAAATTCTCTGTTTTTGATTCATGTCCGTTTTCGACACTTGTATCTTCAATTATTTCTTGAGTACCAAAGTTTAACTCAAAGCTACCCTGCTGCCTCTTTGGTTCTTTTTTTTGCTTCTTCACCTCTTTTACTTTCACTTCTTTCTCAAACGCTAAATATTGAAGCACTGTAATTCTTTCATGGAGTGTTCTTGAATCTTCTAACAAAGAGTTCAACTCATTTGAATCTAATTTACCAGACTCCAATTTATTAATCCCATTTGACAGAGATTTTGTTAGATCTTTGAGGTTTTTATAATCGCTACTCAGACTCATTTCTTTTTTAATTGATTTACTACACAAAATTGAATAAATTTGTCAAACTTGATACTAATCAAATATTAACTTATTAACACTAAGATTAGTATTTCACTATAAAAAAATATCATTTTAAGGTGTTCTTAGAGCAAAAAGGAAATAAAATTCAAAAAAAAGGATGGATAGAAGTTGTCTGTGGATCCATGTTTTCCGGTAAAACAGAAGAGTTAATTCGAAGATTGAAAAGAGCTGAATTTGCCAAACAGAAAGTTGAAATTTTCAAGCCTGCAATTGACATAAGATATGATGACGAAAATGTAGTAAGCCATGTAGGCACCTCAATTCGTTCGACTCCAGTTCCTTCATCTGGAAACATACTTCTATTAGCTAATGATGTTGATGTAGTAGGTATAGATGAGGCGCAATTCTTCGACGATGAACTCCCTGAAGTTTGTGAAAAGTTAGCCAATTCAGGGACAAGGGTAATAATAGCCGGATTAGACATGGACTTTACTGGAAAACCATTTGGTCCTATTCCTGCTCTGTTATCAAAAGCTGAATTTGTCACTAAAGTTCATGCTATTTGCATGCGTTGTGGAGATTTAGCCCAATACTCTCACCGAAAAACACAGGATGAAGCACTTGTGTTATTAGGGGAAATTGATGAATACGAACCATTATGTAGAAAGTGTTTTAATCTCGTTTCCAAAAGATGAACCTTAATTATACAATAGAAGAGATTACCTCAATTACAAATGGCACTGTTAGAGGAGATTCAAAAGCAATTGTAAATTCCCTTTTTATTGATAGCCGAAACCATTTCAATGAAAACAACGTCTTATTTATTGCTATTAAAGGCGACTTCAATGATGGACATGAATATTTAATCGAACTATACGAAAAGGGCTTAAGAAACTTTATTATAGAACGTACAGCAAGAGAAAAATTAATACCCAAGGTTCGGTTTTTCAAAAAAAATAAAAGCCTTCAATTCATTGAAGCAAATATTATCGTCGTTGAAAATGCCGTTGTTGCTTTACAAAAAATAGCAGCTCATCACCGCAGAAAATTTGACATCCCAGTTATTGGCATAACCGGAAGCAATGGAAAAACCATAGTAAAAGAATGGCTCTATCACATTTTAAGAAGCCAGTTTAATATAGTCAGAAGCCCTAAAAGCTATAACTCACAGGTTGGTGTTCCGCTTTCGATATTACAAATGAATAGGCATCATACCCTTGCTATATTTGAAGCAGGGATATCTCTACCTGGAGAAATGGAAGCATTAAAAAAGATGATAATGCCAACATTAGGCTTACTTACAAATATTGGAACTGCGCATCTAGAGAATTTTGAAAGCAAGAATGCCCTGATTAATGAAAAACGAACACTATTTAAAAGTTGTCAATACATTCACATCGATGATAAGGATGAATTTGCGGATATTCATATTGAAAAGCAAGGTAATCACAGTAAGATAAATGCCAATTGGAAGGGTTTAAAAGTTAGATATCAAATACCCTTTTTCGACCAAGCTGCAATTCAAAACTCATTATCATGTGTTGCTTTACTATTAAAATTTGGTATTGAAATAAACTTTATCACCTCTAAAACTATATCGTTACCACAAATCGCGTTTAGATTAGAAACTAGAAAAGGAAAGGACAGCAATATTATTATTTTAGATAATTACAATGCTGATATCGCCTCACTAAGAATTGTTCTAGACTATCTAGATCGTCATGATAAATCTAAGAAAAGGTACCTGATTCTTTCTGACATCAAACAAGACAGAACGAAATCTATCGATTTATACAATCATATCGCTGAATTGGTTAACCAGAGAAATATTGACAATTTTATCGGGATTGGAAAGGAAATAATGAAACATAGAAATCTTTTTAATAAGGGATATTTTTATGAAAGCACCGAACAGTACATCAAAGATTTAGAAATAAACAGTGTAAAGAATACCGTTATTGTAATTAAAGGCTCATCAGAGTTTCGGTTTGAAGAAATTGGCCATTTATTGGAAGCTAAAACTCATGAAACAGTACTCGAGATTAACCTTAATGCTATTAGCCATAATATTAAAACTTACAAAAATTTATTGAATCCAGAAACTAAATTATTGGTAATGGTTAAAGCTTTTGGGTATGGAGCCGGCAGTAAAGAGATAGGTCAGGTTCTACAGCACAACAATGTTGACTATCTAGGTGTAGCTTATACTGATGAAGGGTTAGATTTACGAAATGAAGGAATCGAATTGCCAATCCTAGTTATGAATGCTGAAAGAAGTTCTTTTAACGATATTATAAAAAATGATTTAGAACCATCTATTTTTAGTTTTAAGCAACTTGATAACTTTATAAGAAAACTGATTGATTTAGGAGAGAGAAATTACCCTATTCATCTTAAACTCGACACTGGAATGAATAGACTCGGGTTTATTGAAGAAGAAATTGACAATATCATTTCTATCATCATGAGTCAACCTGAGGTTCGGGTAAAAAGTATCTTTAGTCATTTAGCAGGTAGTGATAAATCAAAACACAACGATTTTACCAATCAACAAACAGAATTGTTTAAAGCCTGTGCAAACAGATTAGAGGGTGGTTTAGGTTATTCGGTTCAAAAGCATATCCTTAATTCAGCTGGCATAGAAAACTTTCCCGAACATCAGTTTGATATGGTAAGGCTAGGAATTGGTGTTTATGGCAACTCATCTTCTTTAAATAACCTTGAACCAGTTGGAAGGTTAAAAACAGTTATCACCCAATTAAAAGACACACCTAAAGGCTCGTCGATAGGATATAGCAGAGGTGATTTTGCAGAGGACGATTTAACAATTGCGATAATCCCTATTGGTTATGCAGATGGATTTAGTCGTTGCTTGAGTAACGGTAAGGGGCATGTATTAGTAAAGGGAAAATTAGCACCAGTTATTGGCAATGTATGTATGGATATGACGCTAATCAATGTTACCGACATTCAATGTAAAGAAGGGGATGAAGTAATAATTTTTGGAATAGAAAGACCTATTGAAGATTTAGCTAAAGAAATGGGCACAATCTCCTACGAAGTGATGGCTTCTATTTCACAAAGAGTTGTTAGAGTTTATCTTGAAGATTAGGTTCTTCAGTTAATTGACAGTCTTTTTCACAAGCAGCACAACCAAAATTCATCACCGATTGATAAAGGAAAAAACCTCCTAAAATAAGAAGAAGCCATTGCCTACTAGCAATAGCTTCTCCGACAAATGAAATACCTAATACAAATCGAACCATTCTTAACAAAGTTAAGTTTGGTAATTTAATTTTAGACATTAAAAAAATTTATTACTTATGTAAATTTTTCCATGCAGCATACCCACCGGTCAAATTATATATTGTCGTAAACCCTTGACTTTTCATTATATTCATTGCTTTTGAGCTTCTTCCTCCAGAATGACAATAAACATAAACAGGCTTGGTGCTCTCTAATTTCCCAACTTGATCTTTAAAATCTTTATCAAAATAATTAATATTTACAGAACCATTTACATGTCCTTCAGCATATTCTTTAGGAGTTCTTACATCTAATATGGTTCCTTTCCCAGCCTTTGCTAATTTTTCAAATTCAGCAACTTTCACGTCGTGAAATCCCGGGGTTTGAGCCAATGTTGTCCCGCTTATAAACAAAGTAAATACCATTGCGATTATTTTAATCCAATTTTTCATAGTGTGTGTGTTTTGCTAAATGATGGAGCAAATATAATACCCTTTTTGCTTTAACTTGTAAAAAGCTTTTAACTTAATTTTGAATCTAAGCTTGTCCATGAACCGCCATTATAGGCTTCAACACCATTTCGCTTCAATACTGATGCTGCTTGTCCACTTCTCATCCCGCTCTTACAAACAGTTATAACTGGCTTGTTTTTACTCTTGATATCTTTAATTTTCGGACCAATTTTATCCAAAGGAATATTTACTGACCCTTTAAAGTTCCCATAGCTAAACTTTCCTTTTGTTCTAACATCAATAATTATTGCTCCAGTCTCATAAATCTCTTTATAATTCACTTTAGCTTGCATACCTAATAGCCCTAATAATCCCATATTGTTCTAATTTCTTGTAAAGATAAATTGTTCATTCTAATTAAAGAGTAATATATGTTACACAATCTACAATGCACCTCCATAAGAGAATAAAGACAGTGGTTTATACGTTCTTTTTTCTATTTTTGACAAATCTCATCGGTAGTTCAACTATGCAAAAAAAATTCATTACCAATCTTGCACTTATCTTGTTGCTTAACTTATTGGTTAAACCTTTTTATATTTTAGGGATAGATGCTGAAGTGCTTAAAAGAGTGGAAGAAATGACTCCAGGAAGATATGGGGAATATTTTGCTCTAATTGGATTTACTTTTATTCTAAATATTTTTCTTGACTTAGGAGTTATTAATTACAACACTAGAAACATTGCTCAAAATAAGCAATTGCTCAAAAAACATTTTGCAGGAATAATTACACTTAGAGGAATACTTTCGGTTGGATATATAGTAATTATTCTTTTGAGTGGACTTATTCTTGGCTATTCCTATTTTCAATTAAAATTGCTTTTAATTTTAGGTATTAACCAGATATTGGTTGCCTTTATACTTTACTTCCGTTCCAATCTTTCTGGGTTATTACTATTCAAACAAGATAGTATTATTTCAGTAATGGATAGAACCCTACTAATTGGGATATGCTCAATTCTCCTTTGGGGAGGAGTTACTAGTCAACCATTCCAAATAGAATGGTTTATTTATGCACAAACGTTAGCTTATCTTTTTACTGCTATTGTAGCGGGATTCCTTGTTTTAAGACAAACAGGAATAGTAAAGCCAAAATTTGACATGGCTTTTTCTATTACCATATTAAAGCAAAGTCTTCCGTATGCATTGCTTATTTTATTAATGATGATTTATTACCGATCAGACAGTGTTATGATTGAAAGATTGTTGCCAAATGGTGCCAGAGAATCAGCCATATATGCCCAAGGCTTTCGTTTTTTTGAAGCCATTAATATGATAGGTTTCTTGTTCGCCGGGTTGCTATTGCCTATATTTTCTAAAATGCTAAAAGCGAAAGAACCGGTTGAAAAGATGGTTTATTTATCATTTAAAATCTTATTCTCGGGGGCAATTGTAATAGGATTAGCCTGTTTCGCACTTAGCAAGGAAATAATCGAATGGCGGTATCAAACTTCTGGAGTCGAACTAACCCAAGCTTCAAATGCATTTGGAATGTTAATGCTCTGTTTCATCTCAATTTGCACTACATATATCTTTGGGACTCTCCTAACAGCAAATGGAAGTTTAAGGTCGCTTAACTACATGGCGTTTGGAGGGGTTATTCTGAACATCTCTTTGAACCTATACTTAATTCCTACACATGGTGCATATGGTGCCGCAATTGCAAGTATGATAACTCAAGTAGGCACAGCGGCAATTCAAGTGATATTAAGTTTTAAAATATTACCTCTTAAAATTGAATGGAAAAGTGTTTTACAGACTTTTTCTTTTGTTAGTATTTTCGGTTGCATTGTCTACTTCTTGCCTTATGAAAATTATTTTTGGCCTTGGAGCCTCGCAATATTTATTTCAAGCGGGATAATTCTATCTCTAATAACTGGAATGTTTAGCATAAAAAATCTATTGAATATCTTAAAAGAAAGGCAATAAAAAGACAGTTTCTTTGTTTTTGAATCGAACCTTTCAAATTTGAAAACAGGATATTTTATAATCTAAATTATTAATTATCTTTGGCAACATTAAAAAAACCAGTTCATGAGTAATAAATCTAACGAATTCGATTCCATTGACTTAATATCATTTCTTTGGGAATCAAGAAAAGTGCTTATCATTTTAGGTATAGTAGCGGTTGTTATTTCCTCAATTGTTTCATTAATGATGCAGGAAAAATTTCTATCAACTGTGACCTTGTTTCCGACAAAGTCTAGTTCCATTACTTTTTCTGAGGTAATAACAGAAGACCAGAGTGTTACAAAATTCGGTGAAGAGGAAGAAGCTGAACAAATGCTACAAATTCTTGAGTCTGCATTAGTAAGAGAAAAAATAATTGCTCGTTTCGACTTAATGAAACATTATGATATCGATACTTCAAGTACATTAAAATACACTGAACTTTCAGAAACTTATAGTGACAATATTACTTTTCAAAGGAATAATAAGGGAGCGGTGCTAATAAATGTGCTTGACCACGACAAAGATACTGCTGCACTTATTGCAAATCATATTTCGAATTTATTTGATAGCACAAAAAATTCAATTATTCATGAACGGGCATTATTGGAATTTGAGGTAAAAAAAATGAAACTTCAAAAGCTTCAAGACGAGATGAATGTATTGAGAGACACCATGTCGAAGCTAACCACTTTAGGTGTCGTTACAAACCAAGCATATCAAGGTTTAACCTTAGCTATGAACTCTGCCAAAGGCGATGAAACTAGAACCAAGTACGAGAAAAAACTTGAAATGACAGAAAAATATGGAAGTGTATTACAATCATTTCAAGTACGGGCAGAATTTTTGTCAGAAAGAATGGCGACAATGGAAACTTCATATGAACAATCAGAATCTGATGCGCAGTCAAACATATCGCATAAATTTGTTGTTGAACTCGCTAGCCCTGCTGAGAAAAAAGCGTATCCTATTCGTTGGTTAATTGTAGCAGTATCCACTTTTGCTACGATTTTCTTTGCAATAATTTTATTATTGTTTGTCGCAAAAATAAAAGAGCTAAAAGCAAATTCTAAATAGCGATTTACCTTGGTAAAATCACTTAGAAATAACTGGATATATTTGATAGGAATTCTTTTTCTATGTGTCAATCTCTTATTTACTTATAAAGATTTCTACTTTTTAAATTTATTACCAATTGTTTTATTGGTAGCATTTGCAGCTTTTTTTGCATTGGACAAACTTTTTCTATTTGTGGTTTTCTGTACCCCTCTATCACTAAATTTAGAGCAACTTAATATAGGAGGAATTGGCATGTATTTACCAACAGAACCTATACTATTTGGCATAATGCTTCTCTTTCTGTACAAACAGTTTTTTGGCAATATTGAAAGGGATACAAGAATCGTAAATCACCCTATTTCATTGGCAATACTATTTAATTTAAGCTGGATATTTATTACCAGCCTAACAAGTGAAGACCCTTTAATATCCTTTAAGTTTTTACTTTCTAGGATGTGGTTTATTGTACCTATCTACTTTTTTGGAATATGGTTTTTTAGGAAAGGTGTTAAAAATATGTACGCGTTTTTGTGGATGTACATTATACCATTAACTGTAGTGCTACTTGTAACCCTTGTAAAACATGCATCCTATGGATTCAGTGAGGAAGTTGGACACTGGATAATGTCTCCTTTTTTTAAGGACCATACGTCCTATGGAGCTGTTATTGCTTTATTATTTCCAATTGTGGTAAGTATGGCTTTCGATAAAGAAAAAACGCCTATTACGCGATCTATTATTTTTGTTATCCTCATTATATTTTCAATTGCTTTGTTCTATAGTTCTACCCGCGCTGCTTGGGCAAGTGTGGTTGGAGCTGGTATGGTTTACCTTCTCTTTATGTTTAAAATTAAGTTTAAGTACTTATTTGTTTCGGGTCTTTTAATTGGGAGTTTTATTGCCGTAAATTTTACGGAGATCAGCTACATGTTGAATAAAAACGATGCAGAGCATACGACTGAAAATTTCTCTGAAAAATTAGAGTCAATGAGTAATGTCAGCAGTGATGCATCCAACTTAGAACGATTAAATAGGTGGAATTGTGCTATAAGAATGTTTAATGAACGACCGCTTATGGGATGGGGGCCCGGAGTTTACTCTTTCTATTATGCCCCATTTCAAGACCCTGCAGACTTAACGATAATTAGCACCAACTTTGGAACCGGAGGAAACGCACATTCTGAATACCTTGGCCCATTAGCAGAGCAAGGTATTCTTGGTGGGCTATCTATAATTATTTTGGTGATAATTGTTTTTTACCGTGCCTCAGTATTATACATTCGATTAGAAGATAAAAAATTGAAACGAATGGTTATGATGCTCATGCTCGGACTTGTCACCTATTTTACCCATGGTGTATTAAACAATTATCTAGATACCGATAAAGCGTCAGTTCCAATATGGGGCTTTATTGCCATAATTGTTGCAATAGATATATATTTCGCTAATAATAAGGAAATAGGAAAAGACCTATCCTAGAAAAACCGACAACTCATAGCAGCGGTATCATCTTCATACTCAGCATCACCTTTATATTTTTCCAATTGGAAGAATATAAGTTTATTCAAATCCTTCATTCTCAAATGAAAATTATCGTGTATAGTATTAATAAGTCTTTCCGTTTCAAACTGTTCACCCTCTTCATTTTCTAGCTCAACCAGACCATCTGTAAAACAAACGAGGGTGTCATTTGGTTTTAGCACAATCTCTTCTACTTCAACAGAGGGAAGTTCTTCAAACATTCCTAAACCAATACATCCCTTGTTTAAGTGTTTTGCTGTTTTACCATCTGTTAAAATCGGATGGTTATGCCCTGCATTAATGTATTTTAGAACACGATTTGTACAATTATAATAAGCTAAAAAGAATGTGATGAATTTTTCACCGTTAGCAGAATCGTTTACATTTTTATTCAATTCACGAATTAAATTTTCTATCGATAGTCCTTCATGGTTGTATTTAATGTTGGCTCGTAAATTTGCTTGGAAATTACTCATTAATAAAGCCGCAGGTACTCCTTTCCCAGAAACATCTGCGATGCACAAAACATACTCTTCATTATTCAGTTGTATAAAATCATAATAATCTCCACCTATTAAATGGAGTGATTCATAATGCGCTGCAACTTCCATTCTGTTATTAGAAGGCAATTTTGCTGGAAATAACAATTTCTGCATTTCAGCAGCTAATTCCATTTCACGGTTTGCTCTTTCTTGAATAATACTTTCGTTAGCAAATCGCTTATTCTCAATCGCGACTATAATAATATTGGTTAACGTTTGAACGAAAGGCATGTGTTTAATCGTTGGACTAATGATTAATTCATCTTCGTTTAAATCACCTATAAGAAGATATGCCAAAGGCAGCTCTTTATGCATAATAGGAACAACAAGGTCAAATGAATTTAACGAATCGCTTGAGGAAGATTCTATGACAGTTATCTCACTGATGTGCGACAAATCTCTTTTAACATCAACTTTTTTCGCCTTTCCTTTTGCTCCATATCTCAATAAGCAAATCCACTCTACATTATCGTAGTGGTACAATACTAATTTAGATATGCCCAATTGCTCATGCAAAATATATTCGTAAAGATTTAAAAGTTTATCTGTTTTAAAGTTTTCATTTATCGCTTTCGTTACTTCCAATAAGGACGAAAGTTTAAACTCCTTCAACTGTAGTTTTTCCAGTAATCTATTTACTTTAACTTCTCCCACTAGCTTAATTTTTCTATAACAACAGGTAGCTTTCGTACTGCAGCTAACTCTCTAAATTTCATTCTTGCCTCTCCAACGGGACTGCCTAAATACGTTTTATTTCCTTCTATGGATTTACTCAACCCTGACTGCCCAAGAACAACAGCTCCTTTACCGATAGTTAAATCCGACGCCACACCTACCTGGCCCCAAAGCGTAACATCGTCCTCGACAATAACACATCCTGCAATTCCAACTTGCGCTGCGAACAAACAGTTTTTGCCAATTAAGCAATCATGTCCTACATGAACCTGATTGTCCATTTTTGTCCCTTCTCCAATAACCGTTGTTCCAGTTACACCTGCATCAATAGTACATAAAGCTCCTATTTCAACATTGTTTCTTAACATTACTCCACCACAAGTATGCATTTTATCAAACCCGTTTGATGTATTTTTATAATAAAAAGCATGAGAACCTAAAACAGTATTTGATTGCACCACTACATTATTACCAATCGTTACGTTGTCCATTAAATTTACCCCAGCATGGATAATTGAATTATCCCCGATAACAACATTATTACCTATTGCAACACTTGGATGAATAACACTCCCCTCACCTATAATAACATTTTTTCCTGTATCATTTCCCCATTCCAAAAAGGGCATAAATTCCTTGGTAAGTTTATTAAAATCGTCAAAAGGGTTTTCAGAAACAAGCAATCCTTTTCCAGCTGGACATTCAACTTCTTTATCAATTAGAATAGTGGTTGCTGCAGAACTTAATGCTTTGTCATAGTACTTTGGATGATCCACAAAAACTACGTCACCGGCTTCAACGACATGAATTTCATTAAAGCCCGTAATTTCGTGGTTTTCATTTCCTACAAAAGAACAACCCAGTATTTCTGATGCTTTTTTTAGTGTTATAGAAGCTTTTAATTTCACCTTTCGTATTTTTGTTAAAGATAACATTTATCTATTATTAAATATTGCCTAGCGATTAAATCATTAATAATATGAGATAATTAGGAAAGTTTATTTACATTTGCAGCCCGAATAAATTTTGTATAACAAAAAAATAGATTAAATGTACGCAATCGTAGAGATAGCAGGGCAACAATTCAAAGTTGAAAAAGATCAACAGATTTTTGTTCACCAATTAGAAGGAAAAGCAGGAGACAAATTAGAGTTTTCTAACGTTCTTTTAATTGATGATGGAGGAAAAATCGCTGTTGGCGCCCCGGCTGTAGAAGGTGCAAAAGTAACGGCTAAGATCGTTGAGCACGCAAAAGGTGATAAAGTTATTGTCTTTAAAAAGAAAAGAAGAAAAGGTTATGCTGTAAAGAATGGTCACAGACAAAGATTTACAAAAATAGCCATTGATGGTATAACTGCAAAAGGGGCTAAAAAGCCTGCAGCTAAAAAAGAAGCGGCTCCGGTAAAAGAAGCGGCTCCTAAAAAAGCAGCAGCAAAACCAGCAGCAAAGAAAACAACAACTGCTAAAAAAGAAACTGCAGCTAAAAAGCCAGCAGCTAAAAAACCAGCAGCAAAAAAACCAGCAGCTAAAAAGGACGAGCCTAAGGCTTAATTTTTAGTTACTTATATTTTAGTATAACGTTAAAAACTTTATAAAATGGCACATAAGAAAGGAGCCGGTAGTTCGAAAAACGGAAGAGAATCAGAATCGAAACGTCTAGGGGTTAAGATATTTGGTGATCAACTTGCAATTGCTGGGAACATTATCGTTCGTCAAAGAGGAACAACACATAATCCAGGGGAAAATGTAGGAATGGGTAAAGACCATACTTTATTTGCTCTTGTTGACGGTACAGTAAAATTTAAAAAGAAAGCAAAAAATAAATCATATGTTTCAGTAGTGCCGTTTACGGGAGCTGAAGCATAGTTTTTATTTTACTTAAAATATTGAACTCTCTCGTTCCGATGATCTCGGGATTGAGAGAGTTTTTTTTTACCTGTAGGGGAGTTCTAATAATTCATTCGCATCAAAATTCACATAGCTTTTTAGAGACAATGAAAATTTCATCTTTCTATCTGGATAATAAGATAAAATAGGAAGCAGTATATGAAAAACTATGTGAACCCCTAGGGAATAAAGACAACAAACAACCTGACTTCGTTAAACTATTCTTAAATAGCGAATGCTATTCAAAAATAGTTGTGCCTCGCATCTTATTCATTATCTTTGTTTTTTGAAAGAAATGAATTATTAGAACTCCCCTTTATCCCAAATATTATAATATAATTTTAAAATGCTAGAACTAAGCAGAATCAGAGAGCAGAAAGAGGACATCATCGAATGGATGAAAGTGAGAAACTTTGATGCTGAAGCACACTTGAATAACGTTATTAAATTAGATGCAGAAAGAAAAAATACGCAAACAAGTTTAGACCATGATTTAGCTGAAGCTAATAAAATTGCTAAAAGCGTTGGACAACTTTTTAAAGAAGGGAAACAGGAAGATGCAAATGCATTGAAAGCAAAAGCTTCGAGTTTAAAAATTTCTAGTCAGGAATTAAAAAGTAAACTATCCGAATTAGAAGATGCAGTTAGAAACGTATTGTACCTTATACCAAATGTTCCAAATGCAATAGTTCCAAAAGGAAACTCAGATGAGGACAATGAAATAATATTTGAAGAAGGCGCTATTCCAACTTTGCATGCCGATGCAATTCCTCATTGGGAATTGGCTAAACAGTATAATATAATTGACTTTGAATTAGGAGTTAAAATTACGGGAGCAGGTTTTCCAGTTTACAATGGAAAAGGAGCTCGTCTTCAACGTGCTCTCATCAATTTCTTTATTGACGAAGCTGTGGAAAATGGATTTGAGGAAGTGATCCCTCCGTTATTAGTGAACCAAGCTTCTGGACATGGAACTGGCCAATTGCCTGACAAAGAAGGACAAATGTATCATTGTGAAGTAGATGATTTTTATTTAATTCCAACTGCTGAAGTCCCAATTACAAATATCTTTAGAGATGTAATTATCCACGCTTCTGACCTTCCAGTTAAAAAGGCTGGATATACTCCTTGTTTTAGAAGAGAAGCAGGTTCTTATGGGTCGGATGTTAGAGGATTAAATAGACTACACCAATTTGACAAAGTCGAAATTGTACAAGTTGCACACCCAGATAAGAGTTACGAAATATTGGATGAAATGGTGGAACATGTAAAAGGACTACTTAGAAAGCTAGAACTTCCTTTTCGTGTTGCTAAACTCTGTGGAGGAGATTTAGGTTTTACATCTGCATTAACTTTTGACCTAGAAGTTTACTCAACAGCACAACAAAAATGGCTAGAAGTTAGTTCTATATCTAACTTTGAGTCGTTTCAAGCTAACCGATTAAAACTTCGTTTTAGGGAAGGTAACGAAAAACCTCAATTAGCGCATACATTAAATGGAAGTGCTTTGGCATTGCCTAGAATTGTTGCGGCATTATTAGAGAACAATCAAACTCCTGAAGGAATTGTAATTCCTGAGGCTTTAAGGAAGTATACCGGATTCGACATTATCAATTAATTATGCTTAAAAAACTATCTTATTTTATCTTTCTATTTTTCTCGACAAGCTATATAAGTTCTTGTTCAATCAATAATGAAAAAGAACTTGAATCGGTAGAAGAGCTTAGTATTAAAGTCAAATTATTACAATCTACGTTTGAGTCTGTAAATATGGATGATGTAAAATTTGCAATAAATACATATAAGATAAACATGGATAAAATATCAAAGTATCATGAATCAGATACTATTGATTATGAGTTTTCACACACTCTTAACCTCTATAAAGGGATAAAAAAGACAGGGAAAAACTTACACGAAAACCACACAACTAATAAAAAGAACATTGAATTACTAATCTGTCAATTGGAAAAACTTAAGTTAGATATTGAAAATAATGCTCTCCAAACAGATTCTATTCAAGGCTTTATCTATTTTGAAGCAAAAAACATTACTAAACTGAGTGATGACATTGGAACTTTTGTCACAGATTGTGAGTACATACTTGAAACTCATAAGACCTATGCCGAAAAAGTAAGGGGTTATACAGTAGCTTTTAATTAATTGAGAAAACAACTTTACATACTGATTATTGCATTTTTTAGCATTGGAAATTTCTTTGCACAAGTGGATGACATGGATAAGAAATTAGCCATGCAGTATTACAGTGATGGAGATTACGAGAAGGCTGCTATGTATCTAGATAAGATATATGAAGAAGCCCCAACATATTCTAATTACACCTACTATTTTAATACTCTGCTGGAACTAGAGGAAACTAAAATTGCTGAGAAAATTTGTAAAAAACAAATGAAAGCAGATCCTAATGAGCTAAGGTTATTTCTTGACATGGCTAAAGTTTATGGCAAAACAGAGAAAGAATCTAAAATGGCAGAAGAATATGATAAAGCCATTAATAGCATTAATGATAAAACAAGGCATACCGCAATAATTAACCTTGCTAATGCTTTCCAACTAGAAGGAATGCTAGATCGCTCCATTCTGGTTTACCAACAAGGTAATAAGTTTTCCAATAGTAGTAACCTAATGTACAATAGGAGCATTGCCCAAATATATGGTGTTCAAGGAAAAATGCAACTGATGTTTACTACGCTACTCGACCTTGTTCACAATAACGAAGGGTACTTGGTTTCTGTGCAAAGTTCTATTGCTAATTCCATTGACTTTAGTCAAGACGAAAAACATGTAGATTTATTGAAAATGGAACTTTTAAAAAGAAGTCAAAAAAATCCTAATAAAAGTGTTTACAATGAACTTTTGGCGTGGGTGTTTACACAAAAAGGGGATTTCATTAGTGCTTTTATCCAAATTAAATCAATTGATAAAAAAGAAAACGAGAAAGGTAGAAGAGTTCTTGAATTAGCTAACACCTCTGTCAATAATAGCAAATTTGATATCGCAATTAAATGTTACGACTATGTAATTTCCCTTGGAGATAATCAGCCAAACTACCGAACAGCTAAAATACGAAGACTCAACACACTGAAGCAAAAGCTTATAAGTGGAGACTCTCCCACAAACGATGAACTTACTAGCTTAAAAGATAATTACATAGAATCTATTCAGCAAATTGGAAGGAATGAATTTGCAATATCCAGTATAAGAGACCTTGCTAGTTTATATGCTTATTATATTCATGATATCGATGCAGCCCAAAACCTTTTAGAGGATGCGTTAACATTTGGTGGATTACGCAAAAAGAAAATTGCTGAAATAAAAATCGAATTAGCAGACATACTTGTTATTAAGGGAGATGTTTGGGATGCTTCATTATTATATATGCAAGTAGATAAAGGTTTTAAGCATGACCGCATCGGACATTTGGCTAAGTTTAAAAACACAAAAATATTCTATTATACTGGAGATTTTGACTGGGCACAAGGAGAATTAGATGTTTTAAAAGCATCTACTTCAAAGTTAATTGCAAACGACGCTATGGAATTATCTATGTTAATTACAGACAACTACAATATGGATACAACACAGGTAACAATGCAACGGTTTGCTAAAGCGGATTTGCTTATTTTTCAAAATAAAACGGATCAAGCTAACTTGATTTTTGACTCCATTAATAAAGAGTTTACATATCATACATTAAATGATGAGATACTTATAAAACGTGCTGAAATTGAAATTAAAAAAGGCAATTATGAAAAAGCAGTAATTTATCTATTAGAGATTGTGACAACATACGGAGATGATTTATTAGCCGACAACGCACTTTATACTTTAGCAGGTATTTACGAAAAAAACCTTCATGACACTGATAAAGCTGCGGAATTTTACAAAAAAATACTCTTCGAACATACGGATAGTTTATTTGTAATAGAAGCACGTAAAAAATTTAGGGAGCTAACTAAGGGAACCCAGAAATTTGGTGATGATGTGGAAACAATTAAAATTGAATCTATAGACTAATGATACTTTACAATGTTACAATAAATATAGATGCTACTGTAGAGGAAGAGTGGATTCAATGGATGAAAGAAATTCACATCCCAGATGTTATGAATACGGGCCTTTTTATAGACAATAAAATTTGTCGTATCCATGCGGAAGAAGAGGGTGGAAAATCTTATAGCATTCAATACTTAGCAAAAAGTTGGAATGAATACAATCAATATCAAGACATGTTTGCTCTAAAATTACAGCAAGAACACACCCTTAAATTTTCAGGAAAATTTGTCGCTTTTAGAACGATATTAGAGGTAGTACATCATCAAACGGTGTAAATATGCTTATCCCATCTCCCCTTGAAGCAATAAACTACCCGCTATTTAAAGAAAAACAAATCAATGTTTATGTCAAAAGGGATGATTTGATTCATGCTGAAATATCTGGGAATAAATGGCGTAAACTAAAATACAATCTAATAGAAGCTAAAGCTCAAAACATAAACACTATTTTGACTTTTGGTGGTTCATATTCTAACCATATCTCAGCTACTGGGGCTATTGGGAAAATTTTTGGCTTTAAAACAATGGGCGTTATTCGAGGCGAAGAAACGCTCCCTTTAAATCCTACTCTGCTTCAAGCAGAGAAGGATGGAATGAGTTTTTTATACGTTTCTAGAACTGATTATCGCAAAAAACACACACCTGAATTCATTAATAAATTAAAAGAAGAGCTAGGAGATTTTTACATAATTCCAGAAGGAGGTGGAAATAAGCTAGGAGTAAAAGGATGTAACGATATTGTTAATGAAATTGAAATTGATTTTGACTACATACTAACAGATTGTGGCACTGGAGCAACACTGGCTGGAATTTGTGAGGCGCTTAAAGTAAATCAAAAAGCAATAGGAATACCCGTTTTAAAAGGAGGAGAATTTATTAAAGATGAAGTGAAACTGTTGCTAGGTGATGCTTATACTCGGATTGAAAGCCAATACTCACTAGTAAAAGGTTATCATTTTGGAGGATACGCCAAATACAAGCCCGAGTTGATTGAATTTATGCGGGGTTTCTATACACAAACCAATATTAAAACCGATCCTATTTATACTGGAAAATTGTTTTATGCATTGGTTGATTTAGCGAAAAAAGATTATTTCAAAAGAGGAAGCACAATTGTTGTGGTGCATACCGGAGGGCTTCAAGGGATTAAAGGATTTGAGAAAAGGCATGGTTTTTCTATTTTCGACAAGAAGTAAACTTACATCAAAAACAAATCTTTCAAGCCAAAAGTCTGCTTATCTTATTTCTTTCCTAAGGATTCCTGACGTATATTTGCATTTAGAATTAATCTAAATAAGGAAATGACCATCGAAGAAAGTGAGCTAGAGATTATTGAAGAGTTCTCCATGTTTAATGACTGGATGGACAAATATGAGTTCATCATAGAGATTGGAAAGGAACTCCCTTTTTTTGAAGATAAATTTAAAATTGAAGACAACTTGATTAAGGGTTGTCAATCGAGAGTATGGGTTCAGGCTGATTTTAAAAATGACATTATACAACTATCGGCAGACAGTGATGCAATTATAACAAAAGGAATAATTGCTTTGTTAATTCGCGTATTAAACAAGCAAAAGCCCGAAGATATTTTGAAAGCTAAATTGAACTTTATTCAAGAGATAGGGTTACAAGAACACCTTTCTCCTACAAGAGCAAATGGTTTAATAGGAATGGTGAAACAGATTAAAACTTACGCATTAGCGTACATGGCTAAAAGTTAAGATAATGGCTGAAGAAGAAAAAGACAAAGTGGAACAGGAAACGCTTCCCGAAGATACTAGAGAAGCTAAAAAAGTACTGGAAGAGAAAATAATTAATGTGATCAAAACCATCTACGACCCAGAAATACCTGTAGATATTTTTGAATTAGGATTGATTTACGAGATAAAAATAGATGACAAGCTAAATGTAGAAGTTGAAATGACACTAACTTCTCCAAACTGTCCAGTAGCTGAATCTATGCCTCTTGATGTAGAAAATAAAGTAGGATCTGTATTTGGTGTTACATCATCTAAAGTTAATATCGTTTTTGATCCACCGTGGGAAAAAGACATGATGAGTGAAGAAGCAATGCTTGAACTCGGATTTCTATAAATGAGCGAATACATTGAAAATAAAATAGCCAACAGCGGCTTAATTACAATTAGCCTTGAAGAATTCCATCAAAAAGGCGATAGAGTTTTATTTGACATAAAACCGATTCTTTGGCAGGAGCTAGTTCTTAAAGAAAAGGATTTCCGTGCTTTTATTAAACAACATGACTGGAGCCAATACCAAAGTAAATTTGTAGCAATTACTTGCAGCGCTGATGCAATTGTTCCTACATGGGCATTTATGCTAGTCGCAATAGCTCTTCAACCTTACGTGAAAAAAGTGATTTTTGGAAACCTTTCGGATTTGGAGAGAGAATTATACATTGATGCCGTAAACCGTTTTGACCTTAATTCAATAGCTGATAAGAGGGTATTAGTAAAAGGATGTGGAGACATAAACATTCCAGATTCAGCGTTTATTTATGTCTCAGAAAAGTTTATTCCCGTGGTCAAATCATTAATGTTTGGAGAAGCATGTTCCAACGTTCCTTTGTATAAAAAAGCAAAATAAAATTTCAGGAAAAACGAAGCAATACTTCAATTGCCTTAATTCAAATTACCTCCCTCATTAGGTTAATCAATATGCTCTTACATTTTTACCTTCGACATAATTAATGAAGGATTTATTTACCACTTTATTGCCGCCGGGAGTCGGGTATTTCCCAGTAAAGTACCAATCTCCAGTATGACCCGGACAAGCTTCATGCAAGCCTTCTATACTTTGATAGATAATTTTTACTTCCGATTTTATACTTTCATGTGTTAGCAATCCCGAAATCTTATCTGAAATTTGTTCAGCCGTAAATGGAGCATATATCTCAGTAACGTAATTTTTCATTTGCTCTTTTGGCAGACCCTCCTGAGCAAGGCACTTTTGATATACATCATCAATTACATTTTCTTGACAGGTATCTTTTAACAACTCAATTGCAGCTTGAAAGGCGACAAAGTCTCCCAATTTAGCCATGTCAATTCCATAACAATCTGGGTATCTAATTTGAGGTGCAGATGAAACAATAACAATTTTCTTTGGCTCTAATCTATCTAAAATTCTTATTACACTTTGTTTAAGTGTAGTACCGCGTACAATTGAATCATCAATAACAACTAAATTATCAAGCCCACTTCTCACTGTTCCATAGGTAATGTCATACACATGAGCTACCATTTCGTCACGAGCATCATCTTGAGTAATGAAAGTACGCAGTTTTGCATCCTTTACCATAACCTTTTCAGCTCTGGTACTTATTGACAGTATATCACTTAATTCTTCTTTAGTAATGTCATTTCCTAATTTTTTAATCTTACGAAACTTCACATCCCTTAAATACTCATCACATCCTTTTAGCAATCCATAATAAGCCGTCTCAGCCGTATTAGGTATAAACGAAAAAACACTATTTCGTAAATCATGATCAATAGCTTCCAATACTTTTGGCGTTACTTTTCTCCCTAATTCCAATCTTTCATTATAGATATCTACATCAGTTCCTCGAGAAAAGTAAATTCTTTCAAACGAACACTTATTTTCCTCTAATGGTTTTCTAATTTGTTTTTCTGAAACTGAACCATCTTTCTTTATAATTAAAGCATGGCCAGGTTTTATCTCCTGAATATCTTCTGCTTTCAATTCAAATGCTGTTTGTATTACAGGTCGTTCTGAAGCTACTACAACGAACTCATCATTCTCATGCCAAAACGCTGGCCTAATTCCATTTGGATCTCTCAAAACAAAAGCATCTCCATGGCCAACAACACCAGCCATAACATACCCCCCATCCCAATCTTCAGCTGATTGAACTAGTATTTTTTGTAAATCTAAATTTTCTGCTATTTCATTAGACGTTTCCTTATAACTTAACCCTTTTCTTTTACAGTAATCAAATATCTGTTGATTCTCTTCATCTAAAAAGTGTCCAATTTTTTCAAGAATTGTTACGGTATCAGATTTTTCTTTTGGGTGTTGGCCAATGTTTACAAGTATATCAAATAACTCATCAACATTTGTCATATTGAAATTTCCAGCAACCGCAAGATTTCTTGTCATCCAGTTATTTTGACGTAAAAAAGGATGGCAGTTTTCAATACTATTCTTTCCAAATGTTCCGTAACGTAAATGTCCTAAAAACATCTCTCCTGTAAAAGCCTCATTTTGTTTTAGCCATTCAGTATCCTTCAATTTCTCAGGATCACTTTCTTCTAAAGTTTTAAACCGACTATTTACATAAGCAAATAAGTCCTGTATAGGTTTATCTTCAACACTTCGATATCTACTAATATATCTCTTACCTGGCTCCATGTCCAACTTGATATTCACCAAACCAGCACCATCTTGCCCTCGATTGTGTTGTTTCTCCATTAGGAGATACATTTTATTCAATCCGAAAAAGGCAGTTCCGTATTTTTTTAAGTAAAAATCTAACGGTTTTTTCAACCTTAAAAAGGCAATTCCGCATTCATGTTGTATGGCATCACTCATGTTTGCAAAGTTAATTTAATTAGTTAATTAATCACTTTATTTTACAGAATCAAATGGCCAATAAATTAACAAGATTTGTTTTATTCGTTTATTGTGCCAAAATAGATACAACCATTTGATTATTTTACCGTTATAGAGTAACTTTGTCAATTTGCAGAAGCCTTTAACCCCCTGTAATTTTGAGAATTGTGAAAAAATAAATGCAACAGTGCATTACGCATATCATTAAAGGAGTTATACTTCTTACGGCTATTTTGTCGCCTATGTTTTCATGGGGCCAAGACAAATCAACTATACGGTTTATTGAGAACAAAGGTCAATTTAATAATCAAGCTGATTTCCAACTTAAAACGAACGCGGGTGATATTTACCTAGAAGGTTCTACAATGACGTATTGCCTATACGACAAAAGCCTTTTTACTGATATCCACCATGAAAAAATAGCAATTGAAGATGCTGTTTTTGAAGGTCATACATACAAAGTTCATTTTCTTAATTCACAGCAAGCAAGCATTGTTAAAGAATTAAAATCAAAAGAATACTATAATTATTATATTGGAAGTGATAAATCAAAATGGGCTTCACACGTTTATGGTTATGGACAAGTTGAATATACCAACCTTTACGAAGGGATTGATTTAAAATATTATGAATACTATGGGCAATTAAAATATGATTTGATTGTAGAACCTGGAAGCAATACTGATGACATATTAATCGAATATGAAGGAGTTGAAAATTTAAAAATAAAAAAAGGGCATTTACACATTCCTACCAACCTTGGATATGTTATTGAACAAAGCCCCTATGCATTCCAACATATCGATGGTGTAGAAACGCCTATAAAATGTAACTACAAATTGGATGGAAATAAATTATCATTTGATTTCCCAGAAGGTTATGATAGTTCCATGGAGCTTATTATTGACCCAATATTAACATTTGCAACTTACACTGGGTCTACTGCAGACAACTGGGGATATACAGCCACATACGACGATAATGAAAACATGTATATTGCTGGGGTTGCTTTTGCAATAGGATATCCTCTTTCAGTTGGAGCATTTCAGACAACATACAATGGTGGAACAGGAATTAATTATCCAGGAACGGATGCTTCTATTTCAAAATTTTCAGCTGATGGAACTAACTTAATTTATTCAACTTATTATGGAGGAATGGGAAATGAAAACCCACATAGTATTGTCTGTAATACCGCTGGCGAATTATATGTTTTTGGCTCTACTAGCTCCTTAGATCTTCCAACTTCCGCTGTAACCTATGACAATAGTTTTAATGGAGGAACAAATGTTCAAAATGGAGTACTTAATTATGTTGATGGAACTGACGCTTACGTGGCAAAATTTAATCCCTCAGGAACATCATTAATTGGAGGAACATATGTTGGCGGTTCAGGAAATGATGCTCTCAATGCGGACTTATTAAAGAAAAATTATGGAGATGAATTTCGTGGAGAGATAATAGTTGACGCGAATGATAATTGTTGGGTTGCTACTACAACATCATCAATTGACTTTCCGGTTGTAAACCCATTACAAGCCACAAATGGTGGCGGTCATGATGCAATATTATTTAAGTTTAATTCTAATTTATCCGGTCTTTTGTGGAGTAGTTATTATGGAGGAACAAACGCTGATGCTGCATATTCCATTCAATTGAATTCATTAAATCAACCCGTCATTACTGGGGGCACTTTAAGTTCTGACTTAACCATGACTTCCGGGCAAAACACTGCTCCGTTTGGAGGTTTAGATGGTTTTATCATTAAATTAAACACTGCTGGAAGTACATTAATAAACTCAACTTACATAGGAACGACAGCATATGATCAATGCTATTTTGTACAAGTAGATTTAAATGATGACATCTATGTTTTTGGTCAATCTCAAGGAACATACAATATTACTCCAAGTACCGTTTTCTCAAATCCTGGAAGTGGGCAGTTTATACATAAGTTTGATGGTAATTTAGCAACAACCATCTTTTCAACTGTTTTTGGTTCAGGGAATGGTATTAACATTTCTCCTTCTGCATTTCTTGTGTCAGATTGTGGTTTAATATATACTTCGGGATGGGGAGGAAACACCAATGCTGGTTATGCTGGTGGCACGACGATTGGGATGCCATTAAGTGCAGCTAGCACAGGGAATGCGCCTTTTCAATCTACTACAGACGGAAGTGATTTTTATTTAGCTGTCTTTAATCCAGATGCCGCTAGTTTAGCGTATGGAACCTTTTTTGGAGGAGGAATTAGTGCTGAACATGTAGATGGAGGCACAAGTAGATTTGACAAAAACGGGAATGTTTACCAAGCGGTTTGTGCGGGTTGCGGTGGAAGTTCAGACTTCCCTACATCAATGGGAGCCTGGTCAACCACAAACAATAGCACCAACTGTAATTTAGGTGCATTTAAATTTGATTTAGGAAATATTACCCCAGTCATAAGCATTCCACAACCATGGGTTTGTGTTCCAAACTCATATCAATTTGATAATCTTTCATCAGGAGGAAACGTTTATGAATGGGACTTTGGAGACGGAAACTTCTCTAACGATTTTGCACCAGCACATACATATAACGCTGTTGGACAATACGAGGTTACTCTAGTTGTCTCAGATTCTTTAGGTTGCTTATCATCAGACACCTCCACCATAACAATAGATGTTCTTGCGGTTGACAATGCAGTAATTCAGCAAATTGACACTATTTGCCCAGGAGACAGTATCCTTTTGGAAGCTTCAGGCGGTACATCTTATTCTTGGACACCTACTACATATTTATCTGACCCTACTATTTCCAATCCAATGGCCTTCCCTCCTGTTACCACTACATACCAAGTAATAGCAACTGACAATTGCGGAATTGATACAGCAACCGCCACTATTTTTGTTCATATCGCTTCTACTTCAACAATTCCAGACGCAACAATTTGTGGTGGCGCAATTACAACATTAGAAGCGTTTGGAGGGGTAAATTATTCGTGGTATCCCACAACGGCCATGATCAACCCCTCTTCCCAAACGCCAAATGTTGCTCCACTTTCATCCATAACCTATTACGTAGATATCACCACAGCTTCTGGATGTATAATCACTGATTCTGTTCTAATAACAGCCGTCAGTTCAGTCCCTCTGCCAGATGTATCACCGGACACAACCGTTTGTCAAGGTGATTTATTTCAGATTTATGCTTATGGGGCATCAACTATTTTATGGTCGCCAGCTAATTTGGTTACCAACCCAACTGATTCTATTACTACTGCGCAATTAGATTCAGATGCTACAATATATGTTGATTTAACAAACATTTGCGGCACCGTTAGTGACTCCATTCAGATTTCTGTTATAAGTATTAACCCTACTATTGTGAATGACACTGCAATATGCCCTGGTGGTTATGCCAATCTTTGGGCAGGTGGAGGTGATTTTTATAATTGGTATCCTGCTGGCACATTATCAAACCCTTCAGAAAGCACAACAACAGCTACTCCATTATCCAGCACAACATACTTTGTTGACATTACCAACCTTGCAGGTTGCATAAAAACATTAGATGTTACAGTTAATATTCACCCGATTCCTCTTGTAGATGCCGGTGAAGATATTTTTATTGAGTTTGGTGATGTAATCTCTCTAAACGGAACAACTTATGGGAATTATTTTTGGGATTCTCAAGATAGCCTAAGCTGCATATACTGTTTAAACCCTGAAATTAGTCCTTTTGAAACCTCTTCATACATCCTATACACAATAGATCAAAATGGGTGTGAAAATTCGGATACTGTAATGGTCTTTTTAGACGGCGTTTTGTATATTCCTAACACATTCACTCCAAATAGCGACGGGATAAACGATTACTTTGTAATTAAAGGTGAAGAAATAAAATCATTTCAGTTATATATATTCAATCGTTGGGGGCAATTAATTTACACTACTGACAAACTGGATGACTACTGGAATGGAAGGCACAAAGGTGTCTCAGTCCAAAACGACACATACGTTTGGAAAGTGACTTATGAAGACTACCAAAATAATATTGGCCGTTTAATAGGGCACGTGAATGTTTTGCGATAATTAATTCGTGAATTTTGGATCCGTTTCCATAACATGATTGCAATTTTCGCAAGTTCTATTTTCTGCAGAATTATAAAACCTCCCGAACACCTCAAGGAAGTCATTAACAATGTCATTTAAAGTAAAGCGTTCTTCATACAATTTGTGATTACATTCATCACAAAACCACATTAATCCGTCTCTATAGTCAGTTCCCTTTCTAACGCGCTCAATCACTAGCCCAATTGAATTTTCAGGCCTAACTGGACAATGTGGAGTTTTAGCAGGAAGTAGAAACATGTCACCTTCTTTAATTGGAATTTTGACAGCTTTTCCCTCAATTTGAACTGTTACTACTATATCGCCTTTTAACTGATAAAACAGCTCTTCCGTTTCATTATAATGATAATCTTTACGGGCATTTGGGCCACCAACAACCATAACAATATAATCCTTAGATAATGGATAAATACTTTTGTTTGAAACAGGCGGCTTCAATTTATCTTTGTTGTCTTCAATCCATTGATTGAAATTAAAAGGCATCCCTAATGACATAATAGTTGTTTTAATATTGAATTGTAAAGATACGAACTCTAAACCACTTTTTACAATGAAAAAAATCAGTTAATATTAATTCTTTAATATTGACTTGTGTTTACTACATTTGATTTCTATAAAATTGAATCTTCATGAACTTAGACTTATCAGGAAAAACAGCAATTGTTTGCGGTAGCACACAAGGCATAGGAAAAGCAACAGCTTTACAGCTTGCAAAAATGGGAGCAAACATCGTTTTAGTTGCTAGAAATGAAGTTAAGCTTACTTCCGTTAAGGATGAATTGGATATCTCTAAAGGGCAAAAACATAACTACATTACAACTGATTTTAACTTCCCAGCAGAATTAAAATTGAAAGTTGAAGAGTTTATAAAGGAAAATGGCCCTGTACATATTTTGGTAAACAATACTGGCGGACCTCCTGGTGGGCCGGCCATAGGAGCAAAAACGGATGAATATACAAGCGCATTCAACATGCATCTTATAAGCAATCAATGCTTAGCTCAAGCTGTAGTAGAAGGAATGAAATCTGAAAGCTATGGAAGAATAATAAATGTAATTTCAACTTCTGTGAAACAACCCTTAAATGGTCTTGGTGTATCAAACACTATAAGAGGAGCTGTTGCAAGCTGGGCTAAAACATTAGCAAATGAACTAGGGGAGTTTAATATAACAGTAAATAATGTTTTACCGGGTGCAACAAACACTGTTCGCTTACAATCTATTATTGAAACTAAAGCTTCAAAAACAGGAAGAAGTATTGAGGATATTAGTAATGAAATGACGAATCAAGTTCCTATGAAGAGGTTTGCTGAAGCGGTTGAAATAGCAAATGCCATTTCGTTTTTAGCATCTCCTGCTGCGAGTTACATTAACGGAATTAATGTCCCTGTAGATGGTGGAAGAACAAAAAGCTTGTAAATTAAAAAAAGGGGAATCAATAAATGAAATCCCTCTTTATTAGCATAAATTATTACGTTATTTTAATCTAGCACGAATCGCACTGGAAGCGTATAGCTCACGCGAACTTTTTTTCCTCCTTGTTCTCCTGGCTTCCATTTAGGCATAGACTCTACTACCCTGGCAGCTTCCTTTTTACACCTCTTATCTGCAGATCCTCCTAAAATTTTCACGTCTGTAATCTTCCCATTTTTCTCAATTGTAAAATTAACATACGCCTGACCTTGGGAACCGGCTTCAGCAGATATTGTTGGATATTTAATATTATCTCCCATAAATTGATACATTGCCTTCAATCCACCTGGAAATTCTGGCATTTCTTGAACGAATATATAAACAGAATCTAATTCTACTTTAATAGGTTCGTCTGGATCTCCCTTATCAAAGATATCCCAATTAATTGGAGGGTCATTACCTGCATTAGGGTCAATAATTACAGGACCCGCAGCAACAATTGGTTTTTTCGCAATTACAACTGTATTAGTCTTTGTCTTTTTTTTGGGAATAATCACCTTTTTCTTTGGCTTTATTAAGTCGACCTCAATAATGGTCTCAGGTGAAAGTTCTGCGTATAAATTACTTTCTATACCGGTTCCGAGATGTTCGGAATCTAGCCATTCAAAAGCAACTAATGTAAATGAAATTGCAACTATAAAACCCAATTGCAGAAAAGTACTCGTTTTCTTCTCAAGGTTGGCTGTTTTTGATTTTTTTGGTGTCATGGCGTTTGATTTTTGTTTCCTAAAAAGTAACAAACACCTTGCCCTTATTTATGTTTAACGGATTTTACAGCCTAACGCAAATAAACATTGTAGTAACGGTAGAAATATAAAGCAAACGGCTATGATTTACTTTACAAATAACTTAAAACCCTTACCGTGGACGTTTACTATTTCCACATTTTCATCTTTTTTAAGGTATTTTCTCAATTTTGCAATGTAAACATCCATGCTTCTACCATTGAAATAATTATCATCACCCCATACAGCATTTAGTGCATGATTTCGCTCTAAAACTCCATTGATATTCTTACATAGCAATTTAAGAAGTGCGTTTTCCTTAGTCGTTAACTTTTGTTCATCGCCTCCATTAATCAATAATCGTTGATTAAAATCAAATTGATACGTACCAACATTATAAGTCCCTTGATCTTGCTCTTCAGACCCTTGAGTTCGTCTTAGGATTGCGCCCATTCGAACTAACAACTCTTCCATACTAAATGGTTTGGTCATATAGTCATCACCACCAACATTAAATCCCTGAAGCGTATCTTCTTTAAGGGATTTTGCGGTTAAAAATAAAATTGGCACATCCTTATCAATTCCTCTAATTTCCTTAGCCATTGTAAAGCCATCTTTTACTGGCATCATTACATCTAAAATTAGAAAGTCGAAAGTTCCTTTAACAAATGTTTCAAAACCTTCTTGTCCGTTTGTTCTTAGCGTGCATTCGTTACCTTTAGCAACAAGATACTCTGACAACAATGTTCCTAAATTTGGATCGTCTTCAACGAGTAATATTTTGGTCTTTTTATTCATGGTCTTTTTCTTTTTCAATAGGTAATGTCAACACAAAAGTACTTCCTTTCCCTAATGTACTTTCTACGTTTATTGTCCCATCGTGTTTTTCTACAATTGCTTTTACATAACTCAACCCCAGACCAAACCCTTTAACATCATGCACGTTTCCAGTTGGCACTCGGTATAATTTTTCAAATATTTTTTTCTGGTTTTCCTTACTTATACCAACTCCGTTATCCCTTACTTTGATTACGATTCCTCCAACAATGTCTTCGGTAGATATCTCTATCGAAGGCTGAATTGCAGTATATTTATTCGCATTGTCAAGTAAATTATAAATCACATTAGTAATGTGAACATTATCTGCATAAACCTGCACTTTTGTGGCTAGTTTAGACACTACAATTTGACCTCCTTTTTGCTCCACTTGTATTTTCACATTTTTTACTGCTCGGTCAATAACATCATGAATGTTAAAAAATTCTTCATTGAGTATTAATTCGCCTTTATCAATAACTGCACTTTGTAACACATTTTCTACTAATACCCCCAGCCGTTTGTTCTCTTCATTAATCATATTCACGAAGCGACCTTGAGTTTCTTTCGAATTCGCTATTCCTGTGTCATTTAAAGCTTCACATGCTAATGAAATAGTGGAAATAGGTGTTTTCAATTCATGTGTCATATTATTAATAAAATCATTTTTAATGATAGAGAGTTTCTTTTGTTTAAATATTGTAGATATAGAATAGTAAAAAGCAAATATTATAATCAGAACAAAAATGGCAGAGATTACCAACATCATCCACATTGATTTTAATATGAAGGCATTTTCATTCGGAAAATACATACTCAAATATACTGGGCTACCAAAAATATCATTTGGAAACAAGGAAATCTTAAAAGGGCTTTCATACAAGTGATTTTGATTATCATTATCTACCTGATAAATGGAATGATTCATTATATCAAAGACACCCATCTGATATTTTGTGTTAATCCCATTTTTCTTCAACACAGATTCTATTATACTATCCAAATCTGGCTGAGTTATTCTCTCTGCGGTTGACCCGAAGAAATCAAATGAAAAAATATCTGATACTAACTCTTCTACTATATCTGTTTTTTGACTCCATAAATCTTTGTTTACGGAATTAAATTTGGATGGAGTGGTATCCGTTATTTCAATTGTAAACGCCGTATCATCCCCATACTTTTGAGAAATAATTTTATGATTAGTTTCCGTTCCAGATTCTTTATTTAATATATGTTTTTCAACTATTTGAACATTAAACTTATCATGAATAGCGTTAAAAACTGTATCTAATTCATCCAAATAAGTAGCGTGATTATGTAGTACTTTTCCACCCTTATGAAGTATTTGATTAAGAAGGTCTTTACTCCCTGCGTTTTTATTCATGCGAGAAATTGCTTCATACCTATCTACATCATAAACAATTTCTACCAACGATTTTTTAACATTATCTTCAAATTGAGATTTACGCTGTTCAATAGCGCTCTGTATCCAATAAACTTGAATAAAAACTAATCCAATAAGCGCAACACCGCTTAATAAGGATATACCTAATATTAATTTTCTATTTAACAAAAAATTATTTGCTTTAAACAAATGTAGTTGATGTATTTCAATCATTTTTTTGTTTAACAGTATTTAACACCTATTAACTTTCCGATAACAAACTGGTGTTCTCGTTCAGAATTAATTTACCCAAATAATCCAAAAGAAAAATATGGGACTAATAAAAAACACCATTAGGAAATTGAAAGAAAAACTATAAATTACTACAATCGCCTTAGAGCCAGTGCAATTTATTGAAGGGGGCGTTGTTAGTAAGTAGAATACTATACCCTGTTCATATACCTTTCATTTTTTTTACATTTGGGCTCAAATTAAAATTTAAAAATGAAATTACTTAACCGATTATCTATACTCATTCTACTAGTTGTTGCAATCAGCTCTTGCAACGTAAACAATGGTTTTATCCAAAAAAGAAAATACCAGAAAGGATATCACCTTTCTATGAAGAAGAAAATTAACAATTCGGATAACATAAGACTAAAGGATAATCAACTGGAGAAGAAGGATGAGCTAGCAAAGGAAAGTGCATTCAGTAAAGCCTCAGAAAAAAGCAATGGAGCTGTTATCAAAACTGCGAACACTAATACGGATGATGAGTTAACTAATTCGAATGAAACAACAATAGAAGATGTTGCCGAAAGAGCAATTGCAAACAACAGCAGCAAAGAAAAAATCAATCACATCAAGACAAATACAAAGAATTTGGCAGAGCAAATAAAAAATGCGATTGAGAATCAATCAATTGCAAAGAATAACACCGCTAGCAAATCGAAAGCAAATGATGATTCCGACCTCATTACTTTAATTTTGATCATCCTATTGGTCATTTTAGCTTTAGCACTATTTGCATTAATTGATGGTCTATTAGGAGGTTTGTTAAGTTTAATATTATTAATTATAATTATAGTATTACTTCTTCAGTATTTTGGAGTTATTTAAATCATAAGAAATCCTATAAAAAAAGCCACTCAAATGGGTGGCTTTTTTTATGCTTAATATATTATTAACTCCTTTATAATGGAATATTACCGTGCTTCTTTTTCGGCAGGGTAGCTACCTTGTTTTCTAACATTTTAAAGGCTTTTATTAGCTTCTCCCTCGTTTGATGTGGCTTTATAACCTCATCAACATACCCTCTCGCAGCGGCATTGTATGGATTGGCAAACATTTCCGCATATTCCGCTTCTTTTTCTTTCCACTTTTCTTCCGGGTTACTTGCTTCTTTTATGTCTTTCTTAAAAATAATTTCTGCTGCTCCTTTTGCTCCCATAACGGCAATCTCTGCACTAGGCCAAGCATAATTCATATCTGCACCGATGTGTTTAGAGTTCATCACATCGTAAGCACCTCCATAAGCTTTACGTGTAATTACCGTAACTCTTGGAACCGTTGCTTCACAAAATGCATATAATAATTTAGCACCATTCGAGATGATTGCATTCCATTCTTGATCTGTTCCTGGCAGAAATCCGGGAACATCTTCAAATACTAATAAAGGAATATTAAATGAATCACAAAAACGCACAAAACGTGCAGCTTTCTTAGAGGATTCAACATCCAATACTCCTGCTAAAAAAGCGGGTTGATTTGCAACAATACCGATGGATCTTCCTGCCAATCTACCAAATCCAACTACAATGTTCTCAGCGTAATCTTTATGGACTTCCATAAAAGAGCCTTCATCAACTGTTCCTTCAATAACCTCTTTTATATCATAGGGAGTACCTGAACTTTCTGGAATAATTTTGTCCAAACCTTCTCTCGTTTCATCTTTACCATGCTCATAATCTAAAACAGAAGGTTTTTCTTCGCAATTTTGAGGAATATAAGAAAGTAACCTCTTTAAATGATTGATTGCTTCAATTTCATTTTCACATGAAAAATGAGTAACCCCTGACTTGGTTGAGTGAGTGGAAGCACCTCCTAATTCTTCAGCTGTAACCACTTCATTAGTAACCGTTTTTACAACGTTTGGGCCGGTTACAAACATGTAAGACGTATTCTCTACCATTAATATAAAATCAGTCAATGCTGGAGAATAAACCGCTCCCCCAGCACAAGGTCCCATGATGGCAGACAATTGCGGAATTACTCCAGAAGATAAAGTATTTCGATAAAAAATATCTGCATATCCTGCAAGAGAAACTACACCTTCTTGAATACGTGCTCCACCAGAATCATTTAAACCAATAACAGGCGCACCATTTTCCATGGCAAGATCCATTATTTTACAGATTTTCTCCGCATGAGCTTCAGCCAATGACCCTCCTAAAACCGTAAAATCTTGAGAAAAAGCATAAGTCAAGCGACCATTAATGGTGCCGTAACCAGTAACCACACCATCTCCCAAAAATTTAGTTTTATCCAAACCAAAATTTACAGAACGGTGCATCACCATTGCTCCTATTTCTTCAAAAGACCCTTTGTCAAATAAAAAGTGAATGCGCTCTCGAGCAGTTAGCTTTCCTTTTTTATGTTGCGCTTCAATTCTGGCTTCTCCGCCTCCAACTTTCGACTCGGCAATCTTTTTATCTAAAACTTTATACTTTGACTCCATACTTCTCTTTTAAACTTCTGTTAAGTAATATCGTTTCCCTCTTATTGATTCATCAACGCTTCTATTTCATCCGCTTCAATAGGAATATTTCCCATTAAGTTAATCGGTTCTCCTGATTCTTGAACAATCACATCATCTTCTAATCTGATCCCTAAATTTTCTTCTGGAATATAGATTCCAGGCTCTACCGTAAAGGCCATTCCAGCTCTCATTGGTTTTGTCCACAATCCTAAATCATGCGTATCCAAACCAATATAATGAGAAGTTCCGTGCATAAAATACTTTTTATACGCTGGCCAAGTAGGATCCTCGTTTTGAACATCCTCCTGAGAAATTAACCCTAAAGATATCAATTCTGTCTCCATCAATTTTCCTACGGCAACATGATATTCGTTTAAATAAGTTCCGGGCACTAACAATTTAGTTGCTGCTTTTTTTACTCTTAATACAGCGTTGTAAACAGCCTTTTGACGCGGAGTGAATTTCCCATTAACGGGAAAACATCTTGTTAAATCAGATGCGTAATTTCCATATTCCGCTCCAAAATCCATTAAGATAACATCTCCATCCTTACACTCTTTATTGTTTTCAATATAATGTAATACACATGCGCTATAGCCAGAGGCAATTATAGGCGTATATGCAAACCCTTTAGAACGATTATTTAAAAATTCATGCATTAACTCAGCTTCGATATTATATTCCATAACTCCTGGCTTAATAAAAGTCAATAACCTTCTAACACCTTGTTCAGTAATGTCACATGCTTTCTGCATTAGCTCAATTTCTACTGGATGTTTTATGGAACGAATTTCGTGCATGATTGGGGCACTTCGCTCATAGTTATGCGCAGGATATTTTTCTTGGCACATTTTTATAAATCGATCTTCTCGACTTTCTGCTTCCGTATTTGCTCGAGTATGCTCGTTTGTATTAATGTATACGTTCTCAGCTTCTGACATTAGTGCATTAAATACTGAATCGAATTGACTTAACCAGTAAACTGTTTTAATTCCTGATGTTTCAAACGCTTGCTCTTTATCCAGTTTCGCTCCTTCCCATACAGCAATTAAATCGCTCGTTTCTTTCAAGAAAAGAATTTCTCGATGTTTCTGTTCGAAACAATCAGGAAATAGCACTAAAACACTCTCTTCTTGATCTACTCCACTTAAGTGTAATATATCTCTATGTTGCACAAACGGAGTTGAACTATCCGCACCTGTGGTAACAATATCATTTGAATTAAAAATGGCTAAAGAATTCGGCTTTAACCCTTTAATAAACCTACTTCTGTTATGAATGTAAAGTTCTTTATCTATCTTTTCGTATTTCATCTATTTTCAATTTCCCTAAGTGCATAAAAGTACTTATAATTACCCTATAAGCTTTTATCCATCCGTTGTTTTTGAATGATATTCTCCCAGAATACTAATTATACTATTGTATTCATTCTTTACTTGTACTACACCAATTGCTCCTCCCATATAACCTTTTCCATCTTTAGAGAAAACCAAGGTAGTGGCACCTTCGATATTTGTAATCTTAACTGAAAATACAAATCGCTTAATAAATGCTCCTAATAACAATCTTCCAATCTTACTCCCTTTTCCATAAGTAGCATTAACCTCACTCCCGTCTTCTAATTTATAACCTTTCTTTACAAGCAATTCGTAAATACTTTCGCCCAATTCATCGGATGATTTATTCTTAAAAATAAAAGTTGCTTCATGCTTTCCTATCACTACAGATTTATCTAATACTGTACTATTATCATCTAAAATATTTTCATCTATCATGTTATTAGTCTTTAATATTTACCGAAAATACAACATTTTGTTTTTTATCTAGAAAGCTACAGCTAGAAATCATTTCAATAATTAGCGCTGAATTCATCGTGTATCTCCATACAAATTTTACATTTGTAATGAATTTAAAATTTTCTCATGAAAACATCGATTGCAAGAAAAGTTTCAATGGCATTATCTGCCGTTTTTCTAATGATATTTTTATTACAGCATTTTGCCATTAATATTACCTCTATATTTTGCGAGGACATATTTAATAATCTTTCTCATTTTATGGGAACTAATTTTGCTATTCAATACATCATGCAGCCAATATTGATTTTTGGGGTGGTATTTCACTTTGTAATGGGATTTATACTGGAATTGAAGAACAAGCAATCAAGAAACATAAAGTATGTAAAAAATAATGGTGGTGCTAATTCTTCATGGATGAGTAGAAACATGGTTCTTTCAGGACTTGTTATTCTTGCTTTTATGGGATTACATTTTTACGATTTTTGGTTACCAGAATTAAAAACAAAATTTGTAGATGGAGACTGGTCCGGAGTTCTTGAAGGAGAAACGGGACTGAGGTACTTTACAGAACTACAGCATAAGTTTGTAAACCCTATTAGAGTAGCAATTTATTGTGTTGCATTTATCTTTCTTTCATTACACCTTCTGCATGGTTTCAGTTCTGCATTCCAATCTATGGGCGGAAACAATAAATATACCAGAGCATTAAGTAAATTTGGTGTAGCATATGCCATTCTAATCCCATTGGGTTTTATAGTAATCGCTTTATTCCACCATTTTAATCATTGTTAATATGTCAGTTTTAGATTCTAAAATACCAGAAGGTCCAATTAAAGAGAAATGGACCAATCATAAGAACAACATTAATGTTGTTAATCCTGCCAACAAACGTCTTATTGATGTTATTGTAGTTGGAACTGGATTAGCGGGTGGTTCTGCTGCTGCTTCATTAGCTGAGATGGGATATAGTGTAAAAGCTTTCGCTTATCAAGATTCTCCGCGTAGAGCACATTCAATTGCTGCACAAGGAGGGATTAATGCGGCTAAAAATTATCAAAACGATGGTGATTCAAACTATCGTCTATTTTACGATACAGTTAAAGGTGGAGATTACAGATCGCGTGAAGCCAATGTATATCGCTTAGCCGAAGTATCTGGAAACATTATCGATCAATGTGTTGCCCAAGGTGTTCCTTTTGCACGTGAATATGGTGGCATGTTAGACAATCGCTCTTTTGGTGGAGTACTTGTTTCGAGAACATTTTACGCTAAAGGACAGACAGGTCAACAACTTTTACTGGGCGCATATTCAGCAATGAATAGACAAATTGGTAAAGGAAAAATTCAAATGTTTAACCGTCATGAAATGCTTGACGTAGTTAAAATAGATGGTAAAGCAAGAGGAATTATTGCAAGAGACCTTGTAACTGGAAAGATTGAACGCCACTCAGCTCATGCTGTAGTTATTGCTTCTGGGGGATATGGAAATGTGTTTTTCTTATCCACTAACGCAATGGGATCAAACGTAACCGCGGCATGGAAAATTCATAAAAAAGGAGCGTATTTTGCAAATCCTTGTTACACACAAATTCACCCAACTTGTATCCCAAGATCTGGAGATCACCAATCTAAGTTGACTTTGATGTCTGAATCATTAAGAAACGATGGTAGAATCTGGGTTCCTAAAAATATAGATGATGTCAAATCAATTAGAGAAGGTAAATTAAAACCTATTGCTATTGCTGAAGAAAATAGAGATTACTACTTGGAAAGAAGATATCCTGCATTTGGAAACTTAGTTCCAAGAGATGTTGCATCTAGAGCGGCAAAGGAAAGATGTGATGCTGGATTTGGCGTTAACGGAACTGGTGAAGCTGTATATTTAGATTTTAAATCTGCAATTCAACGATACGGAAAAGAGAAAGCATTAGTTACGGGAAATCATAACCCAACAGATGCCGAAATACTTGAATACGGCGAAGAAGTTATCGAGGCTAAATACGGTAATCTATTTCAAATGTATGAGAAAATAGTTGATGAAAACCCATACAAAACCCCAATGATGATTTACCCTGCGGTGCATTATACAATGGGGGGTATTTGGGTTGACTACAATTTAATGACAAGCATTCCTGGGTGCTACGCAGCAGGAGAAGCTAATTTCTCTGATCACGGGGCAAATAGGCTAGGTGCTTCTGCATTAATGCAAGGATTAGCAGATGGTTATTTTGTATTACCCTATACAATTGGTGACTACTTAGCAGCTGAAATTAGAACAGGAACCATCCCAACTGATTCGCCTGAATTTGACGCTGCTGAAAAAGAAGTAACAGATACGCTGAAAAAATTAATCAACATTAAAGGGACTAAATCGGTTGACCATTTCCACAAAGAATTAGGAAAAGTGATGTGGAACAATGTTGGAATGGCAAGAAATGAAGGTGGGTTAAAGGAAGCTTCTGAAAAAATACGCAAGATTCGTGAAGAATTTTGGAAAGATGTAAGAGTTCCAGGTACAGTTGAAGGGATGAACACTGAACTTGAAAAAGCTGGACGTGTTGCAGATTTCTTAGAATTAGGGGAGTTATTTGCCTTAGACGCATTAAATAGAAATGAATCTTGTGGTGGTCACTTTAGAGAAGAATCTGTTGAATTAGACGGTGAACAGAAAGGGGAAGCTAAAAGAAATGATGCAGACTTTAAATATGTTTCTGCCTGGGAATGGACTGGTGACGCAGGAAAATCAAAATTGCATAAAGAAGAACTTGAGTTTAACGATATCGAGCTGAAACAAAGAAGTTATAAGTAACTAGTAACTTAGGGAAAAGTGACTAGTTAAAAGACTTTTAATAAGATTAAATATGGAAAACAAAATATCTTTATGAGCAAGATTGAATCTTATAAAGATTTGATTGTTTGGCAAAAAGGTATTGCGTTAGTTAAAGTAATATACAAATTAACCCAAGAGCTTCCAAAAGAGGAAAAATTTGGATTAATAGATCAAATGAGAAGGTGTTCAGTTTCTGTTCCGTCCAACATTGCTGAAGGATGGGGAAGAGGCTCTAAAGCGAATTATTCAAACTTTTTGAAAATTGCAAGAGGCTCATTACTTGAATTAGAAACACAACTTATTATTTGCAAAGAATTAAACTTATTGAAAAATTTGGATTCAGTTTTTGCCCTTTTAGAAGAAGAAAGCAAAATGCTAAATTCCTTACTTTCTAAATTAAAATAACAAATGTACAACTAGTCACTTTTCACTTATAGACTAGTTACTAAAATTTAAAATATGTCAGGAACTAAAGACATGAATTTAACATTAAAAATCTGGCGCCAGAAAGACCAAAAGTCTTCTGGCAAAATGATGGATTACAAAGTTAATGCTATCTCTCCGGACTCATCATTCCTTGAAATGATGGATGTGTTAAATGAAGATTTAATAGTAAAAGGAGAAGAACCAGTAGCATTTGATCACGATTGCCGTGAAGGAATTTGCGGAACGTGTTCTTTATATATTGACGGTGAAGCACACGGCCCGGATAGAGCTGTAACTACTTGTCAATTGCACATGCGTAAATTTAAAGATGGTGATACAATTACAATCGAACCTTGGAGAGCAAAAGCTTTCCCGGTATTAAAAGATTTAATTGTTGATCGTACTTCTTTTGAAAGAATTCAGCAAGCTGGTGGATTTATTTCTGTAAACACTTCTGGAAACACGCAAGATGCAAACGCAATTCCTATTAGTAAACACAATGCAGATAAAGCAATGGATGCTGCTACTTGTATTGGTTGTGGAGCATGTGTAGCCACTTGTAAAAATGCATCTGCAATGTTATTTGTTGGAGCTAAAGTTGCTCAATTCTCTTTATTACCTCAAGGACAAGTTGAAAGAAAAGACCGCGTATTAAACATGGTTAAGCAAATGGATTTGGAAGGTTTTGGAAATTGTACTAATACAGGTGCTTGTGAAGTTGAATGTCCTAAAGGAATTTCTTTAGAGAATATTGCTATAATGAACAGAGAGTACCTAAAAGCTTCTTTGACAAAAGAAGATTAACAAAGTAAATAAATTCAAAGAATAAAAATTATTCAGTCTGTGGATTAAGAGCGTTTGATAAGCTTTGAAATTTATTTTGGGCTGTCTTGATTATATTAATCTTGGATTCAATTCTTTTCATAAGTGCATTGGACTTCGTGTTTTCACCAACCCAAATTTCTTCTTGTTTTTTGTGTTGCGTCTGAAATGTAGATTCAAGAGACTTAAGTCTTTTGCAAGCAGATTTTATTTTATTAAGCTCCACCGATATTTTGGAAGTAATCTCCATTTTTGATTGATAGGTACTGTCGTTGATTTGACCATTTTTATATGCATTCTGAACATTTTCATTAAACACTATAAATTGTTCATTAATATCCGCTAATGAATTATTTAACGCACTGATGTTTTCCTTTATTTGTTTACTGAATTGGTTTTTCTCCAATATTCTATAATGGCTTTTACTAATAGCGTCTCCCAAGCTGTTTGATTTGGTGGTATACGCTTCACCTAAGCCGTTTAATTGACTTGTTGAGGACTTCATCTCCCTTTTAATTTCTTTTAGCTGGTCCCATTCAGCTTCATTGGATTTGATTTGACTTTTCCCTTCCACAAGTTGTTCAAATTCCTGCTGACACTTAACGATTTCATTTTTTTTTGTCGTAATATTTTGATATGCCTCATCAAACGCTATTTTTTTTTCAGAAATGGTCATAAATGAGGTCGCTTCTAGATCAAGAATACTCCTTTTTAGGTTTTCAAAAATTTCATTTTTCTCTTCATAATCACCTTTTACTTTTGAATAATTTTGATTGGTTTGAGAAACATTGGTGTTAATGGTATTCCTAATATCTTGTGTCTTATAGAATACAACACATGAATTGAGTACAAATAAGCTTAAAATTAATGGAATTACTTTTCTGTTCATTCGTAGTTTATTTAGTTTTTCCTTAATGTAAAAAAAAATGATTGATTATTTGTTCTGCTACTCAAAATTTTTCTCTCATACACCATATGGTATATTCTTACGTTGTAAGTAATTAAACCATGAAACAATTCTCGATTTTCATTCTTGTTATCATTAGTATAGGTTGTGAAAAATACGAATGTGTTAAAAAAAGTTACCCTGAACTTATCGGAGATTGGACACACCTTTCAGCCAACGATGGTTTTCATTATATCTATATTCAATCAAATGGTAAGGGAAGCATGTACGGCATAAACGATCATGACAACAATCAAGATACTCAGGGAAGAAAGTGGTATGTGAAGGAGGATGTGCTTTACTTTAGTAGATGGCAAAATAATGTGGGAGAAGATATGTTCATAATAGATAAATACCCATCGGTAGCAGATAACACCATTCATCTTAGTTATGATTCAATTCCAGCAGGCACTTCTTATTTGATTTTAAATAACAGAACTTATAGAAAAACTAATTAAACTACTTACAACGAAACCTAAACTGCATTAAAACGCAGTTTAGTCATAACGTTGTTCTTAATTGACAGACATAAACAATAAATAATCCATTTACTAGTACTTTATTAAACTTTTATCACAACCTCTGCTCCTGAATCAAAGGAAAACTCAATTTCTCCTTCCAATTGTTCAGTTAAACTACAAACTATTTGCATACCTAAGCTTTCAGTATTCTGTAGGTTTGTATCTTTAGAAATGCCTATTCCATTATCACTCACTTTAAGTTCAAAATGTTCATTATCTGATGACTGAACCTGAATATTTATTTGAGCATTATTTTTATCCCGAAATGCATGTTTAATGCAATTAGTTATTAACTCCATAATAATCATTCCGCAGCTTGTTGCTACAGTCAAATCAGGAGTAAAGCTGTCACTTATTTCTGTATTTATTGAAATGTTCGACGTATCATATACATTTGACAAATAACTAATTAGTGAATTCACATAATTAACAAAGTCGACATTCTCATATTCAGCTGATTGATAAAGAGCTTTATGTATTAAAGCCATAGCTTGAATTCTATTCGCAGTTTGAGTCAACATTTCTGTCGACTTAACATCACCAGAAATGTTCTTTTGTAAATTAATCAAACTTGAAATTATTTGAAGGTTATTCTTAACACGATGATTTATTTCCTTAAGTAATAATTCTTTCACATGTAAAGTCTCCTCTAATTTCTCTGTACGAATTTTAACTGTATTTTCTAGATTTGAGTTAAGAGTTTGCACTTCTAACTCTGCAAGTTTTCGTTCTGTTATGTCCGTATGTGACCCATACATCCTAACCGCTTTTCCGTTTTCATCAATAATCACTTCGGCTTGAGCAAGAATCCATATATAAAATCCATTTTTATGACGAAATCTAAATTCATTAACATACCCCCCATCAGGCTTTTTTAAATATTCCTGAACTTTTGTTACTACTAGCTCTGAATCATCAGGATGCAAATGGTCTATCCAAGTAGAGAAATCATTATTTAATTCTTCATCGAGATAACCAATCTGTTCCTTCCATATTTCAGAAAAATACACCTCATCCGTGTCAATCTTCCAATCCCATACTCCCAACTTTGCTGCATAAATTGCCAATTCGAGTCTTTTGTACTTTTCAGATGGGGTATATTTGAGCATTGATATATTTTGCTTCAATATAAGATAAATTTATCAAAAGGAAAATTAAAAAAACTACGCGCCAACTATCCAGCGATAGATATCCATCCCGTTGGCGTACAGCAACAATGACAACAATAATACCATTCCAATAACTTGCGCTCTTGTCAGGAATTTATCACTTGGAGCTTTTCCTGCAATCATTTCATAAATTAGAAACATTACATGCCCACCATCCAAAGCAGGAATTGGAAGTATATTCATAAAAGCAAGAATAATCGAAAGGAATGCAGTATTTAACCAGAATATTTGCCAATTCCATTCAGAAGGAAATATATTCCCAATCGACCCAAAACCTCCTAATTGCTTAGCTCCTTCTTTAGAAAACAAAAGCCCCATAGACTTAACGTACTTACCTAAAGTCTCAACACCTAGATTGATTCCTTCTGGAATAGATTCGAAAAATCCAAACTTCTCTGTTTTGTAAACCAACAAATCACTTGGCATTTTTGTATGGAACCCTAATGTTCCTTCTTCACTTACATTTACTTGAACTACCATATACTCTTCTCCTCTATAAAGACCTAATTCAATAGTGGTATCCTTGTGGTTTTGTAATTCAACCGTAAAGTGCTGGAAAAAAGGAAAGGAGTTTCCGTTAATCTCTACCAAGCTATCATTTGCTTGTAACCCTGCTTCAGAAGCTCCTGAATTACTCGTAACATCATTGATGCATGTTGGAATCAATGCTTGAAACATTGGACCTCTTACATTAGCTAATACTAGCTGCTCAAAATCCGGAGGAAGCGAAATATGTTTTTTAACCCCGTTTCTTATTAAGTTTACTTCTCTGTTACCATCAATCACGATCAAAGAACTAATATCACCCATAGTTTGAGGTTTATTTCCGTTTACGTCAAGGATCATGTCCCCCTCCATAAATAAGTTTTCTCCCTCTATACTTTCATCGGCTAAGTGCACACCATAAATAGCATTTTCTACTGGCAAATATTCTTTACCCCAAACCCACATTACAGCAATATATATAAATAACGCAAGAATAAAATTAACCGTTACACCGCCAATCATAATAATTAATCGTTGCCAAGTTGGTTTAGATCTAAACTCCCATGGTTCAGCAGGTTTATCTAGCTGTTCTTTGTCCATGCTCTCATCTATCATCCCAGATATTTTCACATATCCTCCTAAAGGAATCCACCCTATTCCGTATTCTGTATCGCCCTTTTTAAATTTAAAAAGAGAAAAACCTGCATCAAAAAATAAATAGAATTTTTCTACACGAGTACCAAACCATCTAGCTGGTAAAAAGTGTCCTAATTCATGTAATACAATTAATATTGAAAGGCTCAAAATAAGCTGAGCAGCTTTAATCCAAAACTCCATAATTTTTATAAATGAAAGGCAAAGATAGTTTTATAAATGAATAACAAAAGACTGACGATATGAATTAACACTAATCAATACAGCGTAAAAAAACAATAGTACAACTTTAGACTCCCCTCAGGAGAATCACTCCCTTTTAGAGCTTACTTTAATTTCATCAATCAAAGCACCTTGCGCCTCGTCGTAATTTTTAATTCGAACGTAATTACCATCTCCAATTCCAGCCACTTTTTCTAACGAAAGCTCCTGGTTTTGGTTCGTTTTTACTCCAACAATTGAAATTGTAATTCCCTTTTTCTTGTACTTTTTAGCCAATTTATATGGATTTATATCATTTTGCGTAAACCCCCCATCTGTTGCCATAATGACTTGATTGTTTCCATCCTCTATAAAAACTTCTTCCGCTTTTTGATAAGCTTTCTTCATTCCTTTACCTCCTGCTGTATGTCCATGAGCTTTTAATCCTTGTATAATACTTATAATAGTGTCGGGATTATTTCCTGGTAAGGTTTCTAAAATAATATTAGCGTTATCTGCGTATGAAACAATCGTAATTTGATCTACATCTCTTAACATTCCTGCTAATTTAATCATGGCTACTTTCAACAGGTCCAGCTTACCGGTATATGCCATCGAACTTGAAACATCGACTAAAAACACAATGTTACTTGGCTTAAATTCTTTTACAGAAAAATTAGGGTAGGGATCGTCTTCTTTCTCAACCATCACTTCTGAAATAGTGTCTTGTACTTCTACTTCGTCTATAATAATTTCCACTGTCGGTGTGCTTTCAATTTCATCTGACTCAAATAGATCCTCAGGGTTATCTTCAATCTCTTCATCCGGTTTATTCGTTTCAATTACAAGCAACT